>CEVA01218176.1_pt1 | contig 10163 bp, 7 predicted proteins | sample 361521 | NCBI WGS metagenome assembly CEVA01 (sample SAMEA2622823, study PRJEB7988) | marine metagenome | isolation source: saline water (ENVO:00002010), including | reverse complement strand
GTGACGGTGTACGACTCCACGCTTTTTGCACCCGCCCCTATTTGGAACATCAGGTTCTGCCTGAACTCATGACTGGTCTTGGTGAGAGTTCCAGGACCTTGGATGAGTTCGAGATAAGCGGAGGCGGCTTCGTCTGCACCGGCCCCGACGATCAATCAGTGCAAGAGATGGTGGACTGGGTTCGGTATCGAATAGGTTTTTACGGGAGCACGAAAGCTTATTGGCCGGTTTTTGAAGAGCACGATCTTCTGGACCTAGGGCAAGAGTTGAATTTTCTCTCGAAAAATGATGGATGGTCCAAGATGGCGTCTTTGGTGAGCGATGACGTTGTTAGAGAATTCGCGGCTGTGGGACGACATGACGAAATTGCGCAGGCGATTTCCGAGCGATTTGGAGGGCTAACTGATGCGATTGGCGCCAGTGCCTCTCCTGAAATACCTGCCGATCTCCCTCCCGACGTCATTGAAGATATCCAGGCGATCTAGCATCTACTGAGCGGCTTTATGTCTTGCCAATTGCCGCATAGACCGCCGCTACGAGATTAAATGCTCGATCATCTCCAACGAGGCCGCCCGCCATTTTGTTCATTGCATACGACACAGTGAGCCGTTCATCAAGATCCATGACGCCCATGGAGCCTCCCCAGCCGAACCAATAGAGGGTCTTCTCGCTTGGTGTCAGAGGTAAGCGTTCGTGATTGATCCCGAACCCGGTGCCGTAGGGAACGTTCAATCCAAGAACTAAATCTCTGCTAAATGTCTGACGTTCCAGGGCTTCTTCAATCGTCGACGCATTCATCAAAGCAACTCCGTCAACTGTTCCGCCACAGGCGATAGCGGAGTGCACTCGAGAAATTGACCGAGCGTTGCCGATGCCCCCTGCAGCTGGAATTTCAGCGCGTCGCCATTCGCTGGTCTCCGTTTCAGTTCCATCCAATACACAGCTGCGAAAGGTACGCATCGCTATTGAGTCAGGTTCGGCGTCGAGGATTCTGTCGATGCTCCGCTCCGGAGCTTCTAGATGGGCAACACGGTGATCTTCAGAGGGGGCTAGCCCAATGTGGAAATCGGCGTCAAGAGGCTCAGCTATCTCCTCTCGGAAGAAGGTTCCTAGCGTTCTTCCGTCGACCCGCCGTACTAGCTCACCCTGCAAAGTTCCTTGTGTTAATGCGTGATACCCCGGGGCAGTTCCGGCTTCCCACCAAGGTTCCATACCAGCCAACAACTCAGCAGTGAGCGAGTGGTCGTAGAGTTCGGCGGCAGTTATCGGTCTCGGAAAACCCGAGCAACCGGTTTGATGGGTCATAACGTGGCGCACCAGGACCGATTCTTTGCCGTTAGCAGCGAACTCTGGCCAGTAGTGAGCTACTGGGAGGTCAAAGTCGATTGCCTCCCGATCAGCCAACATCAGGAGGCAAATTGACGCCATCGTTTTGGTTGTTGAGTACACGTTGACGATGGTGTCGCTATTCCATGGCTCTCCGCTTTCGTTGCGGTCCCCAGCCCACAAGTCGACCACGTAACGGCCGTCGAGTGTGACAGCGACACTCGCTCCCAGTTCATCTCCGGCTGAAAAGTTGGCTTCGAATGCGTCGCGAACCAACGAGAATTCTTCATCGCATATTCCATTAATCAACACCGTGGACCTCCGAATGCTGCAAGTGTGAAACGGTACTCTGATGTTCGCATACCGCTCATCTGCTCGCTGAGGTTCGAGCTACGCAAGGGCCACGAGCCGACTTACGGTGAGAGCTACGACTGCGAGAAGCACCCATGAGATAACCCCAACCTTTAGTGGCCGTCCACCCATTGAAGCGAGGTTGCGAAACTTGACCAAAGCTCCGACTCCCACCATCGCCGCTGTCAGACAAATCTTTCTAAGCGTGTCAAGAACATCCAGCGACTCAGTCGGGATTACTCCGCTTGAACGAACAGCGACCGCTGCAATGAATCCAAGGACGAAAAGTGGAACAAGGCCAAATATTCCACCCCTAACGGCATCTTGTTTTCTTTCTCGGAGGCTTAGGAAAATCAGTATCGGCCCAAGTAGCGCCACGCGACCCAGCTTCACGACAACAGCTGTTTCGAGAGCTACATCACCGCGGATGGTTGCAGTCGCGACCACTTGGGCGACATCATGAATTGCTGAACCGGCCCACCAGCCAAACAAGTCAGGGCTCATGTCTAGAAACGCTGCAACGGTTGGGTATAGGGCCATCGAGAGTGTCCCGAAGAGAGTGACCAGGCCCACCGCGTAGGCAACTTCTTCGTCATCGGCTTTGGTCAAGGGTTTAACTGCAGCTATCGCAGATACTCCGCACACTGCGTACCCCACCCCGAGCAAACGGCCGAAATCTGAGGAAAGTCCTAGGGCTCGGGCGATTTTGTTCACTCCCCAGAGGGTGAGCAAGACCAGACCTATAACTGCTAGAACGTCGAGAAGGCCCATGTTCTGTCGGAGTTCCCCAACGCTTAGTCGGAACCCTAAAAGCACAACCCCCACTCGGAGCACACGCCTAGAAGCAAATGCTAAACCCACTTGAGCCCGTTCTTGACCCGGAGCCAAATTCCCGAATAGCAGGCCAACGCCAAGAGCGACGGCTCCCGCAGAGACGCTGCTGACTGTGGTGGTCCACAGCGCCACGCCTGTAGCCGCAGTCACGATCCCAAGCCCTGGGGCCGCGACGACGAGCCACGTCCTAAAGCTTCGAAACACCTCTTTTAAGGCCGTCATAGTTCTCCACGACACCACACGTTCCGATCTTCCTATCAGAGTTCACTGCTTTTTACGGGTGTCGCTTTTCAATTCGTGATGGTTTCACTATGGGGACACATCTAACGGTTGTCCAGTTCGATGCTTTTTGTTTAAGCGCTTCAAGAATTTGTGGCAGTTAATGCAAAATGACTCTGTTTAGTCGCAGATGTAGGGCTACGGTCAAAGAAGTGGCTGTCCCCGAAACAATTTTAATACGCGTTACTGGAAATGACCGACCAGGAATAACGACTGAATTGTTGAGTCTCTTGGCTGGCCTCGATGCTGAACTGCAAGATATTGAACAGGTCGTTGTTCGCCGACAGTTGACCCTGGGTCTCGCAGTCGTTGTGCCTGCTGGACGAGACTTGGTGAAGGAAGTGTTGTTGTTTGGGTGGGAAAGAGGCCTGGAGATCGACTTCGAGGTTGTTGATGCCGCGCCAACGCGTCACGCCAGAAGACAGGTAGTCACTATTTTGGCGCCAGAGTTGTCGCCTACATCATTGGCTCGAGCCAGTGGGGCTATAGCCGCTAGCGGTGGAAACATCCACAGAATTCATCGTCTCTCACGTTTTCCCGTTTGGAGTTACGAGTTGCTGGTCGAAGGAGCCGATCTCGACAAACTTCAGGCGTCGGTAATGGACGTTGCCGCTCAGGAAGAAATAGACGTGGCGATTCAACCCCATGACTTATCTCGCCGCTCAAGTCGCCTCGTGGTTCTCGATGTTGATTCAACCCTGATTCGCAACGAAGTTATCGACCTTCTTGGCGCAGAAGCAGGACATCGAGACGCAGTTGCCTACTTGACCGAGAGAGCCATGCTCGGGGAAATCGACTACGTGGATGCACTCAAAGAGCGTGTCGCGCTTCTAAAAGGGGCCAAGGAGGACATCATTGAGCGCGCAATATCCAAGATGATCCTGACCGCTGGCGGTCGTACGTTTATTAGGACGCTGAAGCGACTCGGCTACAAAGTTGCGATCATTAGCGGCGGATTCGCTCCCTTCACCGACCACCTCGCCCGCGAGTTAGATCTGGATCATGCCTATTCCAATACTCTTCAGGTTGTTGATGGAGTACTTACTGGCGAGGTTGAGGGTGAGATCATTGATGCTGAACGGAAGGCAACTTTGTTGGAAGACATTGCTCTGCGAGAAGGCATCCCCTTAGAACAAACAGTTGCCATTGGTGATGGCGCGAATGATTTGCCGATGCTTAAGAAAGCTGGTCTGGGTATAGCGTTCAACGCGAAGCCCGCTCTTCGCGAGGCAGCTGATACAGCCCTCAATGTCCCATATTTGGACGCAATTTTGTTCATGTTAGGTGTGTCGCGAGAAGAGGTTGAGGCTGCAGACGCTTTGGACACGAATTCCCAATGATTTACTTCGAGCAAGGATTTCATCCGTGTGAAAAAATGGTGTTATGAGCTCCTCTGACAGCCATTTGGTCCTCCGAAACGATCATGACGGGGTCAGCACTCTTGCGTTCAACCGCCCTGATGCCCTTAATGCTTTAAGCCCATCACTTTTCTCTGAACTAGAGGTACACCTAACCGATTTAGCGAAGTCCCCCGACAAGATTGGGGTGGTTGTTCTAACGGGCAGAGGTCGCTCTTTTTCGGCTGGCAACGACCTCAAGGCCATCGAGCGCGGTGAGCATGCTTCCCGACCACATCAACAGGCAGAATTGTTGGATTTCATAGAGACAATGCCCCAGCCTGTAATCGCTTCCGTTCGAGGTCACTGCTACACCGGCGCTTTGGAGCTCGCTATCGCTTGCGACTTGTTGATCTGCGCTGACGATGCAAAGTTTTGCGACACTCACGGTAAGTGGGGCATGGTGCCTACATGGGGGATGACAAATCGGCTACCAGAGCGAGTTGGTCCGATCGCTGCCCGCGACATGATGTTTAGCGGACGAATGGTGACGGGAGTTGAGGCAGTGCAAATGGGGTTGGCGAACCGAAGTGTTTCGAGCGATGATCTGGAAACAGCCACCGCTGAGTGGGCGGCAACAATATCTGCTAACTCTTGGCACACCCTTCGCGAGGAGAAGCGCCAAATGCGTCAACTCCTGAGTTTGGATCGCCACGAAGGACTGAAATGGGCCCGAGAGCACGGTCCGGGTCCTGCACCTGACATGATTGAACGTATTCAAGAAGGCTTCAAACGCTGATACGGTCCTAGCCGATACATCAAGGAGCAACGATGCCTAAAGTCACTATCTTCCACAACCCACATTGAGGCTCATCTAAGAACGCCTTGGCGGTCGCCGAGGAAGAGAACGTTGAGGTAGAAGTCGTTCTCTACATGAAGAATCCCCCGGACCAGGAAACACTGGAACATATAGTGTCGGTCCTTGAGGATCCTGTTGAAGACCTGGTTCGCAAGGATTCAAAATTTAAAGAGCTGGGACTCAACCCAGACGATTACGTGGGCAACTCGGATGCCGTGGTGAAGCTACTGGTTGAGCGCAAGGCTCTGATGCAAAGACCGGTGCTCGTCACAGACAAAAAGGCCATTATCGGTCGACCGAAGGATCGCATCGCCGACTTTCTGAGCTAGTTCTATCTGGCTAAGTCCAATTCCCGTTTAAATCCCCATTCCGCGTTAATCCGGGGTATTAGAATGATGCCTGCTGCCAACGCCCAGTGGGAGAGTTCATCCAGCAATTAGCACGGCTGGCTGGCGCCGAAGGAGCAACCGCCCCGGGAAACTCTCAGGCCCCAGGACCGCAGGGAAGAAGCAACGCTGGAGAGCGAGTTGTCTTCGGACTGCTCCACCGAAGGGGAAAACTGCAAATCGCGGCCAATCTCTCAGGTTCCACGACAGCGCGGGGCGTCAAATTTGACGCGGGTTGGTGGCTATGGATGAAGATCCGAACATACAGAAACTAAGGCGCACTCCACTTCATAATCTCTATGCCCGGTATGGCGCGAAAGTCGCCCCCTTTGCAGGGTTCGAACTTCCTCTTAGTTTCGATGGTGTCATCAGTGAACATCTCGCTACTCGCACCTCCGCCGGGTTATTTGATGTAAGCCACATGGGAATAGTTGATCTGATTCCGAAGACAGGTGAGTCAAAAGCCACCGTCAGTCGCGCTCTAGAGCAAATCACTCCCGCTGGTATCGCAGACCTTGATAACGACAAGCTGCAATACGCGCTACTAACGAACGATCAAGGGGGCATCGTTGATGACTTCATCATCAGTTGCAACGAGTCGCGGTTTCGTTTGGTCCTAAACGCTTCACGAACAGATACAGATCTCGCCCATATTCAGGCTGCACTGGCTGGGGTCTCCGAAATCAAGCTTCGGCAGGACCTAGTTCAAATAGCACTTCAGGGACCCAAAGCGGAAACCATTCTTGCCCTATTCCACCGGAGTGTCGCAGACCTCAGCTTTATGCAGTCGGGTCGGTTTCAGCTTGGCGGGATCGACTGCGAAGTGAGTCGAAGTGGGTATACCGGAGAAGACGGTTTCGAAATAATCATGAACTCAGAAAATGCCCCAACTGTCGCTAATGCTTTGTTGGAACACGATGGAGTCATGTTTTGTGGCCTAGGGGCGCGCGATAGCTTGCGACTCGAAGCGGGACTTTGCCTTTATGGGAACGACTTGGATGAGGGGACAACACCCATCGAGGCCCGGCTCGCTTGGACTATTCCCAAGCGACGACGCGAGGACGCTAGGTTTGCTGGCTCCGACGTCGTCCTTGATCAAATCGCTAACGGCACTCAGCGCACCAGGGTGGGCATTTCCTCTCTAACAAGGCGCCCCATCCGCGAGGGGGCAGTTCTTTTCGATGAAAACGAGACTCAGGTGGGCATCGTTACAAGCGGAGGGTTCGGACCCACTTGTGAGGCGCCTGTTGCGATGGGATACATAGATCCGGACGTTGCCGACGACGGCTCTCGTCTTATCGCTCACGCCCGAGATAAAGAATTTCCATGCCAAATAACTGCCTTGCCATTTGTTCAACACAAGTACAAACGAAATTGAGATCTTATGACCACTGCTTCTAAGCCGGAAAATTCTTTTGTTGATCGACACATCGGTCCTCGCGAAGGCGACGTTCAGGCGATGCTGGAGTCAATTGGCTACTCAGATCTCGCAGGGCTCTGCGATGCAGCTCTGCCGGAAGCGATTCGAACTGCCCAGCCACTTAACCTCCCTCCCTCTCTAAGCGAGGTTGATGCGATCGACAAGATTCGTGAAATAGCCCGAAAGAATAGCCCCGTTAAATCTTTGATCGGTCTCGGCTACTACAACACCGTTACCCCCGCCGTAGTTATTCGCCGGGTGTTAGAAAATCCGGCTTGGTATACCGCATACACCCCTTACCAACCCGAAATAAGCCAGGGGCGACTTGAGGCGCTCCTTAATTATCAGACGATGGTTTGCGACCTGACCGGTATGGAGATTGCTAACAGTTCATTGCTTGATGAGAGCACGGCAGCGGCTGAAGCAATGACCATGGCACGGCGCTTGACAAAAAGTAGTGCTACGAAATTTTTTGTAGACGCCGACTGTCATCCCCAAACCATCGACGTCGTTCGAACTCGAGCCCAGGCACTCGGAATTCAAATAGAGATTGGAGATGCGTGGAAAGATCTAAACAACGCTGATTGTTATGGGGCGCTCGTTCAATATCCAGGCTCTTCCGGTGAAATTCGCGATATTCGACCGATCGCTGAGACTCTCCACGGCGGGGATGGTCTCTTGTGTGTTGCCTCAGATCTTCTTGCTCTTTGCATGATCACCCCACCCGGTGAACTAGGGGCAGATCTTGTAGTGGGCACTTCACAACGCTTTGGAGTGCCTCTCGGCTTCGGAGGGCCCCACGCTGGCTATCTTGCTGCACGGGAAAGCCACAAACGAGCTCTTCCCGGTCGTTTGGTGGGAGTGTCAGTGGACAGTGCTGGGAGACCAGCTACTCGACTGGCGTTGCAAACTCGAGAGCAACATATTCGCCGAGAAAAAGCCACGAGTAATATCTGCACAGCTCAGGTACTCCTAGCCGTTATCGCGTCGATGTACGCCGTGTGGCATGGCCCCGATGGGCTACGGGCGATTGCTGAGCGGGTCCACGATTTGACGTCAAAATTGGCGTCGGCGTTGAAAGAAGCCGGTTTCTCAGTTTTAAACGAGACATTTTTTGACACTCTGACGGTATCGGTACCTGGTCAAGCCGCTGAACTCGTTGATCGTGCTCTAACGGAGGGCTTAAATCTTCATCTCGTCAACGCAGATGTAGTGGCCATTGCCTTAGATGAAACCTGCGACACGGCTGTTATTGAGGCTCTATCGCGATGCTTCTCAAGACATGAGCAAAACCTTGAGGAACTCCATCCAGAATCAGGAATCAAGGCGCCAATGAGACGGTCGTCAGATTTTCTGACTCATTCCGTTTTCAATACCTACAGATCCGAAACCGAGATGTTGAGATACATCCGCCGTTTGTCGGACAAAGACATAGCCCTTGACCGCGGCATGATTCCTCTAGGTAGTTGCACCATGAAGTTGAATGCAACAACCGAAATGGAGCCAATCACTTGGGCAGAGTTCTCAGATATTCACCCCTTTGCTCCTCTTGATCAAGCCCAGGGTTATATGGAATTGATCGCAGATCTAGAAGAGTGGCTGCTGGAGTGCACTGGCTACGACGCTATCTCCCTCCAACCGAACGCAGGTTCACAAGGAGAATTTGCCGGCCTGCTGGCAATTAAGCGCTACCACGAGGCGCAAGGTGATGAGGGTCGAGATGTATGTCTAATTCCTTCATCTGCGCATGGAACAAACGCGGCTTCGGCGGTCATGGCCGGACTACGAGTGGTCGTTGTCGAGTGCGCCGACAATGGCGACATATCGCTTCAAGACCTTGAAGAAAAGGTCGCTAATCACAAAAACGAGCTCGCCGCGATCATGGTTACCTACCCGTCTACCCATGGAGTTTTCGAAGTAGGTATCAGTGAAATTTGTCGCCTGGTACATGAGGCCGGCGGACAAGTTTACGTTGACGGCGCCAATCTCAATGCCCTGGTAGGACTGGCAGCCCCTGGGGCTTTTGGAGCTGACGTAAGCCACCTCAACCTCCACAAGACCTTTTGTATCCCCCATGGCGGCGGCGGCCCTGGGATCGGACCGGTGGCGGCTAAAGAGCACCTTGCTGCCTTTTTGCCAAACCACCCGATTGTCCCCGAAGCCGGTCCAGCCTCGGGTAGCGGCGCTATAGCTGCGGCTCCTTGGGGCTCGGCTGGCATTCTCCCGATCCCTTGGATGTATATAGCCATGATGGGACCTGACGGTTTAAAGCAGGCAACTTCGATCGCGATCTTGAACGCTAACTACGTTGCCTCGCGGCTCCAAGACAGCTACCCGGTCCTATTCCGCGGCCAAAATGGCCTGATAGCCCATGAATGCATTCTGGATCTACGTGCCCACTCTGAGTTCGTGAGCGTCGAAGATGTTGCTAAAAGACTCATCGATTATGGGTTCCACGCCCCGACTATGTCTTTCCCAGTCGCTGGAACTTTGATGGTGGAACCAACAGAAAGCGAGTCCAAAGAAGAGATCGACCGATTCTGTGATGCCATGATCGAGATACGAAACGAAATATCGAAAATTGAATCAGGCGAATGGACTGTTGAAGATAATCCATTGCGCAACTCTCCTCATACAGCAGAGGATGTGACAACCAGCAATTGGGAACATCCCTACAGCCGAGAAGAAGCTGCCTACCCATTGGATTCAATCCGCTTGGATAAATATTGGCCCCCTGTCAGCAGAATCGATGGCGCCCATGGCGACCGCAACCTTGTCTGCAGTTGCCCTGATCCTCGAGCATTTGAAGATCTGTCAATCTGATCTCTTCGTTGGGCGTGTCACGGCTAGCGTTTCAGCATGGCGTTGACTAGAGCCGACATTATCGAAATGCCAGCCGACGAAACTTCGGGGGCTATGCCTTGGTATCCACATATTGTCACCTGGGTCGAAGCGGAAATCGCCGGCCTGACAGACGAGCAGCTCGACTTTCATGATCCTTCACCTGAAAGGGAATGGATGTGGTGGTCTTGTAGACGTCAGGTCTCTCACATCGCCTGGGACGCTCTTGTTTTCACCAAGAGACGAGCTGGCCATTTGCTATGGCCAAATGAGGCCACACCCGAACCAATTAACTGGGGCGAGCACCAAATGGGCCCTGACAATAAATGGGACCGTTTACTTGACGCTGATCTTTTTTGGGAAGTACCCGATCTGTTAGACAAACTCAAGTTGGGTATTAGCTGGCTCACTCGCCTAGTGGAGCAGGAAAGCACAGAGACTTTTCGATCTGAGATCAAAACCGTACGAGGAACACAATTCTGGGAATATGTGATCACCACTTTGCCTCGAGGTGCTGCTGCTAGCCCAGA
>CEVA01219993.1_pt1 | contig 10167 bp, 8 predicted proteins | sample 361521 | NCBI WGS metagenome assembly CEVA01 (sample SAMEA2622823, study PRJEB7988) | marine metagenome | isolation source: saline water (ENVO:00002010), including | reverse complement strand
GCCGCAGGCCGCTCACCAAGAGGACCACCGACAGTCCAGCTGCCATCTGGCTCTTCGTATCGCGGTCGCTCGTCCGCTTGAACAACGCCTCTGCTTCCTCAGAGGACGCCGCGACCAGATATCGATCGTAGATCTCGTTTGCGTCGCTCCGGAAGTAGAGAGCTCGTTTTGCCAGAACAGCGCTTCCCCCCACGAAAAGAGCACCGAAAGTGCGCCTGACTGTAAAGATCGACTCGGCGTGTACGGATGCCGTCGAGAGATTGCAAAAACAAAGTGTAAGTACAACACACAGCCATTTCGTTGTACGCATGGCGGTCCAACTCCTAGCCATAAAGGCAACGCACGTGGCCGGATTCAGTCACATTAGACCCTTGATCCGACAATCGGGTTTCGCTGGGTACAGCTGAGGAACGGCTTTCAGGTCGGGAAGGAGAACGGGAGGTCGATCTAAACTCTATGAATTTTAAAACATAGACCATGGGTCATCCTAAGGCAATGGGGTCGTACAATCTGAGAAGGGCGTTACGATCCTCTCGCCCGGAGAACGAAGACACCCGAAACACGATCGGCGATCGACCTCCCCGACCGGTCGATGAGCAACCACGCTGCACCCAAACCGAGCGTCATAGGATAGATGATGTAGGCACCGACGATCCTCACCGCGCCCCTCACTGCACCTGGCGCCCCCCCTTTCGAGTCGACCAGCCTCACCCCCGCTTCCCTTAAACCAGCCGATGACCCCGATCTGGACCATTGCGGCACTACCAGAACAATCCTGTAGACCACAAGAGCACCGTAATAGGGCCCATACGTCTCCAGTGCCTCTGTCATTTTTTCAGGGTCCGAAAGGAAACTTACAACCTGATCGAAGAACGTCGGCTCATCCCCACCTCCACCACGCCCCCCCAGGCCTCCCCTGCCCCGACCCGGCGGATCTCCCCCTCCCAACGAGACGACCCCCGCTGCAACCAGAACGAGCCCCACCACAGCCGCCGGCAGAAGAGACACGAATAGATCGACTACGCTGGCCCAGAGACGTCTAGCCGCCCTTGGGACCTCGTCCGGATCCTCCCCACCCTCGTTCTCCGGCGTCAGATCCTCCAGACGTGATCGGATTTCAGTCTGAACCCGATCGAATCGTTCAAAATGCGCCTCGCGGTCGATATGCGCGAAGACATCCTCGAGTTGCGATAGGGTATAGTTCCGTACCCTGTCCTCGAACTCACGATCGTCTCTACTCCCGTCGTGCTCTTCGCCCATCAGTCCCTGCGATCCGACAGCGAATAGAGTGTGGGAATCAGAACAAGGGTGACAAACGTCGATAAGACGAGCCCCCCGATCACCGTGATCGCCATTGGAGCTCTGATTTCGGCCCCTTGCCCGACAGGGAATACCACGTTCAGGCCCGCGAGCACAACAGCATGGAGCACTTCAGGCAGAACCGATCCGAACATGCGATCGAAACCGTCGACAATCGGCCGCAGATTAAAGATCCCCATTGCCATCGGGGTCAACCCCAGGACCGTCGTCGAGGTTGTCATCAGAATGGGACGTAGGCGGACACGACATGCCTGCTCGATGGCCTCGAACTTGGGCACGTTCTGCTCCCGTCGAAGCGAATTGATATAGTCGATCAGCACGATCGCGTTGTTTACGACAATACCCGCAAGCATGATCAACCCGATGAGCACGACCACGCTCACCGACTGTCCGGTCAGGAGCAGGATCAGGATGACCCCGACGAGGCCGAACGGGATCGAGAACATGATGACAAAAGGATGGACCAGAGACTCGAACTGGGAGGCCATGACAAGATAGACGAGGAAGATCGCCAGACCGATCGCCAGCCGCATACTCTCGAAGGAACGTTCCCTCTCTTCGTTCTGCCCTCCCACCCGGATCGTGTAGTCGTTCGGCACGTTCATGCCGGCGATCTGGGCCTCGATGTCGACCACTGCTTCACTCAAATCGCGGTCTTCGAGGTTGGCCGACACGATCGCGACACGTTCCTGATCGACTCTTCGGATTTCGGCGGGACCCATTTCCACCTGCAAATCAGCAACGACGGCAAGTGGAATCGGCGTCTGCGCGCTCGCTGGGCTGATGATCAGACGACGCAGGTCATCGACCGTACTACGGTGTTCTTCCGAGGCCCTGACCCGGATGTCGACGCGCCGATCGCCCCGCGCAAACTCCGTGGCCACTTCACCCTGGACCTGATTCCGAATGATCTGCCCGATCGAAGAAATGGTCGTACCCAACTGAGCGACCCTTTTTCGGTTGAACCGAATCTGAACTTCGGGATTCCCTCCCGCAGCGCTTGTTTTCAAGTCCGCCAGGCCTTCGATGCTCGATATCCGCTCGACCACTTCGTCGGACAGAATCTTGAGGGTCGACAGGTTGTAGCCGGCAACCTCGACTTCGATCGGGGTTTTCGACGAGAACAAGGACGGTCTCGAAAACTTGCACTCCACAGACGGGAAGTTCGCCAACGCAACCCGAAGCCGTTCCATCACCGCTTCTTCTTTGTCCCGGATCACGCCCTCCTCGAGAGCCACGTTGATCTGGGCGATGTTTTCCCTTTCCTCGGCAGAAGACCCGCCACTCGATGAGCTGGATCCCACGATGCTGTAGACCGTCCTCACCTGGCTTCCCTGTCTCACGGCTTGCTCGAGGTCCTTTATCATCGCTTCTGTTTGGGCCAGGGGCGTTCCGACGGGCATTTCAACGCCGATAATGAACTCGCCCTGGCTCATCTCCGGGATGAGTTCGCTGCCCAGATACCGGACCAGCCCACCGGATCCGCTCAGGAATCCCACCGCAAGAAGAATGACAGCCAGCCTGTGTCGTAGCGCCCATCGAATCACACTCGGATACGTCGCATAGGCACTGTCCATCAGCTTATGAAATAGGTAGAAGAAGGGGGCGAGAAGCTTCAGGAGGCCACGGCCGACCGCTGAAAACGTAACCCGAAGGAGTGAAATCAATCGAGGCGCGAGTTGACTACGACCTTCACCCACGGCGCGACGGCGCCTTTCGACCTCCGCCAGTTCGCCCATCCAACGGAACTCGAGCGAAGCGAGCATTGGAATCAGGGTCAAGGCAACCATCAGAGAGGCCACGAGCGAGAACGTTACCGTCAGCGCCTGGTCCCGAAAGAGCTGTCCCGCGATTCCCTCTACGAATACGATCGGCACGAATACGCAGATGGTCGTCATCGTGGCGGCGATGACGGCTTGTCCAACTTCGCTTGCACCTTTGTTGGTCGCCTCGAGAGCCCCGAGACCTTCCTCTCGATAGCGCTGGACACTCTCGAGCACGACGATCGAATTGTCCACTAGCATGCCGATGCCCAAGGCCAGGCCACCCAGGGACATGATGTTGAGACTGACTTCCGACACGAACATCAGAAAGAACGTTGCCACGACCGAAATCGGGATCGACAGGCTGATGATGCCCGTACTCTTCGGGTTCCTCAAGAACAGGTAGAGAATGATGATGGCGAGGAAGCCTCCCATCAGCGCGGTGTTCAGGACTTCGGCGACAGATTCCCGAATGAACACGGACTGGTCGAAGACCACCTCCAGACTCGACCGACCCAGCAGAACGTCCCCGTCTTTGCGAAATTTTGCCAACTCATCGTGAATCCGCTGGGCGACGGTAACCGTGTTGGCATCACCTTCCTTGAACACGGCTAGCTCTACGCTCTCCTGGCCGTTGATTCGAGTGATAACTTGTCGTTCTCGATGACTGCGGCTTACCTCGCCGACATCATCCAGCGTGATTATTGCACCGTCGCGGTCGCCGACGACGATATCGCGAATCTCCTCAACCGACTTGAACTCATTCAACGTGCGGACGAGGTACTCCGCATCCCCGTCCTTTAGCTCGCCACCGGTCAGGTTGACGTTCTCCTGCCCCAAACGCGCCACGACCTGATTCAAAGGGATGCGCAACGCTGCGAGTTTGGGTCCGTCCACCTCGACGTGAATTTCCTCTTCCAGGCCGCCGTTCACACGTACCGCGGCAACACCCTCCAGGCTCTCCAGTTCAGGCTTGAGATGTTCCTCACCCAGAAGCCGAAGAGCGATCAGGCTCTCTTCGCCGTAGAGACCAATGCGAATGATGGGATCCAGCGAGGGATCGAAGCGCAGGAGGACGGGTTTCTCCGCATCCTGCGGCAACCGCAGACGATCGAGCTTCTCACGGATGTTAAGAGAAGCGAAATCCATGTCCGTGCCCCAGGCGAACTCGACGATGACGTCGGACACGCCCGGGCGGGCGGTCGAACTCACACGGATCACGTTCGTGACCACACCCACGGCCCCTTCGACGGGCTCCGTGATCAGTCGCTCAACTTCAGATGGCGCCGCACCCTCGTACTCGGTGCGCACGGTAACGGTGGGATAGGTGATATCCGGAAGCAGGTTGATCGACAGTCGCTGGAACGCGACCATTCCGAATATCAACGCAGCCACGACGAACATCGTGACGGTGACTCGTCTGCGTGTGGAAAATGCGATGATCTTCATTCGGCGACCGTCAGCCCCCGCGTCTCCTCATCGTCACGATTCCCTTCTCCGCCAATTCGCGGACAAAGGCGCGCCATTTACCCGAATCCGTGCCAATTTCCGGATCCTTCTTGACTCTTTCATCGTAGATTTTTTTGGCTTCAGGAAATCGCTCGAAAATCCTGGCCTGGAAGCGCTTTATATCTCCGCCTCCCCGACCGTCGCTACGCCGACCTTCCTGAAGGTCCTGCTCCGTCGCCGCCACAACTGCGGGAGCTTCACCCACAATCCGGACGGATGTCCCCGGGCGAAGCCCGTCCTGCCCAACCGTAATGACGACCTCACCATCCCGTAGCCCATCGACGATCTCCAACCGGTCGTTATCGCTGAAACCAATGGCGATCTTCCGACGCTCGGCACGGCCGCCCTCCTCGGCCTGCTCGTAGACAAAAACCTGGTTGCCTTCTCCCTCCAGCACGAGAGCCTTTTTAGGAATGACAAGCGTGTGGTGGCGGGTCTCAGTGATGATGTATACGGACGAGAACATGCCGGGACGAAGGATAGTGTTGGTCTGCGACGGTATCTCGACCGTCACCTTGACCGTACCACTTTCAGGGTCCACGATTGGACTGATCCGCTTGACCTTTCCGCGATACTCGCGGCCCGGCGCACTTTCGACCGTGATCCGAGCCTCCTGGCCCGTAGCGATATTGCCGATCTCCTTCTCGGGGACGAGAATACGCGCGAGCAGAGGGTCGAAATCCGCGACCGAGAAAAGGATCTGATTGTTGCTCACCACGTTCCCGATCTCGACCTGCCTCAACGTGACCGTGCCCTCGACAGGAGACGTGATTCGAGTAAAGTTCAAATCCAGCTTGGCTTGTTCGTATTGCGCGCGGGCCCGATCCAATTGGGTCTTCGCGGCCTCGAACTGTTCTTCACTTATCAGGTTGGATGCGAAGATCTTCTGTACACGCGCGTAGTTCCTCTCTGCATCCTCGAACGCCACTTCCATCTGACGCGTCTGAAGTTCCGCGTCTTCGGAATCGAGGCGCGCCAGCACGTCCCCAACACGGACGGGATCACCCTCTTCCTTCAGGATCGCAACAACCTGCCCTGGTCTGCGCGAACGCACATCAATCCAACGATCTGCTTCGAGAGTGGTATTCTTGAGAACGCTCCTCGAGATCTCCCCTCGTGCCACGGCCTCGACCTTCACCGGGACGGCGGCGCTCTGGCGGCCAACTCCCCGTCCCCCCTGGCGCCCCGAGGAGGCCTCGTCGGACCCGCAAGAGGACAGAGAAACGACGAGCAACACGAAACACAACCGATTCAAATGACTCTCCTGATTCTGGAACCAGACAGACGAGGCCCGTCTGTCGGAAAGCAGGCCAGTGGGGTGATTCGACGAGGATCGACGCAGGCCGGTTCCCCGAAGGGGCCGGAAAAGCGAGTGGTTACTAACATGTCCAATATACCAAAGGAACCGCAATCGACAACGAATAACCTCGCATCAAGGCTGTGCGTCTTCGGTCGCAATGATGAACCGCTTGACTCCCGCACCTTTGATCAGATCAAGAATCCTCATCACATCCCCGTAGGGAAGGCCCTGATCTGCCCGGAGCACGAGTCCTCCCCCGGCATCCACTTGATTCGACGTCGAGGTCAGAATGCCGCGGAGAGCTCCCTCGGACACCGGTTCTCCATTATAGGCCATTTCGCCCGATGCGCTTACGTTGAGGATGAAGCTCTTCTCGCGTTGCAACCGATCGGCGTTTTCCATCGACGGTAATTCTACTTTGAGCGCGGACTGTTCGATAAAACTGGTCGTGACCAAAAAGAACGTGAGCAACAGAAAAAGCACGTCGATCAAGGAAGTGATGTTCACGTTCGGCCGACGCCGGGTTGTCGCGACCATTCTCACGACAATTCCCCCTGGTGCCCGGAGATATCCGTCTGTGTTCTGAACCCGCGAAGTTTCTTTAGCAGCGCATTCGAATGTTTCTCGATTTCAAGTACCAAACTCTCTGCCTTAGCGGTGAAATAGTTGTAGAACACGAGTGCCGGGATCGCAATGAACAGTCCCGCGGCCGTCGTCAGAATGGCTTCGGCAATCCCCCCCGCAAGCAGGTTACCCTTCCCGACCCCTACCTCCGAGATCTCCTGGAAAACTTTGATCATACCGATGACGGTCCCCAGTAGCCCGAGCAACGGCGTGATACTGGCCACAGTTTCGAGCACGACAAGCCCTCGCTGCAAATCGCCCATCTCCTGACGGCCCTGGTCGAGGATGCTCTCGCGGATTTCATCGACAGACAGATCCCGATCATCCAGGCCTGCCCTCACGACGTTCGCAAAGGGACCCTCGAACCGCCCACACACGGATTGGGCGAGACCCACATCCTCCGGGCCACCGATATTCTCGATGACGCTGACGATCTCCGGCCGGATGATGCGCGGCCGGCGAAGGCTGAAAGCACGTTCGATGGCGATTCCGAGGGCAACTACGGAACAGATAAAGAGCGGATACATGATGATCCCGCCCTGTTGAAACAGATCCCAGGCCATACGTTATCCTCTAACCGGCACCGCGATAGATGATGTAGCCAAAGAGCGCCGTAATCTCTAGGAACGGTTCCGGAAAATCCTCCGGCAACGGGCGGAACGGCGCTGACAACTCCACTGCCTGACGGCTCGTGGTGAGCAGCAGATCGCTCCCACCGCGTGCCAGTACCGTGAGCGAGTCCAGCGTACCATCAGGATGAATACGAAATCGAATGGTGTTCTTGCCCTCGATGATGCCAAGCCGCGTAAACGCAGCCGGCGGGAAGATGTGTGATTGGATTCTGCGCTTCAGATATTTGAGGTACGGAGCGAAATCCCAAGTGTAGGTGCTGAGTTGCAGCCCACCTTCCTCCAACGCTCTCGAAGCAGTGTTGTCGAATGGGACTGAAGACTGAGCTGCGGGCAAGGGCAGGCCATAGACCATTGCCTCTCGTTGTTCCTGCGTGAAATGACCTTCTTGCACCGTTCGTTCCCGCCACATCGGATCCCTCGCGCCGTCCCTCCCGGTTCTATTTGACTGACGGCTCCCGCGCGGGTCCCCCAGACGATCGAAGTCACGTCCCATCTGGGTCTCGAAAGCATCCTTGCTCTCGAACATACCTTCGTTGTAGACAAGGTGGGATCGGGGCAGATCTGACTGGTTGCGGTCACGAGACCTTGCGTTTCGGTCTGCGAGGAGATTTGTCTGGTCCGGGGGCGTATTTTCAGGGTCTGCTTCAGATTCCACGAATTCGAAGGCCAGGGGTTCGGGCTCGATAAGAATTGGGGTCGGATCCGTCACCGCAGTAAAACGGCGGGCCGGTTCCAACAGCAATAGAAACAGAAGATGCAGGAGGAGGGCGGCCGTGTAGGCTGCTGAGTAACGCTTTGAGAGCGGTGTGATGGGCATGCGATCCAGTCGATCAGGCTGCGTGAATCGAACGACTAACGATATGGTAGGGCCTCATGGCAGACAAGCCCAAAGCGTGACGAAAGCCGACAGGCCGGGGTTTAAACGATGATGGCCCGAGGGTAAACACCCTCGGGCCATCATCGTTGATGAAAAAGTTCCGACTTTGGTTACTTGGCAAACACCATCTTCTTCTTGGCGACATTGCGGCCCGCTACGAGGCGATAGATGTACTTCCCGGTGGCCACCGTCCGACCCACTTCGTCGCGGCCGTCCCACAGGACCGCGTGTTGACCGGCGTGTTCGACATTGTTGGTCAGTACACGAGCCTGCTGTCCTAGAGTGTTCTAAACCACAAGCGAGACATTGGACTCTTCAGCCAGTGTGTAGCGAATCGCCGTAGCGGGATTGAACGGATTCGGATTGTTCTGGGACAGCCCGAATTCGTATGCCTCTCCCCACTCGTCAACCACCGCCTGCTTCGCCGCAACCAGTTTGGTGGCTGGCGGGCCTGTCACCGCGATCGTCGCAGGATTCCCACCCGTAACGGGGTCGGTCGTCGACTCCCATGAGTTCTGCACTCGACCCCGGAAATGATGGACTAAACTCGGTAAGACCTCGAAGCTTGCCTGACCATTTTCGTCCGTGTAGAGACGCTGACCCGTGTTGCTTTTGTTGCTGCGAAGGAGGTCAACTCGGACATCGTTCTGTGCCACACCGTTGTAGGTCACGGTCGAGAGGCCCACTTGAACTGTCTCGTCTTCGTCGCCCGTCCTGACGACGGCAGTCACTTCAGTCCCCCCGTTCAGGTGGACTTTGAACTTATGCTGGAAATCGTTCAGAACCTCGAAGGTGGCAAACCCGTTTTCATCGGTGTTCACCCTGACGCCTGTATTCGAGCCATTATGGCGAAGCAGGTCGACCCGCTTGTTTTCGATGCCGTTCTCACCCGAACTGTCGAGAAGCGTGAGGCTCGTCGTGACCGTTGCCACAGTCGTGCTGCCAGCCGCCGGAAGCTCGTCTGTGACCGTCGTGCCATCGCTGAAGTAAACACGGAATTTGTGAGCGACCCGGGGCAGGATTTCGAACCGAACGTAGCCGTCGACATCCGTGTAGTCTCGGACACCAGTGTTCGAACCATTGGATCGCAGGAGGTTCACCCGCTTGCCTTCGATCGGCTCCGGAACCGCCCTGCTGTCGAGCAGCCTAAGGGTCGTCACTTCGATGCTCACGACCACATCGTCGTGCACGACTGGAGCCGTATCACAGAGACCGCCGTTGTAGTAAACCCGGAAACGACCTGCCAGCGCCTCAATCACACCCCGGGCGTTGTTGAGGGAGATGCCCACGCCCAGAGCCAGGACACACGGGATGTATTTAAGTCGTGATTTCGAGTCGGCTTAGATTTGCTTCTGGGAGTGAATGTAAAAGCGGAATACGACTGCCGTCGCGCTCGCGAACAGGGGGAGGTCCACCAGCAATATCCTGAACCAGCCCATATCCTGCCGCGACAAAACAGCCGGAAACACGAGTAACGCCAGAAGGGCCATGAGCAGCTAAGATGAGTTCGCGCAGAGGTGGATCAGCTTCGGCTTTCACGCCCCAGGGGAGCCTGCTCTTCAGCAGTTTGGGAAGTAACTTCCGGGCGGTCTGAATCGACTCCTTAGCCCAGCGAAACTGCTGCGACTTCCACGCACTTGCGGTTACCGGGAGTTCCCCTGGTGCAACCACCTGGGGCAGATAGACAAATTTCCATCCCGCCATCTGCGCTCTGTAACTAAGATCGAGGTCTTCGGTCAACGTGTCGTGTTGCCAACCCCCTGCTTCTTCGATACAGGCCTTCCTCCAGATCCCGGCGGTGCCGTTGCAATTGAAGAACAGACCTGCCCGACTCCTGCCTCCGTGCTCCTTGACGAAGTGCCCGTCCAGAAAGATCGCCTGGACTTTCGTCAAGAGCGAGTAGTCCCGATTTAAATGGCCCCACCTGGCCTGCACTACGCCCAGATCGGGTTGGTCTGGAAATGTGGTACGGTATCCCTCAAGAAAGATGCCGACGGCACGAAATCCGCGTCGAACACAACCAGGAGGTCGTGTCGAGCGACCTGCATCCCTGCCGCGAGCGCACCCTCCTTGAACCCTACTCGATCCGCTCGGTGGATGTACTGGACATCCAGTCCGTCTCTGGCCAATTCCGCGGCAACC
>CEVA01014681.1_pt1 | contig 10171 bp, 13 predicted proteins | sample 361521 | NCBI WGS metagenome assembly CEVA01 (sample SAMEA2622823, study PRJEB7988) | marine metagenome | isolation source: saline water (ENVO:00002010), including | reverse complement strand
CATCGCACCCATTGCATTTCGCTCAATACACGGCACTTGTACCAAACCACCAATTGGGTGACACGTCATACCTAATGAACAATCATCGCTTCCATACCAGAGTTATAAACCTAACCAGTCATGCCTACAAACGTCATTGCACTGATATAAATTGCACTATTTGCTGTTGAGCCACAAAGCCATAATGTCTAACGGCACGATCGAGTTGATGTGCCATCCCGTTTTTTGCCAGTGAAGAACAGAGATCACTATCTAGCTACCTCACTAAGCGAGTGGAAGAACACGCCTTATTGACGAATCCGGCCTTACAACAATAGCTCCCTGACAATGGTATTGAGTGCATTGAATTCGATCAGCTTTAGCTAAACCCTAAAATTAATCTAGTCGAAAATACGCTGAGCACCCTGCCCTTGGTCATGCAGAATATCTTCTGGGTTCAATAGATGGCATTTCTGCATGCTCAGACAGCCGCAGCCAATACAGCCTGTGAGATTTTCTTGTAGTGAACGGATCTGTGCCATCTTACTGTCGAGTTGCTCCTTCCATTTCTTTGCCACTCGCTCCCAATCGCGCTTAGTTGCAGTGTGGTTCATCGGCAAGCTAGATAACTCTTCGGTGATCTCTTCTAGCGTGAAACCTATCGACTGAGCGACTTGAATCAGGGCAATCCGTCTCAGCATCGCTGATTGATATCGTCGTTGATTACCATTGGTGCGGATAGAGGCAATCAATCCTTTGGTTTCATAAAAACGCAGAGCCGAGGGTGCGACACCACTGCGCTCCGAGAGTTGACCAATCGTTAAATACACGATGTTTTTCATGTTGTTACTTTCCCTGAATGTATTGCAGATAGATTCAAATTCGTTTTGGATTATAGCTAAAGTTAACCTTAAGTTTAGCTATATTGACTAAATTACGTTGACAACACGTGAAACATCTTTACCTGAAACAAAAAGCAGCCGTCAAATGATGGCTGATTTAGCTTAGTGTAAAATATAAATCTTATATTCAGACCTTCTTCATGATCATCTTAAGATTCTCGATCATCTCTAGGTTAGTCATCTCGCCCGTCTCCATATTAAAGTTATCGTAGAAGCTTGGCACTGACATCGAACCTTTCACGTCTGCGTCAAAGTAAGGCGCTGAGTTCACTGCAGAAGACAGCACCGAGGTCGCACCACCTAGGCCAGGAGAAGTTGCAAGCATCACCACAGGTTTGCCTTGGTACACTTTCATATCGATGCGTGATGCCCAATCAAACACATTTTTAAACGCCGCTGTGTATGAACCGTTGTATTCTGCAAAAGAGATGACTACCGCGTCTGATTCTCCGATTTTGTCAAAGAAGCGTTGAGCGTGTTGATGAATGCCCGAGTCTTGCTCTCTTTTCTCGCTATAAATTGGCATCTCAAAATCATTGAGATCAAGCACCTCAACTTGCGCGCCTTCGACTAAACCTGCGGTGTATGCTGCAAGCTGTTGGTTGATTGATGTTGTACTGTTAGTTGCGCCAATCGCTAATACTTTCATTATTTATCCTCAAATTTGGTTAGAAACATTTCTTTAGAAGTGAAAAGGTGATGGTTTGTTTTTTTAGATTGGGGAGGATAATAAAACCTCAAGTTAACTTGAGGTAAAGCGATATTTTCAAAAAACAGGAAATAATTTAAAAGTGCTTATAAAACAATAAACTTACAATGGTAAGTTGAATTGTAATGGGTAATTAATTGAATGGAGAACACAAGCACACTCACAAATCCAGTGAATGTGCTTTATCGACGTGCTGTTTACTTAAGTGGATTGAGTGGACCAACACCAGAATAGGCAACGCCCGATAGTTCTGCCATCTCACGATTCCATGTAGCCAAATCGTGAGGGTTGAATTGATTCAGATGATCATGCCCACACGTTCTCGCCATCACTTGCATTAATTCTGTCGACGCCTCGAAGAAGTTTTTAAGCTGATTCGAAGCCTTCTCGACATTTAAACGCCGGCGCAAGTCGGCCTTTTGAGTCGCAATACCCGCCGGGCAGTTATTGGTGTTACACATTCTCGCTGCCACACACCCTATCGACTGCATGGCACTATTTGAGATAGCAACACCATCAGCACCAAGCGCCATCGCTTTCACAAAGTCCATCGGCACGCGCAAACCGCCTGTAATGATCAATGTGACTCTGTCACTGACCCCTTGTTTATCGAGATAGGCTCTAGCGCGAGCTAAAGCTGGAATAGTAGGCACACTGATATGGTCTCGGAACATTTCTGGTGCTGCGCCTGTACCGCCGCCTCGACCGTCTAAAATGATGTAATCGGCACTGGCATCCAATGCAAACTGAATATCTTCTTCGATATGATTGGCACTTAGCTTGAAGCCGATCGGGATACCGCCCGTCACTTCTCGAACTCGGTCGGCGAATTTCTTGAAATCCGCTGCGGTTTTTAAATCTTTAAAAGTAGGAGGAGAAATCGCCGCAGTACCCGCTTCAATACCACGTACTTCCGCGATCTTACCGATATTTTTGACGCCAGGCAGATGCCCGCCCGTTCCGGTTTTTGCACCTTGCCCACCTTTAAAATGGAAGGCTTGAACATTTTTTAGCTTGGCTTCATCGTAACCAAACTGAGCACTAGCTAACTCATAAAAGTAACGAGAATTGGCGGCCTGTTCCTCGGGTAACATGCCGCCTTCCCCTGAGCATATCCCGGTTCCTGCAAGTTCAGCTCCTGTCGCCAAAGACACTTTCGCCTCCTCAGATAGCGACCCAAAACTCATGTCCGATACAAACAGAGGAATATTGAGCTTCAATGGTTTTCTGGCGTTAGGGCCAATAATCAGTTCCGTTCCTACTGGCACGTTTTCCAATAAAGGCTTGGTGGCCATTTGCGCGACCATGACTTGAATGTCATCCCAGTGAGGCAAGAGGTGCCTAGGTACACCCATAGAGGTCATAGGCCCATGACGTCCTACTTTGGACAAGCCATCACGCGCTAGTTGGTGAATAAACTCCACGGTAGGCTATTCTTTGGTTGCGGTTGCTGCAGGGGATAAATCAGGGGCAGCCGCTTGAATGTGAACTTCAGGGCCTTCTTGCCCAATTTGTTCCGCAGTGAACTGTTTATGAGTGCCATCGCAAAAAGGAAGGTTGTTAGAATACTTGCAACGGCAAAGGTAAGCATCACCGTCCTCTTCGGCGACAAAGCTTTTCGGTTTGAACCCGTACCGGCATGAGAACCGTCACAAAACGGTTGGCTTTTCGATTTCCCACAGGTACAGAAGTAATACTCCTCTCCCTTCGTCAGCTCTGCTTTTACGGGTTTGTTATCCGCAATTACTGGACTCTTCATAGTTCGCTCACCTTTTCTTTCTTATGATTTGATGACTGAAGCGATGACTTGCTCACAAGAGTAAAGTAAAGGTGAGATACGCGGCTAATTCAATAAATGGCTCAATAGATAGGGTTAGTGAACCAACTCAATAGAAAGAAAAATGGCCGCCCAGTAGGCAGCCATTATGTGCGATAGCTTAGTAGAAACGAATGGACGTGAGATTAATCAAACAACTCGATGACCAGTTTGTTATCTCGGATCACCAGATTCGGTTCTGATGACTTGATCAACGACTCTTGAATCTTGTTGCTATCCAGTTTGTAAACTGGAGATTGAGACAAAGCAAAACCGATCATCGATACCGCAGGCTTAAGCAGCTTTTCAATCTCAGGAGATAGCTGTTGCTCCTTCTCTTCAAATCGCTCTAGACGCAATGACTTGAGGTACACTTCACCGCTTTCCTTATCATATTCAGGAATCGCGCTGAATTCTAAATCTAGGTCTAACCCCATATTCGGCATATTGAACACTTGAACTTTTGCATTGGTGTTCGCTAACACTGACACTCGCTGTTCATCTGCTCGACCAATTTTCACTTGTAGATCATCGACCGCGACTTGCGCATACATCACGCTTTGTACACCTACCTCTTGTTCAAGCATGACTGAATCAGCAAGATATTCTGTCATCTCTTGTTCGGTAATGCTGTAGCTGACACAACCACTCAAGATGAGCGCGATACAGGTGATGATTAAGCGATTAATTAGCTTGGTTGTCATGTAAATTCGACTCTTAATTTCTAATTGCACGGAACGGATGTTACCTCGAGATGATATCGTAAAACAGTCGTCACACTGACAGTGTCGGATATGTAGGCGGAATGATCCACTTAATCAACATTCGCGTATAGCTTGGAAATGGCAAAAATAGTAAAGAAATCAATGACTGAATTAACAATATTTTATGATGGAACGTGTCCACTGTGTGCAAAAGAGATGGCTGCGCTCGCCAAGTACGATACTAAAAACAAGATTCAGACCATCGACATCTATAGTGAAGCGTTTGCAAGCTACCCTCAGATTGATGCGAATGCGGCTAACACCGTTCTGCATGCTCTCGATGAGAACGGGAAGCTAGTTCTGGGGTTGGACGTGACCTACCAAGCATGGAACTTAGTAGGAAAAGGTTGGCTTTATGCGCCATTACGTTGGGCCATATTTAAGCCGTTTGCAGACTGGTGCTACCTAAGGTTTGCCAAGAATCGATATAAGATCTCATTCTGGCTGACCGGAAAATCACGTTGCAATGGAAACAGCTGTACCAAATAGTAGTGAGTTAAGACATACCACTGGCGACTTTGTAGTAAACGATGCCAAACAGTGCAGCAAATACTAATACGGTAAGAGCGACTTTCAACCAAATAAACTTCATGCTTCGTCCTTTTCAATCGAGTTACTGATTCAGGCGACAATTTATCACAACATAACAAACGGTTGTGTAATGATTGATAGAACTTTGTAGTCAAACCAATCACAGTAAGTAAGGGGTCAAAAATAGCGCAGGGAAAAAGCTTGAGAACAAGACAGATTTTTCGATAAGTAGTTATTCTACAATCAAAAAATCTAACGAAGTTATCGAGTTTTTTAACAAGCTAGGGTGAACCGTTATTTACTTCGATTGGTATCACACCTAATTCCCAGAGAGAGACTTTATGTCGGCAAAAGAGAGAAACCTTCCCACTCATCGACTTTCTAGATTTAGTAAGTTCGCCTCGCTGGCGACAAGAGTCGCAGGTAACGTGCTAACAGAAGGCACCAAGCAAATCGCACAAGGCAATAGGCCCAAGGCAAAGGATTTGCTGTTAACGCCACAGAACATCGCTCGCCTGACCGATCAACTCGCACACTTGCGCGGTGCGGCTATGAAATTAGGACAGATGCTTTCAATGGATGCGGGGGATGTCTTAGAACCGGAGTTAGCCGACATTCTTTCTCGCCTGCGCTCAGACGCTGACCCACTGCCAACAAAGCAGCTCAATCAAGTCTTAGAGAGCTCACTTGGGAACGATTGGAAAACCGAGTTCCTTTCCTTCAACTTTAAACCGATTGCCAGTGCCTCCATCGGCCAGGTGCATCAAGCTTACAGCGATGCTGGGGACAAGCTCGCCGTCAAAGTCCAATATCCAGGGATTCGAAAAAGTATCGACAGTGATGTAGATAACGTCGGCACACTGCTCAACATTGTTGGTCTGATACCGAAATCGGTCGACTACAAAGGTTTGTTAGAGGAAGCAAAAAAGCAACTCCATGATGAAGCAGACTATGCTCGCGAGGCTGACTATGCGACCCGTTATTACAATGCATTAAAAGAACACTCACACTTCGTCGTACCTGAGGTTCATCCGCAAGTCTCTTCAGAATCCGTGCTCGCTATGGACTTCATTGAGGGCGTTTCAATAGAACAGATAGAAAGTTACGACCAAAGCACCCGTGACTTTGTAATGCACAGCTTGCTTGAGCTCCTATTCAGAGAGTTGTTCGACTTTAAGATGGTGCAAACCGATCCCAATTTCGCCAACTACCTTTACGTTGAAAACACACGACAAATTGGCTTATTAGATTTCGGAGCAACCCGTGAGTACAGTGACCGCTTCAGTGAGGGTTATCGTTTGGCCTTTTCCTCTGTCATTAACAACGATGAGCAAGGGCTCAACCAAGCTTTAGAGCAGATTGGATTCTTTAGCGAGACAATTCTTCCTGAACAACGCCAAGCGATTCTAAACCTAGTGAAGATGGCTTGTGAGCCGATGTTAGTAGACGAAGACTACGACTTCAAAGCAAGTGGGTTAGCGCAACGTCTTCGTGAAGCCGGCACAATTCTGAGCATGGAACAAGAATATTGGCATACCCCACCTGCCGATGCGCTGTTCTTACACCGAAAGATCGGAGGTATGTATCTACTCGCGGCTCGCCTTGGTGCGAAAGTGAATATCAGTCGCTTGGTCTCTCCATACCTTATCTCAAAGAACAAATGCACGACTAAAAGCGCGAGTTAAAGAGACGCTAAATAATACGCAAAGTGATCATTTCATCGTGCTCAAGAGTAATAACCATTACGCCAACTAAAATGAGCCAACCCTATGAAATGTTCACTACTTTGCTCAACCGCACTGATCACAAGCCTCACGAGTTCCATCGCCTTTGCAGCGAGCTGTCCCGAGATACTCAGTGGCAAGCAACGCTTACTAAATTCAACCGAAGAAATCGCGCTGTGCGATGAGTTTAAAGGCAAAACTCTGTTGGTGGTAAATACAGCGAGCCAATGTGGTTTCACTCCGCAGTTTGAGCAGCTCGAACAACTTCATCAAACCTACAAAGATCAAGACTTCACCGTTATCGGTTTCCCAAGTAATGATTTTCGCCAAGACAAGGGAAGCGAAGAGAAGACGGCAAAAGTCTGTTACCTCGACTACGGCGTGACCTTCCCTATGATGGCGCGAGCTTCACTGTCTGGTAGCAACGCCAACCCCGTGTTTACAGAGATACAACAGCAAGCGGGCGTAACGCCTAAGTGGAACTTTTACAAATTCTTGATCAGTAAAGAAGGTAAAGTCGTCGCCACCTTCCCTAGCTCCACATCACCAGTGAGCGCTACGCTCAAAAACGCGATCGAGCAGCAGCTATGAATACAGATTATATGGCAACAACTCAAACCCGTAACACCATGGCCAAACTGGGGTACATGGGATTAATTCCGTTTTTATTCGGTCTTCTCCTTTCGCTCACCGACAGCCAATTTATGGGGATAAACGGTGAAACGCTCTTCATCACCTACAGCGTGGCAATTTTGAGCTTTCTTTCAGGGATTTTGTGGGCAAATGGAATAGAGAACTTTGAAAGCCAATCAAGCAACAAAGCGCTACTGCTAAGCAACGCGATTGTGCTCGTCGCTTGGCTGGCAGTATTGCTTGGCGAACAAAAGGAACTGGTGACAACTCTGATTCTTATCCTTGGTTATATGGCGGTTTGGCGAGCTGAAAGGACGATGAGAGAAGAGAACCAGAGCCAAGGTCCCGACGGCTACTTTGATATGAGAACTCGGCTCACCTCTAGTGTCGTGTTGATGCACGGTATCGTGATGCTGACCTAGAGCTACGAGACTGCCTTCGAAGTATGAGCCTTTGATTGACAACCGTTAACAACAATCTAGATGATGAGCTGCATCACTAACCTCGGCTCATCATCACCGAAATAGTTTTCTTCTTGTTTGATCGTAGAAAATCCCATTGATGCGTAGAGCGCGCAAGCGGATGTGTTATTTGGATCTACAGTGAGCAAAAGCTTAGCGTCTCGCGGCAACTACTCAACCGCCTGTTGCATCAGTTTCCGGCCAATTCCCATACCGCGATAATTCGGGTCTACCGCTAATGATAGGACCCAAAACTCATTCTGCATGTCCGTGGTTGTCGTTAAGACATAGCCCGCAATCTTTGAGTCTTGCTTAGCGACTAATAAGCCTTTTCCCCAGCAATCAAATGCCTGACGAATGAAAAATTGCGGATAGGCATGGTCACCAAACAAAGCATGTTCAAGCTGGTAAATTTCAGCCAGTTCCTGTTTTTCCGCACAGACAATATTCATAGATAGACCTTTATAGATTTGACTCCAACCTTGTTACAGCTGACCTTCCACGCTAGCTAACCAAGTTGGTAATTGATCTCTAAACCAGTGGATGTATTTCGAAGCTTCAGGGTTGTTACGCGAGACTAAAATATTCGTGACTTCGACAACGATCCAGCTTTTCGCGATGATCAATTGTTTTATTAAATCTTCTCGGGAAATCAGATTGTTATGAAGTAGATACTGGTCAACAATAAACTCATAGTCAGACAAAGTGCCCATCCGAGAAACGAGCGGTGCCAAATCGATAGCTGGGCTGCCATAACCAAAACGCTCCCAATCAAATAATACGAGCTCACCATTGTCTCTTCTGCCCCAATTACCTTCGTTCGAATCACCCGAAAGCAAGGTGTTATGGTGAAACAAAACATCACTATGCTGCTGGATACGCAATAAGCTGTCTTGAGTCACTTGAGGTAAATTCAGAGACATGAGTGCTGCTTCAGTGTCACTGGTACTCCAACTATGCTCTTTCACTGCAAAACTCGGCGAGTATTGAGACTGATGAATACGAGATAGTTGCTGATACACCTCTGAAGTTGTTTGAAGCTCATTTAGTGTTAAAGAGTGAGGAATGTGCTCGATGAACAGAGTATCTCCTTCCACAGCCAACAATTTAGGACTGTGCACACCAGACAAATGCTGCGCAGCATGTTGGTAAAAAGAAATCTCAACTTCACCCGCCCCTTGCTTTCGAATACAAGGTACGCCGTTACGATTTACAAGAGTGACCTTAGCCGAACCCATTTTAGATAGGTCTTTGTTACTCATTAGAGCTCCCTGAAAATACAATGAAACGCCTTTCCTTTATCGCTTATTTACCAAGCGCGCCTCTATCAATGACCATTGCTGAGCGAAAGGCAAAAAGTTCTTATGAGGTATGAATTTACGTGCGGCTAAGTTCTGCTTTAAATACACCTCTTCCAACGCCCAAATATGGTGGTCAGCAAAAATGCCCCAAGCACAGACTCCATCAGTCATACTCGCTTTTGAAAGTTCATTAATGGACAAATAACCGCTAACAAATTCGACCGACTTCTTCACATCCATATCAAACATGTACATGCAAGCCCGAGCTATTTCGTAGGCAGGTGGCATGTATTGAACCAAGTCCCAATCAATAATACCACTCACCTTAGAACGATTATCAAAGAAGAGATTATAATGATGGAAGTCGCCGTGAATCAGTACTCGCTCGGTTTTGGTCTGATAAGAGTGGACACTGTGGTCACTTGCTAAAAAACAACGTTGCTGCATAGACCTTCGCAACGCCCAGACATCCTCAACGTTTTGATCCCCTTTTGCTTCGATAGCAGCAATGATCTTATCAAGACGCTGTAGCCATTGATCTCTGTTCCATGACAGTTGAGCCACTGGAAATATTTCGTTTTGCATTAAACTTCGAGGATAGAGACTCAACTGACGATGAAGCTTAGCAAGGGTAATGCCGGCTTCAAATGCATGCTTGTCTGTCAAAGCATGCTTCTCAATCAATGAACCATGAGCTTCTGGAAACAACGCATAGTATTCGCCATTGACCTCAACAAAGCTTTGACCATCTATGCTGAGGCAAGGCGACACGACAGTGGGTACTTTTTGAGATAAAAAGAACAGCAGTTTATGCTCATTCATTATACGGCTGGCATCATGAGCCCGGTACTTCCTCAAAAAGAAAGCTGGCGTGGATTCAACCTTATATACCGAGTTGTTTGCCCCAAGAGTAACTTCAGCTAAGGACATATGGGGTTTGGTTTCTGGCCAATGAGAGAGGATTTCTGTACTTACCATATTACTTTCAGCCCTAATTTGTTACTGTCTACTTACCAGCAGATTAGCACCGGATAGAGCAAGAAAAACCGAGCACGCTTTGTTGAAACGCTTCGCCATTTGCGGCTTGGAGAACCAATTTCTGAGATATAAACCAAAGGCAGCGTAGATAGATATCGCGAGCAGCTCTAGCACTAGGAATGTGACACCTAGAATGAAGAATTGTGTGTTTACATTGGCTGAAACATCAACGAATTGAGGCAGAAATGCGGTAAAGATGAGTATCGCTTTGGGGTTACCAGCCGCAAGGGCGAACTCTTGTTTAGCTAGACCAAACCAGTTTTTATTGCGTTCGATGCCTACGATAGGGCTAACTTGAGAACGCCATAAATTA
>CEVA01241511.1_pt1 | contig 10174 bp, 7 predicted proteins | sample 361521 | NCBI WGS metagenome assembly CEVA01 (sample SAMEA2622823, study PRJEB7988) | marine metagenome | isolation source: saline water (ENVO:00002010), including | reverse complement strand
AGAAGACATAGGCGCCTGATACGAGGACCTCGTCGAGGTGTGGCCAGGCGGGATCAAGATTCGATCGAAGACCGCTCGTGATCTGGAGCGAAAGCACGCATCCCAGAGCGGCAGCGATGAACTGGCCCAGAATAATGACGTGCCCAAGGACGTAACGAGGGCTGAACAGCGACAGCAGGACTCGGGCTCGTTTGATGCCCATCTCTGCGAGCCGCTCGACCGTCGATCGGCTCAACGCATTGTTGACGCCCCCAAGACGGGCGAGCAGCACGTGAATAAGAACTGCGAGGAAAAATGTGAGGTAGGTACTCGAAGGTGGGTCGTCCAAACGGAGACTCACACTCCCTTCATTCGTCCCGGTTCGCGGGAAAAGAGATCATCTGGCGCCGTGTGTGACGGCGGCGCGCCAGTGCGCGAGATAGGTCTCCTCCAGCTGGACCATCTCCGCGTGTCCCTTGTCGGTGTCGTGTTCGAAGCCGAGCACGTGCAGTGTGCCGTGCACGGCGAGGTGAGCGATCTCTTCGTCGATCGGTCGGGACGCTTCGGCCGCCTGGTCGCGGGCCCGATCGATCGAGATGTAGACCTCACCGAGTGAAGATTCTTCGTCGTGATGTATATCGTCGCCCATTTCGAACGATAGGACATCTGTCGGCCGATCAATGCCACGATAGGTGACGTTCAGGTCCTTAAGGGCCTCGTCGTTGGTCAGGATGATGTGCAGTCGCCCTGGGGTGTGCGCATCGTGGAGTGCGGTGCCCAGAGTGGACAACAGCCCCTGCTCGTCGACTGCGATCGAGACTTCATCCGCCCAGCTGATTGCGACTGCGCCAGGTGACGGTGACTCAGGAGGGGGGGCAGGGCGTGTCTGTGCGATCACGTGGGCTCTCTTCGCTCGCGGCGAGGCTGTTGTTGTTGCCTCCGCCTACGCTCGTGCGACGGATGGTGTTGTTGCCAGGGATAGGCCACGCGGGCGTGTCTGGTGGCTTCCACAATCGGCAGGAACGCATCCTGGATATGGGTGAGATCCCGTAGAGTGAGGTCGCATTCGTCGAGTTCGCCGGAGGTGAATCGACCGCGGATGATGGTCTGCACCATACCCTTGATCTGGTCGGGCGCCCCGCCCGGAATCGTTCGAGTCGCAGACTCGATCGCGTCGGCGAGGTTGATGATGCCTGCGACTTTTGTCTGTGGCTTCGGGCCCGGGTAACGGAAGTCTTCGTCGCGGACCGCCTGCTTGTCGCCACGTTCCAGAGCTCGGTGCTTGAAACTGGCGATTTCGTTCGTGCCGTGGTGCTGGGGGATCAAGTCGATGATGGCTCGGGGCAGACCTTCTTCCCGTGCGAGCTCAACGCCCTCCTTCACGTGTGAAATAATGATCAGCGCAGAGAGGCGTGGCTGTAGCTCATCGTGCGGGTTAATGCCTTTCTGATTTTCGATGAAGTAGTGGGGGCGGATCATTTTCCCGATATCGTGGTAGTAGCAGCCCACGCGGGCCAGAAGTGGATCGGCGTTGATCGCTTCGGCTGCTGCCTCCGACAGACTCGACATAATGATGCTGTGACTGTAGGTGCCGGGTGCGCGGATGGCCAGATTCCGGAGGAGTGGACGGTTCAGGTCGGATAGTTCGAGCAACGTGATGCTGGTAACGACGTTGAACGTACTCTCGAAGATGGGCAGAAGCCCGATGGCAAGGATCGCCGCGCTGCACGATGTGAAGATGCCGAAGACAACGTCCCATCGGGCACGATCTACGAACTCACCGACCGTCGCGTAGTTGAAGAACAGGATTCCCGTGGCAGCGATGGTCAGGAAGTAGGCGCCACAGAGGTAGGCGATCGACCGGTAGAAATCACTTCGGTTGAGGACCTGCCGAACCGAGAATGCGCCCACAATGCCTGTGATCATAAAGACCACGTTATGCTGAAGGCTTCCCAGAATACTGGAGCACAGAATGCTCGTGGCGATGGCGACGACGAACCCGACTTCGGCATCGAACAACACCGTGGCCAGCATCGTCGACAGGGCGATGGGCACCAGGAACGGAGTGATGAACGGATACTGAGCCGCGTAGTGAGCGACCATCGCCGGCATCAGCATCAAGATGCCGAACAGGACAAGATTGGACGTCCTCCGGTAAATGCTCTCGCGAAACAGAGCGAGAAACGCGAAGAGGACGGCCACCATAATCCCGCTGATGACGAACCTCCCGACGGTCTGTATTGTCGGGAGATACGGGTCTTGCTGCTGGCGCTGATTCAAGTGCTGCACGAGGGAGCTCAGCTTCTCGACGTGTTCTGGAGTGACTCTTTCGTGCTCGTCGATAATGCGCTCGCCCTTGAGAACGGTGCCCTTGATTCTGGCCACCTGAGATTCTGCGGCGCGTCTACGCGCTTCGGTGTCGGAACTGGCATAGCTGAGGTTGGGGATCAGAAAGGCTGCGATCAACTCGTAGGCGGCCTGGATGCGCGCCGGGCTGGAACCGGGAAGGGATTCGAAGATTCGGGCCTGCAGTTCGACGGAAAGCTCGTCAAGATCGCGCACATCCTCTGCGGCGAGACGATCCTCACCCGTGGTGGTGAGGATCGAAAGACTGTCCGTTGTGTCGAGTTCGATGGCCGAGCGGTTCTCCATCAGCCCGGAACCGTAGCTGAATGCGAGGAGTTCGTCGGTCAACTGCTTGAGCCGGTCGAGCCCCTGGAGGGGAATACGCGATTCGTCGAGCAGGTAGGCCAGGGCGGACTCGGAGATCGGCCCGACTTCAGGGTGGTTGGCCTTCAAACGTTCGGTCTTTACGGAATCTGGAAAGGTCGAGGCTCGAATCAGGACGATGTCGTCTAGCAGGGCGGATGCGGCCGACCGTCTCTCAACCGGAACTCGGGCGTTGAGCAGAAAAACGGGCGGAACGTTCCCTCGGGCGGCGCCCAGTTCCGCTTCGTAATCGACCTCATTCTTGTAGACATAGAAGCTCTTTGGTGCGATGACTTCTTCGAGAGCCACGGTGCTGTCCAGAAACCAGGAAAGTTCGTAGGACTGACGGGCTGGGTAGAGCATCGTCAGTGTCGCGGTCAGGGCGAGTAGAATCGCTGCCCGACCGAGGAAGTCGCCCGTAAGGAGCGGCTTCGTAAGCCCGTCCAGGCCGGCTCTGTCGCGGCCGGAGTGCGGCCGTCTCGTGGGAAGCATCATGAGCTTGTTTCGACCCTGGTCGCTAGGGGGGACGTCGGCTCGTCTGTTTTCGACGAAGGTTCGGCGTCCTCCGTTGCTGGAAGGGGCAGGCCATCGTCATCCGGAGAAGAAAGGGGTAGCTCCTCCTGCAGGGTCGCCTCGTGTGCATCATAGGCGTTGATGATTTCCTGCACCAGGGGATGCCGAACCACATCCTGCTCCGTGAATCCGATGAACTTAATGGCTTCTATGTGCTCGAGAATACGCTGAACGTGGATCAAGCCCGATTTTGAGGCAGCCGGGAGGTCGACCTGTGTCACATCGCCCGTGATCACCGCACGTGAGTTGGCGCCTAAACGTGTCAGGAACATCTTCATCTGAGCGATGCTCGTGTTCTGAGCCTCGTCGAGGATGACGAAGGCGTTATTCAGGGTCCGGCCCCGCATAAAGGCGAGGGGGGCGATTTCGAACGTCCCGTCCTGCATCAGCCTGGCAAGCTGGTCTCCTGGCACCATATCCCGAAGGGCATCGTAGAGCGGTCGGAGATAGGGATCGACCTTATCCTGAATATCCCCGGGGAGAAAGCCGAGGTTTTCGCCGGCCTCGACGGCGGGGCGTGTGAGAATGATTCGACTGACTTCCTTGCGCTTGAGCGCCGCGACTGCGCACGCCACGGCGAGATAGGTCTTCCCCGTTCCCGCTGGGCCGACACCGAAGACGATATCGTAGTCCGCAATGGCTGCGATGTAGTCTGCCTGCCGGGGTGACCGTGGCCTGACGAGTCCCTTTTTCGTGACCAGTGCCGCCCGTGAATCCTCTTCGTCGTCAAGCGTAGGGGGCGTGAACCCGTTTACGTAACCATCGGCATCGAGGTCATCGCCCCGTCGTAGACAGGAGATCATTTCTTCGATCAGCGCAGAGACGGCCTTGACCGAACCGCTGGGCCCGTCGACGCGGATCGTATCACCGCGTGCTGTCAAGCGTACGCCATACCTGGCTTCGAGCGAGATGAGATTCGCGTCGTTGTGACCGAAGAGAGAGAGGGGGTCAGCCCCCTGAATGGAAATGCGATGGGAAAGGCTGGATTGATCATTCAACGAAGGTCTATTGCCTCCGGGACCGAGCAGTTGGTGTGACTGGTGTTGGCTTCGGGGTGTGGGTGAGTACGACTGTAATGAAAAAACAGAAGGCTCCTGTCCGCGCAACGAGCGGGAGCAGGAGCCTTCGGAAAAGCTGTTTTGACGTGTTCAGCCTTGCGAGTATGAGAGCGCGGGCCCGGTCAGTTCGCCGGGATATCGAGCACCTGCGCGGGGAAGATCAGGTTCGCATCCAAAATCTGGGACTGGTTCGCCCGGAAAATGCGATGCCACTTCGTCGGATCTTTGTAAACCGCGTCGGCAATGGTCGACAGATGCTGCCCACTCGTGACAAGGTGCTGGTTGAGATCAACCCCAAACGGCATATTCAATACCCAACTTGGATAGATCAGGTCGGGGTTCTTGATCTTACCACGGTTTTCCATGTAGATGCGAGGCCAAAGATAGGCGTCGTTGTAAATCGATGGCTTCTTCGCGATGTTCCACAGATTGTCACCACGAGCGACGGTATAAGGCTTCACACGCTTGCGGGGCATCCGAGCGTTGATCCGCTCGAGAAGCTGATCGATGTTACGGAACTTGGTCTGGGCATCGGGGAGATTCGCGAGGATGTCCTTCTTCATTTTCTCTGAGCGATCCTCCATCGAGTTTACTTCGTCGCGTTTGTCGAACAGGGCCTCGTCGGAGAGATTCAACAGACCCATCAACCTGGCTTCGATTCGATCGAGTTCAGCGAGGAAACCATCGATGGATGACTGGTCCGTTCCCAGGACTTCGTAGATCTCTTCGTTGACGGCAGCTACGTCCTTTTCGAGCGCGGTGATTTCAGTGCCGACCGTTTCGCCCATTTTCTTACACTCGGCCAGCGCAAGCCGGGCCTCGGAGGTCCGCTTGTCGTATTCGGCCATCTTGATCTTGTACTCGTCGTAGGTCATACCCTGCTGCGCGTCGGCAGCAGTCGACAGCGCGAAACACGCGATGACGGCGCAGAGCAGGGTGGTGGTGATTCTCTTAAACGTCATGCCTTAAGCTCCTTTCACCATTTCCAATACTTGCCGAGCGCCTTTTTAACCACATCGCGATCATTCTTGAGTTTGCCGAGAAGCGACTTTTTATCCGCCAGCTCCTGCTCCAGCTTTGCGCGGTGTTGCTTGCACGCATTGAGGTCGGCTTCGGCCGACACGGCCCGTTTGCGTGCTTCCTCGAGCATACTGAGCTGCTCTTTGGACGCCATCGAGGTGCAGCCGGATAGCAGAGGCAACCAGAGCATTGCCACAGCCAACCCTGCCCCCGTCGCTTGCTTCAGCAGTCTGCATCGAGACATAAAGTGCCCCTTCTCCTAGTTTTCGACGGAATTCAACCATCTTGCTGTTTATCAATAGATCGGCAAAGAAAGACTACCAAACACGCGTACCGCGTCAACTTACTACAGCCCAGGACCTAAGTCAAGGGAAAATTCTGAATATGCGGTTGTTTTTTAACCCGTTTGCAACATTCCAGTAGAGTGGGTTCGGGGCCCGAAAACCGCGCAACCCGGTGCCTATGGTGCGCGATTTTATAACATGTTGGATATCGGCTCCGTCGGGGCCCCAAACCTCGGGTGTCAAATCAGGCTGAGGCCTAATTCCCGAAGTTGTGCTGATGACACATCTGAGGGAGCGTTGTCCATCAATGAGGATGCTGTATTGGTCTTTGGAAAGGGGATGACGTCTCTGATAAAGGGTTTTCCGGCCATCAGGGCGATCACGCGGTCATACCCGAAGGCGATTCCCCCGTGGGGGGGCGCTCCGTAGCTCAGCGCATCTAGCAGGAAGCCAAATTTCGCCTCTGCTTCGTCCTTCCCGATGTCGAGCAGGCGGAACATACTTTCTTGCAACTCTGTCTGGCTGATTCTGATGCTCCCACCGGCGATCTCGTTCCCATTCAGGACCAGATCGTAGGCTCTGGCACGTACATTTGCTGGATCCGACTCCATTTGCGCGAGATCCTCGTTCAGGGGAGACGTAAAGGGATGGTGGCACGCGGCAAATCGCTTACTGTCGGGATCCCACTCGAGAAGCGGGAAGTGCGTTACCCACGTGAATGCATAGGCCGTGTTGTCCAGAAGGTCCAGCTGACGCGCAAGTTCCAGGCGGAGATTGCCAAGGACGTCTGCCACGATTAGGGGCTGATCTGCGGCAAAAAGCAACAGGTCACCGGGTTCGGCCGACATTTCCTCGCGGATCAGGGCCTGAGCTTGTTCGGGAAAAAACTTCACGATAGACGATTCCAGCCCTTGTTCCGTCACCTTGATCCACGCCAGCCCTTTGGCGCCGAACTGCCCCACGTACGTGCCTAGGTCGTCTATCTGCTTTCGCGAGAAGGACCCACACCCCTTCGCATTGATCCCTCTGACCTGCCCTCCATCCGCTATTACGCTCTTAAATACTTTAAATTCAGAGGCTTGTGCGATTTTTTCTAGATCTACGATCTCCATCTCGAATCGGGTATCAGGCCGGTCCACGCCAAATCGATCCATAGCATCTTGGTAAGTCATTCGGGGGATGGGATTGGGAATGTCGTAGTCCAGAATGGACTTGAAGACGTGGCGGGTCAGGCCTTCGGCCATCGACATCACATCTTCTTCCTCGACAAACGACATTTCGATGTCGATTTGAGTGAATTCAGGCTGCCGGTCGCCCCTCAGGTCCTCATCCCGGAAACATCGTACGATCTGGAAGTACTTCTCGAATCCTGCGATCATCAGGAGTTGTTTGTAAGTCTGGGGTGACTGCGGGAGGGCGTAGAACTGGCCTGGATGAACCCTTGACGGTACCAGGTAGTCACGGGCTCCCTCGGGGGTACTTTTCATCAGGAAGGGCGTTTCTATTTCCATGAAACCATTCTGCGACAAATGCTTACGTACTTCCTGTGAAGCAGAGTGTCGAAGCTTGATGGCTTTTTGCATCTCAGGTCTGCGAAGATCTAGATAGCGATATCTCAGCCTGATCTCTTCGCCCAACTCCTGATCGTCCTCGATCATAAAGGGGGGCGTTTCGGCTTCGTTCAGGATCCGGACGGAATGGCACTCCACGTCGACGGCACCCGTGTCCAGGTTGTCGTTCGTCATTCCTTCGGGCCGATGCTCGACCTTGCCTTGGACGGCAAGGACGTACTCATTCCGGATCCCCTCGGCCTTTTCGTGCATAACAGCTTCAATATCCGGGCGGAATACCACCTGGGTGATCCCCTCCCGGTCCCTGAGGTCGACGAAGATCACACCCCCGTGATCTCGCCGCTTTCCGACCCATCCCATCAGCGTGACTTCCTTGCCCACATCTGCCTCTCGCAACGCGTTGCAGTGGTGGGTTCTCTTCCAGCCGTCGAGTGATTCGGGCATCGATCAGTCCTGTCGTTTCAGAGCGTCAACGAGCGCGCTGGTGGGGAGGGTCTGCTGGCTGCCGTCTCGGAGGTTCTTGAGGGTCACCACGTCTTTTTCGACTTCGTCGGGGCCGATCACAGCCACGAACGGGATCCCTTTTCTGTCTGCGTATTTGAACTGCCTGTCCAGGCGCTGGCCGGGGTTCGTCCCCAGTTCGGTCGGTATGCCCGCCGTTCTGGACTTCACTGCGAGGGCCGAGGATGCCGTGAGAAGGTCGTCACTGAAGACGGACACGAACAGGCGGGTGGGGGGCCCCGATTCCGCAGGCATTCGATCGACTTCCTTGAGCAGTTCGGCGATCGCCATGTCACCCAGCGCGAATCCGATTCCTGGAATCTCTCGCTTTCCGCCGACCTGCCGCGTCAGGTTATCGTAACGTCCCCCGCCGAAAAGCGCGCGACGTAGGTCCGTCTTTGCCCAGGCTTCGAACACGGTGCTGGTGTAGTAATCGAACCCTCGGACGATCGTGAGATCGAGTTTAATGAAGTCTTCGACACCCCGGTCGGCAAGGTGGCCCATCATTTGGTCCAGCCACGGAGAAACGATGCGTTGGTGTCGGGTCAGGGCATCATCGAGTTCGCCCGATTGGGAGGACGGGAGACCTGAATCGGTAAGAGCGGCCACGAATTTTTGGCTGCCCATTTTGTCCCGACGATCGATCAGGCCCAGGACATCCCCGATCCGAGCGGGCGGAATCCCGATTTCGTCGACGATGAAGGACTCGAGGCCCTGCCGGTCATTCAGTCGAATTTCAACCAGATCGGGCGAGAGATCGAGGGCCTTGAAAACTTCGCACGCAACGTGAATGACCTCTGCGTCAGCGAGGGCGGATTCCAGACCTAGAAGATCGAGGTTCCACTGAAAAAACGCTCGACCGCGTCCTCTCTGGGGGCGCTCGTAGCGAAAAAATCTTCCATAGGACTGCCAGCGCACGGGAAACTCTAGCTGCCCCTCCTTTGCCGCCACCATCCGGGCGAGCGTAGGCGTTAACTCGGGCCGCATGACGAGACTTTTGCCGTCCCGATCTGTCAGCGTGAACGTCTGCTGACCGACGATTTCCTCGCTCGTTTTCTCCAGGTAGAGTTCAATCGGTTCCAGAATCGGACCTTCGTACTCCTCGTAACCGAACAGACGGCCGACTTCCAACAGCTTCCCGCTCAGCCATCGCTGGTAGGCCCAGTCTTCGGGGTAGAAGTCGCGCGTACCTTTGACTTTGATGATCTGTTCTGGCATCTCGATTCGATAGACAACCGGAAACGCTGTGCTCTCTCACTTTGAAAGCGAGGCCTGATTCCGGTTACCTGTTACCGATTCACAAGCGGGATCTATGTTTCCTACCCACGATTCTTAATCGAAAATAGGCGTCTCACAACTAAGAGGGATGCGCTACGGATCGTTTCGCAGTTTCAGGCAAAACCCGGAACCTTGCGTCCACGGGCGAGCGCCGAATCTACCCAGAGACCCCTTGCTGTGTCAAGATTTACGCTCGTTCTGCGTGGTTGGAGGGCTCAAGCTCGGAAGGCGTCTTTGAAGATGGCCACCCTGGGAGGGTCTGTTGCCATTTCGACGGAAACCACATCGAACCGTGGGGCGAGGGTGGTCGCGTGCTCTTGCAGATAAGCCTCGGCCAGACGAGCGATCTGCTGTTGCTTGTCCACGGTGACCCGTTGTTCGGGAGCCCCCAGGCCGTTCGGCCCATCGCTCTTGACTTCGATGAAGGCGATCACATCGCCCGCCTGGGCAACGAGATCAATTTCTCCGCCACTCAGTCGAACGTTTCGGTCGAGGATCAGGTAGCCCTCTTTCAGGAGTTCGTCTTCGGCGATGCGTTCGCCGGCGGGCCCCGTGCAGTTGAGCTGAATCTCGCGCTCATTCAGCTTCTCTTTCAGATCGCGAAATGCCCTGGGGGGCACGGAAGATCGGGCCTGGCGCAAGTCGTGCAGTAGAGCGGGTATGTCCTGGGGATGGCAGACATCCTCTATTCGGGTCTTGAGATGCTGGTAGGCTGGCGAATGAAATCCCTGGAGGTGGAAAGAGTGCCTGTGGACGGGGGAAGGACCAAGCCGCCTGAGCGCCTGGAGATGAGTCTCACAAGCATACCCTTTGTGCTCTCCCAGACCATAGCCGGGGTAATTCCCATCAAGGGTCAGCATCTGGCGGTCGCGCGTGACCTTTGCTACGACGGAGGCTGCGGCGATGGCGTGGGACCGAGCATCTCCCTTGAGGAGAGACATTTCGTATAAGCCGCTGCCGGGCAAATGGTTGCCGTCTATCAATACTCGCTCCGGCTGAAGATGTAGAGCGGCAATCGCACGGCGCATTGCCGTGAGAGTAGCCTGGTGGATGTTCAGGCGATCGATTTCGTCCGAATCGCACTGTCCGACTCCCACAGAAAGAGCGTCTGTAAAGATCTGGTCGTAGAGACGCTCTCTTTCTTCCGGATTCAGGGTCTTCGAATCGTCGAGCCCCGTGAGGGCGACCTCGGGGCCGAATA
>CEVA01070608.1_pt1 | contig 10181 bp, 6 predicted proteins | sample 361521 | NCBI WGS metagenome assembly CEVA01 (sample SAMEA2622823, study PRJEB7988) | marine metagenome | isolation source: saline water (ENVO:00002010), including | reverse complement strand
TTCGACTAAGTTTTTATCGGGATCTGAAAAGTACACGGATTGGATCGGACCTACTGCGCCGGACTTTTCTACTGGACCTTCGATGATTTCGACGCCTTCTTTGTTCAAGTGAGCCACTACTTGTTCCAACGACCAATTGGTAATTAAACAGAGGTCGCCAGAGCCCACATTGGCGATGTTGCGTGGCTCTTGTCCTAAAGTTTGGAAGTTGATCTTCTGGTTTCCAAACCGAACCGCTTTACGGCCGTTTGCAAAAGTCACCTCCTCCATACATAAAACGCGCGTATAGAACTCGATAGCTTTCTCTATATCGGCAACGGTCAGAACAATGTGGTCGAAATGGCTGATCATACTCATATTCCTTGTAAGTAGGACGTTCAATAGCTCGGTGTTCAACGGAACAGGGCTACAATTTTAGATAAATGACACTTTATAAACAAAGGCCTATCTATTAAATTGAGAAGTGTGGTACTTGTGGCTTAGAGCTGTTGGATACTGCTTTGTAGATTCAACGGTTGATGGGAATAAGAAGGACAGATGCAATTGGAACAGAAACGCATAAACATAAGACCGGCCAAACCCAGTGAATTAGCCGAGGTACATGCCTTGGTTACCTCAAACAATGAGTGGACGAAGTATAATGGACCTTACTTTTCATACTCACACCCAACGCTTGAGCAGTTTGAAGCATCGTTTTTTAAGCGACTACTTGCGGGCACAGAATTACAACTTATCACCGCAGACGATATCCCGATTGGAACCGTGAACTGTTATTGGGAGTGTGAAGAGACTCGTTGGTTAGAAGCTGGTGTGGTTATTTATGATACCGATTATTGGGGGCAGGGCATCGCCGCTCTCGCTGTCTCACTTTGGGTTTCTTATCTATTTGCCACTAAAGAGATAGAGCGAGTTGGCTTAACGACATGGTCAGGCAACCCTAGAATGATGTCGCTTGCGTCAAAGCTTGGTTTCCAACAAGAAGCAAGGCTTCGTAAAGTCCGTTACTTTGAGGGCGAATACTATGACTCAGTGAAATATGGCGTGCTTAGATCAGAGTGGGAAGGCTGATATTATCGCTTTTTTAGTGACTGTCAGTGGTGAACACTTTCTTAGTTCAACACCACTGACCATCAGTTATTGCTACTGTTTGTAGCTGACTTCCATTGTCTTCAAGTTCGCATCAATAGTCTGATCGCCCTTTAAACGCTGCCAAAGTGGTTCGAGTAAATCTAAGCCTCGTTCACTTGGATAGCGTTGAGTCGCTTCAAGTAATTTCCACTCACCATTGCTATCTTTCTCTGCAAACACAAACTCGAATGATAGGTTGTTTGCCATACCTAAACGCAAGTCAGATACAATTAAGGCGTCGTCTTCCACTCTGTAGTTTAAGTAACCATGAGAGAATGCGTTGAGCCCCTTTAACGTGTTGGGTTTCTCTTCTAACGGCCAGTGCCCAAGTGGACGAGAGATGAAATCGATGTGCTTGTCTTTATCTAAAACTGACGCCAACCCTTCCCAATATTGCCCATCGTCCATTACCACCACGCGCCACAAGAAGGTGTTAAACGCTGTTGGTGTAATCAAAACTTGCTGCCCAGGCAGTTTTTGAGCGAGTAAGTTCTGCTCAACACGTTCGGAAATTACTTGCTGAGACACATAACCCCAGCCCAAATAGAGAGTAGATAGCAATACCACACTTTGACACCATCGCCCTCCTTTGTGCTTAGATATTAAAGCCACGCCAATCGCCAACAATAAGGGTAGGGTGTACAAAGGATCGATAATGAATACGTTACGAAGCTCGAAATATCCTTCAAATGGCCAAATGAGCTGGGTGCCATAAGTAGTCATCGCATCTAACAAAGTATGTGTTACCAGCACACTCACCGTTAGGAAGAATACTCTAGACAGTGTCCAGAAAGAGTCAGCATAGCGGCGACAATACAGCCACGAAATGAGTAATGCGAAAGGTGGAAGTACGAGTAACGAGTGACTAAAGCCTCTGTGCTTAATGGTGTTTTGAACTGCGTCACCGTAGTCAAGAATGACATCTAAATCAGGTAACGTGCCTAAGGCGGCTCCTGCGAGGAGAACCTTTGCGTTGCAGCGTTTTCCAGCAATGGCACCAGCGACCGTTGCGCCTAGAGCGGCTTGAGTAACAGAATCCATATCGTCCGTATTAATGTTATTGAAAGGTTACGTCGATTCAGAAAGTAAAATGAAGACGTCGGAGAGTCAAATGCCTCAAGTGTTGTGGAGTCTTAATTTACTTACTTTTACACAAATGTGCCGTTGTAAGTGTTTCTGAACGCAGGCGAGTTTTGGCGCCTTTATGACGATTTGAAAGATATACAAAGTTGTTGATAGGTGATTAAAGCGTGATTGCTTATTTATGTATTGTCGATAGGTAAGAAAGGGGCACGTTGATACGGCCCCTAATAGTCTATTTTTAGTTGAAACGATTAACAGCAGGAAGTAGCCACTGCCCATAATTGCGACCAATGTGCCCGCTGCAATGTTGAATGGATAAATCAGGATTTGTCCAAACCAGTCTGCCCACACCATAAGGGTGACACCGACCAATCCACCAACCAGAATCTGAGATTTCGCTCGTTTTGCGCCTAGCATCATTGCCATGTGCGGTGCAACCAGACCGACGAAAGCAACAGGACCCATAGTGGCGGTTGAGAAGGCACACAACAATGCAACCAGAGAAAGCCCAATGACATTTACTAGATTTGCGTTTAGACCGCGTGCATTAGCGAATTGTCGACCAATAGCAATCACGGTTAACCAGCGAGATAACAAAAGTACTGTCGTAACGAGAACCAAGCTTGCGATAAACAGTAGTAGCGCTTGGTCTTGCGTGACGCGGTAACTTAAACCCGTCAACCAAAGCAGCGTTTTGTAGCTATCACCTGTTCCTTTCGCCAGTGAGAATTGGATAAAGGCTTCTAGCATCGCGGTCAGTGCGATACCCGACAGAATAAAATTCGATGGGTTAAAATTGTGTTTCTTACCAAGCAGAAGTAAAGCGATTAACACCGTCATACTACCAACAAAAGCCACACTCCATTCAAATCCAGCGAAGGCGCTGCCAGCCGCGATACTGGTTGTGACGATGGCAAACGTCGCACCGGATGACACCCCCCAGATATCTGGGCTCGCCAGTGGGTTGTATACTAATCGCTGCAAAATCACACCTGCAACAGCAAGCGCTAAACCAACCGATATCACCGTAACCAATCTTGGAAGGCGCAATTGCAATTGATACTCACCAGGTATTGAGAATGTCAAACCGTCACTGCTCATTGCAGCAAACATGTATAACAGGCTACCTGCTAAACAAGCTAACGTAATGAAGCTAACGACAGCGAGAGATACCTTACTTTTGCCATCACCCATTGAAAGGTTCAGTTGGTCTTGTGCGGTGAGTGATTTACGGCTAAACCAAATCAAAGCAGGCGCACCAATAGCCGCAGCGGTCACACCACTCGGAATGGTTTCGCCGGACCAGAAGGTCAGAAAAGTAGTCAATGAAGGCACGTACCTTTGGCGCCAGTAGTCTTCAAGAATCGGTATGCAAGCACCGTCTTTAACGTCCTTCTTCAATCCGACCTACGAAGCGAATGCCAATGTCTATCCCTTCTTGAATGATATTCACTGACGTGTCTGATACCGAGATTTCGAGTTCGATATCTGGGTACAGTTTGCAAAATTCGGGGAAGATGGGGCGAATGACGCTTTGATAAACAAAACAAGGAACTGTCATCTTCACTTTGCCTGAAGGGGCGCGGGATAAGTAATGGACACCATCTAGTGTATAATCTAGCGAAGCCATCGCGTCGGTTGTGTTTTCCATTAAGATCTTGCCAGCTTCTGCCAGACTCATTTGTCGCGTTGAGCGTCTGAATAAAGGCACCCCTAACTTTTTCTCTAACAGTTTAAGTGACTGGCTCACAGAAGGCGCAGCCATTTCTAGCTTACGAGCGTCTTTAAAGTCCCTGATTGTTATAATGCAACAAACAGAAGTCATTACTCAGACTAATGATTTTTATAGGTAAATTAAACATATTTGTGATGCATAAGTTATTTTTAACACTTTATGCAACTGATCACTTTTTTTCCTTAGATTGTTTACAAGACTGCATATATGTTTACTAAAGACTAGTCAGTTGTTTAGGGATAAATATGATTAATTATAAAAATAAAGTTCTAATGTTATCTGCCGTAGTCTTGGCGGGGTGTAATGATGACCAAGTTTCTATTCCTGATGGTGGCGGTAGCAATAATACACCGCCAGTAGCAGACATCACTTCATCTACATCCAACGCGCTTGTTGGAACTCCTGCTTTCTTTTTATCTACAGGTACAACCGATAACGAGGGAGATGCACTCACATACTCATGGAATATTGAGTCTAAGCCCGTATCCAGCTTACCTACTTTAAATCTAGTGGGACAGAACCTTGAAGTCACTTTTGATAAAGCTGGAGATTACACGATTCAACTGCATGTCACTGATGGTGAAGCAGCATCAATATCCAAATACACCATCACAGCCATTGAGCAAACACCACCGACTACTGCATCTGAACAAGTGGTTGCAAAATCAGGCAACAATCAAAAAGCCTCGGTAGGGACAGAAGTCATTCTTGATGGCCATGAGTCTTATGATACTCTTGGCAATAGCCTCTCTTATTCTTGGAGCTTGATTCAAAAGCCTACCACTAGCACCATTCAGCTTTCTGCAAGCGACTCTGTATTTCCAACTTTTATTCCAGATGTTGAAGGCACTTATGTGGCCCAGCTTATCGTATCTGCGAACAATATAACGAGTACAGCATCTACAACCACGATCTCCGTAGGTAATGTTAATACTCCTCCTATGGCTAACGCTGGACATGATATATCAAGTGCTATATTTGCAAATAACTCCAATACCATCACGCTTGATGGTTCGCTCTCACACGACGCTGATGGCGACAAAATCAGTTATCTGTGGGAAATACATGACAAACCTTCTGGTAGTAGCGCAACACTAAACAACGACCACACGCCTCATCCGATTCTAACAACCGACGCTTTGGGCTCTTATGAAGTCACATTAGTCGTATTTGATGGTATCAGCTATAGCCAAGTAGACAGTGTTAAAGTTGAGCAACTGGCTCACGGAACGAATGCTAATCACGCTCCAATTGCTGATGCGGGGAACGATCTAAAAGGCATTACGGCACAAACTCAAGTGGTGCTTGATGGTTCAGCCTCAAGTGACATAGACGGTGATACTCTGTCTTATCAGTGGACAATCGCAAGTCAACCTGCAGGCAGTTCTGTCACACTTTCTAATCCAAACTCTTCTAGCCCTAGTTTTGTTCCTAGCCTCGAAGGCAACTATCAGTTTAGCTTAATTGTTAATGACGGCAGCCTAGATTCGCTGCCTGATGGTGTAGCGGTTGTCGTCGGCAACAACATTGCTGTCAACCATACTCCTCAAGTTAGCCTGACTAATGATGCGACAAGTACGACTCCTGTTGGTAATGTAATAAACTTGATTGCAACCGCTACCGACCAAGACAGCACAGACACTCATACTTTCCAGTGGAGCATCAACGCCGCACCCGCAGGGAGTAGTGCGACTATAACCGGGCAAACTAGCTCCAATAGTTTTACTCCCGATGTTGTAGGTACTTACACTATTCAAGTGCTAGCCACAGATGATAAAGGAGCGGTTAGTAAGCCTGCAACTAACAGCATCGCTATAACAACCCTAGCTCCACCTGTTGTTGTACCCCCGAAACACTCAATTGGCTACAATTCGACCATAGGTGGCACTGCTGGAGCTGGCGCCTTCTTTGCTATCGATGAAGATGAATTGAAAACAGGCAACGACATTACGCAAGCCAATCGAACAAGCTTTTTTGAATTAACGGGTTTGACTAAACTTTATAGAAACAGTTTCCAAGCTTTTATTTACAATGAGCATGACCAGCAATTCTATATTCAACTAGAAGACTCTGGTCTTTACGGTGGGGGCAGTATAGTAAGATTTGATCCATCGACTGACACACTCACCGTTGTTGCTCATCTCCCAAGAAATTTCGTTAACGGTCACCTTGTGGGTAGTCACGCACCGCAACCGGCGATTCACCCATCTGGCAAATACTTAATCGCTAATACTCGTTTTGGTGGAGCTTTTGATGCAGGTCGTGTCTACATGGTGAACATTGACACCAGTGACGCTAAATATGGCGAAGTCAATTGGATTTATGACCTAGGTTGTGGCGACGATGCGACAGGTTCAATAAGCGCGACCGGATCCAATTGCTCACCCTCTTTTTCAATTGGTAGCGATGCCAGAGCGAAGATAGAGTGGGACGTCGGTGCCGACGGAGTAATGGGGACGTCAGATGATGCGCTTGAACTCTATAGCTATGGAAAGGTGCATAGTGCACCACCAAGTCTTCCGGATTCACCTGGGCTGATCCGCCTAGTACCAACCGACACGACAGACTTAACCAAACGATGGAAATACGAAGATCCGAATATTAATTTCGGTCTCGACTATAACGCGTCATCTTTTTCCAAACACCATCGTACGTATCTCGGTCTAACTTATGAAGGAACCGGAACACTTTTTGACACCGGCGCGGGAGGCTACATACGGTTTGGTTGCCATCACGCACTTGGTGTTACTTATGATGAAAATTTAAGAAAGAATGTCGCATTCTGTCAGGGCAACTCTCACAACGAGCCCGCGTTATATACTGGATCAGCAAGTTCTAGCATGTCTATCGTACGTCGCTACGCTAACATACGAACATTTTTAGCTGACAACTTTAGTAACACTGAATATGTCGGTGCGTTTGTTAACTACAATGATGAAATAGCCGACATAATCATGGACAGAAAACGCCTAGGATTCACTATTCCACCTGGCTTACCGTATAAACCGGGTGAACTGTACATGCTCAATCACGCCACTGGAGCAGATACATTAATCATGCAAGGTGATAGCTCGACAAATTCACCATTAGGCACTTACTTTATTGGTAGAGCGACAAGTGACGATCATGGTAAATACGTAGTCCAACTCTCACTTGATGGTGGTGATCGTTATGATGGCGCCGTTCTGAAATATGATCGTGATACGGGAATAGTAACAAGTACGAGCTTTGGTTTCCCAACGGCAGGTTACCTGTTTGGTCAACCACATAAACACTCCGAAACTGGTGATATCTATACCTCAGCAGTGGTTGCGACAGAGGACAACCACAACATTGGTTCTCATTTAAAATACAACACGTCTGGCGTAACTGCTATTACTGGTAATGGCTCCATTGCACCAGGAATCGCTTTTACTGAGGCTGGCGCTAATAAAAATATTTATAGTATTGGCGTTAACTTTCACGAAAGTGATAAACCATATAGTTTGTATGAAATAGATAGGGCCACAAATAAACATCGATTGATTTTCAATGGTGCATCTTATGGTGAACGATTCTCAGACATGATTGTGGCGAGTGAGTCTCCGACCAGTAACGAATTACGTTTTGCTATGGGTGATAAAGTGACAGGCCAAAATCTCTATTGCTTTGACTTAACGCAGGCTGGCAATGGTTATACACCGCACTTTGAATCTATCTCTAGTACCATTAGTCATGGCACTAAGTCAGGCTCATCTGATATTAACAGACCTCACGATTTCTACCGTAGCTTCGTTGAGCTCAATGGAGATTGGTTCTTTGTTGCTAACCAAAATAACGGTCAAGCAGAACCGAGCATCCAAAAGGTCGATGTTTGTGGTTTAACCCCTATTGAGCACGTACTGGATCTCACGAGGCAAGCAACAACGACACCATTTAACGCCAACAATTCCGTTTTCATTGGTACTGGAGACACCTTGGTTGAGTTTGATGGCACTGCAACGACTGAGCACACTTTATCAATTGCTGGTTATACCAATCTAACAACACAAGGTTACTTATCTGAACTCGATGGGGGGTTAATTGCTGGAGTACTGATTGCTGATGACAGTAACGGTGCCGAGAAACACTTCATCTTTACATTCAACCCAGCAACACTGGCCACTACCTACTCTAGGTTGGCTGATGACATGCCACTAGATCATCATTATCCTGGCGTTGTAGAGGTGCAATAATGAATAAAAGTTTTATTGCTCTTGTCGTGGGGCTAACATTAAGTGCTGGCTCATTCGCAAACGATAAAGAAAGCGCGTTACAAACCATCAGTCACAGTGATGCATTCGATACCCATACCGGACCGTTTATTCGTGCTGATCTCGGTAGGAGCTTCTATTTTGATGCTTGTAATTCGTCTGATGATTGCGTTGATACGCGAACCACATGGGGTCTCAGTGTCGGATATTTCTTTACCCAAGAGTGGGGCTTTGAACTTGGGTACTTTAACTTGGATGATTACCAGTGGAGTGATAGCTCTACCGATAATTACCTTATTGAAGAGATCGAGACTCTAGATACGCAGGCCATCTATCGACATACTTTTAACAATATGTGGTCGCTTGATGGAAAAATCGGTGCGGGTTACTGGCGGAGTAACTCAATTGGGCGTTCTGATGGTTACCACCAAGTTGGTGACCACAGTGGTATCTATCCTAAAGCTGGCGTCGCTCTAAATTGGCATATTGCACCAAAGTGGGTAGTGAGTAGTGAATATACCCACCGATTTAACGTATCTGGTGAAACCAGAGTCGCTAGTCAGTCGAGTATTGATATTGGTTCTTTATACGTTGGACTTACCTATCAATTAGGCAAGCAACACTCACAGACGGTGATTGAGCGTCAAACAATCATCACCCAACCTGCCTCCCTGAGCGATGATACGCCGAGCGTGACCTATCACCACGTTATCGATAGTACGAGTATAGAACTATTTGAATCTGGTTCTGCTCGAATCACACATAAACAGTCACTAGATGAGCTTATTGCTCAGCTGCATACAATCGAGTTTCAATATATCACCGTCATAGGTCATACCGATGATCAAGGAAGTCGTGAAATCAATGAGCGGTTATCTAAACAACGAGCTCAAGCTGTAGCTAACTACATTTCAAAAGAGGGTGAGATAGAACAAAATCGGATTACTCCGGTAGGAATGGCTAGCGCTCAACCCATTGACGACAACAGCACGGAATCAGGACGCGCTAAAAACCGACGTGTTGAGATCTTTGTTCGTTAACAAATGCGCCGATACTCTTCCTAAGTATTGGCGTTGTTTTTCAGCTTTTAAACCTCAATGATGTCAAGGATGAAACGAATGCTGAAACATTGGAAATTGTTTATGTTTTTCATTACTACATTAACTTTTTGTAGTATGAGTTTCAGCGTCGTCAATGGTTATTTAGTTGAAAAGGCGTTGAGCCGGGATGCAGAATTACTGCTTTTTGACTTTCATAAATCTCTATTGAACGCCCACAATATTCTTGAAAAGCATGCAGCGTCAGGAAGGGAAATGTGTGCGCCTGAAACTCTCAATGACTTAAGTTTAGATGTGTACAATCATGTCAGCATAAGGATGTTAGGGGTAGCAGAAAATCGAACCATCAAATGCGCGACAGAGGGCCCACAACTTCATTTATCGCAATATTCAGTTCATAGCCTCACAAACAGTCTTAAACTGGTAGCCGCAAAAGATAGCAACGACGACCATGATGAACTTTTATTAGTTAAACTGCATGAGAGCGAACAACTCTTTGCTAGCCTAACCCCCTTCTTAATCGGGCATTTAGAAGAGTCTAGGTGTTCGAACTGCATCGCGTACCAGGTCTCAATTGAGGGCGACCCCGAGTTATTTTTTGAAAGTCCTCCTATTGATTCAGTTTATGCTGTATCGGAAGCTTCTCGAAAAGAGGGGCCATTAAATATCACATTGCAATTGGCTTCAAATAAACAGTTTTATGATTCGTACTCACAGATCAGTATTTTCAGCGCGATAATAGCTTCAGTAGTCCTCGCTACTATGCTGACCGTCATTCTTTATCGTGTTGTTTCTTCTCGTCAATCCTTAGAGCATGTGCTGCAACAAGCTATTAATCACTCAGAGTTTATCCCCTATTATCAGCCCATTGTAGATAGTCGAACAAATCAGATTGTAGGTGCTGAAGTCTTAGTACGTTGGCGCAAAGCCAACGGCTCTATTATA
>CEVA01243604.1_pt1 | contig 10182 bp, 11 predicted proteins | sample 361521 | NCBI WGS metagenome assembly CEVA01 (sample SAMEA2622823, study PRJEB7988) | marine metagenome | isolation source: saline water (ENVO:00002010), including | reverse complement strand
ATTCTCCGGGCTGTAGTAGAGATTCTAAAAGCAAAAAAAGTTAACGTTCTACTAGCCTCTCCCACTGGTCGGGCTGCCCAGAGAATGTCGGAAGCAACCGGCAGTTCAGCCCAAACGATCCATCGTTTGCTGAAATTCGATCCCGCGAAAGGGAGATTCTCTGTTAATCAATCTTCTCCACTAAACGCAGATTTACTGATTGTAGATGAAGTAAGTATGTTAGACTGCCGTCTTGCCGCCGCCCTTCTCCAGTCGATTCCCTCTTATGCTCATCTCGTTCTAGTTGGCGACATAGATCAACTACCTTCCGTTGGAGCTGGAAACATTCTTACTGATCTTATTACTTCGAAAAGCATACCAGTGACTCTTCTATCCACGATCTTTCGTCAAAAAGAGAAAAGCGAGATTATCAAGGTTGCTTATCGAATTCTCAAAGGCAATCCCAGCCCGCCACGTCCTAGGACAGGACTTAGCTCTCCTCATCTCAACGAAGACCTCCAATTCCTCAAGACAACTTCCCCTCAAGAATGCGTCGAATTGATTGCAGACATTTGTAAAAATTTTATCTCCACCCAAACTAACTATGATCCCCTTATGGATGTACAAGTCTTGGCCCCACTTCACAAGGGAATAGCAGGGATTCGGAACCTGAACCTTGAACTTCAGGCCCGGCTTAATCCCAATGATAACGGTCTATACACCGGTAACACGCGGTTCCTAATCGGCGATAAGGTGATACAAACCCGAAACAATTACGACAAATCTATCTTCAATGGCGATATTGGAAAGGTCGTTTCAATAGAACATGACGAAAATAGACTTACCGTCGCATTCATTAACGAGACCGTCGTCCTGGACCGGTTCGATATTAGTGATCTCCAACTAGCATATACCACTAGCGTCCACAAAGCTCAGGGAAGTGAATTCCCCATCGTTATAATTCCTCTTCTCAAACAGCATTATATCATGCTTCAGCGAAACCTACTCTATACCGCTATCACTCGTGGCAAAAATAAAGTCATCATCGTGGGCGATCCCGCCGCCTACGCCATTGCGGTTAATAACAAACAGTCGGCTACCAGATTTACCGGTCTAAGGAGTATAATAGAGAAATGGGAAGAATGAGCACAGCCCAACCATTCGACTCTTCAACTACCTTTTTCCCCTACAATTCAATTAGAAATAGATATTGATTGCACCTCCATTTGGCTGACCATAAAGTTCGAATAGCAAAACTCAAACTATCCAGTTTAGTTTGTATTTAAATCTAGGACCTCTCTCAATAAGATCTTAGACTCAACCAGATGTTAATCGACCGGATTTCTTTCGGCACTGGAAACAACGAACCATGTGGATTGCTGCTATGACGAAAGCCGCTCTAGCAGGTAGCCCATTGAGGGAAAAATTAGGCAGAGGTCAGATTAGGAGTCTTCACTAGCTGAGAATCCCAGCAAGAGTTGCCGTCATGAGGCTTGCACAGGTTCCGCCTATCATAGCTCGAAACGCCATTCTAGCTAGGTTTTCCCTCTGTCCAGGAGCCAACACAGAAATGCCTCCGATCTGGATTCCCATACTACTAAAATTTGCAAAACCACATAAAGCAAATGTCGAAATAATAAAGGATTTTTCATTTGTCAAATGTCCTGCATCTATAAGAACTCTCATCTCCTGAAAGGCCACAAACTCATTCATTACCATCTTCTGCCCCAGCAGTTGTCCCACTACCAGAAGATTTCCACCATCAACACCCATTAGAAAAGCAACTGGTGAAAAAAGAACCCCGAAAATGAACTGTAGAGTGAGACTTTCGTAGATCCCCCCAGTGGAATCTGAAATCATCTCGTTGATACCTGACCAGGATCCAATCCAATCGGTTGCTATGTAATTGAGCAAAGCCATCAAGGCTAGGAAAACTAGCACGATGGCACCTACATTCACTGCCAACTTTAATCCTTGGGTTGTTCCGTTCGCAACTGCATCAAAGAGATTAACTCCTATGGACTCTTTGCCTACCCTTAGATCCGTTTCAACTTTCTCGCTCTCAGGAAAAAGCATTTTTGCGCAGATTATTGCTCCTGGGGCAGCGATGATAGAAGCGGAAATAAGATGTTTTCCGACTTCAATTTTTCTAATTTCATCTTCTCCTCCAAGAATATTCATGTAGGCAATAAGGACCGCCCCTGCAATTGTGGCCATTCCCCCAGTCATCAGACAGACGATTTCAGATTTTGTCATTCGCTCCAGATAGGGCCTAACAATGAGGGGGGCCTCGGTTTGCCCAATGAAAATATTTGCAGCAGCGGCCACACTCTCAGCTCCTGAGAGACGCATCGTTTTTTGCATAACCCATGCGAAAACGAAGATAACTTTCTGCAGGATGCCAAGATAGTAAAAAAGAGAAGCAAGGGCAGAGAAGAAAGCAATCGAAGGGAGAACCCTAAAAGCAAAAAATGCCCCGTAGGATGGGTCCGTTGGTAGTTCGCCGAAAAGAAACGTCGAACCTTCTAGGGAGAACTCAAGAAGCTTTAGAAAAAGTCCTGAGACATTACCGATAATTCTGTTGAAAAGGGGAACCTTAATAACCAGGACAGCAATCAGGACTTGTAAAACAAAACCACTGCCCACCAACCTCCAATCGATATTTCTTCTTTCAGAACTAAAGAAATACAGAAACAAGAAAATCGCCACAAACCCTAGTGCCCCCCGCGCCAGGTCAACAAATACTTCCGGCATTAGGCCAAAGATTGGGCAGCTTTTGCCCTTTGCACAACTATAACTTTACTACCTGATTCAACCTGGTCCGCTCCTAAGCTCACCAAAATGTTTAAAACAAGACTGAAAGTTTCCTAAAATTAACGCCATAAGTTGTGAAGATAATTCAGGTTAAAGGATTACCTCTTCTAATACCTCATCCAGGCTCCGTCGAACCGGTGTGGTTCCCTTAACCAAAGGGTAGCGAAAGACTTTCCCTGCGTAATTCCGAAGAACCACCTCCTCATCATTAATTCGCTCAACGTAATCAGGGTTCAGAGGAATCTTACCCCCACCACCAGGAGCATCGATCACGAACTGGGGAACTGCATAGCCCGAAGTATGCCCCCGAAGACCTCGAATAAGCTCAATTCCCTTGGTTATTTCTGTCCTTAAATGGGCACTTCCCGTGATTAAATCGCACTGATAAAGATAGTAGGGACGGACCCTCATCATTAATAGACGATGGACCAATGATTTCATGGTCTCCAAATTATCATTCACACCCTTAAGAAGTACTGACTGATTGCCCAAAGGAACACCCGCAAAGGAGAGCTTTTCACACGCTTCATATAATTCACGCGTACACTCCGATGGGTGGTTAATATGTAAACTTATCCAAACCGGACCATTCTCCTTCAGAACCGCGCAGAGTTTGTCCGTCACTCTTTGCGGAACAAAGACTGGAACTCGCGACCCTATCCTAATAAATTCAACATGTTTAATCTGACGCAAACGCCCAAGCAGGTATTCTAACTTGCTGTCGGCAAAGAGAAGCGGATCACCTCCACTTAATAAAACGTCACGCACACTGACATTTCTCTCAATATAATCCAGCCCTCCTTCAAGATCCGATCGGAAGTTATACTCCTGCGAATTAGAAACCATCCGGCTACGAGTACAGTACCGGCAGTAAGCCGCACACCGATCCGTGACCAAAAACAAAACTCTGTCAGGATACCGATGGACAATTCCGGGTACCGGCATCGTTTTTTCCTCCCCCACCGGATCCCGCATTTCTTCTGTTGCCGTCTCCATCTCCTCAATTCGAGGCACAACCTGACGCCGGATAGGACAGTTCGGATCATCTCGATTAAGCAGGTTAAGGAAATAAGGAGTTACCGAAACAGCCAACTTCTGATCAGCAAATCCAAACCCCTCTTTCTCTTCTTTAGTCAGACATAGGTACTTCGAGAAATCCTCAACCGTACTAATCCGGTTTTGAAGCTGCCAGCGCCAATTCCTCCAATTCTCATCGGGCTCCAAGTCCCAATGTCCCTTCCCTTGGTACCAGCTATTTAATGCGTCCTTACCCTTCATCAACCCTTTCCGCCCAGAAAAACATTATTATATCTAAATCTGTCAATGAACTTTTTAGCTTTTTAAGTTTCGAACACCTGAATGAAGCTTTATCGAAACACCTTTGGTAAGATTAAGTCATAACTAGGATACGGATATTAATGTTACCCTATTTTCCAAACTGCAGACATAAGAACAACGCATCCGGGTAAGTAACGGAGAATTAGGACTGACACAGTTAACCGTACCATATCTGATAAAAGTCTTGCTATAGATAGAAGCTTAATCTGGATAAGCACGCAAGGTCCTTGTTTCCCAAAAAAGCGGTAGGCAAAAATCAATCTAGATACCGTTCAAAAGAAGCTGCATCTTCCGGAGTATCAATGCCAATAGTTGACTGGTTTGTGATGCCAACAGCGACCTTGAACCCATTCTCCAAAGCACGCAGCTGTTCCAGCATCTCTATCATCTCCAAACATCCTCTAGGCAATTTTTGAAAAAGCTGTAAGAAATCAGCCGTATAGGCATACATTCCCAAATGCCAGAAACAGTGGTTTTCTCGCAGCAAATTGACGTCCAACCGACCACGTCGTTGCCGTGAAAATGGGATCGGTGCCCGCGAAAAGTAAAGGGCATTATGGTTGCGATCGATCACTACTTTTACTTTGTCTGGATCACGAAAGTCCTCCTCGGTTAGAAAGGGAGTAGCTAGTGTCCCCATAACCGGCTCTCCCCTAATCAAGTCTCCTAAGGCTTTGATCTGACTCCCAGTGACCGTGGGTTCATCTCCCTGCACATTGATAATGTGCGTCGCTCGGATGGTTTCATTTGCTTCCGCTATTCGGTCAGTGCCACTGGAATGATTACTTGAGGTCCTGACCACATCAAATCCGCAGCCTTCCAGCAGTATTGCGACAGATTCGTCTTCGACCGCAAAATAAAGAGGAAAACCAGGGGCCTGCTCCGTGATACGCTCACCAGTCCATAGAATAAGCGGCTTCCCCCTGATTTCATGGAGGGGTTTACCTGGGAAACGTGTCGCGGCGAGTCTAACTGGAACGACGATAGCTATATCTTGCGTCATACAGATTTATTTTCTTAGAAGGAATAAAGGATTGGTTGGTAAACCTACCATTAACAAACCGGATGGAAGACACATAGACCGATAAAATTTTGAATTAATGCTGATAGTTTGGATACTTACATTTAGCCTTTCAGGTACGATCGGAACGATTGTCGCCGCATCCCTCTTTCTTACTTCACAGAGGAAAATCAGTCGTGTAACGCTTTCCTGCTTTCTCAGTTTTGCAGTAGGAACTCTCCTTTCAGTTGCATTTCTAAGGCTGTTGCCAGAGGCACTCGAGCTAGCCAAAAGTAGATCGATCATGGTAACCGTTCTATTTGGTATAGTGCTCTTCTTTGTACTTGAAAAGTTACTTATTTGGCGCCATTGCCACGAACAAGAGTGCCAGGTCCATGCAACAGGTGGACACCTCATTCTCTTGGGAGATTCATTTCACAACTTTGTAGATGGAATTACAATAGCAGCTGCCTTCATGACATCGATCCCCCTTGGGGCAACTACTGCCTTGGCAATCATTATCCATGAAATCCCACAGGAAGTGGCTGACTTCTCAATTCTTCTTAAACAAGGATTTTCTGCTAAAAAGGCTATCCTTTTCAATACACTGTCTAGCCTCACTATGTGCCTAGGAGCTCTCATCGCCTATTTTGCCCTTGATCTCATGAATCCTCTCATCCCCTTCATTCTAGCCATTTCAGCCTCTAGTTTTATCTATGTTGCGACTGTCGACCTAATTGCAAATCTTCATCGCGATTCTGAAGACCAATCTCCTCGACTACAGCTCTTCTTTGTCTTCTGCGGTATCGCCACTATCAGTATTCTCGGTGGTTTGCATACTCATTGAATCCCCTAATAGACGCTCTAGATTACCTCGAAAGACTTGAAATAACTCCTCTTCCGTCAATCCTGATTCTGCGACCTCTTCAGCAAACCGAAGGAATCCAGGCTGTTGCTCCTCCTTTGGATAGAGTCGGATCGGATAGTCCGAGCCGAAAAGAATTCTATCCGCACCAACGATATCGGCGACAACACGAAAGATCTTATGGTCATAGAGAAGCGGACTGGCTGAGGTATCGTAAAATACATTCCTTAATGACTTACGACACTCTTTATTAAGTTCGTAAAAAGGCAGCCCGCCTCCCCAATGCGAAAAAATGAACTTCAGATTAGAAAACTCTTTTGCTAGGCATTCATATTCGCTTAACGGTCCGTATACCTTACCCTCATAGTGGTGACCAGCAGGCTCAGTCACGTGAAGGTTGACGGGGATTCCAATCTCTTGTGCCCATTCTAGTATCCTTATCCACACCTGATTCCTCATGGTGAAGCCCTGGACTGCTGGGAAAATCTCTCCAATCCCCTTTAATCCGGAGTCTATTGCGCGACGCACATCATCGAAAGCCCGGTCCCCAGCACGAGGTTGCACAGCGGCGAATCCTATCATTCTCTCTGGATCTTCCTCTACCCACCTCAAATGCCATTCATTCTGAAGCCGGCAGGTCTCCTCCTGTTCCCAGTACCAACCCATCAAGACAACTTGCTTGACACAAGCACTCTTCATATCTGCTAGGAGTCGTTCCCGACTAGCCCACCCCTGAATAGACCTTCTGCTTCCCCGATCCGTCACCAAATTAACCCAGTGATCCTCTTTCAAACTACGACCCCATCCCTCAGGATCGTTAATTACTTCTTCGGGATAGCGGTGAACATGACTGTCGATAATCATGTCTCAGAGATCCGTCTAAGAGCACTAAATCCTCGAATCTTCGAGTTTCCTTAGCAGAGTTGCAACTACTCCCCCAATTGATATCGGGTGAACCGCCTGATATTAATATTCTCCCCCAACTTTGCGATACGCTCCGTAAGAAGATCCTTGATCGTCTTATCGGGATCTTTGACAAACGGCTGTTCCATGAGACAAATCGATTCGTAAATCTTTTCTATTTTTCCCTCCACAATTTTTTGCACAATGTGAGGAGGCTTATTCTGGACCTGAGAAGCAGCAATTTCTCGCTCTTTTTCCAGATATTTTTCCGGGACCTCCTCTGGAGTGATAAATTCTGGGTTAGCTGCAGCTATATGGAGACAAATGTCTTTCACTAATTCGCCAAAGTCCTCAGTCTTTGCCACAAAGTCCGTCTCACAGTTGACCTCCACTAAAACACCGACTTTCCCTCCCATATGGATATATTGCTCGATAAGACCCTCACTAGTGGCCCGTCCAGCTTTCTTCTCCGCCGAAGCGATTCCACTCTTTCGCAAAATAGTGATCGCTTGCTCTAAATCACCGGCCGCCTCGGTCAAGGCGTTCTTACAATCCATCAAACCCGCGCCCGTCGCTCCTCTCAGCTCCCCTACCATCTTTGCCGTAATTTGAACACTCATCTTTAATCCAGTTGTATTATCGTGTAAAGGCCGACAAATTTCTAGTTTCCTCCTGATTCCATTGGCGAATCTGAATCGTCATCTGTTGAATAGGAATCAGGAACTTCCTCAACGGTTGTGTCGCTCGATAAAGAAGCTGCAGGCGCCATTGGAGTCACTGGAAGCTGCTCCTCTTTTGCTTCTTCGCGCACCATCGGGGTTAGAGACCTACCCATATTGGCTTCCTCACGTCTGGATAGACCATTCTGCATCGCATCCAAAAGGACCTCGACGATAATTCGTATTGACTTCACTGAATCGTCATTTCCTGGGATTGGATAGGTAATGAGCGAAGGATCGGAGTTCGTATCAACTAAAGCCACAACTGGAATACCCAGCCGATTGGCCTCCGCCACAGCTATCTGCTCCGTTTTGGAATCGATTACAAGAACCGCAGCTGGAAGCTCCGGCATCTCTAAAAGTCCTTCAAAATTACGATGCATGCGGCTCATTTCACGACGAATAACAGCCGCTTCCTTCTTGGGCGTCTTCGCCAAACTGCCATCCGCTTCCATGGAAAGGTAGCCCTTATACTTTGCTATGCTTTTTTTAATCGTTGCGAAATTCGTCAGTGTCCCACCCATCCACCGATTCGAACTGAAAGGCATCTGGCATTGAGTAGCAGCTTCACGGATTATCTCCTGAGCCTGGCGTTTAGTCCCAAGAAGAAGAATTTGCTTCCCATCCGAAATCGACTCTTCAATGAAATCGCTTGCCTTTTGCAAGAGATCGTAAGTCTTCTCCAAATCAACAATGGAAATACCGTGGCGGTTATCAAAGACATACTCCCTAGCCTTGGGATTATATCTTCTCAACTGGTGTCCGAAATGAACCCCCGCATCCAAGAGATCTTTAATCGTTATATTCATATTAATCGTCGCCCCTCGAGGTGAGGAAACAGCCGTCTCTTCCGGAAAGCTTTGGCGATGTAAGGTTGAGATTGATACTTTGGTTAAGTGTCTGAAGAGTTACTCGAGCAAGAGCCATCTGGCATATTCACTGCAAGAATAAACTGCCGGATGTCGTCAATACCCCAGTGCCATTCGTAAAAGATCCCACTTCCTTCGAATACTATCGCTTTTATGCTTTCCAAAGAAGCCAGACCCATTTCCTCCCTCCGACCGAAGAATAGAACTACAAGCTGAAGGAATAAAAAGACTGCCAGGAATATCTTAGAGCAACCGGATTGCAAGAAGATTCTATCCGCAAAAGATTCTAATCGTTTTTAAAGAAAGGAATAGCCAATGGGTAATGGTATTCCCTCCCCTCATTGGTTCGAATCGACGCGATTACGACAAAAATCACATTGGTAATGGCTAATGCAATGAACAAAGGAATTCCAACGACGATAAACATTAGAGGAATCGTCACCAACGCGTAGATCGTCATAGATAACTGAAAATTCAGAGCCTCTCTTCCAGATCGATCCACTAGTGGCATTTCCTCTCTCTTGATTAGCCAAATAACCAGTGGCCCGAAAACATTACCGAACGGGATACCGATAAAGGATACCAACGCCGAAAGATGAGTGAATAGCGCCCACAACTTTTCGTTCTTATTAACATCCATTTCAGTCATCTGAATTTCCTTCCTGCAAAAGTATACTTAAGAGGACCGTATGCAACTTGTAGTCGATGATGCAACCCCGATTCTTTTACATCTCTTAATAGTTATCGTCCTAACAGAGGAAACCAAAGAAAAAAACACAAAACCCAGCCGACTACTTTACATGAACATAATCAAAAAGATTACAAAAGAAATCCAGTTCAAGAGAATGGGACATGGGACCTCATCCATTGATTTTAAGTTCAGCCATCTATTATATAATGTTAGTCCTGGTCAGATGCTTTTGCCATAGCAGTAAGCAACCCAAATCAGCAAAAGTCTAAAGGCAAGGAATCGACTATCCGGTATGAACTACCATCCCAGCAAATAGACATCCTCTCAAAATCGGAATGAGCTCAATATATAATGGCAAAACAATTTTTCAGCTCTTATCTCGATTTTGGACACTTTTTTCCAAAAAGAACATGGATTTTCCCATTTCACAGATCCACCCCTTTTCTGTTCATAACCATAGAAGTAGCCAATTTTATTGCCTCATTCATACTTCTAGGATCTGCTGTCCCCTTTCCTGCCTTATCAAAACTCGTGCCATGTTCGACTGATGTTCTGATAATGGGCAGACCCAGAGTAACATTCACTCCGCGCCAAATTCCAAGCATCTTTGCAGCCACATGGCCCTGGTCGTGGTACATAGCAACCACTCCGTCAAAATGCCCTTGAAGAGCGCGGAAAAAAATCGTATCGCCCGGATAGGGGCCTGAAACTCGATAGTCTCGGCTTATCGCCTCTTCGATCGCCGGTTGGATATATTTTACCTCCTCATCACCAAACAACCCATTCTCTCCAGCATGAGGATTGAGTCCTGCTATGGCAATATGAGGATTGTCGATTCCTAATTCCTTAATTCCTTCCCTAGCTAACTCTATTACTTTGAGAATCCTTTCTGGCCGTACTCGATCAAGGGCCTTGCGCAGAGAAACATGGGTTGATACATGGCAAATTCGCAACTTGTCCACTACCAACATCATCGTTACATTAGGAATGCCACAGAGCTTGGC
>CEVA01064867.1_pt1 | contig 10182 bp, 6 predicted proteins | sample 361521 | NCBI WGS metagenome assembly CEVA01 (sample SAMEA2622823, study PRJEB7988) | marine metagenome | isolation source: saline water (ENVO:00002010), including | reverse complement strand
GTTCACGCCACACGTAAACAGCTTGAAGAAGTTGGCGATGCACTAGGTGCAGAAGACAAAGCGCCAATTGAAGAAGCCCTTTCAGCACTTGAAACTGCAGTTAAAGGCGAAGACAAAGCAGAAATTGAAGCGAAAACGCAAGAACTTATTCAAGCGTCTAGCAAGTTGATGGAAGCGGCGCAAGCTCAACAAGCAGCTGCGGGTGGCGCAGAGGGCGCTGAGCAGCAAGCTTCTTCTGGTCAACCAAACGATGACGTTGTTGACGCAGAATTTGAAGAAGTTAAAGACGACGACAAGAAGTAAACTGTTGTGTCAGGCCCGTTAATTCAAAGTAGCGGGCCGTTTAAGCAGTTCAGGCGCAGCAGGAATTTCTTGTTGCGCCTTTGTTGTGTAAATAACTTGGTTTAAATAGTTTGGTTTAAATAGCTTGTTTGTAAACCACCTTGGGCGTTATTGAAAACCTAATCAGGTTATTTTCACAACAGTCAGATGTAGATTCGATAAGCATTACATGCTTGTCGACAAAAAAGTAGGATATGTAAACGATATGTCGAAACGAGACTACTACGAAGTACTCGGGGTAGATAAAAGCGCGGGCGAACGTGAAATTAAAAAAGCGTATAAAAAGCTTGCGATGAAGTATCACCCTGACCGTACGCAAGGCGATAAAGGCCTGGAAGATAAGTTTAAAGAAATCCAGGAAGCCTACGAAATTCTGTCAGATTCGCAGAAGCGTGCAGCATACGACCAATACGGCCACGCAGGTGTAGATCCAAACCGCGGTGGCGGCGGCTCCGGTGGTGGTGCCGACTTCGGCGATATCTTTGGCGATGTTTTTGGTGATATCTTTGGCGGCGGTGGTCGCGGTGGACGTCAATCGCGTGCTCGTCAAGGTTCAGACCTACGTTACAACCTAGAGCTTAGTCTAGAAGAAGCGGTTCGCGGTAAGAGCGTTGATATTCGCGTACCTACGCTGGTTGAATGTGATGTGTGCGATGGATCAGGTGCGAAAAAAGGTTCTTCACCTAAAACCTGTCCAACCTGTCACGGCAACGGCCAAGTTCAAATGCGACAAGGCTTCTTTGCCGTACAGCAAACCTGTCCAACCTGTTCGGGTAAGGGCAAGATCATTGAAGACCCATGTAACAGCTGTCATGGGCATGGCCGTAAAGAAAAAACTAAAACGCTTAACGTTAAGATCCCAGCGGGCGTGGACACAGGCGATCGCATCCGTTTATCTGGTGAAGGTGAAGCGGGCGAGAACGGTGCGCCAGCAGGTGACTTATACGTGCAAGTACACGTTCGCGAACACGACATCTTCCAACGCGACGGTAACAACCTGTATTGCGAAGTACCGCTAAGCTTTACTACAGCAGCCCTTGGTGGCGAACTTGAAGTTCCTACTTTGGACGGTAAAGTTAAGCTGAAAATTAGCGCTGAAACGCAAACTGGCCGCATGTTCCGTCTACGCGGTAAAGGCGTTAAGTCGGTTCGAAGCGGCGCTATGGGCGACTTGATGTGTAAAGTTGTGGTGGAAACACCAGTTAACCTATCATCACGTCAAAAAGAGCTACTGCAAGAGCTAGAAGAGTCTATGGGCAAGGCTTCAAGCAAGCACAGCCCGAAAGCGCAAGGTTTCTTCGATGGCGTGAAAAAGTTCTTTGACGATTTAACTAACTAATTAGTTAAAATAGAGACCAATGCGAAAGCCCTCTTATTGAGGGCTTTTTCATATCTAGGGGTTTATCAATGGTAAATGTCTGCGTTAAATCACATCGCGATGTCGAGATAAAGCAAGTGACTGTCCGAAGCTGTACTTCGAAAGCCCTCTTATTGAGGGCTTTTTCGTATCTAGGGGTTTATCAATGGTAAATGCCAGTGTTAAATCACATCGCGATGTCGAGATAAAGCAAGTGACTGTCCGAACCTGTACCTTAGGTAATATAAGTGACTGTCCGAAGCTGTGCTTTGAGTAAGGTAAGTGACTGTCCGAAGCTGTACTTTGAGTAAGGTAAGTGACTGTCCGAAGCTGTACTTTGAGTAAGATGAGTGACTGTCCGAAATGTTCCTTTGCAGTAAAATAGCGGAGGGTTTTCGTGTGTGATAACCGGGCACTAATCCCTTGAAAGGGCGGTTTCACCGTTATTTTTATTGCGCTGACACTAACTATTCGTCACGATAGACTTATAAGCAAAATATTAGACATCTGCTTTACCGCAATTGCAGATGTCCTCAACGCAAGTAAAGGGAACAGGCATGAAAATTTTAAATAAAGCAATGATCGTCGCGGCAACCGTAGGTGCCGTAATGTCAACTTCAGTTGCAGCTGATGTAACAGAAGCATCTTCAGAAAAACACGCAAAAGCAGCAACACAGTATCGCCAAGCGGTATTTCAGCTAGTGCGCAGTAATATGGGCCCGCTCGGTGGTATGGCAAAAGGCGCGCTTCCATTCGATGAAAGCGTAATGCAAACCAACGCTGTACGCCTTGAACAACTTGCTGACATGATGGGCGACTATTTAGCTGTCGATACACGTAAATTTGACGTAGAGACGGGTGCGAAAGATAAGATTTGGGAAAACTTCTCAGATGTAGAAAAGAAAGTGATGGCACTTAAAACGGCCGCACAAGGTCTACAGGCTGCAGTGGATGCAGGCGACGAGAGCGCGTATCGCGGTGCTATAGGTAAAATCGGTGCAAGCTGTAAGTCTTGCCACGATGACTACAAAAAAGACTAAATTTTAGGTGCTGTTGACGTTAGTGTTCCATAGCTACTCAACAGCACTTGCTCTTTCAGCATCAACTTTTTTAACACCTACTCTTTCAACCTCTCACCTTTCGATAAGCGTGCTGAGGCTTGATAATATTCTAATAATTGTTTTATAAATCTTCGACAAATAGCAGACGTTAACTTTCTCACTCTTTATTTCGCCTCTTCGGCTTAATCTTTTTTACCTCCCCACAGCTACAAAATGCTGGAAATTTGTACAATTTTTGTCTATGTTGGTGAATGAAAAACCAACATATTAATAACTCATATTCACGATAAATGGCTTACCTACAAATGTATTAAAGCAGCATTTACTAATAAGGTAACGTGTCACTGTTGGAAAATAACGAAGCGCAAAAGCGCAAACAACACTTTACCCATCTGGTTAAAGCAATGGGGGAGGCGCTTTTGTATGCGAGTATTATTGTTTTCGAGGACCTAATTAGATGGATTTACGCAGTGAGCGCATGCTTTCTACAATGCGCACAACGCAGAATAGTATTTCTGCGTTATTAACTGAAAATAGGGATAAAATAGAGTCACCGTGTATATTATTGGTTTCGATAAACCCAAACAGTGGCCGCGCCACCGTTATTGCAAGCGATAGTGAGCACTCAGAAATCGAGGCACATCACATCGTTTTCCCGCCCCATACATTACTCATGCTGCCTTTAACACCGATGAGCGCGCCATTACCGGCAAGAGAATTCACCTTACCCCAATCACTTAAGCATTTTCGTGAACAATATGTCGTTGTGGCGTCGGTAAGAGATATGCAAAATGACGTGTTGGGGGTTGTGCTTACATTTGTGAGAAACAGCAACCTAATTGGACATCAACATACCTATATAGATATTCTGCGCCAGAAGGTCGAATTAAACTATCTCTATGAACTTGCTAGGCATCCTTATTCAGATAAGTTGTCAGAGCAGTTGTCACTCCTTGAAGAGGTAAGCGCTATTTCAAAAGTAGGGGCGTGGCAAATAGACAGGTTCACTGGCGCGTTTTCTTCAACTCAAATAATGAAAAGCCTGCTGGGACTGCTGCATTCAAAAAGCGTTAACCTACAAGATGTGCTCGAAGTTATTTCATTTGAAGACAGAGATAACCTTAAACAACGAATTCTCAAAGCGATTAAGAAACAAAGGCACTTTGCAAAGCATCTCACTATTTCCGATAAACAAGGGCGAACCAGAAATATAAAGCTAACCGTATTTTTACAGGTTGAGCGTCAGACTAATTGGGGCTTAAAACTTACTCGCTTATATGGTGTCGTGCAGGATGAAACAGAAACTCAGAGGCTTTCTGATTCACAACATAATTATACAGACTATCTAACAAGTATCTTAAATGGTGTTGATAGCGTGGTTCTCAGCATTGATAAGAATGGCACCATACTGTCGGCAAACGAACAGGTTATCTATGTATTGGGGTTTCAGCCGGAAGAGTTAATAGGGCAAGATATCAAGCTTCTAGCGACGAAGGTTCAAAATAGTGACGGGCCTTCCTCCTTGTTAAATTTAGACGAAGGCGTTGCACGTTGCTGTAAGGTTGAGACCATAAACGAGTGCATACGTCACAAAAACGGTAAGAGAATAGCGTGCGATGTAAGCTTAAAAGCATGCAAGGTACATAACCAAGACTTAGTCATAATAAGCATACGAAGCGTTTCAAACTTACACTTTGAAGTAGACCGCTTTAAACAGTTAGCGTTAACAGACCCTTTGACTGGACTGGCTAACCTTTATCATTTAGAGCAATACCTTTTAGATAAAGCTGCATTAGCATCGTCTGAGAAGGCGCTATCTGTGTTTATTCGGGTTAGCATTGTCAATGTTAAAGAGTATGAAGACGCGTTTGGAGAACCCACAGTTGACTACATTCTGCGTATATTAGCTAGTCGCTTTGTGCGTGCTTTTGACGTCAATAGGCAGCTTGACGTGAGAGTATTTAAATACGATCGCGGCAACTTTGTTCTTCACTTAGAAAATTATTTTAAGGACGATCATACGGCGAAAAATGCGGCTCAGCAGTGCGCTCATTATCTCAGAGATAACGTGTTGGCCCCTATCACTCTACACAACAGTTCACTGGCTATCGAGACCAAAACAGTGAGTTGTGCTATCCCCCCAAAGTACTTTTCCTTCAAAAAAGTAAAAGAGCTATTGTCTAGAAAGACCTTCAATGAATATGTTGTTTATTTAGACGATGAGAGAGAGCACACCTATTTGCATATCAATGGTAGCGACATAGACCGCTATAACTATATAAAGCATTCTTTAAATAGAGCTATTGCCAACAATGAGTTATTCGTTGAGCTTCAGCCTCAATATTGTAGTAGTGGAAACTTAGTAAGCTCTGAAGTGTTGCTTAGATGGAACCATCCTCACCTTGGCGTTGTTACGCCGGCGGAGTTTATCCCTATTGCTGAACAGAACGATTTTATTGCCGACATTGGATTATGGGTTTGTAATGAAGCTTGTAAATTATTAAGCGAATGCCACGAGAAGAGTGTAAACACTAAGCTATCAATCAATATAAGTGCGAAGCATTTAGCGCGGGCTGACTTTGTTAGCAAATTTGTAGCAATAGTAAATAGGTGGAGGGTGCCACACAAGTGTCTAAAACTTGAATTGACAGAAGGCGCTCTGATAAAAAGCGTTAACATAATACAGCGCCGAGTAAGAGATTTAGCCCAACAAGGGTTTAGTTTATCTATTGATGATTTTGGTATTGGTGATTCAAACCTTAACTCACTGCAAGCGCTTCCAATTAATGAGCTCAAAGTTGATAAAGTTTTTATTGAAGCAATAGAAGATTCGAAAGAAAAAAGCGTGTTTGTTACAAATATTTGCAACATGGCAAGGGCGTTGAAGCTTGATACCGTGGCAGAAGGTATAGAAACCACAGGGCAATTAAACGAAGCAAAGGCTTGTGGATGTAGCGCATTTCAGGGCTATTATTTAGATAAGCCGATGAGCATAGGTGATTGGCGCGATAAATTCGTCGATGCTCAGAACTAGTTGCTAGTGGGGAAAAACATTAAATACGTTTAAATCAGCACTCGTTTGGCTACTCACTAGCAATTTTACGCTATTTGGAAATGTTTCTCTAAGTTTAAATTAATGTAAATCAAATTGTTAGTTGGCCTACGCCATAAGTCTTATAAGCAGGTTTGATTGAACTGAAGTAGGGTAGATATAAACCCTAATCAGGACATGGATATGACTTATAAGAATGAATACATTGCCTCTACCCAACATCCAGATAATTTTTGGTTGGAACAAGCTCGCAAAATAGCGTGGTTTCAACCGCCAGAGAAGGGATGCCAAAAAACAGATAGTGGTTACTATGACTGGTTTAGAGGAGGGCAGCTCAACACCAGTTACCTAGCACTGGACCATCAAGTTAACAATGGCCGTGGTGATAAAACCGCACTTATCTACGACTCACCTGTTACTCAAACTACCCAGCACTTTACCTACAACGAACTACTTGCTGACGTTGCACAGTTTGCTGGGGGCTTGTCTCGCCTAGGTGTTAAGAAAGGCGATCGCGTTATTATCTATATGCCAATGATCCCTCAGGCGGCAATCGCAATGCTTGCATGTGCTCGTTTAGGGGCGGTGCATTCAGTGGTATTTGGCGGTTTTGCAGCGAATGAGCTTGCTGTACGAATAGATGATGCGAAGCCAGTGGCTATTGTTACGGCGTCCTGCGGCGTGGAGGGCAGTAAAGTTCTACCCTATAAGCCTCTTGTAGATGAAGCGATAAATATATCAGAGCATAAGCCTACGGCATGCATATTGTTTCAACGAGAGCAATTAACTGCTGAGTTAAATAAAAATACTGATTACGATTGGCATACTTTAGCTAAAAATAGCGAGCCTGCCTCTCCCGTCGCCGTTGATGCAACTGACCCTCTATATATTCTTTATACTTCAGGTACAACTGGTAAGCCTAAAGGTGTGGTTAGAGATAACGGCGGTCATGCGGTCGCATTACACTACTCAATGGGCGCCGTATACGATACGAGCGAGGACGACGTATTCTGGGCGGCATCTGATGTCGGCTGGGTCGTCGGCCACTCTTATATCGTCTATGCACCGCTTATAAAGGGTGCAACCACTGTGTTATACGAAGGTAAGCCCGTTGGTACGCCAGATGCCGGTGCGTTTTGGCGCATGATAGAAACTCATAAGGTGAATGTACTTTTTGCTGCACCCACTGCGTTTCGAGCAATTAGAAAAGCCGACCCAGAAGGCACGTTTTTATCCAAATACGACACATCGAGTTTACGTACCTTATTTATGGCGGGTGAACGGCTCGACCCGCCCACGTACTATTGGACGAGTGAAAAGGTGGGTGTACCCGTTATCGATCATTGGTGGCAAACCGAGACTGGCTGGCCTATTTGCTCGAATCCAATGGGGCTTGAACCAATGAAGACAAAACCGGGTTCGTCCAGTGTGCCAACACCAGGCTTTAACGTTAAGGTGTTAAAAGGGCCCGATGCACCTCAAGCAATAGGTGATAAAGGCGCTATTGCTATTCAACTACCACTCCCCCCAGGTTGCTTAACAACCATATGGCAAGACCATCAACGGTTTGTCGATGGCTACTTACGCGAATTTGAGGGGTACTATAGTACTGGAGACAACGGATACGTGGATGATGAAGGTTACGTATTTATTATGGGGCGTACCGATGATGTTATTAATGTCGCCGGTCACCGCTTGTCTACCGGTGAAATGGAAGAAGTACTTGCGGCGCATCCAGATATTGCTGAGTGCAGTGTGATAGGGATTAATGATGCACTGAAAGGACAGCTACCGGTAGGGCTCGTTCTTCTAAAAGATGGTGTGAATGTGGATGAAAAGACGCTAGAGCAGGACTTGATTCAGCGAGTTCGCGATAAAATTGGCCCAGTAGCTTGTTTTAAGCGAGCGATAGTCGTGAATCGTTTACCGAAAACCCGTTCGGGTAAAATACTTAGAAAGCTACTGCGTCAGATCGCCGCCAACGAAACTGTGGCTGTCCCTTCAACTATCGATGATCCGTCAAGCGTAGAAGAAATAGAATCGATAATGCGAGATAAAGGGTTAGTCCGTGAACCGGCTGCCATATGATGTCACAGCAAGCGTCAAAAAGGCGTGAGGGCTATAAGCGAGAATGCTAAAGAAGACAAAGCGGAGAACGTTAAACGCAGTTTCCAATGGTATTTTCTTTCATAAATAAAGGGGCTTTTGCCCCTTTATGGTTTTAAATGGCGCGCTCGTTTTAGACTACCATTCGTTAAGCTATTAATGCGTGACAAAAGGTTGTCGTGCAGCTCAATAGTAATATTCGTTTACTTGTGGCTCTGGTGGATAGACTTCAATTGCCACATAAACGAAGGCCGCAGCAATGATCGCCACAACAAGTGCGCGTAACAGACGAGAGTCCGCGATACCTGCAGTTTTTGATTCATTTATCGAGTCTTTACTACCGTGCACCATGGCGGGAACCAATTTTTGCTTTTTATATACGCTGTAAAAAATAACTGCGCCTATATGCAATGTAATGACATAAAGTAATGCATCAAATGCAAGGTGGTGCAGAGTGTTCATCAAACTCAATGTTTCTTCACTGGCTAACTGTCGATAAGGACCGTCTAAGAAAATATCGTCTGTCATAAATAGCCCAGATACGGCTTGTATAGCCAATAGCACCAGCATAACAATAACAAACCAGCCGCCTAGTGGGTTGTGCCCAATAGCAGGCTCTGACTGTCTGTTAAAAAGCGTTTTTACATAGCTAAAAACCTTTTTAGGGCCAGTAACGAAGTTACTGAACCTAGCGTGTCTGGTACCAACTACTCCCCATACTAAGCGGAAAACGATAAGAAATAAGGTGAAGTACCCTATATAGAAGTGCCACTGAACTTTGTTTTCTAGCCATTCAACCGTGGCATATTGGGCTATTAGGCTCGCGACAATCAGCCAATGAAAAAGGCGGGTGGGTAGGTCCCAAACAAGGGTTTTCTGCATCGTCATTTTATTTCACGCTTTGTGGAGGTCTGTTTAGCTTAAGTACACATCAAAAAGTGTTTAGAAAGTTGAATAGACCTAGGTCATTAAATCTAGGCCATAGCGTCGCCCAATTTGCCGGTTAACACAAGAAAGCCCAGCTACATAATATTAGGTTTTATCTTAAAAGCTATCGAGCAATGTCTCGCAGATAATTAGCCTATTGCTGACCAGATGAAGTTTGAACCAATATTTTTGTACATTGTATTTCGAGTAATTTAGTTAAGCGAAAGGGGAGTGGGGGCGATTGGTTTCTAATTATGCGTATTTAATATGAATCTCACATTGCAATAGTACCTGCATTTGGCAAAATGCCTGATAGTTGAAGGTTAATAAAAGTGTAAAGCTATAAAATGAAAGTAGGATTATTTGGCGCCAACGGGCGTATGGGGCGCGTATTAGTCGAAGCGTTGGATTTAAGTGAAAATGCTGAGCTTAGCGTTGCTACAGTACGCGATGATTCACCTTGGGTTGGCCTAAACGTAGGTGAGCTGGCCGGTATTGGTAAAAAAGACATCGATTGCACCGCACTTTCGAATTTGAGCGGCAACGACGCCGATGTGATGATCGACTTTACTTTGCCGTCAGTGATTGAAAGTAATTTGGCGTGGTGCGTTAAAAACAATATGCCTGTTGTAATCGGTACTACCGGTTTGAACGATGCACAGTTAGCAGCTTTAGATGAAGCGGCAAAGCACATTCCTATTGTTTTCGCTGCTAATTACAGTGTGGGCGTAAACTTAATGCTTTCGCTAGTTCGCCAAGCGGCCAGCGTATTAGGTGAAACGGCTGATATCGAAATTACCGAAGCACACCACAGGTTTAAACAAGATGCGCCTTCAGGCACAGCTATGGCTATTGGTGAAGCTATTGCCGACGAATTAGGTCGCGACCTTAAAACGTGTGCTGTATACGGCAGAGAAGGAAAAGAGCCTGAACGCGATCAAGGTACAATAGGCTTTGCAACAGTGCGGGCCGGAGATATCGTTGGCGAGCATACCGCATTATTCGCGGATATTGGTGAACGTTTAGAAATTACGCATAAAGCATCAAGCCGACTTACTTTTGCAAAAGGTGCTGTGCATGCTGCAAAGTGGTTGTATGGAAAACAACCTGGTCTATACTCCATGGTTGACGTTCTGGATTTAAAGCTATAAGCGTTAATTAAGGCTGTTGTGAAACCCTTTGGGTTTACGCAAACTTTAAGACGTGATTAAAGTGTTAAACTAAGGTTGCACTTTTAATGAGCAATAAGCCGCACTTTCGGTGGTTCTGCGCAAAAAAGGTGGTAAAAGCGTTATTTTAGTAAATTATTACAAATAAATTTGCCATTTTCGGTCAGT
>CEVA01068180.1_pt1 | contig 10186 bp, 9 predicted proteins | sample 361521 | NCBI WGS metagenome assembly CEVA01 (sample SAMEA2622823, study PRJEB7988) | marine metagenome | isolation source: saline water (ENVO:00002010), including | reverse complement strand
TCTGTAGAACCAAGATACAACATTGCTCCTGGACAGAAAGTCCTAGTAACTGATAACAATACCCATTTTATTAAATGGGGATTTACCCCTTACTGGGCTGAAAAACCCTTTAATTTAATAAATGCAAGAGCAGAAACTCTTGCTGAAAAACCTTCTTTTAAGAATTCTAGTAGATGCTTAATACCAGCAGATGGATGGTATGAATGGAAAGAAACAAATGGTAAAAAAATTCCCTATTTTCTTCATTTAGAAGATAAAACTTTTTACTTTGCAGGGGTTTATGGTGGATATAGAGGTGAGGTAGGTTGTGCCATAGTGACCACCGATGCCTCTTCTAATTTACAAAATGTACATACAAGAATGCCTTGTATCATTAAAAGTGATGAACATAAGTTTTGGTTAGAAGGAAAAGATATAAATACCTTGGACACTTCTATTGGAGAAAGAATTAAATTTTTTGAAGTATCTACTTATGTTAACAATCCTCAAAACGATAATAAGAGATGTATTGAAATATAAAACTTTGAATTATTTAACAGCAAGATAAGCTAAGACTGCTCTTTTAGCTTCTGCAATAAATCTAGATCCAATGAAGCCTTCTTTTCGGTATCCAAGAGATAAAATCGCGAAGGCAATCTCTACAGCTAAAGATATTGTTTCCCTAGACTGCCCTTTTTTTTGTTCAACAAGAATATTTGAAAAGCTATTTGTCATTAATTTATTATTTTCTAGATTGATTTGTTCCGAACCTGGTAATTGATTTAATTCAAGTATTAAGATGCCTGCACTTTTATTCTGATTAATATAGATGGCGATAACATCAATCAACACATTAATATACCAACCTAAATCATAATCTTGTTCATCTAGAATATTGGATTTGTAGAGTTTTATTATTTTTTCTTCATGTTTTTTAAGCAAAGCAAAAAGAAGAGCAAGGGTTGTAGGAAAGAACTTATAGAGAGTTGGCCTTTTAATATCAGAAATCTTTGCTATTTCTTTGATAGTGACAGAGTGTATATCTCGATCTTGAAGAAGGGATTCAGCGGATTCTAGAGCTGTATTAAATTTTATCAGACTTCTCTTTTGTTTTGGTTTCTTAAACAGAAAAGGATTTAAACTCATAAAAAAATATTAAATTGATTAAAAAATTGTAGACTACATACTTAAAAAACACACCTAATACTCATGAAAACTTCAAAAAAATATCTAGTTTTATTCTTAAGCTCTATTATATTTAACTCAGTTCTTGCTAATGATGAGGATGATCTTTTGCTTTCTATCTTTAATGAAGATTGGATTTATCTTCTAGAACAGAACCCAGTCTATGCAACTTCTTTAGGAGAAAAAGGGTTTGAATCTAAATGGAAAAATCTTAGCTTAGAGTCCTTTGAACAAAGAGAACAACATACTGTTCAGGTAATTAATAGACTCAACAGGATAAAAACAGAAGAACTCTCAGAAGATAACAAATTAAATTTTAGACTCTTTAAACAAAAGAAGATTGAAGAGTTAGCTATTAAAAAATTTGATCATCACCTTTTACCCTTTAATCATAGAGGAGGAATTCAATTAGCTCATGAATCTACTGAATCTTTAAAGCTGAGTTCCCTGAAAGATTATCGAGATTGGTTAGAACGAATAAAGAATCTAGATATAAATATTGAACAAACAATTATTCTAGCTAGGCAGGGTATGAAAGAAGGGTTTGTTGCACCTAGAGTACTTATGGAGAGGGTCTACAGACAAATCCAAATTCAAAGCAAGAGTAGTGTAGATAAACATCCTTTTTTAAAGGTATTTAAAGAAATGCCCAATTCGATAGCTCAACAAGAAAGAGAACAACTTATGAATGAAGCTCAGCAAATAATTCTTAATAAAATTATTCCTGCTTACAAAAAACTAGATACTTTTTTTGTAGATGAATATCTTCCCTCAGCAAGATCAACTGTTGGAATTTATGACACTCCAAATGGAAAAGACTACTACGAATTAATAGCAAATATTTTTACAACAACGAATATGACACCAGAACAGATTCATAACCTTGGACTTAATGAAGTTAAAAGAATAAGAAAGGAAATGATGTCAATTATAGAAGATCTTAATTTTGATGGAAATTTTCAAGACTTCTTATCTTTTTTACGGACTGATGATAGTTTTTATTATCAATCTCCAGATGAGCTGTTTAGAGATTACTTAGCTATAGCAAAAAGAATAGATCCTGAATTAACTAAACTATTTAAGACTTTACCTCGAACCCCCTATGGATTAAGACCAATTCCTATTGAATCAGCTCCAGATACCACAACAGCCTACTATATGCCGCCATCTCCAGACGGAAGTCGACCTGGATATTATTATGTTAATTTGTATAAACCTGAAACTAGACCTAAATTTGAGATGGAAGTTTTAACTGTTCACGAAGCAATGCCAGGTCATCATCTACAAATCTCCTTAGCTCTTGAAAAGGAAGATTTACCCATGTTTAGAAGAACAAGTCCTTACACTGTGTTTGTAGAAGGATGGGGTCTATACAGTGAAGTACTAGGGTACGAATTAGGTCTTTATAAAGACCCTTATTCCAGGTTTGGACAGTTAACCTATGATATGTGGAGAGCTGTAAGATTAGTTGTAGATACTGGCATCCATTTTTTTGAATGGGATAGGCAACGAGCAATAGACTTCTTTATGCAAAATGCTGGAAAGTCAAAATTAGATATCATTAATGAAATTGATAGATATATTAATTGGCCTGGACAAGCTTTAGCTTACAAAGTTGGACAACTAAAACTATTAGAGTTAAGAGCAAGGGCAGAGGAAACATTAGGAAATAAATTTAATATAAGGGAGTTTCATGATGCTCTCTTGAAAGAAGGGGCTTTGCCTCTCAATGAAGTTGAAACGATAGTAAACAACTATATAAACCAAAATCAGTGAAAGCTTTCTTTACTAGAAAGAATATAAGTATTGTTGGGGGAATTATGATCCTTATTGCAGGTAATTCTCCAGCAACAATCCTTCCCTTCATAGTAGGAACACTAGAAGATGGGTTTAGCTTAAGTAGATCTCAAGTAGGATTGATTGTTTCTAGTGAACTTCTATCTATAGCTTTCAGTTCTATATTATTTGGTTCATTAATAACGAAGCTTAATCTTAAGCTTACATCCTTCCTGGGGCTTTTATTAATTATTGGATCTTATCTTTTCAGTTCAACTATAGAAGATCACTCTATTCTCCAGTTAACGAGAATAATCTCAGGAATAGGCAGTGGACTTCTCATTGCAACCGGTCATAATATTTTATCTTCTTCAAAGAACCCTGATTTCTCTTATGCAGCTTTCACTCTTGCAGCCAGTTTATGCGGAGCTACCTTTGTTAGAATAGCCGGAATTACTTCTGAAGAAGGTGGCTATCAATACCTTTTTTCAACTTTTGGATATATTTTTCTATTTTTTACTACTGCTTTAATTTTAATTAATACCAGTATTCTTAAACCAATTACAAAAACTTTATCTGATGAATCAAGCAAGACACCAGTGGTAGTTTTATTAATTTTAGGAGTAATTTTCTTTTCATTACCTTCGGGAGGCATGTGGGCATTTAATGAAAGATTAGGAATAGAGATAGGTTTAGCACAATCAGAAATTGGAATCGTATTATTTTATTCCTTAATAGCCGGGCTTTTAGCTCCAGTATTGGTCTGGTCGATTGGAAGCAGTTATGGTAGGAAAAAACCTCTTTTAATATGTCTATCTTCCATACTATCTTGCTTTTTCTTAATTCTGCTAACTATGGATAAATTTTATTACTGGATTGGTAATATATTATGGAATTTTACTGTAACTGTTGCAGTAATATATGTTTTAGCTGCTGCTGCACACCTTAGTAAAGATGGAAAATTGGCTTCTTGGATCAATGCCGTCTCTTTGCTTTCTCAAGCTTCTGCTCCTTTACTTTTTGGTTTTATTTTAACTAATTTATCTTTTATTTACTTATTACCTTTTTTAGCTATTTCTTTATCTATTTCTATTTTATGTATTTTATTTACGAAAAATAGATTAGATGAAGCCATTTAAAAAAACTGCCTTTTTAAGTCTATAATATCTGTACTAAAAGCATGAATGAATTAAATTTAGAAAACTATTGGATGCCATTTACTGGCAATAAAGCCTTTAAAGCAAACCCTAGATTATTAGTTGAAGCAGATGGAATGTACTACAAATCTAGTGAAGGAAAGAAGATTCTGGATGGAATATCAGGGTTGTGGTGCTGTAATGCTGGACATTGTCATCCACATATAGTTAAAGCTATTCAAGATCAGATAGCTACTATGGATTATGCAACTGCCTTCAATATGGCACATCCTAAAGTTTTTGAATTAGCTACAAAGATAGCTTCAATTACCCCTGAAGGACTTAATAGAATATTTTTTGCTAATTCAGGATCTGAAGCTGTGGATACTGCGATGAAAGTTACCCTAGCTTACCACCTTAGTAAGGGAGAAAACCAAAGGACAAAATTTATTTCGAGAGAGAAGGGTTATCACGGAGTAAATTTCGGAGGAACTTCAGTTGGAGGTATACCCAATAATAGAAAATTTTTTGGTACTTCATTTAATGATCTTAATTGTTTATCAAATACTTGGGATCCAGAAAATATGTCTTTTTCAAAGGGTCAGCCAAAATGGGGGAAACATTTTGCTGATGAATTAGAGGTTTTTTTACAAGAGCATGACTCTTCTACAATAGCAGGAGTTATTATAGAGCCAGTAGTAGGTTCTGGTGGAGTAATCATTCCTCCTGAAGGCTATTTAGAAAGAATAAGAGAAATATGTACTAAACATAAAATTATTTTAATCTTCGATGAAGTTATTACTGGGTTCGGTAGAGTAGGGGCTGCTTTTGCTTCAGAAAGATTTAATGTTACTCCTGATATTATTACAATGGCAAAAGGCCTAACGGGTGCAGCCGTACCAATGAGTGCAGTTGCTTTTCACGATGATATTTATACTCAGATAATTTCTAATTCTGAAGAAGTTATAGAACTTTTTCACGGATATACTTACTCTGGGCATCCTGTTGCTGCTGCAGCGGGTATTGCTAGTTTAGAAGTTTATGAAAAAGAGGGGTTATTTGAAAGAGCAAGAGATCTAGAGCCTTATTTTGAAGAAGCAATACACAGTCTTCAAGGAGAAAACTCTATACTAGACATTAGAAATATAGGACTAATGGCAGCTGTACAATTTTCTTCAGATGATAAGCCTTCTACAGAGAAGGCAAGCAAAGTTTTTCTTCACTGCTATGAAAATAACGTATTAGTAAGATTCTCAGTTGATTATTTAGTCTTATCACCTGCTTTAATAGCAGAAAAGCAACATATTGATAAAATAGTTTCCACAATTAGAGAAGCTATAAGAAGTCTATAATTACTTATTAAATCTATGTCTAATCCTGAGTGGTTTGAAAAGACTATCGGCTTTCAAGCAGAATCAAGGTCTGTAAGAGTAGGCGATGCAAATATTAATTATTTAATTTGGGGAAATGATCCTAAACCTTTTCTTTTTTTTATACATGGCTATTGCGCTCACGCTCATTGGTGGGATTTCATTGCTCCTCATTTCCTAGATAGTTTTAATGTTATAGCAATTGATCTTTCAGGTATGGGAGATAGTGGTCATAGATCAGTTTATTCACAGGATCTTTATTCTGATGAAATTCAGGCTGTTTGTTCTCAGGAAGAAGTTAAATCTGCAATTTTTTTAGCACACAGCATGGGTGGTTCTATAGCAGTAAATGCAGCGGCTAGATATCCTGATTTATTTGAATCCTTAATATTAATCGACTCTATAGTTGTCGTACCTCCCGATAAAATTAAAGATTTTTCTTCGAGAAAATCAACCTGGAGACAAGATTTTTTTTACGACAGTTTAGATGATGCAATTAAGAGCTTTAGATTAATACCCCCTCAGCCTTGTAAGAATGATTTTTTAATTCAACATATAGCTAATTTTTCTTTCAGAGAAAAAGATAATACCTGGAAATTGAAATCAGATGGAAAAATCATGAAAACATATGATTCTCAAGATTTAACACAAGGTTTTATGGACCTAAAATGTCCTATTTATCTGGTATATGGTTTAATGAGCCAAATTTTTTCACAAGAATTATTGGACTATACTGTTTATGTTGGGAATATTCCTCAAGAAAAGATTATTGGAATACCTGGCGCTATGCATCATGTTTTTATTGATGAGCCAATACTATTTATTGAAGCAGTTAAGAAATTAATAAATGGAGGAGAGACTAGTGACTAAAGGACCAGAAGGGCAAATAAAAAAGATTATGAATGGTTTTGCTAAACACAAGTATATTTGTAGTGAGCAATTAGCAACGGCAGTCTATTTAGCTACTAAATTAGAAAAACCAATACTCGTTGAGGGTCCTCCGGGAGTTGGAAAAACTGAATTGGCTAATACTGCATCTCTTTTTTATAAGAAATCTTTATTAAGACTACAGTGTTATGAAGGTTTAGATGAATCAAAGTCTTTATATGAATGGAGATATGGGAAACAACTTCTTTACACACAAATTTTAAAAGAGCAGATGCAAGAAGTGCTTGGGGGAGCTAAAGGACTGAAGAACTCTTTGAATAGGCTATTAAAATTTGAAGACATCTTCTTTTCAGAGGAATTTCTTGAATCAAGACCTCTTTTACAAGCATTAACTTCTGAAAAGGGTTCCGTTTTATTGATAGATGAAGTTGATAAATCAGATGAAGAATTTGAAGCACTTTTGCTAGAGATTCTATCAGAGTTCCAAGTATCAATTCCAGAATTAGGAGTTAGGAAAGCAAAAGTTAAACCCTTAGTCATTCTAACAAGCAATAATAGTAGAGAGATAGGAGATGCACTAAAAAGGAGATGTTTACATTTATATATTCCTTTTCCGGATGTAAAACTGGAAAGAAAGATTCTTGAAGCTCGAGTTCCTGAAATCAATGCTTCTTTAAGAAACCAGTTAGTCAGTTATGTTCAAAGCATCAGAACTCTAGATCTTAAGAAACTTCCGGCTATTAGCGAAACAATTGATTGGGCAAAAACACTGATTTTGTTAAATGCCAAAGAATTAGATCCACAATTAGCTAAAGATACCTTAAATGTTTTACTTAAATACCAACAAGATATCGAAATTGTTACTAAAGAGATTCCAGGCTTTATATCTTCTGCAGCTGGTTAAACTTGCATGGATAGAGTTTTAACTGATTTTGTTAAAGTATTAAGAAATGCAAACGTCGAAGTGTCTCCAGCAGAGACAATGGATGCTATCTCTGTTATTGATGCTATAGGTTATGCAAACAAAAAATTATTAAAGAGGTCATTAGCTGTTGCTCTTCCTAAAACTTTAGAAGAGAAACAACAGTTTAGTAAATGTTTTGACGCGTTCTTTTCAGAAGATTTTAATAAAGAGACTAAAGAAAAAGAACAACCTTTTAATGATATATCCTTAAATTCAGATCTAGCAAAACATCTAAAAGAAGATTCACAAGCAGAGTTAATGTTAGCTATAGAAAAAGCAGCAGAAAAGAGTGAAATAAGAGAGATTAAATACTTTACTCAAAGGTCTGTTTTTACTAGAAGAATACTAGAAGAAATGGGAGTGGGTGACTTAGAAAACGAACTTATGCAGATTGGGGCAATGAATAGCAATAGCCTTCCTACCGAAACGGAACAACAGATGAGAAATTACCTGAATAATTTAAGAGAAGTAGTTTCTGATTATGTTCAAGAACAGTTTTTATTACATGGAGATGTTTCTGGCGAGAAACTTAGAGAACAGATATTTAGATCAATGAATATGGCTCAAATAGACAGGTCTTATTTACATGAAGTTCATTCCTTGGTAAGAAAAATGGCAAAAAAATTAGTAAATATGTATTCGAGAAGAAAAAAAAATTATAGAAAAGGTAAATTAAACGTCAGGAAAACTATTCAAAAGAATTGGTCAAATCAAGGAATTTTATTTAACTTAAGATGGTCATATAAGAAAATAGATAAACCAAAAATTATTGTTTTATGTGATGTGAGTGGTTCAGTTGGAGCATATTCTAGGTTTATGCTTATGTTTCTATTTAGTTTAACTGAAGTTATTTCAAAAATAAGAGCTTTTGTTTTTTCTTCTCATTTAGGAGAAGTTACAGAACATTTTAAAAAGGGACATCTTGAACCAGCTATTGAAGATGCCCTAAGTAAATATGGCGGAGGATCTACTGATTACGCACAAGCTCTTTCTGATTTAACTAGTCTTTGTATGGACGATATTGATAAAAAAACTACTGTAGTTATTTTGGGTGATGCTAGGAATAATTTTGGACCTGAGAAAGCACATTTACTTAAAGGAATATATGAAAGAGCTAAACAGGTCTTTTGGCTTAACCCTGAGGGAAAATATCGTTGGGATACCGGTGACTCTGTTATGAAAACCTACTCAGCTTATTGCACAAAAGTATTTCAATGTGGCAATATTGATCAGTTAGAAAGAGTTATATCTACCCTATTAAGGACAGCAATTTAAATAGCTGTATAACCTCCATCAATAGGAATAAAAGTTCCTGTAATAAATTGAGCTTCTTTTGAGCATAAGAAATAAATTAATTCTGCGATTTCTTCAGGTTGAGAAAATCTACCGAGAGGTGTTTGTCCTTGTAGTAAAACCTTTGTTTCTTTATCAGATAAAACGTCTTTAGTCATATTGGTTTCGACTACTCCTGGTCCTATACAGTTAACTCTAAGCCCTTGACTTGCATAATCTAAAGCTGCAGCTTTAGTTAAACCCACTACACCATGTTTACTAGCTGAATAACCTGAGGTGGTGGGATTAGCAACTACCCCCAGTACAGAAGAAAGGTTAACTATGCTTGCAGGTGCATTTTTTAGTAATAAAGGAATGAGATATTTCATTAAATAAAATGTTCCGGAAAGATTAATATCTATAACTCTTTTCCATTGTTTATTTTTATATAGATGCACTGGTTGTGGTTCTGGGCTTATACCAGCTGAGTTAATTAAAACAGATGAATTATTAAACAATCTTTCTATTTTTTTTGAGCCCTTTTTTACTTCTTTAGCCTTACTAATATCTAAATTTATAGCAATTCCTTTATTATCAATCTTATGTAAAGTTTTCTTTAATTCTTCTTGGTTTATATCTATACAGCAAACAGAGTAACCAGCTTCATAGAAACGCTTAGCTGTAGCTCTCCCTATGCCTGATCCAGCTCCTGTAATAATTGCCTGTGGTTTGTAAGATTTCTTTACCATAAAATAGGTGTATGCATTTTCAAAAGAAGTATATCTTAAATTAAAAACATGTCAGATAAGGAAATTTTAAAAGCTGATTTTGAATTAGGGTTTACCTACACAAGAAGTACTGGCCCAGTTATTGGACATTTTTTAACTGAATTACAGAAATGTAAGATATATGGAATAAAAGGCTCTGATGGAAAGGTTATTGTTCCTCCTGCTGAATATGACCCTGTTACTGGAGAAACACTGAAAGAATTTATTGAAGTATCAGATATTGGAAAGGTAAAAACTTGGGTGTGGGTAAATCAACCATTAGAAAAACATCCTATTCAAGCTCCCTTTGCTTGGGCACTTATACAGTTAGAAGGAGCTGATACTAATTTTCTGCATGCAGTTAAAGTCAAGAAAGAAAAGATAATGAAAAATAATATGAAGGTGAAAGCAAGTTGGGCACTTCCTCCTAAAGGGAATATAACTGATATAAAATATTTTGAACCTATTTAAATAGTTCTATGAGTGAAGAAAAGATTCTTGAATTTGAAGCACCTATATATTTCAAATACAGTTACACCGCTGGAAAAACAACTACAAGTTTTCTAAATTCTATTAAAAAAGGAAAACTGGTCGGTCAAAAATGTCCAAAGTGTAGAGGAGTATACGTACCCCCAAGAGGTTCATGCCCTAAGGATGGAGTAGCTACAGAGGAGGAGATAGAGCTACCAGATATTGGTACAGTGGAGTCTTTCACAATAAATTATTTACCTATACCTGGAGGAGCTGTCGATCCTCCTTATGTTTCAGCAAATATTATTCTTGATGGTGCTGATCTAGCCTTTATGCATATAGTGGATGGTATAGATCACTCAGAGGTTCGTGTCGGTA
>CEVA01005168.1_pt1 | contig 10186 bp, 10 predicted proteins | sample 361521 | NCBI WGS metagenome assembly CEVA01 (sample SAMEA2622823, study PRJEB7988) | marine metagenome | isolation source: saline water (ENVO:00002010), including | reverse complement strand
AGTATTTATCCAAGGTGGGAATTTGTTAATAGTATGAAGCCTTTGATTAGATTAAGTGTAATTTCTACCTAGCCTGGTGTACGATCTTGTACCAAATTTAGTGGAGTTTCCTTGACTAATTTAGATATGTCGTTTGAGGACATTCCTTCGTTTAGAAGCATAGCGATCGCCATTCTCATCCCTTCAGATGGAGGCGGATTTTCAATTTGACCAAGGTGGGTAGAGAGAATTGAATTTCCGACTCCAGCTGTGTAGATAGAGTCTGTTAATTGTTTCGGGCTCAATTTCCTCTCAGTTGGCATGCAGGACAATAATGAATGCTCGATCACCGCTCCAGTCGCTGCTATTTCTTTCAGATGATCAGCATTAGATATGTGAGATACATCATTTACGATCATTTTCTTGACCCCAACTTCCTGAGCTCTATTCAAGAGATTGATGCATTCTTTTGGAGAAATGTTCCCCGTAGTTAGAATCATGTCTTCTGAAACTATGATGTCCAATATTTTCAGTAATGATGGGTCAAGATGGCCAGGCTCCCTAAGCAAACTGATTCCATTTCCTAGATTATTTTGCTTCATCCAAAAATCAGCTGAAACCGTTGGCATGGATACAACTCTGGCACCTAATTTGGCTGCTATTCGTACTGCCTGGGGGTTAATTCCGCCAACAGCTTCGTTTAAAGTGACGGAGCCAGTTACCAAAAGGCCCGGGTACATTCGTTGCAACGTTGAAGCAAGCGGCGCTGTTGAATAATAATCTGAATTGAGCACAAATCCAGACATTTCAGATTCATATGCTAAGCGAGCAACGTCCAGCCCATCCATTCTTCTCGCTAGAAAAGGGTCAGGAGAAGAATAGACGTGAAAGTCGAATGATCCACTTAAAATCTGATCAATTCTATCATTATCCATAAATGTATCAGAGATTAGCATAGTGAATTAGATGGGGCAATGTTTGAGTTTGGTGATTCAAGCAACAAAAATCAAGAACTATCATGATTTGTGACGTAGCTTTTGGGTTTAACTACGAATACCATTTCTGTACTGTTTTCATCAAACGGTGTGAACTCGAAATCACCGTAGATGTCAATGATTTCGTATCCGCACAATTCCAACAAATGGTGCATTTCCCAAATGTGAATATATCTCAACTGGAAATCTCTGTAGAATTTTTTCGATACGAATCCATTAACGTCAAGTTGCTCAGCGATGACTCGGGCATCAATTATCTGGTTGTAATTGTCATATCGGCTTTGATGCCACAATACCCATTTGAGTCCAGTTTCTGGGTCGGTCACGTCTCTAAAATGATAAGGAAGATCACCTTCTGAGGTGAGCATATTGATATCCGGAACAAATATATCGAAAATTAACTTGCCGCCCGGAGCAATGTGTCGAATTATATTGTTTAATGTTTGTATTTGGTCAGCCAAAGAAAGGAGTGATAAAAATGTTCTGAAAGGCAGGATTATGAGATTGTATGATTGAGGAACATCCCTATCCGTAAGCGTCATGTTTCTCATGTCTGCCTCTATGAATGACACTGAGCCACCGTTGGCAGAGAGGTCGGGGATTTTGTTTTGGGCAATACGTAGCATTTCAGGTGAAGAGTCTACCCCAACAACATCTATCCCTGTCTGTGCCAAAGCCAAACTTATCCTGCCCGTACCACATCCTAGTTCCATAACGGGTCCACCCAATTCAGAAGCATGGTTTGAATAGAACGGAATGTCCGATTGAACATACGAGTATACGGAATCGTAGATTTCTGCCCATTGATCGTAGAGTGAGGGCATTAGTTATGAATCGGCCATTTTTTCTAGTACTCTTCTGACTTTTTCTTCGATAGATAGATCGGTCATTTCATCAGCATCTTCAATTGCTTGTCTGGCTTCCTGTGTTTTATATCCTAGCGCGGTGAGAGCTTCCAATACTTCTTCATCTCCGTATGTTGGTGAATCAGCAGTTATATCACTTACTATTTTGCCCTTCAGTTCTAGTATTATCCTTTCTGCTGTTTTCTTACCTACCCCTGAAACGCTAGATAATACAGAAGTGTCTCCTGCCTCAACTGCTGCAGAAATTGTCGAAGGGTTTAACGTCGAAAGAATAGCCAATGCTAACCTTGGGCCAACCCCGTTTATAGTGATGAGCAATTCGAAAGTTGAACATTCTTCGATCGTTGCAAATCCAAATAAATCCAGACTATCTTCACGGACCTGCAGAGAGGTGTGTATCTTGGTTTGTTTACCCAAATTCCCTAGTTTTTCCAATGTGGAAGCAGGAACATTAATACGGAGTGTGATATTGCCAATATTCAAGTCTGCCCAGTCCGTACCGGTTGCATCAAGTTGACCTGTGATTGATGAAATAATAGATGAGACCAAAAAAAATCCTTAATTTTAAGGGTTTAATGTTAGATTGAGACTTTCTACTGAATTTATGTGACAAATAGCTACTGCCAATGCGTCGGTTGCATCGGTTGGCGAGGGAGCGTAGTCGAGTTCAAGAAGGGCTCGCACCATTTCCTGTACCTGTTCCTTAGAACTAGCACCATAATCGGTGACTGCTTGTTTTACCTGGCTTGGCGAATATCCTGTTATTTCTAATCCTGCTTTTGCTGTAGCGATCATAGCTACTGATTGTGCTTGGCCGATAGCCAAGGCCGAGCGTACATTTTTGGATACAAAAGGCTGTTCTATAGCCACTGAATCTGGTGAAAAATTGGAGATCAAATTGCCAAGTTCTTGAAACAGGTAAAGTAGCCGAGTCGGCATCGGATCACTTTTTTTAGGACTGAATACTGTGACATGGACCATGCTAAGGCCCGAGCCTTCTGAATCCACTATGCCTACTCCCATGTTGTAAGTGCCGGGGTCAATCCCTATAACTCTCAATATTTAGCCCTTGGTATTTCGTTAATTAAAAATCAATACCGAGATACCATTATTCGGCCGAATAACGGTCTAACACTTCATCCGGAAAATCCGCGTTAGAAAATACTTTCTGGACGTCATCAAGTTCTTCGAGTTGATCCAAGAGCCTGAGTGTACTCATAGCAGATTTCTCGTCAAGAGATACCGTGTTGGTAGCCACCATAGAGAGTTCAGAACTTCTCAATTGAGCGCCATACTGAGCCAGTGTAGTTCGGAGACTTTCAAGAGATTCTGGTGGTGAATAGATACTCAACACAGTGTCGAAAGATTCGAAATCCTCAGCTCCTGCGTCGATTGCTGCCAAGGTTATATCATCAGCTTGATCTTGAGTAGTTTCAACATTTATGACTCCTCGTTGTTGGAACTGCCATGCTACTGAACCTGCTTCAGACATGTTCCCGCCAGCTTTGGAAAAAGTAGACCGTACCTCTGATACAGTTCGGTTTTTGTTGTCGGTTAGTACTTGCAGGAGTATTGCAGTTCCTCCAGGGCCGTACCCTTCGTACGTAGTTTCAGTAAGTTGTACCGCGTCATCACCATCTCCAGAAGCTCTTTTGATTGCCCTTTCCACATTGCCACTTGGCATATTATTATCTTTGGCTCTTTGCATAGCCATACGAAGTCTGAAATTCATATCCGGATCATTGCCGCCTTGACTAACGGCAGCAATTATCTCTCTGGTTAGGCGAGTAAATAGTTTGCCTCTTCGCGCATCAGACACAGCCTTGCCATGCTTTATAGTCGACCATTTTGAATGACCGGACATTTTAAACTCCGTAGTAATAAAAGCTATCTTAGACATCCAATAGTAGCATCGGAGTTTTGCTTGGTCAAAATCGCTCCATCAAGATATTGAAATTGGCTTATGACAATGCGTTGTTTTTCAATCGAAATCTTAAGAACTCGGGAGGTTTTATTATGAATATAGCCACAAGAATCAGTATTAACGCAATGAGATGAAAGGTTAAGTTGTAGCCCACCCAATGAATCATAGCTCCACTAAGAGTCGGCCCTGCTACCTTACCAGCATTCCTCAATGTGCCGAGTAATCCTAATCCTGTCCCGATCGAATCTTTCCCCATGGAATTGGAAACAAGCGTTAATGTAGATGGGAAGACGCAAGCCTGAGCTGCGCCGATTATTGCACTGGCCATAAACAAAATCACTATACTGTTTCCAATAGTTATCAAAGGCAAGCTTAGCGCCATTATAAATATTCCTAGTGGAATTATTGATCGATATCCTACCTTGTCTGCTAATTTCCCTCCGATCGGATTGGCTATCATATGGATAGTTTCTTGGACTGCAAAAAATGTGCCAGCTATTCCTACGTTGAAACCGGCATTGAGTGCTAGAAGTGGCAAGAATGCTCGAACGGAATATAGCGAGATGAACATTGTTCCTTCTAACGCCCCTGCCACCCATACTACCGGAGTGCGGCTTCCTGACATAATCGAGGTTATAATTTGCCGTACAAGGGGAGTAGTTTTTTGGCGGTTGGATTTGTCCTCTTCAGGAAGCAAAATTATCGGAAGAAATGCGAAGATACTAATTATTCCTATTACGGTGAATACCGACACTGGAGTTGTTACCAACAGCATCCAACCAGATACTGCGGGACCAACAATATAACCTCCGTTACGAGCAAATCCAAACCAACCCAGTCGCTCTGCTCTTCTTGTAGTTGAGATTTCAGCCACGTAAGCGAGTGTTACCGGGCCATAAATAGCAGTAGCGAAGCCATGAATTATTCTGAGACAGAATAGTTGCTCAGGCGTGGATACGAATCGGTATAAGAACGGCATTATCACGAAGAAGACGGTACCAATGATCAACCAACTTCTTCTTCCCCAACGATCTGAAAGGATTCCTACTAATGGTTTTAGTACCATCCCGGTCAGTGTAGACACCGATACGATGAATCCCAAAAATGCTGCTTCAGCACCTAGGTAAGCTGCGAATATTGGGAGAAGAGGTGTTTTGCCCATTTGATAGGCGGACCTTGCGATGAAATCAGCACCTGTTATGTATAGAAGACTTTTGGAATTCAACAAATTGAGGGTTTTGTCTCCAACTGTTATTACTATCAGAGAATGTGATCAATCAGGGAACTAAATTCCCTGTGTCACGGATTGATCGGAGGCTTTCCTCCATGGCGTCAATGGTAAAGTTATACTCGGTTTTTCCATGAACCGTAGATGAACTAAACCTACCGGCGCCGCAAAATATATTGCGTTTGCGCATCTCGTCAGAAAGTTTATTTTTTAGCTTCCAATTTGACTTAAGAGAGCTCTTGAAATCGGTTATGGCCTCAGAGGTGAAAAACCATTCGACAATATTTCCAGCACCTGACATTTGAACAGGGATGTCGTAACGGAGGAACATTTCTTCTAAAGCATCCCTCATATTGTCACCGTAGCTGTTTAAATCTTGGTAAATTCCAGCCCTCTTCAATTCCTTGATTGTTGCTACTCCAGCTGCTGCTGATATAGCGTTACCGTGGAAGCTACCCAACGAGAATATTCTGTTTTCATCATCTGAAGAAGGATCAAGGTGACTCATTATCTCTTCGTTTCCAGCTACTGCACCGATAGGGTATCCAGATCCCAAACCCTTGCCAAATATAGATAAATCTGGTGTGACTCCATAGTATTCTTGTGCACCTCCAAGAGCCAATCTAAAGCCAGTACAAACTTCATCAAATACGAGGGGGATCTGATGATCGCTAGATATGTCTCGTAGAGCCTCTAGAAAACCGGGTTTGGAACTGAGCCCTCTCATCAATGGTTCAACTACTATTGAAGCCAATTCAGCAGAATTTGATTCAATAATTTGTCGCGTTCGGTCGATGTCATTCCATGGAGCCACTAGAACTGTCTTGGAGTGATCTGCTGGAATACCCACACTGTCTGGTGTGGGCATTGGATAATCCAACCAGTTTTCAGCAGATCCATAGTTTGTACTGAACAAAAGATTATCTGCAAATCCATGGTAGGCACCTTCAAATTTGAGTATTTTTTCTTTACCTGTATGTGCCCTCACTAGGCGGGTCATTATCATTATGGCTTCTGAACCAGAGTTCATGAAGCGTACTTTTTCCGCACATGGGATGTTTTCTACAATCATCTTGGCCAGGTCTATGGCTGGCTGGGTCACATAGGTAAAAGTATTACCCAGTTTAACTTGGTTCGTTACTGCTTTTGTAATCTCCGGATGTGCGTGGCCAAGAATCAGTGAGCCGTGACCCATCATGACGTCTAGTAACTGGCGTCCATCAGTTGTGTGAACATACGCTCCATTGGCATGAGAAAACAGAAATTCTGGGCTGGAATCAGTATTTTGGCCAATGGTTGAGTAGGTACCGCCAGGGAGATAATCAGTAGCGTCCCTAGATGTGGCCCGAAAGTCTGAATTCAATTGGAATTTCCCATAATGTTTAAATTTCAATCACCGAATGTTGTGACCCAACTACACAGTTGCAATTGCCTCAATTTCCACAAGTAATCCTGGTTTTACTAATTTACTAACTCCTATAGTAGAACTAGCAGGAAATGGCTTGTCAAAAACTTCTGATCGTACTTTGGCAAACTCTGCATATTTACTCATGTCAGTTACAAATGTTGTGATTTTCACTACATCGTTTAACGTGGCGTTTTGTTCAGCGAGCAGCTTGCCAATTTGGTCAAAAACATATCTGGACTGAGCCTCCATGTTATCGGGTGATATCACCTCTCCATCTGCACTCATCGATACAATACCAGAAGTAAATAGTAATCGGCTTGATGATGAAATCACTCCGAAAGAATATGAAGAGCCGGTTGAAGGGCCAATAACATTTATGCTCATTTACAGACACCCCGTGTATTATATTTGGCCTAGTCTAGAATTGGTCGACTCAAGTGTCAAGATATCTTTCCTCAAGTAAGATTTATTGGATCTATGTCAACCGTGCATCCGTTGGGAATGTTTACATTGTCTACTACTGATCGCGGATTGAATCCGCGGAGTATTATATGCCATCTGTATTGGCCGCGAATACGGAACGGATATGCTGGAGTAGGTCCAAGGGCCTCCACGTTAGTGATCCCTGAATTAATCATGTAGTTACGAATCTCATTACCAAGGTCAAAAGCGGTTTTCTCACACCTAGGCCTATTTCTTCCTGTGCAAAGTAATCGGATAAGTTTGCTAAATGGTGGGTTGTAGTGATCCTGACGGAAATTAATTTCTTCGTTGTAAAAACCTTGAAAATCTTGCCTGGATGCTGAATAAATGGCATAGTTCTCAGGTTGGTAAGTTTGAAATATTACCTTTCCAGGATTGATTCCTCTTCCTGCTCTTCCTGCTATTTGGCAAAGTATCTGAAACGTACGCTCTCCGGCCCTGTAGTCGGGTATTTGAAGTCCAACGTCGGCAGATACTACTCCGACGAGAGTTACTGATGGAAAATGTAAGCCTTTGGCAATCATTTGAGTGCCGACAAGTACCTGATCTTGACCTGAGCGAAAACGTTCCAATAGGGCATGATAATTGCGGGGGTTTTGTTCCGCATCCCGATCCCATCTCAAAATTGAAACATTGGGGTATTCATTGTTAAATGAATCTACTATGCTTTCAGTCCCAATACCTCTATATCTTAATTTGTGGCTTGAACAGCTTTGGCATCTGCTTTGGGCTACTTTTTTATATCCGCAATAGTGGCAAATATAAACCATAGTTTCATTGTGATACGTAAGTGAGATTTCGCATCTTTTGCATTTCATGACATCGCCACATTTGCCGCATTGAACAAATGAAGAAGAACCTCTACGATTTATAAATAAAATCATTTGTTCCCCAGACTCGATACGAGTTTTTATTTCTGTGTGTAGAAGCCTGCTAAATATGTGGCTGTTGCCATCCTTGAGTTCTTGTCTCATATCCACCACATTTACTTTTGCAAGAGGAACCTCTACTGGATTTGGCTGGGAATTGTTCTGATGGGAAACGCGAGTTTCATATTGCCTATCTGACACGCGATTGGGGAGTACCAATAACCTATGTTGTTTTGTGAGAGCTCTGTGATAGGTAGTTATGTCTGGAGAGGCACTACCCATAAGTACTGTTGCATTTGTTAATTCCGCCAGCTTCAGAGCTACTTCTCTCGCATGGTAACGAGGAGCCGTGTCTTGTTGTTTGTAGGTCCATTCGTGTTCTTCATCAATGATTATCAACCCTATGTCTGAGAGCGGTGAGTATATAGCGCTCCGTGAACCTACAACGACGTTGTAGATGCCTTGCTGAACTTTCCACCATTGATCAAATCTTTGTCCTGGTGATAGGGCGCTGTGTAACACCGCTACTTGACCAGGGAATTTGGCAGCGAACCTTTCTACAATCTGGTGGGTAATTGCAATTTCCGGAGCCATAACGATCGTTTTTTTCCCTGACAAGGAACAAACAGCTGTTGCATTTAGATATATTTCGGTTTTACCACTACCTGTGACGCCGTGTAGAAGGAATGATTTTTGTTTAGATGCTGGATTTTTTATGGAGTCTCCGATGATATTAGATATATTGTTTTGTTCAGGAGTAAGGTTGACATCTTTTGGATGAGGGATCTTAATATTTTCGAGTGGGTCTCGGTCTGATTTAATCGGTTTGATTTCAACCAATCCTTTGTTTAACAGTGAATTTACAGCACTTTGTCCAAAAGTTGTCGTGGCGTTACTTTTAAGGATGGGTTCTTTGGCAGAAAAAAGTTCAGTTAATAAACTCAATTGTCTAGGAGCATTGGCAGACACGTATTGTTCTGGCGGATATTCGGAGGACAATATTATGTCTGGGAGAGCCAGGTACTTAATAAGTTTCGGTTTTACTCTGGGATGAGTGGACTGAGTTCTTTCTAACAGGATTTCTTTGTCAATTAACTTAATCGTTGATTGACGCGCGCCGTTCCCGAAATTGCGTACAAGTTTCTGTAGATTGGTAGTGCCGTGATTAGATACGTAAGACAGGATTTTCTCTTGCAGAGGGGATAAACTTTGATCTGCCAGACGATGGTTTGGATTTATAGATATCGTTATCTTGGGTCGAACCCTAATACCCGGGGGAAGCGTAAGAGCAACTGCGTCAAACAATGGACATCTGTAATAATTGCTGGTCCATTTGATTAGTTCAACTTGTCTTTCAGTAACTATCGGGTCTGGATAAACATATGATTCTACATATCGAGTTTCAGGTATCTGAGGAGGATTTCCCACCGACAGCACCAAACCTAGTAGATTCCGTGCACCAAAGGGTACTCTAACCAAATGCCCGGGCAATAATTTAAGATTTTTTGGTATCGCATAGCTGAAAGTGGAACCCGGTGATGTGGGAGCATCAACTGCCACCTCGACAAATGCGGGGGTTAAAGTAGAATGTCCAATTTTGTGCCTAGTCACTCTTCCCCCGAGCAGTGTGCTTATGTTCTGAATAGACGGTCACTAGGTCCTTGACATTACAGGAACTTCCAAAAGTGACAGCTATTACTGTCGAGTCGTGAATTGAACTCTACTATCTTCTAGCTTCTTTGATCCTAGCAGCCTTGCCAGAAAGTCCCCTGAGATAGTAGAGGCGGGAGCGCCTGACTTTACCGTGACGAATCAATTTAACTGCTTCAACTGAGGGTGAGTGGAGCATAAAAGTACGCTCTACTCCAACTTCGTGGGAAATACGACGGACTGTAAATGATGATCCGGGACCGTTGCCGCGCTTCCGAATAACTACGCCTTCAAAAGCCTGGGTCCTTTTTCGTTCACCTTCGGTTACGGATATATCCACCCTAACAGTATCACCAGATCGAAATTCATCGATCGTAGTATTTGGGTCGATATTTACGAGATGGTGAGCATCCATTGGAAAGTGTTCCTAAACAAATATTTGAAAATATATTTTATGGCTAGTTAAGCTAAATATGCAAGCTTTTATCTTGATACTGTTAGGGTTTTTTAATTAGATTTTTGTTGATGTCTTGCTGTTTAATGTCTCTAGAATGTTTCTATATGACCTGATTGACTTTACCTAGCCCAGTGGGATATTTTGCAAAAGACAGTTCTACTTGCTCTATGTCTTAATATTCATTCTGTTCGATCCAGCCCAAGACTCAATATTTGGATGCGTGTACTTCCATTGCCGTAATGGCAAAATAAATTGGGGTAGTATTTATGTAAAGTTCTCATTTCCAGTGCTCAAAGCATCACATCAATAAGCGTAGAGTTTTGGATA
>CEVA01084438.1_pt1 | contig 10194 bp, 10 predicted proteins | sample 361521 | NCBI WGS metagenome assembly CEVA01 (sample SAMEA2622823, study PRJEB7988) | marine metagenome | isolation source: saline water (ENVO:00002010), including | reverse complement strand
AGGGCCCGTTTTATTGCGGGTGTAAAATACGCAGGGCGTGTGAATAGGGCCAGTTATAAGCGGTCTTCGGTGTTGTATTTGGACGAGAAATCCCTGTTGACACTGGTGGTGCGGCGCTGTATACTTTCGTGGGGCTATGGGATGGCCCAATTGGGATCCTCGGGCATACTAGGGGTGGGATGACCGAGGATCCCGTTTTATGTACGGTAGTAAGGGCAGGATATTCGGAACTCGCCAACGATGTGGGCGTCTGACTGATGAAGTCGGACGCCCTTTCCTGTTTCTACCTGGATTTCACGACCCTCCCACCAGGCGGCTGACGGAGAGGGTGTCTGTTTTTTTATGTGCGGAGACTTGACGGGTATACAAATGGATAGTATCTTTTTGTGCAGGTATCGTAGGAAGGTCAGGAATTCCCCACAAGGAGTGTCCTCGTGATTCGAACCGTAGCTGCAGACATGGACAGCGTGGTCCGCATAGAAGATCTGAGTCAGGAATTCGACAAAGTCGTCGAGAGGGTGATCGGGACGGTCGGTGTAGCCTATACCGCCATTGGAAGCGATCGGCTAGAAGGCATTTCGAGGATCGAGCGCCAGGTCGATGCGTGCGCCCGGGCGTATGTCGCTGGTCGGTGCGATCGCAATCTCTGGCTCCAGGTACTGGATGACTATGAGAGAAGCTGGTTGGTTGCTGCCGACCTCGCATCTGTGGATGCGCCCGTCACGCAGACGATGGCGGCTTGAAAGGCCGTTGCTATTCACCAATGCCTGAAAGCCTGTCACCATCGGTTGAGTTGAGATCCATCTTCCCTCACTAACAGGGGAGAGGGGAGGGGAGTTGGGTCCCAGAGGGGGATCGATGGTGAACACGAGCGAGTGACTCGGGAGGTCACTCGCTCTTTAAATCTGTACTGAATAAAAAAGGGTTCGAACAATTACGTTCGAACCCTTTCGTGCGTCAGATTGTGCTCTTATGCCTTGAACGCCTTCAGTTTCGCTCCGGCCTTGAACTTGGGCACCGTAGCAGCCTTGATCTTGATGGCCTGTCCCGTCTGCGGGTTCCTGCCGGTTCTGGCTTTCCTCTTCGATGTTGAGAACGTCCCGAAACCGACGAGCGTCACCGAATCACCCTTCTTCAAAGCTTTCGTGATGTTCGAGAGGGTGGCATCCAGAGCCGCGCCGGCATCCTTGTTGGACAGACCAGCGTCGGTCGCGATCGAAGCGATCAATTCTCCTTTATTCAAACTGTTTCACCTCCCTTCCGCCATTCTTGCGCAGTGCGCGCCTGGGTGAGTGTCTGGCTTGATTGCGGCCGCTGAGGGAGCCATAAGAGGGAGGTAAAGCCCTATGGCGTCGCTAACCGCGAGAGTATACGGCCAGACCAAATCCAGGGACAAGGCCAAATCGGCCTGAGATCAAGCGACACAGGAGCATTCTTCTCTCTTCGGGTTGTTGGCTTACGCTTGGTGTGCTACCTTCTTTGGATAAAGCACGTAAATTTCGATGGAAGTTTCCATAGGATAAGTTTATGGATATTGAGCAGATGCGGGGCCTTGTGGAAGTCGCGCGGGAGAGGTCTTTCACAAAAGCCGCCGGGAAGCTGTTTTTGACTCAGCCAGCCGTAAGTCTTCAGATCAAGGCCCTGGAAGAGGAGGTCGGGCAGCGACTGTTCGAGAGGCACGGAAAGAGGGTGACGATTACGAACGCCGGGAGACTCCTGTGGGATCGGGCGGAACAGATTCTGAGCCTGGTAGATCGAGCGAGAGAGGATCTGGCGGGGCTGGGGTCGCTGAATACCGGACATCTGAGAATCGGGACGAGCGATACGAACTGTGCCTATGTCCTTCCTCCGAGCGTTCGATCCTTTCGTGCCCGATACCCGGGAATCGACATCCGGTTAACCGACCGAATGTCCCGAGAGGTTGTTCGACTGGTTGTGGAGGGGAGCGTCGATTTCGGTATCGCCACCATGCCGGTGGGTCACACCGGGGTGGTAACATCCCCACTTTTTGAAAGACGCGATGTTGTTATCGCTCCGCCTGGCCACCGTCTGGCAGGGCGGAAGCGGCTCAAAATCATGGACCTGGTTGAAGAAGATTGGCTGATGCTCGAAACCGGTAGCACGAGCAGAGGACTCGTCGATCGTGCCCTTCAAGAAGCGGGACTTAGGCCATCCATCGCGATGGAACTGGGCAGTATCGAAGTCATCAAGAAATTCGTGAGCATCGGGCTTGGGATTGCCGTGGTCCCTGAAGTCGCGATCGAACAGGAACGGGCTCAGGGCGAGCTCTTGTGCCTGAAGGTGCAGGGGATCCCGCCCAGGCAGGTCTCTCTGATTCTCCGGCCGGGGGGATATCTTTCTCCGGCGGCGGATGTTTTTCTAGACACTCTCAGGAAGGACGTGGGTGCCCGAGGATGATGAACTACGGTGGTTTCTCGGTCCCCGATGATCTCCTCGAGGCGGTCGCCAACTCCTACGGGCTCAAGCCCGTCGTTCTCCGTCATCGAGTCGGTCCCCGTTCGACCGTTCTATTTCTGTCGTCAGGTTGCGAAGCCTACGTGGGTAAATACTATGGGGCGCGCGATGGGGACCAAATCGAACGGGTCCTGAGGTTGGCAGAGCTTGCTGGGTCTGCAGGATGTCCGGCTGTCGCTGCGATACGCCCTCGTGATACCGACAGGTGCACCGTCGAGGTCTCTGGGGGGCGAGGCCGATTCGCCCTTTTTCCTTTTGTCCGGGGGTCTGAATACGGACCTGGACGTATCGATCAGCTTCGAACCGCCGCCCGGCTGCTCGCGAATTTACATCGGAAGAAACCGAACGTGAACGGGCCCTCGGATTCCGATGTGTTGTCTTCTGGGCCGGATCTGGACGTCTGCCCCGCCTGTTCATCTCTCCTGAAACAAATAGACTCCCGGCAGCTCATGGACCACAAAGTCCATCTGTGCCACGGAGATTTTCGCGGCCAGAACCTGATCTTTTGTCAGAACCGAGTCGCGGGACTTCTTGATTTCGATGACGCGAGGATCGCGTCCAGGCTGTGGGACCTCTCGTATGCGGTCCTCTTCTTTTCCGCTGCCTTGTCGGCATCCCCTCTGCTACCCTCCGAACGTCGCGCTTTTCTCCGCACCTATCATCAGCATCTCCCGTTATCTCCCGAGGACCTTGAACGGCTGCCTTCCTATCTGTGCTGGGCGGCGGCTCGAGGCCTGGCGCTGTGGGAAGACCTTAAGCGCTCAGCCGCTCCCGATGTTCACGGTCGGTTGACGCTGTGGTCTCTCCGATACGCTCCGATGGTCGAATGGGTTCTGGGGGGAACGCCGGAAAATCTCAGATCCATGACAGGCGACCTCTGATCTGGGGGCGTGTTGTTCGAGATGGGCGATTTACTTATCATTACGCGCCTTACTTCAATGCAGTGGTGGGCGAAAGCGCCGAGGGTGCATTGCCGTTTAATTTCTCCTGGCTTGTGCCAGGACATCTCGCTGGCACGGGGCGGCCGGGTTGCGCGCTGGAATACTAGGGCGAAATGCTTCCCCACGAACAACGATTCCTGTCGTGGCTGAATTCCTCCCGCAGGCTTTCTGCTCCTCGTGAAGTGCTCGCAGACGACATCGGGCTGGGTCACATTGACACCGATCGTCGAATGCAGGCGATGTATCGAAAATTCCGAGATTCTTGGCCGATCCTCGCTTCGGTTCGCGAGGGGTTCGGTGAAGGTGGAGAGGAAGTGGATCGTTTTGCGCGATCCGATCAACTCGCGCTGGAAGATCTCAGCTTCGTTAAATCGCAAGGGATTGGGCATCTCGTCACCCGGACCGGGCGACCCATTCCGGAGACGTGGCTCGAGGAAACACAGGTCGAATCTCTTCACCTGCCGGTTCCTGACGGAGGGATTCCGGTGCGGGAGCAGGTCGATCAGTTTAACGATCACGTAGATCGGCTTCTGGGGCTCGGTTCGCCAGTGCTCGTACACTGCCTGGGTGGTTTCGGACGGACAGGTAATTTCCTGGCGGCGTATCTGGTTTACGGTGGTGCCACCGCCGCGGAGGCGGTCGTGGAGGTCAGGCGGTTGCGGCCCGCGTCGATCGAGAACGAAGCTCAGGAAACAGCCGTCCAGGCTTTCGAGGAAGGGACTCTATGAGTACGTACGATGTGGCCAGAATGAGAGGCGATGCGGATACCGTCTTTGCAGCCGCTGTACACGCGGTCGATGCGGAACAATGCGTGAAGTCCTTTGTCGCGCTGTCAGGGGACACGCTCTCGATCGACGATCAGGAATACGATCTCGGCAACTTCGATCGGGTCATGGCCATTGGAGCGGGCAAAGCGACGCCCCGGATGGCCGTAGCGCTGGAGTCGGTGCTCGGGGACCGGATTACGACTGGATTGATCAACACCAAGTACGAGCATACGGAGCCTCTGTCTCACATCGAGACTGTAGAATGCGGTCACCCCGTACCGGATCAGTCGGGCGTCGAAGGTACGAACAGGATCCTTGGATTGCTCGACGAGGCAGACGAGCGCACGTTGGTGATCTGCCTGCTCTCCGGGGGTGGATCTGCGATCCTGCCTGCACCCGTCGATGGCATCTCGCTCGAGGACAAACAGGAAACGACCCGTTTGCTGTTGTCGTGTGGTGCGAACATCGTGGAACTGAACGCTGTTCGGAAGCATCTCTCGCGCGTCAAGGGCGGCGGCCTCGCCCGATCCGCATTCCCAGCCACGGTAGTTGCGCTGATGCTGTCGGACGTGATTGGCGATCCTCTGGATGTCATTGCTTCAGGGCCGACTGTCCCTGACACATCGACCTACAAGACGTGCGCGGAAATTTTCTCGAAATACGACCTGACCGATGCCCTTCCTACCAGTGTAGCGGAGAGATTGAGGCTGGGTCTGGCCGGGGAGGTGGCCGATACGCCCAAACCGGGTGACGAAGCCCTCTCGCGCGTTCAAAACGTCGTCGTGGGAAGCAACGGGCTGGCTGTGGCTGCGGCACGGATGAAGGCCGAAGAGTTGGGCTACAACACCATCGTGCTTACGACACGCCTGGAGGGTGAGGCCCGTGAGATTGCCCAGGTGTATTCTTCGATCGGGAAAGAGATCCTGTCCAGCGGCAGGCCGGTACCACCCCCGGCGTGCATCATCGCGGGAGGCGAAACGACGGTGACAGTCGCAGGATCGGGCAAGGGCGGTCGGAACCAGGAGCTTGCTCTGGCTGCAGCTCAGCAAATCTCGGGGTGGGCCCCCATCGTTATTTTCAGCGGGGGGACTGACGGGACAGACGGCCCGACCGACGCGGCTGGCGCCGTGTCCGATGGCGATACGATCTCGCGCGCGGAGGCTGCGGGTCTGTCACCGAACGATTTCTTGAAGAACAACGACGCCTATCATTTCTTCAAGCCCCTTGACGACCTCGTGATGACCGGGCCGACCGGTACCAACGTGGCTGATGTAGCTTTTGTGATGGTCGGAGACGCCTAGTTTCGATTGGCGAGAGCAATGCCTCCGCCGACCAGCACCACGCTGATGAGAAGTCCGGGGGAAAGGGGTTCACTGAGAAGCAGGTGGCTCAGGAACACGCCAAAGATCGGAGTGACGAACCCATAGACGCCGATCTGGCTCGCCCGATATCGCTTGAGCAGGTTCGTCATGACCAGAAAGCAGAAGCCGGCGATGACGAAGCCCTGGTAGAGAATCCCTGCGTTGACGTTCGGCGTCAACGCGAGATCCAACGGGCGTTCGAGCAACGCACTCATTCCAAAGAAGATGGGCAGGCTGAGCCCCGACTGCCAGACGAGCAGCCTGGTGGGGACGATGTCCTGGGCGAGGTGTTTGGTGTAAACCTGACGGGCGCCGAGGAGCGTGGCGCTCGCGAGGACCATGAGATCACCTCCCAGATAATTCCACTCGGCGCGAGCAAGGCTCTCCCCGAAGACGAGCAGGACGCCGGAGAAGGATAGCGCCATTCCGTAGAACCGCGAGGGCCCGCTCTGATCCCCGGGGATGAATAGGTGGGCGAAGAGCGCGGTAAAGAACGGATAAGCTGATATGAAAACGGTGGACCGCGCCGCGAGTGTATGTTCGGTACCCGCGTTGAGAAGCCCGATTTGGGCGATGAACAGAACGAGCAAGCTTAGAATCCTGGAGAGTTCCCCGTGTGCCAGTCGCACACTCGTTCGGCTGATCAGGCACCAGGTCACGATGAACAATCCGCCGAGGAAAAATCGGAATCCTGCGAGGGCCAGGGGCGGGACACCGGCAAGGGCCACCTTGATGGCGACCGAGTTGCCCCCCCACAGTACGGCGGTGAAGAGTGTGATCGAAGCCGCGCGGCGGGTAAGTCGCTCGTTCTGGATGGTCACGATGCCAGATTCCGACGGATCGTGAGAACGGCCCACAATGCGGTAGCCGTCCATGCCACGGCCCAGACGTAGTAAGGTTCTCCCCCCGCAGCCAGTGCCAGACCGAACCCTCCCGAACTGATGGATATCGCCGAGATCCGTTTCCGGAACTGAGGGGCGAGCCTGTGCGTGAACGAGAAGAGACCGCAGCGAGGTTGCCGGATTTCCGTACCCAGCAGGATGAGCAGCAGCGCGGCGACTCCACCGATAAAGTTCGCCTGGCGAGGAAGCACACCAAGGCCGATCCCGATTCCGAGGAAATGGGCGTAGCCGAATCCGAAAATGGCGATGTTCCTGAGGGGCTCGAACAGTCCGATCCGTCTGAGCTGCCTGACCCGACCCTTGTCGATGTGAGGAATCAGAGAGAAGAACACGAAGACGACAGCGGCGCCTGTGGGATTCAGGTAAACGGCGATGTCCCGGTGGGCGTAAGTGCTTACATTCCCGTCAGCGCCCCAGTGGACGGGAATCCTGGTTGAGAGATGCGGATGGGAAACGATGGAAAGAACCCCACAGAGGGCGATGAGGATCAGCGGGGGAAAATTTTTCGTGAGAAGGCTCATAAGCATGACGAAATGCGGTGATTCAGGGGCGGCGGAGTATAGAGGGCGCAGCCTCCTCCGTCAAGCGTGTGGGCACATCTTTGCGCTGGTTGTTCTTGGCGTGGTTTCTCCCGTCTTGGGTCAGGATCACGCTAACCGAATCGAGGCGTACTTCAGACAGGGCCATCTTGACTCGGCCGCTGCGGAGAGCGAGACATTCGTGGCCACTTATCCGGACAGCGCCCAGGCTCAAGGATACGCGGGTACGATGTACGCCGCATCGGGGCGCGTAGAGGAGGCTGAGAATGCATTCAGACGCCTGACGGAACTGAGCCCAAAGTCTCCCGAAGGCTATCGGAGTCTGGCGGTGCTTCTGGCTCGGGCTGGTCGGTTCCCCCAGGCGGTGGGAGTCTTGAGTCGAGGCCTGGAACAGATTCCCGGGTCCGTTCCGCTCCTGCTGCAACGTGGGGTTCTGTACGGCAATGCGGCCAGGGTGGAGCAGGCGGAGGCGGATCTGGAGCAGGTCATCTCTCTGGTCCCAGATCATCTTGAGGCGTATCAGAATCTGGCGCTCATCTTGACCGCGGCCGAGGCGTACGATCGCGCTCTTGCCGTGCTCGATCGGGCCCTTGCAATCATGCCAAACCACCCGATGGTTCTCGTCAACCAGGGGGGGGTGCTTCATTCAAAGGGCGACCTGCCGGCGGCATTCGAGACGTACGATCGTGCGATGCTAGTTGCGCCGGAGGATCCTCAGGTACATCGGGCGCTCGGGTTTATGGCAGCGGAGGTTGGATCCTTGAAGGTGGCTCGCACCGCCTGGGAGCGAACACTCTCCCTGAATGCGGATGACCTTGAAGTCCGTAATGCGCTGGGGCAGCTTTACGTGAGTCTGGGCCAACACCAGGAGGGGATCGCCCAGTTCGAGGCCATCGTTGCCCGCGAGCCCCACGCGGCCCTGCCCAGACACACCCTCGGATTCCTGTATCGTGGGGCTGGCAGAACGGATGAAGCCAAACAGCAGTTCCTACTCTGCATCCAGTCCAAGCCCGGGTGGACAGAACCCTACAAGAGCCTGGGCGTTCTTCTCGTGGAAGCCGGGCACCTGGATTCGGCGATGGTGGTCTACGATGCGGTTCTGCGTGTCGATTCGACAGATGCGACGATCCACAATAACATCGGTTTTCTACATTCCCTTCGGAAGGATTGGGCGCGCGCCAAACTCGCCTATCAGCGAGCGATGGACACGTCCAGAGATGCCCGGGAACTCGCGGAGGTTCAGGAGAATCTCGAGGTCGTCCGGGCGATAGAGCAGGGCAAGATTCGCGTGCGGCACATCGTGCTGGCGACGGCCTCCGAAGCCCGCAGCGTGCGTGCGTCTCTGGAGAACGAGGGTGACTTCGTCGAACTCGCGAGGACCCACTCGATCGACGCTTCCGGCTCCACGAGTGGGGACATTGGATTCTTCCGCAAGGGAGATCTCCATCCGGATTTCGAGGCTGCGGCGTTCAGGTTGGAGCCCGGGGAACTGAGCGATGTGGTCAAGACACCCGTCGGGTATCACATCATCCAGCGTATATATTGACTCACGGCCGTAGCGTTAGAGCATTTTGAAAAAACCCGTTCGCATTCTGTTGTGGATCATCGGACTGTTCTTGCTGGGCGCCCTCGTGCATCAGCTGGGCGTGAGCCTCGTCGTCGACCGGGTTCGTGCCTTGGGTTGGAACATCGTACCCGTGCTGTCGATCGCGATGCTATGGCACACAAGCAACACGCTGGCCTGGCGCGCATGTTTCGACCGGGACGATCCGGATCGACCCGGCTTCTGGTGGCTCGTTTACATCAAGCTGGCGGGAGAGGCTGTAGGCAACGTGACGCCGGCATCCCATCTGAGTGGTGAAGTCGCCAAGGTCTACATCCTCAGGCCGAAGATCTCCGCCACGCGGGGTTTACCCTCCCTGGTGGTGAACAAGACAATCGAAGTTATCAGCGGTTTGTTCTTCGCGGTCCTGGGAACGGTCCTCGCATTTCAGCTTCTCGAGATTGACGAGCAGATTCGTCTCGGATTGATTCTTGCGCTCGGCATGAGTTCGCTCGCGATCGGTCTGGTGTTTCTGGGCCAACGCAGAAACACCTTCGAGTGGTTTCTCGACCTCCTGCTCAGGCTGAAAATCACGTTTCTCGAAAAGCGACGGGCTCAGATTCAGGAAACCGACCGGAACATCGCGGCGTTCTATCGGCGAAACCCACGGGGCTTTATCGAGTCCTTCGTTCTTCACGTGTTCAGCTGGATCTTCGGCACATTCGAGATCTACTACATTCTGATTACGCTGGGTGAACCTGTCACGTTCACGACCGCCCTGCTGCTCGCTTCTCTATCCACGATTATCACGACAGCTTTCTTTTTCGTCCCCTCAGGGCTGGGCGTCTTCGAAGGCGGCCACGCGTTCCTGTTCCATCTCCTCGGGCTGGATCCGGTCCTTGGACTGTCGGTGGGTCTGATCCGAAGGATTCGGAAAGTCTTCTGGGTCGCCATTGGTTTCGGACTGATGACCGTCTACCGCCAGCCTCGTGACCCTCCCGTATCGCTCGAAGCTCCAAGTCCTTGACATTCCCTTACTTCTGGCACGTCATTCGCAATTCCAGGTCTCACCGCCGTTTCTGGGAGGGCGAGTCTGTCTACATCGCAGGTTTGAGGCCGATCCTGCGTGCGGTGTGGAGGTTTTTGTTGCAAACTGGCAACAGGTGTAGGCAAAATTCACACCCCCTGCTCTACTCCGTCCTGCTTTTCCTGGCGGGGTTTACGGGAACTGGCCAGGCCCAGACCTACGATCTGGGAGAGTGTGTCGATGCGGCGCTTGCGGTCAGTCCCGAGGTTCGTGCGGCCGATGCGGATCTGGAGATCGCGAAGGCCCTGGCAGATCAGGCTAACGCCTTACGCTTTCTGCCGAAGCTCGATCTGACTTGGATCCTGGGGCCGTCTCCTGAGGCAAGAGGGGACGCGCTGACAGGTGAAACGGACCTAACAAGTTTCAACGTGTTCAATAGGGCGGAGGTCACTTTTCTCCAGCCCCTTTACACGTTTGGGCGATTGGGAGCGGCTCGAGATGCCGCGATGGCAGGGATCGACGCTCGAACGGCGGGTGCGGCGGGATCCCGGGAGCGCCTTACGGCACAGGTCGCAGAAGCCTACTACGGTCTTCTGCTCGCTCACCACCTTTCCGATCTCGCGGACGAGGCTCGAACGG
>CEVA01173521.1_pt1 | contig 10200 bp, 7 predicted proteins | sample 361521 | NCBI WGS metagenome assembly CEVA01 (sample SAMEA2622823, study PRJEB7988) | marine metagenome | isolation source: saline water (ENVO:00002010), including | reverse complement strand
GGATGAGGACGAAGCTCACCAGGCTGGGACTTTTCGTGTTGCTCTGCTCGTGTCTGGACGCCGAGCCTCCGCGAGACGCTTTGGGGCCTTCGGATGCTGTGTCTGGCGATGGGACGGGGAGCCACACGAATGCGCCCCTGCAGATCGACCCGTCGATCCTGGCAACACGGGCTTTTACGGAGGCCCCGTCTCTGGCCGACAAAGTAGGTCGGGGCGAGCTTCCACCCGTAAGTGAACGGCTTCCCGAGAACCCGCTGGTAGTCCTACCGATGGATGAGATCGGAACCTATGGGGGCACCCTCCGCAGGGCCCTGACGGGCGATGTGGTTCAGACGCCGGGTGTGAGCAAGACGATCGGGGAAAACATTATGGGCTTCGAGCAGCCGCTCCCCCGAAGCGTCCAACACAACCTTGCGGAATCCTACGAGTTTCAGGACGACGGAAGGACGGCGATCTTCAGGATTCGGAAAGGAATCAAGTGGTCGGATGGCGCGCCGTTCACGACGGATGACATCCTTTTCTGGTATGACGATATGACGGGAATCCCCGACGCGCGAAGTTCGCCGCTTTTTCCCGTCGCGTGGCTCGTGGAGGGTGAGCCCCTCCGAATGGAGCAGATCGATGCCTACACGATTCGATTTCGTTCGCATAAGCCTTTAGGGAAGATCCTCTACACGCTTTCGACGGGTGACCTGGCGGCGCTCCCCAAGCACTACTTCTCGAAATTCCACCCGAAGTACAACCCGGATGCGACCTACGAATCGCTTCGCGACAGCACAACGACCGCGATGCGGCTCTACAGACCCGGGACGCCCGTATTGTCTCCCTGGATGCCGGTCGAGTGGACGCGGGGGCAGCGGATTGTCTACGAGAGAAACCCTTACTACTACAAGATCGATACGGCGGGCAATCAGTTGCCCTATGCGGACAGCCTGGTGTTCAACATCATCCAGGATACGGAGGTCATTCTGCTGCGCTTCATCAACGGGGAAATCGACCTCTTCGGGCGATACGCGCAGACGGCGATGTTTCCGACCCTGAAGGCGGCCGAACGCGAAGGGAAGGTCAAGATTCACCTGGGGGCAGCCGTCCCGGTCTCCACGTTTCGGCTCAACTGGGACACTCCCAGACCCCAGGTGCGAAAGGCCCTCCGCGATCGGCGAGTCCGGTTGGCGCTGTCGCACGCGATGAACCGTGACGAGATCAGTCAGATTCTTTACCACGGTCTTCTCGACCCCGCCGGATACTCGTTCGCCCCAACCAGCAACTACTACGATGACGATGTGGCCAAAAAGTACGCCCGATTCGATCCGGACAAATCCAGAGCCCTGCTCGCGGAGGCCGGCTACCGGGATGGAGACGGGGACGGGTTCCTCGAGTACGACGACGGGACGACATTCGCGCTCACACTGGATGTCATCCCTGGAATGGGGGTCGATGTCTGCCAGCTCGTGTCGGATCATTGGCGATCGGTGGGCATCCAGGTGAACCTCAACGTGGGGCTGAGGGACATTCAGTTTCCGAGATGGACCCGAGGCGAGTTCGAGGTTTTCTGGTGGTGGTCCTGGTCGGAGGATGCGGTCGCCAGGCCCCAGGATTGGGGCCCGATCGGGCCGAATACGCCAACCTGGCACCGAAACGCCGCGACAGAGGGGCCGGACTGGCTCCTGGAGTGCGCACGTTTGATCCAGGACAGCCAGACGACGCTCGACCAGGACCAGGTTCGGCGCAATATGATCCGGATTCGTGACCTCCATACGGAGAACATCGCGCTGATCTTCCCCGGCTACGCCTTCCCTGTGTGGGGATCGAGCACCAGACTTGGCAACGTACCGAAGCAGAACACGACCTCCAGCGCTTATCGCGGGTGGGCTCGGCCGGTGTTTCACGAGCAACTCTTCATCAAGAACTGAAAGAGTGACCCACGAATTCACGAAATCTGGATGCGGTGGGAGCCACCGGAGCCTGCCCCGAGCGCAGACGAGGGGGCTGCGAACGGACAGATGAGTTCTGAGGCGAACCAATCCCTGGCGGGAATCCGCGTTCTCGATCTCTCTCGCCTGGTGGCCGGCAACGTCCTCACGGTCGTGCTGGCCGACTTTGGTGCGGACGTAATCAAGGTCGAACGCCCCGGGCGTGGTGACGATCTTCGCCACTGGAGCGACGAGGGGGTCGAGACGTGGTGGAAGGTATACGGACGAAACAAACGCAGTATGGAGATGGACTTGAAGGATGGGAAGTCGCTCGACGACTTGAGGGCGCTGGTGGCAGTGAGCGACGTGTTCGTCGAGAATTTCGTGCCCGGCAAGCTGGAGGAAATGGGTCTGGGCATCGACACGTTGCACGAGATCAATCCGCGTTTGATCGTTGCCCGAGTGAGTGGCTGGGGACAGACCGGACCCTTCTCGCACAAGCCCGGGTTCGGTACGCTGGTCGAGGCAATGTCGGGGTTTGCCCACCTGAACGGGTTTCCGGATCGAGAACCCGTATTGCCACCGCTTGCGATGGCCGATATGTATGCCGGCATCTACGGGGCCTTCGGTGTGCTGGCCGCGCTTCGGAATGTCGAGCACGGTGACGGAAAAGGTCAGCTCGTCGACGTGGCGCTGTTCGAGAGCATTTACTCGACGCTCTCGGCGGAAGCCGTCAAGCTCGAGGCAACGGGAAAGACGAGCAGCCGGATGGGGAACCAGGCCGTCAACACGGCTCCCCGAAACGTCTATTCCTGCGCCGACGGAAAACACCTGGCCTTGTCAGGATCGGTGCAATCGATGTTCGAGCGTCTCGCCAGGACAATCGGTCGCCCGGATCTGATCGACGATGCCCGGTTCATTACCAACGAGGATCGTGTGCGGAACTGCGATGCGTTGAACGAGATTCTTGCGAACTACTTCGGGTCCAGGTCTCTGGAAGAGAACCTGTCGCTGATGGAAGAGGCGGGCGTGACGGTTGCGCCCGTGCTGTCGGCCGGAGATCTCGTGGGTCATCCCTACGCCGAGGGTCGCGGCCTGTTCACGCCGACCGAGGATGCCGATCTCGGGACCTGTTCTGTGCCGACCCCTGTCCCCAGATTATCCCATACACCGGGTGTGGTTGCGCGACCGGCGCCCCGACTCGGGGAGCATACGGAAGAGATACTCGCCCTGATTCGCTAGGTGAGGCGCTGAAACCTATGACCTTCGATCCCGACATCTGCAGGTCGCTGTTGTTCGTTCCGGCGGCGAACGAGCGCTACCTGGCAAGCGCACTGCGTGGAGACGCAGACGTGATTCAGATCGATCTCGAGGATGCGATCTCCCCGGAACGGAAAGACGAGGCGAGGGAGGCTGCGCGACAGGCGGTGACCCATATTGCCGATGCGGGGCGGGTGGGGGCGGTTCGTGTCAATCTGGACGACGCTCTTCTGCCGAAGGATCTGGATGCCGTCATCCACGACGGTCTGGCCGCCCTGACCGTGCCCAAGGTTGATTCTGCCGAGACGCTGAAGTCGGTCGATGCGGCGGTTTCTACGTTGGAGACCGATCGAGGTTTGGAATCGGGGTCGGTTCGGCTGATCGCGCAGATAGAATCGGCTACAGGCATCCTGAATGCACGTGAGATTGCGGGTGCGACCCCCAGGCTTGCCGCGATGGGGTTCGGAATGGAAGATCTGATCGCCGATGTCGGGGGGGCGGTCGATGAAGATGCGCTCTACTTCCCGGCGATGCAGACGCTCTATTCGGCTCGCGAGGCGGGGGTGGTCCCAATCGGCTACCTGGGGTCGATCACTGTTTATCAGGATGTCGATCGCTTCGAATCCTGGATCGTTCGAGCGAGATCCCTCGGCTTTGAAGGCGGGTTTTGCATCCATCCCAATCAGGTTCAGGTTCTGAACGACGTTTTCAAGCCTTCCCCCGATGACGTTTTGGCCGCGCAGAACCTCCTCGATGCGGCCGAAGCACAGGCGGAGGTGGGTGTCTTCTCACACGAAGGTCGGATGGTCGATGCACCGGTCGTGGAACGGGCCCGCCGAACGATGAGACGACACGCTGCCTTTTCCTGAATCTTCTTTCTCCCCCTTTCGTTTTCGGACCGACCAACCGGCGTGACTTGTCATTCCGGGTCGTGTGACTATGCTATGGCATATCGTCCGACACTGGATCGAAGTCGGCGGTGAACTTTGGCATCGTAGTCTGAGAAAGAGGTGGGGATGGGCGTTCTGTTTGAAGAGCAGAGGACGGTTGAAGAGGGTCTTGGTGCGCTTGGATTCGAGCGGTTTCTGCCCGGTCAACGGGAAGCCATCGATGTGTTGCTCGACTCGGGTCGACTTCTGCTCGTGGCGCCAACCGGTGGAGGAAAGAGTCTGACCTACCAGTTGCCCGCTTCGATGTTGCCCGGTACGACGCTCGTCGTTTCCCCGCTGATCGCGTTGATGAACGACCAGGTCCGAGCTCTGGAGGAGCGAGGCACTCCAGCAACCTACCTAGCCGGAACGCTCGACGGGGATGAGATGCGGGATCGCCTGGGACGTCTGGCTCGCGGCGAATACAAACTGGTCTACGTGGCGCCGGAACGGCTGGTGTTCGACGGGTTTAGAGCCACGATTTCGCAAATCGAATGTCCACTCGTGGCCGTCGACGAGGCGCACTGCATCAGTGAGTGGGGTCACGACTTCCGCCCCGATTATATGCGAATCGGAGATCTGCTCGAGGCGCTGCCGTCCGCCCGTGTTCTGGCGTGCACGGCGACGGCCACACCGATCGTACGTGACGAAATTCTCGAACGTCTCGGTCTTCCTGCCGACACGCCACAGCTCGTCAAGGGGTTCGCCCGGCCGAATCTCGCGTTCCGCGTCCACGAAGTACAGGGCAAGCCGGAGGCCCGAACGCGCGTCGACCGGCTTCTACGTGAATCCCTCGAGCGGCCAGATGGGGGGAAGGGCCGCGCCATCGTCTACAGTCCGACACGGAAACGAACGGACGAGGAAGCCGACCGTCTGAGGGAAGCAGGATGGAGGTCCGAAGCCTATCACGCGGGAATGAACGGGGAGCGGCGAGATCGGGTGCAGGAAGCCTTTGCCGCCGGTGAGGTCGAGGTCGTCGTGGCGACGAACGCATTCGGAATGGGTATCGACCGTCACGACGTACGGTGCATCATACACCTTGCTCCGCCGGGATCGGTCGAAGCCTACTACCAGGAGGCGGGCCGGGCCGGGCGCGATGGCGAAGACGCCGTGTGTGCGCTGCTGGTGTCCCCCGGGGATATGCCGTTACGACGATTCTTGATCGAGAGCGATACGGAGGGGCGTATCCCGGACGAAAACGTCGTACGCCATAAGTGGAATCTCTTCTTGGAACTGATGCGATGGGCCGAGGGCGGGAGCTGCCGTCACGACACGATCCTGCGCTACTTCGGGGACGAGGAAGAGACGCTTTCAGGATGCGGAAAGTGTGACGTCTGTCTGACTATGGATGACGGAAACGGGGAGTCGGAGGACACGGCGACGATCGTGAGGAAGGCCCTGTGTGGCGTCGCGCGGGTTCACGGTCGCTTCGGCATTCAGGTGGCGGCGAAGCTGCTCGGCGGGGTCGACGACGACCGACTCGATTGGTCCAAATTGAACGCGACACCGACCTTCGGGACGCTGGCCGATCACAGTGAGGACTGGATTCTGAGACTGCTTCGGAGATGCGTGACGGTGGGCTGGGTCGACTTTCACGGCGGGCAGCGCCCGGTCGTGGTTGTGACCGAAGAGGGCCAGGAGGTGATTCACGAGAGACGCCCGGCAAGACTGCTGCTGCCACCCGAGAGGACGGTGAAAGTAGCCTCGACGTCTGCTCTCCGCAAAGGGCCGGGGCGCGACGATGACGGGTCGGTGCTCGACGGGCCGGCGACGGCGATCTTCGAGGCGCTTCGAGTGTGGCGGCTCGAGACGGCCCGGGCGGCCCACGTTCCGCCCTACGTGGTGGCCAACGATCGGACGCTGAGGGATGTGGCGTCGATGGGGCCGGCGAACGAAGACGACCTGTTGCAGGCTCACGGGATCGGGCCCGCGAAACTGGAGAAATACGGGAGCGAAATCCTGCGCGTAGTATTAGGTGTCGCTGCTTCGTAACTGCTCGGTGATCCCTCTACCCATTTCCTGATTTTCCTTTCCAGGTGCCCAGACCCAACCCTCGCAAGTCCGCCAGTTCGTTTTTCTCCTCCGCTTCGTAGAGTTTCCAGATCACCTGAAGCCCCTCCAGGCTGCCAACCCCGTCTGTCAGGGGTTTCTTGCCGGTCTCGATGCAGTCGATGAAGTGCGCCATCTCGACTTCGGTGTGCTTGGCGTGGGGGAGCTCGAGAAGAATTTCCTCTTTCTGTTTCGCCACCAGCTTGCCCGAGTCGTGCTCTTCCGCTCGTGTATGGGCGATGAGCCGCCCCGCACGGAGCGCGATTTCGAGTGTGCCTTCCTCACAGTGGGCGTGGAATGAATATCCGAGCCGGGTCCCTCTGGCCCCCCAAGTCCCGAAGTGGTAGCCGAGAACGCCGCCTTCGAACTCGATGGTGACGTTGCTCGTCCCTTCGCCTTCCATCCACGGGGTGCAAAGAGTCGTCCCGATGTGGCTTCCTCTGACGGGGCGACCCGCCATCCACAGCATCAAGTCGACATAGTGGCATCCGTGGCTGAAGAATTGGCCACCGCCCAGGGTCTCTTTCTTCTGGGTCCAATGCCCGTCCTCCCTTAGCGTCAGCTGCTCGGTCCAGATAGAGAGCTGAAACAGCTTTCCGTAGGCCTCGGCGTCAAGGAGTTCCTTCATCTTCACGACGAGGGGATGGAAGCGCATACAGTAGGCGACCATCAGCACGCGATCCTGTTTTTCGGACTCGGCGATCATTTCAACGCACTGCTGCTCGGTGATCGCCATCGGTTTCTCGACCATCACGTGTTTGCCCGCACGCAGGCAATCGATCGTGATCGGGTGGTGGAGAGCGTGCGGGACGACAATCAGGGCTGCGTCGATGTCATCGTAAACCTTCGCGTAATCCGTCTCGACGACGGGGTCACCGTCCAGAAGATTCGCGACAGCCTGCGCCTTCTCCCGCTCGATGTCGACGACGGCCGTCACCTCGATTCGATCGAGTACGTCGGCGAAGCGGGAGGCGTGAGACTTGGCCATTCCACCGCACCCGATAATGCCAATTCGTGTCTTACTCAATCGCTCTCCTCCAGGTTGAGAGTGGTGGAGTGTGCCACTGAACCTCCAGGTTGTCCAAGGACGAAACGAGTCTCCAGGCCAGCGGGGTCGATGTTGCTCACGTCCCCTGGATACCTGACATTTGTTCGTTTAAGGAGGGACGGGCCACCGGTTGCGGTTCCATCTGTCGACGATCTCTGAGGGCGCCCCCAAGCGGCCTTTGGTCCAGGATCGGCCCGGGGTCGCCCAACTCGCTGTCGATGAGCTCATCGAGAAGTCGATCGGTGAGTTGACGGCGCACGTCCTGGTGTGCGGGGTCGTCCCAGAGGTTGTGATAGTCTTCTGGGTCGTCCTTCACGTTGTAGAGTTCGCCATACGGCGCCGAACCGTAGTGCAGCAGCTTCCAGTCGTCCGTGACGAGCATCTTCACTTTCATCGTATGTTCGCCACCGATGACCGAGATCCGTTCGACGATGACGGCGTCGCGATGGGTTTCCGCCGATCCTTTCAAGGTTTCCGCGAACGATCGGCCTTCCATCCCGGGCAGAGGAGCGGCGTCGGCCAGGTCCAGAAAGGTCGGGGTCAGGTCAAGGTGGGTCATCACGCTATCATAGTGGCGACCCTCTGGCGAGCCGGGACGTCGCCAGAAAAACGGGACGCGGTTCACGCATTCATACGACATCATCGGCTTTGCTGCGATCCCGTGGTCGTTCAGTCCCTCGCCGTGGTCGGATGTGATGACGACGTGCGTGCTTTCCCACAAGCCTTGACGCCCGAGTTCCTCGAACAGGATGCCGATGGCGTCATCGATGAAGGTGGTCAGACCATAGTAATGGGCCGTGATCTCTTTCATCCTGTCGCCGTCCCATCCCTCGTGGGTGTGGTAGCCGCCATACGGGTTGCCGTCGCGTGCCCATCCGTAGTGAGGGGGCTTGCGGGTGACGTCTTCCCGTGGCAGGGGTTCGGGCATTTTGTCGAGCGGATACATATCGCAGTAGGGGCGTGGTGGGGCGAACGGTTGGTGGGGATCCGCGAAAGACATCCACAGAAAGAACGGGTGGTCTTGATTCCGGTGACGAAGCCACTCGACCGTTCGGTCGGCGGTCCAACGCGTGTAGTGCCACTCGGCGGGGATCGCGTTCTTCCACGAGCTATAGGCGCCGGTGGGTGGCTCCAGGGCGTTTTCCTTTCGCCACAGTTTCAGCCCTTCGGGATGGTTTCGCTCCAGCCAGACCCGCCAGTGGCCGGCTGCGTAGGCGTGCCCCGTGTGAATCTCGGCGTGATCGAAACCGTAGTAGGGCCCGTACCACAGACCGTCCTCGTGAAGGTCTGCACCTTCCGGTGGCTGATCGGGGAGGACGTTCTCCAGGTCGGCCGTGCGGAAGTGGGCTTTGCCGACCAGCGCGGTCGTGTAGCCGGCTTCACGGAGGCTGTCGCCCAGAACAGGGATGGCCTCGCTGAGGTTGACGTCGTGATTGAATACCTGATGCCCGCGTTGGCTGCGACCGGTGATCATACTGGCCCGAGCGGGCATACAGATTGCGTTGGTCGGGTAGGCGCGTCCGAACTGGATCCCTTCGTTCGCGAGACGATCCATATTCGGTGTCTTGAGGATCGAGTTGTGCAGGCCCAGCGCGTCCCAGCGCTGCTGGTCGGTCGTGATGAAAAGGAAGTTGGGACGACTCATCTGTGTCCGTCCTCCTGTGTACAAGGGAACTGTGGGATGGAGGGTCGAAGGAAGATCGAAAAGTCGATCAAATTGCAACCTCGATCCAGGCTCTTGCCTCGGAGAGAGATCTGAATCCCTCCGTTGTCCAGGGGGAGTCGGGTGTGTTTGCATCGTAAAGGGCGATGGCGGTGTCGATCGTTTCCGAATTCGAGACGATCGCGAGTCGCATCGTTGAATTGATCGCCGCGGCCACAGAGCCGATGGCGGCGATTTCCTTCATCTCATCCAGCGAGATCTTGAATTCGACAGCGTTGGTGAAGTCAAAAATCTGGTAGCGGATTCGGTCGAATTGCTCGTTCCCGTAGACGGCGTCTCCAGCCTGCTTGATTTTTTCCGGTGACGTGGCCCTGAAACTCGATGTGCACGCCTCCATCTTTCCATTTCATCGCATAGGACATTCCGATTGATCCTTGTCTGTTGGTTCAACTCACTCGCGTGGGCTAGTCCGGTGGCGCTTGAACGGTCGCACGATCCTCAGGAATCACGACCACGGCTTCGATCTCGATCAACCAGTCCGGATCGATCAGCCGGGCGACCTGAACGAGGCTGCTGGCGGGGTAGGGTGGCTTGAAAAACTCCCCCCGGACGTCGTGGATGGTCATCAGTTCCGAAACGTCAGTCCCGAAGAGGGTGACTTTTGCGATGTCATCCATCGTGCCGCCTGCGTAGGCAAGCACATCCCGAATACTCTCCAGAGCTTTACGGGTCTGGGCTTCCATATTGCCTTTTCCGACGGTTTCACCGTTCACGTCCTTGCAGACGTGTCCGGATACGTGCAGTACCCAGCCGGGAGGTTGCCAGGCGGCGCAGGAAAAGGCGCCGAAGGGTTCGATGACACTCGGGACGTTGAATCCGCGAGCCTTTCTTTGATCTCCTCGATCGTGGGCCATTCCTCGCGAACGGCGAAAGGATCACGCAGCGCGAACGAGATGACACATACGATCCAGTGTAACTCCGTGAACCACAAGGTTTCTGGCTGCGCACACGGCTTCGATGGTTGCGATAATCGATTTCAGATTCTGTGATGACGCGTGGTTTGGATCGGCGTAGTCCTGATCGTTGTGGGTATCTGTGACGATCGTCCCGAATCCGGGAGCCTCTTCGACGAAGCGGTTCAGAATGTCCTCTATGACCCGGCTGTGGTCGTATGTATGCGGGATGTAGGGCCACTCGAAGCCACGTTCGCCGGCGTGGCCTTGCTCTACGGGGCGACCGTAGGCGACAGCGACAGGGACCTCAATGAAGTCGGTATCGCCCTCGATCAGGCGGAAGGCCTCGTGAGCACGATGCGGGTAAGCGGGAGCTCCGGCCCAT
>CEVA01002703.1_pt1 | contig 10207 bp, 8 predicted proteins | sample 361521 | NCBI WGS metagenome assembly CEVA01 (sample SAMEA2622823, study PRJEB7988) | marine metagenome | isolation source: saline water (ENVO:00002010), including | reverse complement strand
ACGTTGACGGCCTGCCAAAAGCGGTTCAAGACGAGAACCTGACTGGTTAAAACGACTTCCATCCGGACCAGGCTTTTAAATTGTGACAAAATCTTGTGTCAAATCAAAGTTGGTTACAGGTTAGTAAAAAGGAAGGTGTATCGGAAACATTTTTTGAGAATCAGAGCTTATTAATCTGAATGAGGGAATTCGAAATGAAAAATATCACGATATTCTGCTGCTTATGTAGTCTGTTGGTTTTGACGGGCTGTGTATCGACTCCACAATCCCGAACTAATGAGAATCGCGACCTATTTGAGAGTTTTACAACAGCGCAGAAAGAAACGATTTTGAAAGGTGAGATTGATTTGGAGTTTACGCCCGAGATGGTCATGATGGCTGTCGGAGTCCCGGATAGAAAAGCGAAAAAGAGGTCTCAATTAGGAGAGACTGAGGTTTGGACCTACTACAAGTACAGCCCTCGTCCTATTTATGGCTACGGAGGTAGATATGGATATTGGGACTATTTTAGTTACAACTCCTACTATGGGTGCTATGTAAGACGCCCCTATTTTGGCCATAGTGTCTATTATGCAGGTGGTGGAGACAGGGAGAAAAACCTGATGGTCGATTTTCAGGGGGGCAGAGTTGTTGCCTACGAAATGGTCCAGTAAGTTACTCCAAACGGCTCCGTGGATGGAACTGATCGTGCTGGTCCAAAAGCCGGCTTTCCTCTACAGAGGTATAAATCTGGGTAGTTGAGATATCTGCGTGACCAAGCATCTCCTGGATAACCCGTAAGTCAGCTCCACCACTTAACAAGTGTGTAGCAAAAGAATGTCGGAGCAAATGAGGCTTAACCGGTTTCTCAATTCCGGCGGCCTTTGCATACCGCTTTATAAGGACCCAAAGCATCTTCCTACTAATGGCTGTTCCCCTCTCGCTCAAAAACAATTCGCTGCCCGTTTTCGGCTTAACAAAAAATCTCCTGCCGGATTCCAGATACGATTTAACACATTCGACGGCCTTCCTTCCTATCGGTACTAATCGTTCTTTTGATCCTTTTCCAAACACACGCAAAAAACCCTGTTCAAGGTACAACTGATGCATTTCCAGATGGGAAAGCTCGGAAACGCGGAGTCCGCTGGAATAAAAGAGTTCAAGAATCGCCCTGTCACGAACCCCATATGGAGTCTTAAGATCCGGTGCGGTCAAAAGTCTCTCAACCTCGTCCGGAGACAAGGTCAATGGAAGTTTCCGAATCATTTTGGGACCGGAAAGAAGCTCACTGAAATCATCGGGCCGAATGGATTCCCTAACGAGAAACCGCGCCAAAAGACGAACGCTGGTCAGTTTCCTTGCAAGGCTGGAAACTGCGTAATCGTCCCCGCTCAAGGAACTTATCCAAAAGGAAATATGGTCTGCTTTCACCGACAACCAGTTCTCGATTCCGAGACCTTTGAGAAAACCGGCACACTGTTCCAAATCACCAAAATAGCCTTGGACGCTATGAGGACTCAGGCCCTTCTCGAGTTCAGCGTAAACGGCGAAGGACTCGACCAACTCAGCCAATCTCTCAGGGATTCTCTCTGAACAGCGGTACTTCACGCATTAAACTCTACCCGATGCTGCGAAGAGTAGAACAAAAAAACGGGACCTAAGCCCGTTCATGAACCATAACACCAGAGCAGGACTTACTTAATATAATCGTGATCAGTGAAAAATCGCCGAATTTCAGCTACTGCGGATTCCGAGCTATCCGAAGCATGCACCACGTTGACCATCACCGTTTCGCCAAAATCGCCTCGAATGGTTCCCGCAAGAGCCTGTGTTGAATCCGTGGGGCCTAACAGGTCTCGCACTTTTTTAATCACATTCTCCCCTTCCAAAATCATAGCTACTACCGGCTCGGAAGACATGAATGACTCAATATTAGGGAAAAAGGGTTCATCAGCTATGTGCGCATAATGCTCCCTCAATAGAGGTGAATCTAACCTCATCATTTTGCAGCCGGCAACGGAAAAGCCCGCCGTTTCAAATCGACTTAGTACAGTTCCCATAAGCTTCTTCTGCATGCAATCGGGTTTGAAAATTATAAGTGTTTTTTCCATGATTTGGAGCAATATTGATCCGGGCTGATTTCTCTCCAGAGAGATAGAGCCGCTTAGCATTAAAACCCCCACTGTTTTTTCAAGAAAGAATCTCCTAAAGTCTCAGCTGGTTTTTCACCCGCTCAATATCTCTCGCCATCTGTGAACCCGGAGTTGATCGCAATACTTTTTCCGCTTCCAGGATTGCGGTTTTTGCATCCGTAGTTCTGCGTTTCCGATAAAGATGGTCAACAAATGGAAAAACGAAATCATCCAGAACTTGAATACCACCCTGACCGCCAAGTTGGTATAATTGTCGCCGGTATACGTGCATTTGCGCGGCCCGTGAATCTGATCGCATGGATTCCTTCAGGATAGCGGCTGCTGAACTTACCGCCAAATCAGAACGAGAATCCTTATTCTTCCAGGTAATTCGTGATCGTTCCTTTTTAGCCATATTGGCCCTGCCCGTCGATTCCAAGAACAAGGCAAAATCAGTAATAAATTTAGCCTCCAAATCAGAAAAAGACCGCACCGCCGAAAGCACAGAACGATAAGTAGCATCGATTCGTGTTCGGGATAGGTTAAGCCGTTTCCTCAAGTCAATCAGCAGACTCCAGGCCGGAGTGTTTCGCCGCTCCAATGCAATCGCATTTTCCGCTGCTTTCTCCGCCTTTTCCAAATCTTCGAGGGAGGAGTACATGCGAGCCCAAAAGTAATGCAGTTGAGAGGAAAAATAGCCGCGGCTATTCTGGTATCCTTCTCTGAGAAAGGTGATATCATGATCCGATGTGAAACTCCAAGTCTGAGGATTAAAGCCATAACCGGTTACATATTTTTGGTCAGCATAGCGCCCTGCTTCCATGTTCCAACCTCCATTCGGAGGAAGGTAGCCAAACCAGGCATGTCTTCCATCGAGTCCACTTCCTAAAAACTCAATCGTCGGCAGTCCTTGTATTTTTCCGGCCTGGCTTGCAAAATAAGCCTGGTCCACACAAATGCCTCCTGCCTCATAGATTACTGGCAGTGAATAGTCGTCATACAACCAGTGATATTTTTCGGTTTGAGCTCTTCGAAAATCGTACTGTACCATTGAATACACATTGTCGTATGAATCAGGCTTATAGTTGATGGTATTGTGAACCCAATGAATCTCCTGTGGGGAAGCGATCAAATCGACCAGGTAAATGGCGTCGGACAAAGACAGCCTTCTGATAGAATGATGAAACATTTGCGCATTTCTGGGATTCGTGAAATAAATGAAAACATCTTCTGGTGAACGGAGGTGTCTGGGCAATACATCCTGACCCACTTGAGCGTGAGGCCAGCCGGAAGGCGGTGGCACATCGTGCACAAAGGCTATGGCAAATGCCAAACTCGTATGCCTTTTAAACTGATATTGGTGATTATTATACAGGTAGTTCAGTACCTCAAAAACTTCCGTAAGCAAGTCCGTAGGATTCCATTGATTATAGGTGCTTCGCATTAGGTCGCCGTTGGCAAAAAAGAATTTCAGGAAATCATCACTCAATCGTTCCCCCAAAACATGTTCGTCATAGTTAATTTGATCGGGCATATTGGGATGAATCCAGTTGGCCTCCTTAACCTTATCAACCCAGTTAGTAATATACTTGCCCTCGTCCTCACGCATGAGGTCAATCCAAAGGAATGTGTATAACAATTTCTCCGCTACCAGAATACGTTTTTCATAAGCATACTTTGCGTCTTTAAACAGCGATGATCGGAGTTCGGACCATCCGTGTTTATCCCGATATTCGAGTAAACGCTGTGCAAAGGCCGATGCATTCGCAATACCGATCCAAGGATGTTGTTCATCAGCGGAAACTGATGTAGCCATGCATGCACATCCAATAAGCAAGGTAAGCAGATTAATTTTTTTCAGCATGCTGATCTCTTAGACTAAAATACGCCTGGTAAGTTTCGGCAAAATGAAAGGCTCCCCGATGGGAGCCTTTCATAATTCATCTCAGTTAAATAATTAGTTCGAGGTTACCTCCGAAGAGGATTGCTCTTGAACAAACTTAATCTCGTCCTCCTCAACCACCACTTCGATGGGATCTACCTTTTTGATATCTCCCCTGAGTATGGCTTCGGCCAACGGATCTTCGATATAGCGTTCGACGGCTCTCCGCAAGGGACGCGCGCCATATTTTTCGTCATATCCTTTATCGATCAAGTAGTCTTTGGCTTCCTTCGAAACGTTGAGGAAAATTTCGTGTGACTCGAGGCGGGTTATGACGCCGGCCAATTCGATATCCACGATCTTTACCAGGTCTTCCTTCGTCAACGAACGGAAGACTACCAACTCATTGACTCGATTGAGGAATTCCGGCTTAAAGATCCTCTTCGACTCTTCCAGGATCTTTTCCTTGATGCGTTCGAAATCACTTTCATTGCCAGTTTTCTTTCCAAACCCAAGTGAAGTTTCCTTCTGTATCAATTGTGCCCCTACATTGGAGGTCATAATGATAATGGTGTTTCGAAAATCAACCACCCGGCCGAGACTATCGGTTAGACGACCATCTTCAAGGACCTGCAAAAGTAATTGAATGACGTCGGGGTGAGCTTTCTCTATTTCGTCGAAAAGTATAACAGCGTAAGGTTTGCGGCGCACAGCCTCGGAAAGTTGACCACCGTCTTCATGGCCGACATAGCCCGGTGGAGACCCGATCAAGCGGGAAACCGTGAACTTTTCCATGTATTCGGACATATCAATCTGCACAATCGCATCCTGATCGCCGAACATGTTTTCGGCTAAAGTTTTGGCCAGGTGAGTTTTACCAACACCTGTGGGTCCGAGGAACATAAACGACCCGATCGGACGCCGTGGATCTTTTAAATCCGCACGCGACCTGCGCAAGGCTTTGGCGATGACCTTGGTAGCGGGTTCCTGGCCGATAACAACTTTTTGCAAGTCATCTTCCAGGTGAAGTAATCGCTGAGTCTCTTTTTGCTCCATGCGTGTCAATGGAATGCCGGTCCAGGAAGATACGATCTGTAGCATGTCATCACCCGTTACCGTGATCTCCATTTCCTGCCGGCTTTGCTTCCATTCTTCCATGAGCTTCTCGCGCTTCAAACGCATCTGCTTTTCCTGGTCCCGGAATTTGGCAGCTTCTTCGAAATGTTGTTTGCTGATCGCTTCTTCTTTAAGTCCGCAAACCTCGTCGATCTCGTTCTGCAAATCATCGAGTTCGGGGGGACGATTCAAGCTTGCGATGCGAGAACGGGAACCCGCCTCATCGAGAACATCGATTGCTTTATCCGGCAGATAGCGATTGGTGATATAACGGTCTGATAACTTCACCGCAAAATCCAAGGCTTCGCCTGTATATATAACTTTGTGGTGTTCCTCGTACTTTCCCCGAATTCCATGCAAAATCTTCAGGGTATCTTCCACAGATGGCGCTTCGACCTTTACGCTCTGAAAGCGCCGATCCAGGGCACTATCCTTTTCAATGAATTTGCGATATTCGGCCAAAGTAGTTGCACCTATACACTGCATCTCGCCTCGAGAAAGGGCCGGTTTGAAAATATTGGACGCGTCCATCGCGCCTTCTGCTGCACCGGCACCGACAATGGTGTGCAGTTCATCAATAAAGAGAATCACATTGCGTGTCCTCTTGATCTCGTCCATGACGGCTTTGATTCGCTCTTCAAACTGTCCGCGGTACTTGGTACCTGCCACCATGAGCGCCAGATCCAGGGTCACCACCCGTTTTTCGGCCAGAATTTCCGGAACAACCCCGTTGTTAATTTCTTGGGCCAAGCCTTCCACAATAGCCGTTTTACCGACACCGGCTTCTCCAATCAGGACAGGATTGTTTTTAGTACGACGGCAGAGGATTTGGATAACCCGGTGGATTTCCTTTTTCCTCCCTATGACCGGATCCAGTTCCCCTTTCTTGGCCAATTCGGTGAGGTCACGGCCAAATGCTTTGAGAGCGGGGGTCTTTACTTCCTTTTTGTCCTCGCTTCCCTGAACTTGCGGCGTGGCAACTGGTTCTTCCAAATCGCCTCCCGCATAGTTGGGGTCGAGTTCACTTAAAATTTCATTGCGGGTTCGCTCGATATCCACATCAAGTGACTTCAATACTTGAGCGGCAACGCCCTCCCCTTCACGCAGCAGGCCGAGTAAAATGTGCTCGGTTCCCACATAGCTGTGATTCAGGTTTTTCGCTTCCTTACTGGCCAAAGCCAGCACTTTTTTAACACGAGGAGTGAAGGGAATATTGCCGGAAGGTTTGGCTTCCTGGCCCATTCCTACTTGCTTCTCTACCGCACTTCGTACGGTAACGAGATCGAGGCCCATTTTTTGCAACACATTGACGGCAACTCCCTGTCCCAGGTTGATCAGCCCGAGTAAAAGGTGCTCTGTTCCCACATAATTATGGTGAAATCGATCTGCTTCTTTCCGAGCCAAGGCCAACACCTGTTGGGCTCTCGGAGTGAAATTGTTCATCGGTTCCATGGGTCTAGAGTCGGATAAGTTAGGTTGTGACGGTTATCGGGTGATATGGTCAAAATTGGGTTCAGGGAGATCGAAAAGGGCCTCCCGAATGAAGGAAGCTCTTAGCACATCCCTTTGGGTTGTATCAATTTCTTTATTTGCTTTGAATTGAACATGCCCGGGCTGACATTCTATAAATAATCGGTCCACTAAAAACCGCGATTGCTCCGGAAAAGAACCGAAGTCAACCGCCAGTCGAATGAGTGATAACCGGTTCATGGCTTCAGATGAGCTTAAAAGGTGCCCGTTCTTCAAAACGCCATAGGCACGACCGATTTTATCAAAAATCTTGACGCTTTCATCTTCCAACACTTTTTCCCGGGCGTCTTCTTCGCATTCAATGATAGTTCCGATGACACTGTTGAGACGCTTGACAATCTCGGATTCTGATTCTCCGAGAGTTTGCTGGTTGGAAATTTGGAAAAAGCTGCCGCTTGCATCGGACCCTTCTCCAAATATACCGCGCACGGCAATGCCTAGCTGATTGACCGCGCGCACAACTTTTTCCATTTGGCCGGAGATTACCAAGCCCGGCAAATGTAACATGGCAGAAGCCCGCAAACCCGTACCAACATTGGTTGGGCAAGCCGTCAAATAGCCGAGGTCTTCGGAGTAGGCGTAGTCCAAACACTCCTCGATACTCGAATCGACTGAATTGATGAAATTCCAGGCGCGCTTGAGATGAAGTCCGTTCTTGATGACCTGAATTCGCAGGTGATCTTCCTCGTTTATCATGATGGAGCAGGCCTGATTGGCGGATATAATTACACCTGACCCTTCCGGTTCATTACTCAACTCGCGGCTGATCAGGTGCCGCTCAAAGAGAATTTGACGTTCCAATTCTTTGAGCTCATCGATTCGCAGTGCAGCTGGATTTTTAATCTTAGGAATCCGTGCCACAACCTCGAGACATTTGCCCAACACTTCCTCTTTCTGCGTCTTTTTGGCCCACCCGGGGAAGGGATACTGAGCCAAATTACGCGCCAAGCGGATGCGAGTGCTCATCACAATTGGGCACTTGGCGGATGAATTTTGGGTCAATTCACCTCGGGTTTTCAATATGGATCTAATGGACATTTGAGGTCTCGGTCTCCTCATCCAACCGTATTAATTGGTCCCTTAGTTTGGCAGCATCCTCGTAACGTTCTTCTTCGATGGCCAATTGCAGCTGGGTTTTAATATCGTTTTCTTTTTGGCGGGATGCTTCCCGGATGAGGGTGTTTTCGGGATTCTTTCCCAGATGACTTACGCCTTTGTGCATATGGCCAAGCATGGGTGCAATCATCGGTGCCAGATTTTCGTAACACCTTGGGCATCCGAGTCTTCCGAGTTTCTTATAATCCTCAGACGTAAACCCACAATTTTCGCAAACCAAGTCCTTGTGAACAGCCTCAAGCTCCTCGTTTTCGACACCGCTTGCCAACAAATCAGCCAAGGAGAAGCCGTTGGGATCGGTAACGCCTTTTTCTTTGGCGCAGGTCTCGCAAAGATCTATCTTGTGAATCTTGCCATTCACAATCTGGGTCAGGTGGACCGTAGCCAGTTTGCTGCAAATGTCGCAATTTATGGATTCAGCCATTAGATTATAATTCAGGTATAAGATATAAGTATGTTGCTAATAGTACTTTTTTCAACTCCAAGCATGAACCATTCCTTTGAGGAAAAATTCAAAATCTTGGCAACGAAATTGATGGTTCGGAAAAACCGTATTTGGGTTAACTCCAAAAACACGGTGTCTTAAATCTGAGGAAGATTTTACAGAAATGTGCCTTCTTTAGCAACCTTGGAGCGAAATTCGGCCAGAAATTTGACGGTGGTTTCGCCAGGCTTGCCCGTTCCGATGGTACGACCGTCCACTTCAACCACCGGAATTACCTCAGCAGCCGTCCCTGTGAGAAAACATTCCTCAGCCACGAGAATATCATACCGAGTCAGGTTTTCTTGAATACACGGTATGCCCAATTCTTCGGCTATATCTAGGACAACCCCGCGGGTTATTCCTTTGAGAGCTCCAGCGTAAAAAGCGGGCGTGAAAAGTTTACCTTTTTGGAATATGAAGACGTTGTCCCCGGTGCACTCCGATACATAGCCCTGGTCGTTCAACATCAAAGCCTCGATATAACCCAAACGATCAGCTTCTATTTTGGCCAAAATGTTGTTGAGGTAGTTCAACGATTTGATGCCGGGACTCAACGCAGCGGGATTCATTCGCCTTATGGGAGAAGTAATGATCTTCAGTCCATTTTCATAGTATTCCTCAGGATACAAGCTCAAGTGGTCTGCAATACAAATGATGCTCGGCTTGGAACAGGACTTGGGAGAAAGTCCTAAACTTCCTATCCCACGGGTCACCACGAGACGTATGTAACCAACTGTCAATCCATTCACCCGACAGGATTCGCAAACGATATCCGAGATCTCCTGGCGTGACCAGGGAAGATCCAAAAGAATCGCTTTTGCCGAATACTCGAGCCGCTCCAGATGTTCGTCCAATTTGAATACACATCCCTGGTAAAGTCGAATTCCTTCAAAGACGCCATCACCGTACAACAAGCCATGATCGAAGACGGATATTTTCGCGTCCCCCGAATCTAAGAATTGGCCATCAATGTATACTTTCATGATTAGAGCCCGACATCAACACAGTTGGAGCAGAACAGAGCAAGAATTATTTAAAATCAAAAAACCAAACTTCCGCAGAAGCCCGGTTGAAATAAAACAATCCTTCGCCTAATAGCGATAGTGTCCGGGCTTAAACGGACCCGCTACTGGAAGGCCAAGATAATCGGCCTGCGTTTCGGTGAGCTTCGTCAATTTAACCCCCAATTTTTCCAAGTGCAAAGTGGCGACTTTTTCATCCAGAACCTTCGGCAATACGTATACTTTGTTTTCGTATTTATCCGGATTTTGAAACAGCTCAATCTGAGCAAGCACCTGATTGGTAAAGCTGGCGCTCATCACGAAACTCGGGTGACCGGTGGCGCAACCAAGGTTCAAAAGCCGCCCCTCGGCCAGAATGATAATTCTCTTGCCATCTGGATAGACTACCTGATCGACCTGGGGCTTAATGTTCACCACCTTGATGGACGGATCGTTGAATACGGAGGCCACATCGATTTCCAAATCAAAATGCCCGATATTTCCAACGATGGCAGTGTCTTTCATTACATCTAAATGTTCTCGTCTAATAATGTCACGGCATCCGGTCGTTGTAATGAAAATGTCACCAACAGAAGCAGCCTCCTCCATGGTCGTAACTTCAAATCCTTCCATGGATGCCTGCAATGCACATATGGGATCAATTTCCGTGACAACAACGCGGGCACCTTGCCCGGCCATGGCTTGGGCACAGCCTTTGCCAACGTCACCAAACCCGGCTATGACAGCTACCTTGCCGGCAACCATCACATCGGTTGCACGCTTTATCCCGTCGAGAAGGCTTTCACGACATCCATAGACATTGTCAAATTTTGATTTGGTACAGGAGTCGTTGACGTTCAGTGCCGGACAACCCAATTCACCTCGTTCTTCCATTTGGTAAAGACGGTGAACACCTGTGGTAGTTTCTTCGGAAAGTCCACGAATGTCTTTCAGCAACTGAGAAAAC
>CEVA01109430.1_pt1 | contig 10212 bp, 5 predicted proteins | sample 361521 | NCBI WGS metagenome assembly CEVA01 (sample SAMEA2622823, study PRJEB7988) | marine metagenome | isolation source: saline water (ENVO:00002010), including | reverse complement strand
TCATCATCATTGGTCTCAGGATTTCCTTGTCTTCTTTGGTCTGCCAGTTTGAGCATCTCTTCTGGCATCCTATCCTTACCAGCGATCCATCCAGAAGGAGAAGATATTACTCTAAGTGATGGAGATTTTTCCAAGGCTTGTTCGGTCTTGTGTAAGTGAAAAGAAGATGCCCAAGGGTCCTCAATAATCTGCCAATTCCCTGATTCAGTCTGCCCGTCTGGCCCAATTAGATTACCCATGACATCCCATAGTCTACAAGATAGTAGAACTGGTGAGGTCCTAGCCCCTTCCCAGCCCCTATTTTCTAGCCAACTGCTGAGTTCGACTAAGGGCCTAAGAGTGAGTTGGGATTGAGCTAGTTCAGAGTTTTCAACTGAATCATAAGTTGGTGGTTCCTGTTCCTCATCGGAATTGAGGAACGTACCCAGCTCTCCCGAAAGAACTGATTCACCAATCCAACTCGCCATCCTATTTGGCCCCCAGACTACTGCCTTGATTGATTGAGAATCTGGTATGAGAGATGGGTCGAAGTCCCTCTCACTCAGAATCCAGTGTTTTCCCGAAGGTGCATCTACCATCCACCTCTCGACCTCTGATGCAGTCACTGGAAACAGGTCATCTCCGACATGCCAAACAAATACCTGCGATGAAGAATCCTGATTCAGTTCAGGCACCCTCTCGGCGATTCCTATGCAATTGAATCCGTGAATTCCAGTGAAATCAGTAGGCGAGAGGGCAATTCCTCTGGCAGCTAACAGGTCTCTGACGGTACCATTCACATTGGTACCCGATGGTAGGGCGAACTTGAATAGAGCGCTTCGCGAAAGGTTCTGAAGGCGAATCCTCGATGTTGTCTAAATGTTAGAGGAAAGCGACAGTAGATCGCTCTGTCCTGCATCGATAATACAAAGCGCGCTGACCGGGAACGGCTTAGCACAAGCGGCCCCTAACTGCCCATTCACCATGGCCACTTGGTGGACTGGTACGTCTGGGTGACTCTCGGATAGGCCTGAGATGTAATCAGATGGGCAATTAGCCGCTACTACTACTAGCCTTGCATCTCCGTTGGCGCAAGCGCTTCTAGTCTGGCGCTGTCCAAAGACTATGCTGCCTGTGCTCATTCCTTGCTTCAATTGCCTTGCGATATCCATGAAAATCCCTCAAACGGTCTCCGGAATGTAAAACAAATCGACGCTGCCGGTCCCAAGCGACACCGGCTGTCCAACGATGATGTTCTCTGTGACTCCGCTCAACTCATCACGCTCACCGATAACTCCGGCTTGCAATAGGTGAGTCACTGTGACCTCGAATGCAGAGCGGGCTAGGATACTGTGCTTGGTACCGCTGACTCCATGCCTTCCAATAGCACGGAAGTTGCCCTCGCTGGTCATCACATCTGCGACAGTCAACAAGTGTCTGATGTCGACCTCAAGGCCGGCTCCCTCTAGAGTATCTGACATCTCATTGATGATAGCTTGTCTCGCAGCTTCTACTCCAAGGAACTTGTTGATCTCATCGATATTATTGGTGTAGGTCCTAGACCTGTCTACGCCGGCGAACTCACTGACCACAGGAAGATTCGATCCGATGGTCGAGATGTAGTACTCGCCGGTATCTCTGCTGGGACCCTGAACATTTGCTCGCGAGATTCCTGCAAGGCCCTTGAGTCTAAGTTTCTTGATCTTCTCTTCTAGCTGTAGTAGTGCGGTGTAGGTAGGAGGGTCGGTTGCCAATGAAGCCAAATCATCCTCCTTGGTGACCCCAGGGATGATGGTGAGTATCTTGGGGCGATCCTCGTTATCTACTTGGATGTAAAGTCGTAGAGCCCGAGATAGTTTGTCTCTGACTTCTGCTCCATTCATCTGCTTGATTCTGAGGTTCTTGTTAATCAGCTTCATCGTAATGTGACGCTGGGTAACATCGACATCGATTTGTGCTATGTCGAGAGTTGTGGTCATCTCAAGGGCTGCAGCGATGTTTCGCACGGCTTTCTCGTTAGTGTTCAGAGGCTTGCCCTTCGAATTAGTCTCTTCGAGGTAGATTAGCATCGTTGGGGTCTTGGGTACCTTTCTGGCATCTACAATCTCAATTACTCTAGGCAGACCCTGGGTGACGTTAACTGTAGCCACACCGGCATAGTGGAAGGTACGCATAGTCATCTGAGTTCCAGGCTCACCAATCGACTGTGCGGTGGTGATTCCAACCGCCTCGTAGGGGTCAGCCCTGGACATTGACAGCATAGACATCGTGGAATCTACTACCTTCTTCGCTTCTGACTTGGTGAGTTTACTCATGCCTCTGGCCCTGACGCCATCTGTAAGATCTCCAAGCACTCTGGGAGTAAGTGGGGCGTCCATATCGATTGAGACATCACGGAGTTGTTGGTAGATTGGGTCGTCTATATCGACATCCCTGAGAATCTCTCTCATCTTGGATTCCGAGTCGTATTCTTGTAGAGGCAGGGACTTCTTCTTCCTGCGTCTAGATGCCGGTCTCCTTCGTACAATCGTCTTCTCTGTCTTGGTAGCAGCGCGGGAGCGCTTGCCAGATGCAGCCATGACGTTGAATATCTCTTGCGATGTGCCTGAATCAATACCGCAAATCTGGGCAATCTGTCCGGAAGTGAGAATCTTCACATCGTCCCACTTGCGATCATCGGCGAGTTTGTGTGCATACTCCTCGGAGACTCCGAGATCCATGAGTTTCTTCTTGGTTGCACTCTTGACTACCATCAGCTCTCACCCCCTAGGGCGTCCTCAAGGGTTTGAGTAACATCAACAGGAGAACCTTTGCGGCTTCGGGCTGGGTCGACTCCGTCCTCACCATATTCGAACTGTATGATTCGATTTGCAGTGTTGCGCACCGAGTTCATTCCGTCATCGGTAACCTTGAGGTCGTCCATGGCGTTGATGAGTCTCCTCTGCATGTATCCTGACTTGCTTGTTCTGACCGCAGTATCAACCAGTGACTCTCTTCCTGAGACTGAAAGCATGAAAAACTCAGTAGGCTCAAGACCACGCTTGAATGAAGAGGATACGAATCCCTTCTCTTGAGCGCCCTTGACTCCTCTCTGGAAATGAGGAAGGACACGGTCTTGGTAGCCCCTCTCCAGACGCTTTCCACGGACCTTTGGTTGACCGATGGATCCGGCCATCATCGCTAGGTTGTCCATCGAACCTCTAGCACCTGACACTGCCATCATTACTGCAGGGTTGTCAGAACCCAGATGTTCTTTAGCGACCTCTCCGGACTCAGCCTTACCTTTGTCGAGTATTTGGAGGATGTTTTCCTCAAGAGTCTCAATTGGAGTTCTGCCGGGACGAGTTTCGTATCTACGACCGTCCTTACCAAACTTCTCCAACTCCTCGTCGACTTCTTTACTTGCCCTCTCATTGATCTGTGCGATCTCGGCTTTTGCCTCGGGAGGGAGGTCCTCGTCATCGATACCAGTAGTGAATCCCATGGCAGAACAGATTGCAATAGTCATCTTGGTCATACGATTGAGGAACTCGGCACCAGCGTCAGAGCCGTGAGTTTGAACGACTGCGTCGAGGAGTCTTCCATCCTCAGCGCCGATTCCTCTCTTGTCGATAGTACCAGAGACCTTGCCGTCTGACACCATTACCTCATCTCCGACTCTGCTGGTGTAGTTGAGTTTGAATCCTGCAGGTACGATTAATCCTAGGACATCTGTACCCCGGTATCCTGACATTCCATTGCTCTCCATCTCTTCGGGAAGATCTCCGACCCAACCGATTGCTCCTAAAATCTCAAGAACGAGATTCTTGGGCAGAATACGTTCTCCATTGGTCAGCAAATATGCACCTGAAATGTGGTCGTGGATTCCACCGATGACGCTGCCACCGTATCTCGGCGTGATGATGTGCTCTTGCACTCTCATCAGAATCTTGGCCTCGGCTCTAGCCTCCTCACTCTGAATCACATGCAGATTCATCTCATCGCCGTCGAAGTCGGCATTGTATGGTGTACAGTCAGCCAAATTGAATCTGAAGGTCTTACCGGGCATGACTCTAATTTCGTGCACCATCATAGACATTCTATGAAGGGATGGTTGTCGGTTGAATATTGCTACATCGCCGTCAATCAAGTGCCTCTCGACGATGACTCCTGGTTTGGGATTACCATCTCTGTCGATGGTACTGAGTCTGTCTTCAATCTCAGTGCGGTATGATCCGCCGTACTCATCTTCGACCTCAGGACTGCCGCAGTGAGGGCAGTGCACCTCAAGGTAATCGGGGAAGTAATCATCGGGATTGGAGTGCTCCCACTTCCATCTGTTGTGGATTGTCGCCTTTGGATCGTTGTCGGCCAGGGATGCGCCTCTCGAGTCTTCGCCTCTGAGATTGTTCAGAGTAGCCTCCAAGTCCACTCCCCATTCCTCTTCAAGATCGCCGATTGCGTTCCTGCTTTTCTGCCTCATCAACTCAAGACCAGGTAGGAAGTTGGGGGCTGGTAGGACCTCGTTTAGATCGGGTCTGAAGCCGGTATACGGCTCGTCTTCGCTACCGGAGTCACACTCGGGATTTAGGCATCTGAATCCGGCCCAGATATACTTGGTTCTATCAGTGATTCTAACTCTGAAACTGTCTCCGCGCATGATATAGTTCACACCAGGGTGGACATCGGGCCCTCTGAGAATCATCTGACGTAGTTGCTCTCTATTTCGGCCTGTAACTCGAATCGGAACAGTGAGTTCCTTGGCAGTCTTCTCAGGCACACCCACCTCGTTGATACCGAGGTTTGGATCGGGGCTGATGACTGTCCTTGCGCAGAAGTTGACACGCTTTCCAGACAAGTTGCTGCGGAAACGTCCTTCCTTGCCCTTCAAGCGCTGTGCGAGCGTCTTCAGAGGTCGTCCGGAGCGATGTCTTGCAGGTGGAATTCCGCTAGTCTGGTTGTCGAAGTATGTAGTGCAGTGATACTGTAGAAGTTCCCATAGGTCCTCGACGATTAGTTGAGGCGCACCAGCGTCACGGTTCTCGCGCAGACGCTGGTTGATTCTCAGAACGTCCACTAGTTTGTGAGTGAGGTCATCCTCGGAGCGGTCACCGCTGTCCAGAGTAATCGAAGGACGGACTGTGATTGGAGGGACTGGCAAGACCTTCATGATGGTCCACTCGGGACGGCTCGAATCCTTGTCCATACCTAGGAAAATTAGGTGCTCATCAGGAATTCTCTCAAGCCATTCCCTGATGTCTCGAGCGTTGAGTTTATGCTCTCCCTTGTCCGCCTTCTTCTCCTTGAATGTTGAAGGTTTGTCGAGTACGATCTTGCCCTGCTCTGACCCGCAATGCATGCAAATCGTTCTCTTCTTGCTGGAGCACTCCTTCTCAATCTCCTTTATGATCGTCTTGAATTCTCTAGATCCGACGCCGTGCTTGATCATGATGTCATGCACGCGGTCCCTGTAGTAGTCCTGCTCGGACTTCTCAGGATCCAAGGGGTGCGTCTCAAGTGAACTGTGCAAAAGCACGTTGCTACAGGTGTTGCAAGTGGACTTCAACGCCGTCTTGATTAGATTGGTGAAGCCAATGTGTATGATGGGCAATTCTAGAGCTATGTGCCCGAAGTGACTGGGGCACTCGTCGTGCTTGTTGCCGCAGGTCTCACAGCGGATTCCAGGGTCTATTACTCCCATCTTGGGGTCCATCAGACCTTGCTTGAATGCATGTCCATCATCCTTGTAAGTATCAGCGGTCTTAATCTCCACTGATGACATCTTACGAATCTCGTTGGGATCCATCAGGCCGAACTTAATCGATTCAATTCTCTTGGGAATCTTTGCTGCATCACGGGCACTCATCTTCGATCCTCCAATTCTAATCGCATAGCTACTCCGAGACTCTTCATCTCGTCAAGCAGCAACTTGAATGCGTACGAGGTCTGGACCTTGTGAACGTCCGACCTCTCACCGCAGTTAGGACATACTGTAGTCCTGCGCTTCCAGTCATAATAGGCAATGTGGCCGCAACCCGATGTGTTGCAGACCATCATCTCCCAGCCGTCGGACTCATCCAATAGCCTGTCCTTAATCACCATCGATGCACCGTGGGAAATGAGACAGTCTCTTTCCATCTCGCCGAATCTCAAACCGCCCTGTCGGGCTCGTCCCTCAGTCGGCTGGCGAGTCAGAATCTGCACCCTTCCACGGCTTCGAGCGTGTAGCTTGCTGCTAACTAGGTGGTGTAGTCTCTGATAGTAAATTACGCCTGCGAAGACCTCTGCAGTGTATTCCTCACCAGTCTCTCCGTTGGTCATCGATTCTCGGCCGGTATGATTGAATCCGTTCCTCAGAAGTCCGGCTCTAAGGGAATCTTCCTTCTCACCTGTAAATGCAGTTCCGTCAATCTTCCTGCCTTCCATCGAGCCGACCTTGCCACCAATCATCTCAAGAACGTGGGCCACGGTCATTCGAGATGGAATCGCGTGAGGATTGATTAGCAGGTCTGGAATAACTCCATCTTCAGTGAATGGCATGTCCTTCTCATCAACAAGGCGACCAATCACTCCCTTCTGGCCGTGGCGGCTCGCGAACTTGTCACCAAGTTCCGGGATCTTGTTCGTCCTCATGGTGATTCTAACCAAGCGCCCCGAGTCTAGGGACTCTGTCACGAATACGTTGTCGACCCAGCCTTCCTCGCCGTGCCTGATTAGCATCGAGGATTCTCGGCGCTCTTGCGCCTGGAGGAATGCTCCGTGGGCCTCCTCAAGGAATCTCGGAGGGCTGGTCTTTCCAACCAATACTGAATTATCCGATTTGTCAAGGGTAGAAAGGAACTCCTCTGGAATCGGGAGTCCGTCTCTCTCGAGGTGAGAGTAACTGTCGAATGACTTCAGACCCTTGACCTCATCGAGGCCTGTTCCGGGCACCTCGATTCGCTCCTCCTGGCCACCTGGGAATCTCTTGTTCTCGGCGTTGTAAGTGCGAATGAAGGCGGAGCGGCCTAGGGCGCGCTCTACAGAAGCACGGTTCATGATGACTGCGTCTTGCATGTTGTAGCCGTGCTGGCTCATAATAGCGACGACGAAGTTCTGTCCGCCTGGTCGTGTGTTGAAATTGGTTGATTCCATCGCACGTGTTCCCACGATTGACTGCTGCGGATAGTGCATGACGTGGGCTCTAGTATCTGGGCGCAGGCGATAGTTGGAACTTGGTAGGCCAAGGCTCTGCTTGACCATCGCAGTACCGCCAGTAACTCTTGGTGTGGAGTTGTGCTCAGGGTAAGGCACTAGAGATGCGCAGACGCCGAGGATTAACTGTGGATCAATCTCTACGTGCGTATAGACTAGGATTGTGTGATCCTTCTTCTCCTTCTTCTTCAATGCATCAACATCTTCCTGATGATAATTCAGCGGCAGGCTGAACTCCTCAACGACCGCAGTTCCATTGGAGAGCTGTACTTCGACTCTCAACTTAGCCTCGGAAATTTCCTCTTCACCTAAGTTCATCCATTCGACCTTGGCCGGGTTGATTGGTCTGCCGTGCTCAGGAGACATCAGAGGAAGATCGAACGGGCGAGGGGCGACAAGTAGGTCTTCTTCTTCCTCGGCATCGACCCACTCGATGACGCCTGAGGAAACTAGGTCGGAGAATGTTAGTTCGCCTGCGCGCAGGCCCTCAAGATGGAGCTTGTTAAGATTCAAGCTACCGTGCTCGATAACGAGTAGTGGCCTGAGTACTCTTCCTCGGTCTGTGTTGATGAAAACGTCCCTGTTGGCAGTATCATGCCTGATACTTACCTCAGGCCTTAGTCTGCCAGAACGTCTACTCCTCTTGATTCTCTCGACTAGTTTGAGTGGTCTCTTGTGCAGTCCGAAGATGTCTCCGTTGACGTGGATTCTAGATCCATCTGCCCACTGCTCTGGGGACGAGTCCACATTCGCCTCAACGAGGAGTTCCTTCACGTCGTCCTCGGGAACTTCCTCGGAGACGTCAATCATCTGGGAAGCATTCTTCACTAGGCCGCAGTTCTGTCCTTCTGGTGTCTCGTTGGGACAAAGTCTACCCCATTGAGTAGGGTGCAGGTCTCGGGCCTCAAAGTGAGGCTGGCTTCGAACTAGTGGGCTGGTAACCCTGCGCATGTGAGAAAGGGCTGCGATGTACGTGGTCCTGTCAAGCAGTTGGCTGACTCCGGATCGGCCCCCGACCCAGTTTCCAGTCGCTAGAGCATGCATAATCTTGGATGTCAGGACATCTGGCCTCAGACACGAGTTAATCTTCAACTCGCGCTTGCGATTATGATGCCTCTCTAACTGATACTTCAGATCTCTTGCAAGTTGCTGTAGACTGACTCTGAACAAATCTTCCATAAGGTCGCCAGCCAATCTGACACGCTTGTTTGCGTAGTGATCTTTGTCGTTGGGATCACGGTCAGAGATGGCCATCTCCAGAACCTGTCTGACAATCCTTCCAAGGAAAATTGATTTCTTCTGACGGTGCTCGTCGGAGTCGCCGAGATGCGGTAGTAGCTCCTTGTCCAGTAGGTTCTGGATACGAGTCTCTCTATACTCCTTCTGCTGACCAGCAGCGAACTTCTTCTCCAGCCACAGAATTGCCTCCTCTTCAGTCTCGACACCGTATTCTTCGTTGTCCTTGACGTCGTTTAGATTGGCTACTGTGTACTTCATAGCCTCTACGGGGCCGGCTATGGATGCGAAAATCTCGCGGTCGTTGCTCATTCCTAGGGCTCGCATCAACAGAACGACTGGGATGGCGGTTGTTCCGGCGCTCGGAATCTTGACCATCAACATTCCATCGCGGCGCTTCTCGATGTTTATTGGCTTACGAACACCATCTCTCTGCGAGAAGATTTTCGCTACCTCGGTATCGTGGGCGTACTTCTTGTTCTTCTCGACAGTAACTCGGTTGGGGGCCAAATCTTCCATCGAAATCAGAACTCTCTCAGTTCCATTGATTATGAAGTATCCACCGGGGTCGAGAGGATCTTCGCCAGCCTTTCGTAGGAGTTGAGTTAGATGCTCTGCATCCTCGACAGATGTTTGAGGTGAGAGTTTCCTGTTCTCATCAATGTGGTCGGCGTGCACATTGCATCTAGCCGAGCGAACCATGATTGGCAAGTTGCCGATGTGGACTCCATCTTCCTCGATGTAACCGAGGTCTCCTTCAGGACTTGAGGGAGGAATGTCATCACGGTAGATTCGGAAGTCCATGTATACGGGAGAGAAGTAAGTTAACTTCCTAATCCTGCACTCGAGAGGAGTTGCTGGATGCTCTGCTCCGTTTGCCTCTCTGATTGTTGGCCTGCCCAGACGTATGCCCTTCAGTCTGACAATAATCTCCTTGTCAAGTACGTCGAGCTTGATACAGCCTCCAGCGCTCTCGCCGCCAGGGAGGTCGTCTACAGGGTCATCTGTACCGATTCGAATTGACCTGACAATCCGCTCCATCCTGCTGAGTCTTCCGTCTCCGGAAGGAATGCAGTCATTGTAAGACATCAACTGGTGATTGACTAGGCTTCTCTGTCTGAAATAACTCTCAACTATCTCCTTCATATTCTCGCCTCACGCACTCTCTACAATCAGCCTAAACGCAGTACTGGAGCCGGCTGAACGGCTATATCTAACAATCCTGACAACTCTGTTCGTTAACCAGCCAGCTGGAAGGTCATCATTCTCGAGTTCCACTGATTCCTTGATTGCCTGAATAGCTGGATCCGTAATCAGAATTTTCGGTAGCAGTTCCTTGGCCAGTCTCTTAGTTCCGTCGGAATTGTTCACCATCATATCCCAAGGTGCCAAAGATGGTTCCTCGTCCTCGACTGATAACAGTTCATGGTGAGGTACCAATATATGATTCAGAACATTGAATCGGTCATCTCCTGTAGGGATATCAGAATCGAGAATTGCCTTTCTGGAAAGTGTGATTCTCCCGGTCCTAGTTCTCTTCCTTGAGTTGATTTGCTCCCTGATGACAGCCATCACGTTCTCAAGATCCTGACTCTCCATCTCCAGCTCGAGTTTCTTAGCGACCTGCTCGACTGTCATTCTCTTGATTGCGTCCATATTGGCGTCATCGGCGAGACGGTGAGCGTGGGTTTCTGAGATGCCCAGTTCCATTAGGCGCTTTTTGGTTGAACTTTTTACTGCCATAGTGCGCCCCTCTTAACCCAGAAAACGTGGTCCTGCAGCCATATCAGGCGGGCCTGAGGGGATTCGAACCCCCGGCCACCG
>CEVA01113379.1_pt1 | contig 10215 bp, 14 predicted proteins | sample 361521 | NCBI WGS metagenome assembly CEVA01 (sample SAMEA2622823, study PRJEB7988) | marine metagenome | isolation source: saline water (ENVO:00002010), including | reverse complement strand
TCCAACATGGCGCTATTACATGGAATTATAAACGTCGACAAACCAACTGGTATCACTAGTATGGATGTTGTTCGCCATGTAAAACGTGCCAGTAATCAAGAACGAATCGGACATGGAGGTACTCTCGACCCAATGGCTACGGGCGTTATCCCAATATGTCTTGGTCAAGCTACTCGGATGATGGAATATCTGGTATCTGGATCAAAGCAATATAAGGCCCAAATAACGTTCGGAGTGGAAACCACGACTTACGATAAATTAGGTGAAATTATTCAAACCAAAAAAGTGAAACAAATAACGTATAAAGACCTACTAGATATTACTGATCGCTTCATAGGAGAGATAGAACAAATTCCACCAATGTTTAGTGCACTGAAATACAAAGGTAAACGCCTTTACGAACTTGCAAGGAAGGGGATTACTGTCAAAAGAGAATCCCGCAAGGTTAAAATTTCAAACATCTCTATTTTGCAATGGGATCCTCCAAACTTGAATGTTGAAATCACATGCGGGAAGGGATTTTACGTGCGGTCATTCGCACATGATTTAGGACAATTACTTGAATGTGGTGGATACCTTAGTGAACTAGCCCGGACAAAGAATGGCGTCTTCACTATAGAAGATGCCATACCTTTAATAGAAGTTGAAAAACGACTACTAAGCAATACTGTGAAAAGTATATTAAAACCTATAGATTTTGCTATTAAACACATGCCTATGGCAATTGTGGATTACCATACGGAAGATATGATTCTAAAAGGACAGTCTGTATCACACGACGCTAAAGTTTTTGATAGCAATGCAGGTCATAACTGTAGAGTCTATGGTACAGATGGTACGTTCTTGGCCATAATGTCATACGAATCAGAACTCAACCAATGGAAACCTAATCGAGTTTTTTCCTTAAGGTGAAGTGTCCAATTGACACGACTAGCTACACTTATAAGTGTAAAATACTCCCCCGGAAAGGGATTAATTCCTAATTACTAATCAATTTGTTTCCGTATAACTGTTGACAGTAACGAATTTATTAGATATGTTTTACATACTGTACTAGGAGGTGCCCATATGGAGGCCTATTGCTTCAAGTGCCGAACTAAGAGGACGGTTAGTAATCCTCAGGCTGTTACGTTGAAAAATGGAAGACCTGCAACAAAAGGTTCTTGTCCTTCCTGCGGAACGACGCTTTTCAGAATTGGAAAAGCTTAGATTCTGATTCGGGATCGGATTGACCTGAAAATGGTCCGGTGAACCGGACCATTCTGGTCCCCTTTACGGAGGGGATATCTGCAAGGTAGTCGGCGTCTAACCCCTTACTGTCCGTTCGGGGTTTTTGTGGTGCATGTAAAGTCACAAAAAATAATATAACTAATTGTTAAGCATTGTACCTTGGAAAGCATGGTGCTAATTTGTCCAATTTTGCCATTGTTGAGACTGGTGGAAAGCAATACAAAGTCCAACCAGGCGACACTATTAATGTTGAATCCTTACCGGGTGACACGGGGGATGAGCTAGAACTGCGTAACGTACTGTTGGTTTCCAAAGATGGCAAAATATCTGTCGAAGAATCCAAACTTAAGCGTGCTAAGGTAAAGGTGGAAATTGTAGGTCATGGCAGAAATCAAAAAGTAACTGTATTCAAATATAAGGCTAAGACACGCTACCGCAAAAAAGCAGGTCACAGACAGTCCCACACCACTTTGAAAGTTAATAATATTCTGTTGGGATAAGAATCAACTAATAGGCGGAATAATTATGGCACATAAAAAAGGCGCAGGCAGCAGCAGAAACGGTAGAGATAGTCGTGGACGGAGACTCGGAGTAAAGCGATACGATACTGAATCTGTGAAGGCTGGCACCATCATTGTACGACAAAGAGGCACAAAAATTGGTCCAGGGTTAAACGTGGGCGTTGGGAAAGATCACACGCTTTTTGCCCTAATAGACGGTAACGTCAAATTTGAGCATGCAAGCGACCAGAAGAAGCGTGCTAGCGTGTATCCAGGTAACGGTAGTTAAACAATATGAAAAAAGATATTCATCCTACGTATAACAGCAATACTACAGTGACTTGCTCATGTGGCAACACATATGTCACTGGGTCCACGAAGGACGAATTAAGGGTGGAAATTTGTAGTAACTGCCATCCTTTTTACACTGGAGAGCAACGAATAGTTGACACTGAAGGACGCGTAGAAAGACTCAAACGTAGGTTTAGTCTGGACTAACCAAGCTCCTGTACTGGTAAATGTCGCTGGCACATATTTCCTCTCCCATTTTTACGTTCGCTATATACCATGCAGTCAGATTACCAAGGCAATTTCAATAAATTTATAAGTGCTCGAGGTGTTTTCACGAAAATATGTCCAAACCAAAACATAAAGTGTCTTACGGAGGACAAGCTGTAATTGAAGGAGTAATGATTAAGGGACAAAACTCAGTCTCTGTTGCTGTGCGGAGAAGTGACGGATCAATAGCTTTCTTAAGAAATCCAATACACCCGTTTTTCAAAGGTATATCGAAGAAAATTCCCCTTATCCGAGGCATTGTAACACTTGCCGAATCCTTAATTGTTGGAATGAAATCCTTGGTTTTTTCCGCTAACGTTAGTGCTGAACAAGAAAACGACGAAATTAGTAAATCCGAAATGGTGGGTATCCTGTCATTATCTCTTGTAATGGCTATAGGACTATTCTTAATTCTTCCTATTGTGGCTAGTCAACCATTTGAAGGACTAATGGGCTCTGATATAGCCAGCAATATAGCAGAAGGAGTCATTAGATTAGCGATATTTATATTGTATATATTGCTTATTGGAAACATGGCTCAAATTCATAGAGTATTTATGTACCACGGAGCTGAACATATGACGGTACATGCCTACGAACATGGGGATCCTTTGGAAAAAGATTTTGTTAGGCGTTATCCGACAGCTCACCCTAGATGCGGTACTGCCTTTCTACTGACGGTTATGTTAGTTGCCATCGTCGTATTCACTTTCATTCCAAGAGATCCTTTCTGGTGGCTCATTCTCTCAAGAATCGTACTAATTCCATTAATAGCAGCAGCTAGCTACGAGGCAATTCGATTCAGTGGATTCCACTCCGAAAATCGAATCGTACAAATACTTTCAATGCCTAATCTAGGCCTTCAATCATTAACAACAAAACAACCAACTGATGACCAAATTGAAGTCGCGATAGCAGCTATGAACCAAGTGATTGAGGCGGACCAAAACGAATCAGGAAATTCTGGCGCGAATTAAACTATTTTCATAATTGATCAAAATTAGGCGCCTCGTCTTTCCTGCAACACATTCCTTATTTCGTCTAGACTAACACCTGCATCCGACAAAAGAACCATGGCATGGTAAATTAAGTCCGCTGTCTCTTCCATTAAGTGTTCCTTATCACCTCGGACTCCCGCTAACGCCATCTCTCCAGCTTCTTCAATTACCTTCTGACTAATCCTATCCGTACCTTCCTTGAACAATTTCGTTGTGTAACTGCCTTCAGGTAATTCTCGTTTTCTCTCCTCAATCAATCTAAAAAGTCCATCGAGTACACCAACCGTTGAATCATCTGAAAAGAATTCTGGTTTTTCTAATAAAGCAGTAACAAAACAAGACTTACTACCCGTGTGACAAGATGGCCCTTCAGGATCAACTTTTACTAATATAGCGTCGCCGTCGCAATCAACCTTCATAGACCTAACTCTCATATAATTGCCAGAAGTTTCACCCTTATGCCACAATTCCTGCCTGCTACGACTATAGAACCAAACATCTTTCTCTTTAATGGTTCGATTCAATGATTCTGGGCTCATATAACCCAAAGTTAGCACATCACCAGTCGTAGCATCCTGAACAATTGCGGGCACAAGCCCGTTCCGATCCAGTTTTATCATATCTACATTCACCTCTAAATATAAACAGTGAACGAAACGTTAAGTGTAGGAACTTTACGATACCGCAATGAAAATATCCTTGCTTAGGGGTTAGAGGCTAATTGAAGATTCGAAAATCTAATCGGAACACCTCTTCTTGATATATATTCCTTCGTTTGTTCAATTGTGTAGGTACCATAATGCAGTATGCTAGCAGCTAATGCTGCGTCAGCATTAGCATCAACCAAAGCTTCAAACATGTGTTTAGGTGACCCCGCACCACCACTAGCAACTACTGGCACATTAACAATTTCATTTATCGCTTTTAATAAATCTAAATCATATCCCTCTAGTGTTCCGTCACGATCAATACTATTTACAACTATCTCTCCCGCTCCCAACTCAGAAGCTCTAACCACCCATTCCAAAACATCTATTCCAGTAGGTTGACCTCCACCGTGTCCAGTCCTCGTTCTGACTTCCCACCTCGGCGCACTGACACTAGATATACGCAGTGCATCCAATCCTAGCACGACACACTGGCAACCAAATCTATCAGCCCCTTCTGCTATCAAATTAGGGTTGTCTACCGCTGCGGTATTAATAGAAATTTTGTCAGCCCCTGCCTCCAACATTTTTTGCATGTCTTGAACCGAACGGAGCCCACCCCCTACGGTCAGCGGGATAAATACCTGTTCGGCGACCTTCTCTACAACGTCTAACATTATTGACCTGTCATCTGACGATGCTGTTATATCGTAAAATACGAGTTCGTCTGCCCCATCTTTGTCATATGAAGACGCCATAGCAACAGGGTCACCTGCATCCCTATGGTCAAGAAATTTAACGCCTTTTACAACCCTACCACCTTTAACATCCAAACAAGGAATGATTCTTTTAGCTAACAAGATATTACTTCCTAACAAGCATCATGTACTGACTACTATTCAGATTCCGTAGTGCTCTAAATCTAAATCCCAGTTTATCTGTCATTTTACGTAATTCATCCTCACTTATACGCTGGCTAAGCGGAGGACCTTCATCCATCTCCCTTTTATGCCATTCTAAGATAATAAGCCACCCTGACTTTTTTAGACACCTCTTGGCTTCCTTCAGCAGAACCGAAGGTCTACTAGCTTCTTGTAATACAAAAGACGTGATAGCGCCATCTAAAACTTCATCTTCAATAGGTATTTTTGTTTCTTTCGACAATATTAATTCCGTATTTGTTAAGCGAGCAGCCTTCAAAGCTTTCTGAGTCGCATCCAGCATCTCTTTCTGTACGTCTAGCGCAAATAGCTTTCCATCAAAAAGGTACTTGGCAAGCGGAATAGAAAAATAACCTGGCCCACATCCAATATCGGCAACCCAATGGTGAGACATTATGGGTAAAAGCGAAATAAGCCTCGAAGGGTCAATAAGTTGTCTCCGTTCCCGTGAAACCAAAATATCATTATCATTTGGGTCAAATTTCACCTTAGGTGTCATATTGATAATCCTTCAAAATTATTATTGTCTTAGTTCTTAAAACGATTGATAGCATCACTTAAATCTATGTCGCCTGAGTAAATGGCCTTGCCCACAATTACGCCTTCCACACCAATAGAAGATAGCTCAGTAATGTGATCCAACGAAGATACACCTCCGGCAACGATCACACCCAAAGAAGTACTACTAATCAAGCCTCGTATAACTGGGAAATTTGGCTCTGTAAGCGTTCCATCCCTACTCACATCAGTATACACGAATCGCTTAAATCCTATATCTTCGACCATTTGAACGGCACTATGTAGAGATTCTGACGTATGTGTCAACCAGCCTCGCTTTAATACCACTCCATCTCTGACATCTATGCCTGCTACTACCGACTCAACTCCCATGGTTGATATTACATCACTCATTAAATCTGTATTCTCCAAAATTGCTGTCCCAATTATCACCCTGCTAACCCCTATAGAAACCACTGATTTTACTGCCCTAATTGTTCTAATACCTCCCCCTAACTGAACTGGAATGTTTACAGAAGATAGTATTTCTGAAACCGTATCTAAATTTACAGGTGAGCCTACCCTAGCTCCATCCAAATCAACAATATGTAGTCGAGTAGCACCCATACGTTCCCATTGAGTTGCAACATTTTTAGGGGATCCAAAATACACTGTTTCTTTATCGTAATCACCCTGGTATAACCTTACGCATTTACCGCCTCTTATATCAATCGCTGGAATTATTTCCACAGCATTCACCTACTAGACCCGTGCGAGTTTAACGAAATTCTTATACATCAACAATCCGTTAGCACCACTTTTTTCAGGGTGAAATTGTACTGCCAACACATTGTCCCACCCAACTGCACTGCAAAATTCGATACCGTATACAGTTTTCCCAGTAACAATATTTGAGTCCTCTGGCTCTGCATAATAACTATGTACAAAATAAAAATGTGAACCTTCAGGCACTCCTTCAATTATCGGATGAAAATCATTGAATATGACCCGATTCCAGCCCATTTGAGGTATTTTCTGACTAGTGGGCAATTTTTTGACTTTGCCATCTAAGACTCCCAAACCAGGTTCATTACCCTCCTCAGATTCGTTAAACAGTAATTGTAGTCCCAGGCAAACACCTAAAAAAGGCTTACCACTTGATATGAATTGTATGAGTGGTTCAATCAATCCTTTCGATCTGAGACTTTTCATGGAAGAGTCATTCGCCCCCTGCCCCGGAAATACCAATCCATCCGAGCATTCAATAACATCAGGATTTGACGTTATAATTCCAACAGCACCGTGCCATTCCAAAGCTTTCTGAACGCTCCGGAGGTTCCCGGCTTGATAGTTGACTATAGCAATTTTAGGTTTTTTCATTACCATTAAATATCAATAATCTAAAATCACAGAGAGTTTCGCAAATAGATACCCCTGTAATCCGCACTTCACAAATTTCTATCGAAAAGATGGGATACGGATTAATTCTGATCAAGGATTGTTGCCTGAATCATACTCGTTTTTCAGAAGATAGTTCAAAAGGCTTATCTCGATCTTCATAACGCGCCATTATAAATAAAAGGTCAGATACTCTGTTTAAATATCTCAACACCTCTCTGTTCTTGATCTCCCCTGTTTCACTCAAAGCGACAACTCTGCGTTCCGCGGTCCGAACCATACTTCTGGCAAGATCTAGCGCACTGGACCCCGGAGACCCCCCTGGTACTATAAATTCAGGGGGCATTTCTATATCTCCTTGCAATCTATCGATGATTTCTTCTAAGTTCGAAACCATATCAGCAGTAACTACTGCATACTTGGATCGTAATGAATTCCATTTGTCAGGACTGGTAGCTAACTCTGAACCTACCGTGAACATCTCTCTTTGAATCTTTAAAAGAGTGGTCTTGATGAAATCATCTTTACTCAATGCTCGTGCCAAACCCATAGCAGACACAGACGTATCTACTTCCCCATATGCCTCTGCCCTTGGATCAGATTTGGAAATCCGACCGCCGAAGAGCAACATCGTTTCTCCTGAATCACCATTCTTCGTATATACCTTCATATTAAGCAAGATTATACCAGTAGATAGACTAAAAGACAGAGGCACACTCATTGTTCGGTGAGTGTGCCTCTGTCTTTTAGTCTATCCCTGTAATCTATTCTGAAGCCTTAACCTCTATCAACCTCGGCTTTGCAATTTCCAGTTTATTGAAATTCACCGTGAGCACTCCGTTCGAATAGCTTGCCTTAGAACTCTCTAAATCAACACTTTCTGGCAAAGTAACTGATCTGTGGATGAATCCACGGTTACGTTCTCGTACCAAGAATTTCATCTCATCTAAACTATCTTCTTCCATGGCGTCAACCTTTATATCTAGCATACTATGCTCGACGCTAACTCTAATATCATTTAAAGATACTCCTGGCATAGATACTTGAACTACAAAATTGTTCTCACTCTCTTGTATGTCGAGTGGAGCTTCAACGATCCTATCTCTACTTCCATTTGAATGAGTCTTGCCAACAATACCGCTCATCAACCAATCCAAACCGGATTCTTGCCCGGCAACAATTTGAAACGGATAATTTCTACGCAATAACTCCATACTTTCTCTCCTATATTGAATTTTAATCTATTAACGGAATCGGTATCTACAAATGCCTAGTTAGTTTAATAAACTTATCATTCGTTTGTCAAGTTTCATGACTATATTACAATAAGTATAATCACACATATTTTATACTATATGATATAATAATAGTTCATATTCAGTCGGTTATATAAGCAGGATTTAGTCATGTCCAACTACTATGGCATTCTTGGCATATCCAAGAATGCAAATGAAAAAGATATCCGATCAGCTTACAGAAAATTAGCACGCAAATATCACCCTGACCTGAATCCCGGAAGTAAAGAATCAGCAGATAAATTCAAAAAAATTAATGAGGCTTACGAAGTTCTATCTGATTCAAAATCTCGGGGAAAATACGATATATACGGAGAAAATTGGAAGCATTCAGACGAGTTAGGCTCCCCATTTGGAGGAGGAGGACAGACACGCTACGCAAAGTCTAATTTTCAAAACTACGAAACCCTATTTGGATCCAGTGGATTCGGCAACTTAGGGGATATCTTTAATAAATCACAAAGAACGTCTGAGTTGGAAACATCGATTGAAGTGACTCTAGAAGAAGCTTATTCCGGTACTAATAGAACCGTAAAAATCAACGTTGGAACCAATGAACGTCGTATAGAAGTAACTATTCCCCCTGGAGTAGACACAGGATCTGTTGTTAAAGTTTCTCCTTATCGCAACCAAAAAATTCTTTTGAATATAATTGTCACTCCTCACAAACTTTTCAGTAGAAAGGGTGATGATCTAACAGTCAAAGTAGAAATACCTATCGAAGATGTAGTTTTAGGAGGGGAGATTGAGGTAAAAACACTGAAAAGCCGCATCCAGCTTAAAGTCCCACGAGAAAGCCAAAATGGGCAAAGAATACGGCTTAAAGGACACGGCATGCCAAAATTAAAAGACAGGAATAAGACCGGAGATCTTTATGTGGAAATCCAATCAATAATACCAAAAAACATGAGCGATGAAGAAATTGATTTATTCAAAAAATTAAAACAGTTAAGAGCTAGGAAAGTATGAACATGACAGGAGACGAAACACTTGGATACGATGAACCTTGTTTCGTAATTAGTGTAGCAGCACGAATCCTAGGGGTCCAAACCCAAACACTGCGATACTACGAACGTATAGGCGTTGTTATACCGTCTCGAACAATGGGAAGGCAAAGAGTATATTCTAGAAGAGATGTAGACCGTGTAAAACGTATACGAAAATATATGGAAGACTGGGGAATAAATTTGGCTGGAGCCGAAGTATTAATTAGGCTCATGGATCGACTACAAGAATCTGAATCGGAAATACGGAGACTAAAATCTGAAAACCAAAGACTTAAAGAACTACTGACCGATTACATATAAGTCAATTAGGTCTGGCATTATGCTTTTCCAATACCACTGGAGCCGATACTGATATATACTACTGTTCTCTGTAAGGCTACCGCGAAAAACTGAATCGTGCATCATTAAACTAGGGGATTACTTATTAGATGGATAACAATACAGAAAATGACATCTCGGAAAATTCTATAATTGTGAAACAGGTTCAATACGCTTGGTTATGGTCATCAATGCCTTGGGTTATCGCACTAGCAGCACTTTTCTATATAGGTATTATTCCGGAGCCAACAATAGCATCAATCATCATCCTGATTATAGCCGTACCTAGATACTTGATATGGCGAGGCACGGCATACATACTTAACGATGAAGCACTTATTTATCAACGGGGTGGAATTACTGGATCACAGAAATTTCAAGTCCCCTTTGACAAGATAGTACAAGTGAGTTCTAGGTATGGAAATTTTGGAAGAACATTAGGGTATCAGGTCGTAGATATAACTTTAGATAACGGAGCAAAGGCGAGCCTAAGTTATCTACCAATCCCAAATGATGTAGAGTCACATATTCTCGAACGTATCCCAGAATATCAGGAACTCCAAGATGAGACTTCTGATCCCGATTCTGAAGACCTAGGGGACGACCAGCCGTCCGATAAGCTAGATGCATAAGATCTTGATCCTACATCAAAACTGCAATGCACATCGAACTACAAACCGTGGGAGAAATTACCCTTAAAAGCAGGTCATGTCCATTCAAAGTAATACATCAACGTTAATACTGGCTGATAAGCTCATAGACGGAAAAGGTGGGTCAGCCATTGAAGATGCAGGAGTACTACTTTTTGGACCTATAATTAAAGCC
>CEVA01229697.1_pt1 | contig 10220 bp, 8 predicted proteins | sample 361521 | NCBI WGS metagenome assembly CEVA01 (sample SAMEA2622823, study PRJEB7988) | marine metagenome | isolation source: saline water (ENVO:00002010), including | reverse complement strand
GTCATCATTACTCGATGCGATCAAACCTGCAAAACTAGCGTTACTTGAGCGTCGACCTAACAATATCCTACTTGGCCAATCGCTCGCCGCAAATCTCGAAGTTGCAAACGGCGAAACAATAACGTTGATTGCACCCCGCAAAAATTCTAACGATTGGGTTGAGATGCCAAGGTATATTCCCCTAAAAGTAATAGGAACTTTCAGCGTCGGGATGCATGAATTCGACGCCGCTTTCGCACTACTATCAATTCAGAACGCTGCACGGATCTTTGACTTTAACGGCACGGTATCGGGACTCCGAGTTCGGTTTTATGACTCGAACATTGCTCCAAAGCGTGCCATGGCAATAGCTAACAGCCTGAACAACGACATCGTATCGGTTAACTGGACACAGTATCACCGCAATTTTTTCCATGCTTTAAAGTCACAAAAGCGAATAATGTTCGTCATTCTTTCATTAATCGTTGCAATCGCAGCATTTAATATTGCGGCATCAATGTCCATGATCGTCGGGGAAAAAGATCGAGATATCGCCGTGCTACGTACCCTCGGGCTAAGCAGTTACGCCGTAATGTTAATTTTCCTTCTACACGGTATCGTAATAGGTGTGGCCGGGATCGTATTAGGCACACTAATCGGCACCTGGGGTGCGAACCAGGCAGATCGGGTCGTTGCTGCGGTGGAACATTGGTTCGAAATTAGTTTGATAAAACCGGATGTATATTATATCGACTACCTACCTGCCGATGTACGTCTGGCGGACATAATCCTTATCGCTTCCGTCACATTTATCATTTGTGTCATAGCCACAATATATCCGGCATGGCGAGCAGCACGCACGGCGCCCGCAGCTGCGCTACGTTACGAGTAGGTTACAGTAACCAACTATGGAATAACTGCGATGGCCAGTCTCTGCGACGTGCTAATATGAACTCAGTAAGATGTTCCATTAATTCACCAGACAGATCGTGTATTCGCGCATATGTGCCAGGGTATTGAACAGGAACCTTGTCGCGGGAAATTGGACTCAGTCGAACCAACTCCTCGCGAATCGATGCGTCGGATAACATCCGGTGTAGCAGTTCATATGTTTCGATAAAAGCCCTAAATTCTACTCCCGGATAGGAATTAAAAGCAGACTGTATTCGACCTAAGGGTGTACGATTTAATTCCAACTCCAAATCTGTTTTATACCCGCTCGCAGTCGCTTCCCCAATTGCAAATAACAGCCCAGCGAATGTTACGACACGAGTGCTACGAAATTTTGCCTGGCGAAGATACCACCCATCGTGTTTTGACCGTGAAAACTTAAACTCTTGCCAAACAGCATAGGCATGCAAGTAGCGCGACAGATCATTTAGTAGATGAGTGTAATGAGTCATTCGGTTCTTAGAATAACCGTACCAGGCTAACAATTGACCGCGTAAGAAATTAAATTCTCTAGCATTATAAATTGGCCTCGCATCTAGCAATAATTGCATCCGAGTCCCGAATATCGCCGCTTCCTCAGTGAGGCTCCCCCGAGCATTAGGTTCTAACAAACACGAAGTGCGAACCGGACGGCAGTAGATCCCTTCGGCTTTTGAAGGTCGAAGACTCGTTTTTATTAATTCGGCACGAATTTTTCTTACCATCAATCCAACTTGCACCTGGTCAAGCTCTATCCGGTCGTCAATAATGATTATGCAATCTATATCCGATTCTGAAGAGGCTTCAAGCCGCCCCAAAGAGCCAGCAACTGCAATCGTCATTACCGGTTCACTATGTGAACCCAGAAGCTCTATCAAGGCCCTGGATATATCTCTCACAATGTCACGAGAAAATAACCGACTGTGATTCAGCACAGGGTAAGGTTCGAGATCTAGCTCGTCATCAAACTGTTCAAACACTAGCTATTGAACTCCGAAAAGTTTAGGACCCGTTGGCGCTTTATAAATTTAGGTAGGATACGCGCCACCCGTATACATAACCCCATCACGTTTTTAAATGCAATTTTGTCAGGGGATCAGGATTGACTGTTACGTCACCCCCAAAGCATATATTGCAGCGCACAATCAACAATCTATAATGGCTCCCTTATAAAATTAACACGCGCCGGAAAGACACTATGGATATTAAAGGGAAAGTGGCCATCATAACGGGGGCCGCAAGTGGCATCGGCCGCGCGGCGGCTCTGGAACTTCAAAAACATGAGATTGGTGCAATCGCGCTCGTGGACATGGCAGATTCCGTGCATGCGATTGCAGACGAGCTAAATGCACTCAATGGGCGCGAGACTGTCCGAGCCTTTCAAGGCGACACGACAGACGAGACCTTTCGCAAACGCGTCTTTGACTCTACCCGTAGAGATTTTGGCGTCGTTAATATTTGTGTTCCAGCCGCTGGCATCACTCGTGACGCGCTTGCTGTTCGCGTTAATAGGGAAAAAGGTAGAGCGAACATCTACCCGATCGAAAATTTTCGTCACGTCCTTGAGGTGAATCTCATTGCGCCGATCTACTGGGCGTTAGAACTAGTTGCGCAAATGGCGGAAGAAAGATTTTCCCGAGGCGCCGAGCAATGGGAACCAGCGGAAGGTGTCCAAGGAGTAATTGTATTTATTGGTTCCGTGTCCGCCCAAGGTAACAAGGGCCAAATCTCTTACGCCACTGGCAAAGTCGGCCTAGAGGGCGCTGCCTCTACATTGATGAAGGAAGCAATGTATTACGGCGTCAGATGTACCGTGATACATCCCGGATTCACTGATACACCAATGGTGCGCTCGCTAGGTGAGGATTACATCGCTAACCACGTTATCCCTGCCACTCAAATTGGACGTCTGATACGACCGGAAGAAATCGCCGACGCTATCTGTTTTCTGATCAGAAATTCGGCGGTTAGCGGCCAGCTCTGGGCAGATGCTGGATGGCACCCTATGCCGACCTAGAAAACAACCCAATGGTCCTAAATCAAACTAAAATAGCTAGCTTCATATAATGCACCGAGCCGTTTAGTTTGCTAGTTAATTCTGCAGGCAACAAAACCCGTCGGCTAGCAGATCCACTTCTTTGCCTTTTGCCCTTGGCTGGATTGTGTCAAAAGCGAAAATAAGAGGAACCGCATCCGAAGAAAATTTCGCTGGGAACGGCAATTCCTGTATGAGTCCGGCTAAAAGACGCTTTACTCATGAGTAAAAATACTCAAATAAAACGAAGCTCTTGTATTATTAATTCTAAATAACTTGTATGAGCTTTTACCCGTAGTAGACATCAAGAAAAATCTGTATGTAATTATTTTTATTGACTATTTTATTTTATATTAGAGTTATTCCTTCCTATTTTGCTACAAAGCTTTCAGACGATTAATTTTTCACTATGAGACATTAGTATGAGAAACTTGATAAACTTCTAATATTCTAGTAAAAGTAACAATTGTAACTAATTAATAATTATTGGTTATTCTGTATAAATTGGAATTCTAAGGTCTGGTCTAGGAAATAATTGCGAAGCAACAACAATGTGTAGCTTTTAATGACGGTTATGCCCAATTTAGTCCCACTAGGTATATAACAAGGCTTTAATGCAGACCATCCTCTCGATATATAGGTCAGTTTCACTACCGTTGTCGTTGGTGAGGATGGTCAACACAAAAATAATGCCGAACGGCAAGCAAAGACTGCGTTATGTATCAAACAAATGCCCTAACCATCGGATATACAGAAATAATATTCGTACAAGGTAATATGGATGCTTAGGGCCCACCCGCTACGGTTGTATAGATCCCTAATGATACCTTCTGATTAGGTTCCCTGTCATATGACATTTGTAAACTCCGATTTTTCCAATACCTAAAACACTTCAAGGTCATTTCATTATGGAATTCCTAATCGAATACGGGATATTCGCGGCAAAGCTCCTGACTGTTGCAATAGTTATTAGCCTTGGAGCGGGAGCACTTGTCCTATTAATCTTAGGGCGTTCTCACGGATCGCATGAAGACCATATTGAGGTTAAAAATTTAAACGATAAATACACGTCGATGACTCTCGCGCTTAAGTCCGCAATGTTGCCGACGAAGTTATTCAAAGCAGCGCTGAAGGAACAGAAGGCCAACCGAAAACGAGAAGATAAAGTGCAAAAAAAGGACGTCGAAAAATCGCGGGTCTATGTTTGCCGTTTTGTTGGGGATCTACATGCATCCACAGTACCGTCTCTCGCCGAGGAGGTTACAGCGATTCTTTCGGTGGCCTCTAAAAACGACGAGGTAGTCGTGGTCATAAGCAGTGCAGGAGGCGTGATCCAAGGATATGGGTTAGCCGCATCCCAACTCCAACGAATACGGGACCGAGGCATCCGACTCACCGCAGCAGTAGATAAAGTTGCTGCAAGCGGCGGGTATATGATGGCGTGCGTGGCCGACAAAATCATCGCTGCACCTTTCGCAATTTTGGGGTCAATCGGTGTAGTCGCTCAACTGCCGAACTTTAATAGACTCTTAAAAAAACACGATATCGACTATGAAGAAATTACTGCCGGCGAGTTCAAACGTACGCTAACCATCTTTGGGGAAAACACTGAAGCTGACCGCGATAAATTTCGCGAAGAGATTGAAGACGCACATCAGTTATTTAAGGAATTCGTCGCTTCGAATCGTCCCCACGTCGATATGGCGACGATAGCAACGGGTGAATACTGGTATGGTACACGTGCGCTCGAGCGAAAACTAATTGATACACTAACGACGAGTGACGACTATCTCTATCGTCGATCACTCGAGTCAGACGTATTCGAAGTTAGTTACGTCCGAAAACGCTCTATAGTAGATAAAATTCTTGGGCAAACATCAAAGATTTTTAACATGCTTTCGGTCATTGATGGCAAATAGCAACGTGTTTAGATCACTTTACAAGTGCGAAATATCGGCAATTGACTCGCCGCGCTCTATGTAACCCGGCACGGCAGGGACACGATAATACCCTCCTCCATTTATCGCTCGAATGCTCGGCGAATTTCTTCACCAATTATATTTTTATCCCTTCACGCACAATCGGGGCATCTCGAGCGTACGAGGGCCGTAAGCACGGATTCCTGTGGCACCATTCACCATCAAAGCCTGAGAGAATATATCTCCTAACGCCAACTTCATCAAAACATCTGGAATATTCATTTAAGACCAAAATCACCTTTACCTGTAGTGAATAATTTAATTATCGTCTTTAAAAAGATAGTCTTCATTTATAAATAACATATCTCCAATATCCAGACCTAGTCGCCGAGCCTCATCACCGTTGATTTCAATGACATAGCGTACCGGCTCTATTGAAACAACCGACGATAATGAGTGTGGAATGAGATTTCGTTCAATCTGAATTATCAGCCCCCCTTCCGTGACAAAAAGCATATCTAGTGGAATGTAAGTATTCTTCATCCACATACGGACAATGACGGGTTGAGAAAAGTCAAACAACATTCCAGAGCGCCTGGGTAGCGATTTACGCCACATCAATCCCTCTTTGAGTCCGGATTGATCACGGACATATTCAAGTGCTAACCAGACTGCGACACCGTCGTTGCGTATCACGACGATATCCTTAGCCTCCGCAATTACCACGGTGTGCAAACAACCTGTATAAAGAAAAAAGCAGAGGATCATCTGACGAACATTTCGTCTGCTTCGGAAACGTTTGTAAGAATCAATGCATCGCATTGCTGATGTTAAAAGAAAATCATAAAGTCAATACTTAAAAGACGCCTTAACAGAAAAGCCGATAAATGTCTTTGATGATTCTACAATTCCGCTTCACCCAACATCGGGGGAATATCATCTCGGCCATAATGGGTAACTCTCACATATATTTATTCGAAAGTTACTGGAAACATATGGCCAGATCAGGAAACACAAGCGTTTAGTGAATTTATCGTGCAATAAGCCGTTAAAAATATAATCTTTCATTCGTCCTCAAGCTCTTAATCCACGAGGACTCAGACAGAGCGTTCGCCGCGGCTACTCCTATCGATTTCTACCGCAACAATAGACTCCTTAGCGAACATCCGCATTAATTTATGCGTCGCAAGATATGAGAGAAAACAATAAGCAGTAAAGAAATATAAACCGAGCCCTATCCTCGCTGCACTGAACTGGTCATTGCTGCCCCCAAAGTAGGCGACTAGCACAGCCACCACAAACACATCCGCCATCGACCATTTTCCAAGACTCTTTATAAAATTGAGCCCACGTATATGCCACGAGGGCCATCGACGTTGAGCTATAAGAATAGCGACAATAATTTTTAGCAATGGTGTAATCACGCTAAAGGCAGTAACAAGAAATGCAATAAAAAAATTATTCGCCCTAGCGAGACTCGTGATCATGGTAATCACGCTCTTAGCTTCAAACTTCAAGACGACTTCCCCTACAATCGGTAATATTGTATAGGCCTTAAGAACTAACATGGGAGCCAGTAAGCCTATAACAAGGCACATTGCAGCAACTCCGATCAAGTCGTATATCATCACTAACTCAGATGACTTTTCCCCTATACGAACCAAAATTCGACGCGCAACCAAATAAATCAAGCTAGCTATTGCAAAAGCGATGCCACTGCGTTCCCCGATCACTTTTCGCCGCGAGGCTTCTTCATGCAAATCCTCAACACGCCTTTTTGTCTTTGTCGCTCCAGAATAGAGCGAAAACGTGAGTACTTCGAGAGTCGACTTCCAAGCCAATTCAGTCGCGTGGTCAATATCCATCTCAGTGTTAGCGGCTCTTGTAAGCTTAGCTGCATCTATCGAGTATGTAATAGATATGATCGCGAGTACCAAAGCGATTGGGTAGTAAACTAGACGCACTGTGGAATCCGATATGGCTAGTGCCTGTTCTAAGGGTTGTCCCGCTTCACATTCTCTTGCTTTTATAACGGAGCGTGAAATCTTGCCTTCCGTTTAAATAATCGTTCGTGAGATCCATTTCGTCAAGGAGGCTACTTCAAGGGCTTTAAAATGGATATCTTCCGTTGATACCTACCGAAATCTACGGTCTATATATAGACATAACACACCACAAATCAATTCTCGCAACGCGCTACGACTCAACAAAACTAGCGACAACTAGCTGTGCTGGCTCCATCAAATCTAACTTTACTCCTATATTTATCAATACGTTAATTATATTCTTATTTTAACATTTCTGTTTCAAAGGGCGCTTTAAACAGTCCCCGACCATTAAATGGTCGAAAAACTCTAAGGCTAGCTAAGGCTTCGTAAAATCACAACGTCAACAGCGCCGTATCGACTGGTTTATAATCCTTCCCGATATCATAACGAACCATACAAAGTTAAAGAGGTGAGGCCGTGCCTGTGAAGAAGAAAAACCCGTCAAGCGGAAGCAAAGTTACGATCAATGATGGTCAGCTACAGGTCCCCGATAACCCGATAATTCCGTTTATTGAAGGAGATGGAATTGGCCCTGATGTCTGGAGGGCTAGTTCGAGAGTCCTCGATGCGGCTGTTTTTAAAGCGTACGGAGGCCAGCGCATAATCAACTGGACAGAAGTTTATGCGGGAGAGAAAGCAAACGAGCTAACCGGCTCGTGGTTACCAGATGCAACGCTCGATGCCTGCCGAGAATATCTCGTCGCCATCAAGGGGCCCCTGACCACACCCATTGGTGGTGGTATCCGTTCTCTCAATGTGGCGCTCAGACAAATACTTGATCTTTATGTGTGTTTGAGGCCTGTCCGCTGGTTTGATGGTGTACCATCACCGGTCAAACGAGCCGACCTCGTCGACATGGTGATCTTCCGGGAAAACACCGAAGATATTTATTCCGGCATTGAGTTTGAGCAAGGCACGGAAGAAAACACGCAATTTTTAAAGATTTTCGCGGATAATTTCCCGGAGTTGTTTAATAAAATTCGTTTCCCAATCTCATCGGGGATTGGTATAAAACCTATCTCAGAAGAGGGGACATCTCGCCTAGTCCGTAGCGCGATAAATTATGCAATAGCAAATAATCGAAAAAGCGTCACGATCGTACATAAAGGCAACATTATGAAGTTCACAGAAGGTGCATTTCGTAATTGGGCATACAAACTAGCAGAAACTGAATTCGCCGATAAAACCTACACCTGGGATCAATGGGAACGCACTCGGGCAAAGCAAGGCGAACAAGCGGCTAACGAGGAACAGAAATCCGCACTGAGCGGAGGAAAAATACTCATAAAAGATGCCATTGCAGACATTACACTGCAACAAGTACTAACCCGCCCAGATGAGTTTGACGTTATTGCCACGATGAATTTAAACGGTGATTACTTATCGGATGCACTTGCAGCCCAAGTGGGTGGAATCGGAATCGCACCTGGAGGCAATGTGAATTACGACACCGGTCATGCCATCTTTGAAGCGACCCATGGCACCGCGCCAAAATATGCAGGACAAGATAAAGTTAACCCTGGCTCCGTCTTACTTTCGGGAGAGATGATGCTTCGGTATTTGGGCTGGACTGAGGCGGCCGATCTCGTGATCACTGCAGTTGACAAGACTATTGCAGAGAAAATTGTCACCTACGATTTCGCCCGACTGATGGAGGGCGCGACAGAGGTGAAATGCAGCGAATTCGGGGATGCAATGATCGAAAGGATGTAGACGCATTATGTAGTAGCCGAATCAGTCCATCAGGGATCGCGTACGATTCTCCGCAGTACTCACCTGGTACCCACACCGATCTTGCTGCATATTCGTTGAATACCAACACCCACGGGGCCTGAACAACAACAAAATCTAGTTAGAAATTCCCGGGTGTCGGTCAACGCTAGGAATCGACATAAGGCATCCATGTCGGGGACTTCATCCGAGCGGTGACAAAATTAACAGAAAACAGTAGTATCCGTGGCTGTTACCGGAATCGTTATCATTTACACCGCACCTTTACAAACTCGTACTTTGCTATGAACTACACTAACGAGCGAGAGACGACATCATTGGCCACGTTACAAGGTGGTGACCGTGCGCTTGTTATCGACATTAACCCGCATAACCCCAAACTAAGAGCGAAACTTGCGGCCAGAGGTCTTGTTCCTGGGGTTGAAGTGGGGATCGTGCGAGGTGGAGATCCCATATTATTACTAGTTGACGACGCACGATGGGGTGTTAACCGTAATGACGCAGACTCGGTTCGCGTCAACATAATTAAGCGAACGAGGAAATCCTTACTACAAAGATTGTGGGCTCGATGACACAACCCCTTGCAACGCTCACAGCCGGGCAAACTGCTACCATCAGGGGATTCTCACAAGACAACAGTGTCACGCAACGGTTATTGCAGCTTGGAATAATCGAAGGTGAAAGGGTCGATGTCGTGCGACGTGCTCCGGCAGGCGACCCGATAGAGATTCGAATCCTTGGGTATTCTTTGTCACTACGCAATACGGAAGCCGAGATAATCCTTGTCACCCTTGCATGAACTCTGATTCGCACAATAAACTTCCCGTAGTTTTAACATTAGGCAACCCCAATACTGGGAAGAGCACGTTGTTCAATGCGCTTACCGGAATGCATCAACAGATCGCAAATTTCCCCGGGGTTACTGTAGAGTCGATGCAGGGCGAAGCTAACGTCCACGATCGCCGTATGACCATTGTCGATCTGCCGGGAACTTACTCACTCGCCGCGCAATCACCCGACGAGATGCTGACAATTGATGCGTTACTCGGCCGAGTTCCTCAAGTAGGTAATCCGGATGTTGTCGTCATCGTTGTCGACGCAAATAATTTGCGTCGAAATTTATTTCTTGCGTCTCAGATCCTAGAGATATCCCAGCGAGTAGTCTTGGTACTCAATATGATGGATTTAATCACCGCTAATGGGATCAGTATAGATATTCAAAAACTCTCCGCTGCTTTACAGATCCCAGTGGTGCCTATGTGCGCTGCACGCGGTGAGGGATTAGAAATGCTTAAGCAGGCGATAGGTAACGTATTGAATCAGAGGCCGCCAGCTCACCGCATAATCGACCAAGCATTGCGGGGAGTAGCTATCGAACTTGCGGCAGAGCTAAGCACGGACATGGCTCCGCTAAGCGCTGTCGAAATTGAACGCGCATTAATCGACAACGGCGGTTATGCGGAACAGCGTTTACTCGCGCAAAGTCCAAAACTCGAATCTCGCCTTGAGGCGCTGCGGAATAAAATTGGCGGCGGTCGTAACCTAGCTACCCTAGAAGCTAGCCGCCGTTACGGCTGG
>CEVA01088275.1_pt1 | contig 10220 bp, 6 predicted proteins | sample 361521 | NCBI WGS metagenome assembly CEVA01 (sample SAMEA2622823, study PRJEB7988) | marine metagenome | isolation source: saline water (ENVO:00002010), including | reverse complement strand
TGATATGCTATTGACATTGCTCTAAAATATTGACGTTCGTCATCAAACAAAAAAGGAATTTTTGAGTTTTTTTTATTTTGGCTTATACTATCGTTTTGAGCATTCAGCTGAAAACCAAACACAAGAATAATTAAAACTTTAGTAGCTAAATTCAAACGCATATTCAGCAGAATTAATGGTTATAATTTCAGAAATCACATCACCTTCATTAAGACTATAGGTAAACTCAACTTGAGATTGTAATGGGACAATAAAGCTTCTGTTTTCCACGTTGGGTGACAAATTATTTAAGGTAGATCCTATAAACCTCATGCCATTACAATTACTCTGAGTTTCATTTAAAACACCATCCTCATAAACCTCTACACAATCAGCGTCAAAATATGAAAAACTGTATTGCAATGTATTGTCCTCTCCACTTTCTCTTATAATATTATAATTGAAATTGGCAATCGCTTTTAGCTCTATTGTTTCCAGGTTGAAGGTAAGATCACCAGGAGTAAACTCTTCTGTGTTGGTTTGATAGCGATACGTAGAAAACTGATCACCAAACGAAATATCTACCAGAAATAATTCATTTGGTCCAAACAAAGACGTTACATTAAAATTACCTGAAGCATCACTTACTCCTTCACCTAACAATACACGGTCCGCACCAAAGGCATCTGCATCTGCATAAACTCGAATACTTGCATTAGCAATTGGTTGTGTGTTTTGGTCTGTAACATTACCTATTACCAAAACTCTAATGTTATTTTGTATTTCAGTGTCTTCGCAACTAAAAACAGCGATTAGTATTAACCAAATCGCAAAATGAAGCCTTCTAAGCATAATGAAACGTTTATTTTTAGATGAGAAAAACTACAAAGGGTTGCGTTAAAAGACTAAGAAATAATTTCTAGCTTAGCAAAACGCAAGAGCAACTTTTTAGTAGCACCACCTTCAAACTTAATTTCAGCTTTTAAGTCACCACCAGCACCTTCAATTTTAAGCACCTCTCCTCTACCAAAACGTTGATGATTCACTATATTTCCTACAGTTAATTTGGTGTCAAATAAATTGGCTCCAGTATTTGTCTGACTTACCGGCTTTAACTTTTTTGGTGTACTAATTTGAAATTTTTCAGGTTTCTTGGTCTCTTTCTTCTTAAACTTTGGAGACTTTGGTTTTGCAAAACGGACCTTATTGGGCTCAATGTCACCAAAAATTGAAGCATCTAACATTGGGTTGAAACGTTGCTCTTTTAACGGAGTTGTGATGTTTACAAATTCATCATCAATTTCTTCAATAAATCGGCTTGGTTCTGCATCAATTAGTTTTCCCCATCGATAGCGCGAAACTGTGTAAGTAAGATACGCTTGCTCTTCTGCTCTCGTTAATGCAACGTAGAACAGACGACGCTCTTCTTCAAGCTCACTTCTGGTATTCATACTCATGGCACTTGGAAACAAATCTTCTTCCATACCAACAATAAACACATGAGGAAACTCTAGACCTTTTGCCAAGTGAATGGTCATCAAAGCCACATGATTAGGATCTCCTTTATCACCATCTAAATCTGTTGCTAATGCCACATCTTCTAAAAACTCTGCTAAAGAACCTGTGCTATCTGCAACTTCTATCTGACCTTCAACAAAATCTTTAATACCATTCAACAATTCCTGAACGTTATCCATTTTGGTAACGCCTTCTGGCGTACCATCCTTACCTAACTCGCGTATAAGACCACTTGTTTTGGTAACGTGTTCTGCCAATTCAAACGCATTGGCATTTTGGTTCATAACCTTGTAACTTTCTATCAACGTTACAAAATCCTTTAGCTTATTTTTGGTACCATTATTAATATTGATAGATACGCTATCAATATCTTTCATAATGTCATAGATAGTCTTTCCTGTAGCATTAGCCGCAACAACCAAACGATCTACCGTAGTCTGACCAATACCTCGTGCAGGATAATTAATAACACGTTTTAGAGCTTCTTCGTCTGAAGTATTTAAAATTAAACGTAAATAAGCCGTTACATCTTTAATCTCTTTACGTTGATAGAAAGATAATCCACCATAAATTCTATATGGAATATCACGCTTTCTTAAAGCATCTTCAATAGCACGAGACTGCGCATTTGTTCGATATAGTACTGCAAAATCACTATTTTGTAATTGCTTATTCATTTTGGTTTCCCAAATGGTACTAGCCACATAGCGACCTTCGTCTGCATCAGTCATAGTTCTATGCACAATGACCTGTTCTCCAACATCATTTGCTGTCCAAACAATTTTATCGAGCTTAGTTTTATTGTGTTCTATAACAGAGTTTGCAGCCCCTACAATCATCTTTGTAGAACGGTAGTTTTGCTCTAACCTATAAACCTTTACATCGTCATAATCCTTCTGGAAATTAAGGATGTTATTGATGTTTGCACCACGAAAGGCATAGATACTTTGCGCATCGTCACCCACCACACAAATGTTCTGAAAACGATCAGACAAAGCTCTAACAATAAGATACTGCGAATGGTTGGTATCTTGATACTCATCTACCAAAATATATCTAAATCGATCTTGATATTGCGCCAAAACTGCAGGAAAACGTGTTAACAATTCGTTAGTTCTTAATAACAAATCATCAAAATCCATCGCTCCTGCTTTAAAGCAACGATCTACATACTCTTTGTAGATTTCACCCATTTTTGGCCTGCGTGCCATAGCATCTGCTTCCATGAGCTCTGGATTCCTAAAATAAGCTTTAACAGTAATGAGGCTATTTTTGTACGAAGAAATACGACCATAAACCTGCTTGGTTTTATAGATATCCTTATCTAATCCCATTTCTTTTATTATAGAACCGATTAGCTTTTGCGCATCTTGAGTATCGTAAATGGTAAAGTTACTCGGAAAGCCTAAATGATGCCCTTCGAAGCGAAGAATCTTAGCAAACACTGAGTGAAATGTACCCATCCAAAGGTTTTTAGCTTCGCTATCACCAACAATATCAGCAATTCTACCTTTCATCTCACGAGCCGCTTTATTAGTAAAGGTTAATGCCAAAATATTAAAGGCATCTACCCCTTGACTCATTAGGTAAGCAATACGATATGTAAGTACACGTGTTTTACCAGAACCTGCACCAGCGATAACTATCATTGGTCCATCTTTCTGTAATGTTGGTGCTAATTGTGCGTCATTAAGTTGACTGAGATACTTTTCCAAGACTTCATTTTTTCAAACTGTGAAATTACACATTGTCTTAGGCTTTTCCATACATAAAATTCAATAATTATAAACAAAATATCAAGAGTTTCATATCATCAATTTTCAATATCTTAGTCCAAATTTTTATTTCATATTATGGATTCCATTTTAGAATTCTTAGGCAATATACCTTGGTGGCTTTGGATTATCATTTTTTTAGCACTCGTAGCTATAAGAGACATCTTTTTTCAGCGTAAACATACTATTAGTCATAATTTCCCAATAGTAGGTCATTTACGATACTTACTAGAAAGCATAGGACCCGAAATGCGTCAATATTTTGTTGCTAACAATCGTGAGGAATTACCTTTTAACCGTATAGAACGTGGGTGGATTTATGCATCGGCAAAACAGGAAAACAACTATGAAGGCTTTGGTACAGATAGAGATATCTATGCACATCAGCATATTTTTATAAACAATGCTATGATGCCTTATAAGGTTGAAAAAAATCACCCAAGCGCACTAGACAAAACCTTTGCGCCTTGTGCAAAAGTAATGGGTGCCTATAATGAACGTAAACGACCTTACCGACCAGCTTCAATTATCAATGTATCTGCAATGAGTTTTGGTTCTTTGTCCGCAAAAGCCATAGAATCTTTAAACAAAGGTGTTAAGCTAGCTGATGCATACCATAATACTGGTGAAGGAGGTTTATCTCCATATCATAGTAACGGTGGTGATGTCATATTCCATTTTGGTACAGGTTATTTTGGAGTACGTGCCGAAGATGGAGGCTTTTCAATGGAAAAAATGGTAAAATTAGTTGAGGATAATCCGTTTATAAGAGCTATTGAAGTAAAACTATCTCAAGGTGCAAAACCTGGAAAAGGCGGAGTTCTTCCCGGAAAAAAAATCACTCAAGAAATAGCAGAAATTAGAGGTGTTGAAGTTGGTAAAACTGTATTATCACCTCCAAATCACAAGGCATTTTCTACGGTGCCAGAATTGGTAGATTTTGTGGAAAATATTGCCGAAGCTACAGGTTTACCTGTTGGTATAAAAGCTGCTATTGGAAAATTAGACCAATGGGAAGAACTTGCTGAGATTATGGAAAAGGAAAACTGTGGTCCAGACTTTATTACCATTGATGGTGGCGAAGGTGGTACAGGTGCAGCACCACCAAGTTTTGCGGATCATGTCTCTTTACCTTGGGTTTATGGATTTAGTGATTTGTATAAACTTTTTCAAAAACATAATCTTACCGAACGTATTGTTTTTATTGGCAGTGGAAAACTCGGATTTCCCGCAAAAGCAGCAATGGCATTTGCAATGGGAGTAGATTGTATTAATGTTGCACGCGAGGCTATGATGAGTATTGGATGCATACAAGCACAAATTTGCCATACCAACCGCTGTCCTGCTGGTGTGGCCACCCAGAAAAAGTGGTTACAAAATGGCATTAATGTTCCTCTAAAATCTGAGCGTTTAGCACAGTATTTTAAAACCTTTAGAAAGGAACTTATGGAAATTACGCATGCAGCAGGTTATGAACACCCTTGCCAATTTAATATGCGTGACATTGAAATGAACGTAGATGATCATAACCTAACAAAAGAGTTTAAGCACACCTTTAATTACGAAAAGACACCAGTTGCTTTTAAAAATATGCAAGAATTAAAAGATTGTGTTTATCTTGGCGGCAAAAAGGATAACTAATTTTATGGAACAACAACTTCTTAATCTTTTAATGTACACAATTCCTGCACTTATAACGGGTGCTATTGCCTATTTGTTTTTTAGAGAGCAAATGGATAACGAAAACAAAAGACGTCATTTTTTACTCACAAAAGATTTACAAAAAGAATCATTCCCATTAAGACTTCAAGCGTACGAACGCATGTCTCTTTTTCTAGAACGTATTAAACCACAGAGTTTATTAACAAGAACCAACCCAACATCTTCAAATAAAGATAATTACGAGAATTTACTTATAGCTACGATTGAGCAGGAATTTGAACATAATCTAACCCAACAAATCTACGTTAGTGACCAATGTTGGAGTATAATTTTAGCTGCAAAAAATGCCACCATTCAATTGATTAGAAAAGCAAACATGAATGAAAAAACAGATAGCGCAGACAAGTTGCGCGAAGTGGTTTTAACTGAGCTTATGGATAAACCTGCACCAAGCAATGCAGCGCTTTCATTTATAAAAGAAGAAGTTGGTGAGATGTGGTAATTACTCCGAATGCTTTTTCTCAGCATAATCATAGCCTTGTTCCCACCACTTTTCCATTAAACGCTTACTAAAAATTAGAGAATTTTCAGTTAAACTCTTAGGCGTATAATAAAGATTTAATTTTACGTTTCTGTTTTTTGCTGCAAGTTGACCTATAATAATATCGCTTCGCTCTACCTGGTCGAGTAAGTGCCCAAATAAATTCATCATTAATGAAAATGGGTTTTTTCCAAGCACACGTTGCTTACCAAGGTTTTCGGCTTCGAGAACAATAGCATCCACTTCTGTTGCACCTCTTAAAATAGCTTCTCTTATAGGGATTACACACCCCAATCCACCATCTGCATACTCATAACCATCAACCATTGCCAAAGACATAAAAGGAATATAATTACACGAAATCCATATCCAATTACAAAACTCATCGTAGGTACAATCATTTATAGACTTATACTCTACTCTATTCATAGACAGATTACTTACTGTAACCACCACATCATGTTTTTCACGCTTAATCTGTTGATACTCCTCAATAGTAAAATGTTTCCTTATATGCTTTCTAAGCGCCTTACTTTCGCCAAAAGTACGTTTCATTCTTACAAACTGCCACAATGAGTTTACAAAATCAATAGACACATACTCTCTATCCCCTTTTTTGCGCTGTACAAAGGGACTTACACTAAAAATATCTTGTTGCTGAACGTTAGTAAAAATATCATAAAGCTTACCGATTTTACCCAATGCTAAATGAGGCACTAACAGACTTCCTGTTGATGTTCCTAAAAACATATCATACTCTCGTTTTTCGCGCTCCATAAGGTATTGCGCTACTCCACCTGCAAAAGCACCTTTACTTCCACCTCCTGAAATTACTAATGCTCGCATTATTTTTTGTTCTCTAATTTTTCGGACATATCTTTTGCAAACTTAACCATTCTCCAGTTATGATGCGATTTAGCTTTTTCGAGATTAGATTTACAAGTATCATTACATGCATTCATAAGATTAAGATAATTAAAAGCATTCATACGCAAGTCTGCATTGTAGCGCTCATCTGTGTAGCTTACTAACTCTTCAAATAAGCCTTGTTTATTATCGGCCTGATAAAATGGTGTATTAAGATTTAAAGCAATCCATAGCAAACGCACATTCTTGTCATTAAAGCCAACTATATTTCTCGTTTTAGATAAGTATTTTGCTCTATCCTCAGGAAAAGTGTTCCAAAGATTATACAAAGCATTTTCTATAGTTACGTAAGACTTATCATCTAACAACGTTTCATAGTTTTCCTTTAGCTCTTTTGGTATTTGCCTTACGTATTGCGAAATTGCTTGCCTTACCTTAAAACCATGCTTAAAGGTATCATTTGTTACCAATTCTGGCATTTGAGAAATCACTTTAACCTTTGCTTCGTCTGAAACATAATATCTTAAATACTCTTTACACTTAGAGGTTTTTGCCTGGCAATCTACCATGAGATACTCGTTAATAAAAGTAGATTCATTTTGAAGCAATCCAAAAGCAGCATCAACAGGAAAATCCTTTTGCTTAATCCACACATCAACAAATCTATTTAGCGATTTACCATAAAAACGCTCTACTTCATTTATAAAATCTGAAGTTTTAACGTTTTTAAACTGGTGTTTATCCAAATAGGCTTTCACAGCCTTTTTAAACACATCGTCACCAACCAAACCCCTCAATGCATGAAGCACCCACGCACCACGCTGATAAAAGGTTAAACTACTCGACTTTGCATTTAGAAGCGACGTGCCATCACCTGCTAAATCTTGTCGTCCCAAATCTACAGCAGATTCATATAATTTGAAATAATAATGATTATCACCAAAAATATCGCGCTCTGCTAACAAGGCATAGTATGTCGCAAAGCCTTCTTGCAACCAATGATGTTCACCAGACGTTGCCGTTACCAAATCACCAAACCATTGATGCGCCAATTCATGCGCATTAACATTAACATAGCTTTTATCATTAAAACCTATATCATCTACCATAAAAGCATCTGAAAAAATGGTACAGCTTGTATTTTCCATACCAGCGTACAAAAAATCGTGTACTGGCACTTGTTTGTAGTTTTGCCAAGGATAGGCAAATCCAATTTCTTCCTCTAAAAAGTCGAACATCTGCTTAGAGTAACGATACGTAGGCTCAACTTTTAAAGAATCTTCCGGGTAATAGTAATACTCTAAAGGAATACCACTTTTTGAAGTTTCTTTTTTAACCTCATAATTACCCACAACAAAAGCAACCAAGTAACTTGACATAGGCTTTTGCATATTGTATTGATATTTCATACAGTTGTCTGGCAAAGGAACACTTAACGATTGAACACCATTCGACAAAAATGTATCTAAATCACAATCAATAAAACCTATATTAAATATGATTTTATCATTAACGTCATCTATACTTGGCAACCAATTACTGGTATACTTCCCTTGGCCTTGTGTCCAAACTTGCCACTTATCATTTCTCTCCAAAAAATACATCGCTTTTTTAGGGTAAGCTATATAATCAAAAAATATCGTGTATTTTTTTTCCTTTTCAAATGGGTATTTAAAATAAATCTTATCATCATAAAATCTAAAATCTAAAGACTCCTTATCGCCTTCTGTTCGAATATAAACATTGTCAAATTTCATATCTACAGCATCTAAAAAAATTGAATCTGTTGATTTTAAAATTTCCAAATTGTACCAAACTTTACCATATACTTTGGAAGAATCTGGAGTTATTCCTAAATATGTTTTAGCGCTTTTATAATCCACATAATCCGTTTGCTGTGCATTAGAAAACACCGAAATGAACAGCAGACAAACAACCAATAATTTTTTCATAATTCTGATTAAATCAAGGATTAGACCAAAGTAAAACTTTTAAAACAAACACTAAACCTAATAGATTAGAAATAACAAAATTTTAGAATTATCCCTTTATAAGAATTTGGTAAATTCGCAACTATGAGTGTGAACTTACAAACACCTATCGATTACCTTAAAGGCGTTGGACCTAACCGAGCTGATTTATTACGCTCAGAATTGGGTATTCACACCTATCAGGACTTGATTAACCTCTTCCCAAACCGTTACATTGACCGTACCAAATACTATAAAATCAACCAATTACAACGCAATAATGCCGAAGTACAAGTTATTGGACAAATAACCAGCTTTAGAGAGGTTGCTCAAAAACGCGGTAAACGCTTGGTTGCTGAATTTAGAGACGATACTGGAGTTATGGAACTCGTATGGTTTAGAGGACAAAAATGGATAAGAGAAAGCTTAAAAACAGGACAGCCTTACGTTATTTTTGGTAAAACCAATTGGTTTAATGGCAAATTTAGTATGCCACATCCTGAAATAGAACTGCTGTCAGATCACAAAAAAAACTTGCGTTCTGCCATGCAAGCCATTTATCCGTCTACCGAAAAACTATCAAATAAAGGGATAACAAATCGTGTTGTAAACAAAATAATGCAACAATTATTTTTGGAAACCAAAGGACGTTATGCTGAAACTTTATCGGATACAATTAGAGGAGAATTAAAATTATTATCAAAATCTGATGCACTTTTTAATGTGCATTTTCCGAAGTCTCCAGAGCTGCTTTCGAGAGCACAATTTCGACTAAAATTTGAAGAATTATTCTACATTCAATTGCAATTAATTCTGAAAAATTTAATCCACAAATCAAAAATAAAAGGCTTCGCTTTTGAAAAAGTAGGAGACTATTTCAACACCTTTTTCAAAGACCATTTACCATTCGATTTAACCAATGCGCAGAAACGTGTTCTTAAAGAAATTAGAGCAGATTTAGGAAGCAATGCACAAATGAACCGTCTTTTACAAGGAGATGTAGGATCTGGCAAAACTATAGTTGGGTTTATGTCAATGCTCATGGGACTTGACAACGGTTTTCAGTGCTGTTTAATGGCGCCAACTGAAATTTTGTCAGTTCAGCATTACAACGGATTATTAGAATGGTGTAATGAATTGAATATCAGTATTTCATTATTAACTGGTTCAACTAAAACTTCAGATAGAAGAATTATTCATGAAAATCTCGAAAATGGTAATTTACAGATCTTAATTGGCACTCATGCACTGCTCGAAGATAAGGTAAAATTTAAAAATTTAGGACTTGCTATTATTGATGAACAACATCGTTTTGGAGTAAAACAAAGATCAAAATTGTGGAAAAAAGGCCCTTCTCAATCTTCCCAAAGGGAAGACGCAAAAGTGGTTCTAAACAGATACCAAACTGCTCGACCTTCTACTTACAAATTGATGAAAGAATTACAGCAAGAAAACAAAAAAAACAGCACCGAAGCTGAACGGATTTTATGGGAGAGTTTACGAGGCAAAAACATAGGATTCAAATTCAGACGTCAACATATCATAGATGAATTTATTGTCGACTTTGTAAATCTAGAGAAGAATTTAGTTATTGAAGTTGATGGTGGTTATCATAATAAAATTGAGCAACAGGAAATAGACGAAATACGAACTTTAATTTTAAATGATCTCGGGTTTAAAGTTGTTCGATTTTCAAATGAGCAAATCATTGGAGATATCGACTCCGTAATCAAAACTATTGAGCAACACTTAAAAAGCCTCCCTTCTGGGGAGGTTGGTGGGGCAGTTATTCCACCACATATTCTAGTCATGACTGCTACTCCAATTCCAAGAACCTTGGCAATGTCTGTTTATGGCGACTTAGATATTTCAATTATTGACGAATTACCTGCTGGTAGAAAACCGATA
>CEVA01243538.1_pt1 | contig 10222 bp, 4 predicted proteins | sample 361521 | NCBI WGS metagenome assembly CEVA01 (sample SAMEA2622823, study PRJEB7988) | marine metagenome | isolation source: saline water (ENVO:00002010), including | reverse complement strand
CCGGCGGCCGCCATCGGGCCGACTGAAAGTGGCAGGCTGCAACTGGCCCGGTGGATCACCGATGCCGGAAACCCGCTCACCAGTCGGGTGGTCGTCAACCGCATCTGGCAATGGCACTTCGGGGTCGGGCTGGTTGAAACCCCTGACAATTTCGGGGAGCTCGGGGCCACACCGGTAGCCCCCGAATTGCTCGACTGGTTGGCCTCCGAATTGATTCGGCAGGACTGGTCGATCAAGCGACTGCACCGCCTCATTTTGCTCTCCAGCGTCTATCGCACCGCCGGAGAGCCCGATCGGGTAAAGGGAGGCGAGGCTGAGGAGTTGCCTGTGGCACTCCGGGCGGTCAGTGGATTTCCCCGGCGTCGTCTGGCGGCCGAGGAAATCCGTGACTCCCTGCTGTTCGTGGCCGGGCTGCTGGACACCACGATGCACGGGACATTGCTCTCGCTGAAACCCCGGCAATATGTCAACGACGCCAAGACCGGAAAGCACCTGGTTGGCTATGACAACCTCCGTCGTTCGGTCTACCAGCCGGTGATTCGCAACAAGGTCTACTCGCTGTTCCAGACGTTCGAGTTTCCCAGCCCGAGCCTGGTTGCCGGCCGGCGGGCCACGACGACGGTTCCGCCACAGATGCTGGTAATGATGAACAGCGATCTGGTTGCACGGTGCAGTCGAGGTATGGCGGACCGAGTCCTGCGTAACAGTGTCCGATCCGAGCCGGACCAAATCCGGATAGCCTACGAAACCGTTTTTGGACGGTCTCCGGATGCCGGTGAGTTGCAGCGGGCCGGGCGATTCCTGGACGCGTTCGCACAGACTTTGCCGGCCGACCTTGGCCAGGTTCAACGGCAACGTGAAGTGTGGCAGGCGTTCTGCCAGGCCCTGATGGTGTCCAACGAGTTCGTTTACCTCGATTGAGGTGCATGGAGATCCTGTGATGGCAAACGCCGGACACACTCGCCGCGAGATGCTGCGTCGATGCAACATCGGTTTCGGTAGCCTGGCGCTCTCCTGCCTGGTCGACTCGATGTCTGAAAACACTGAAGCGGCCAATCGCGTGGCTCAACTGCTTCCGCGAGCCAAGCGAATGATCTTTCTGTTCATGAAAGGTGGCCCCTCGCAGATGGACACCTTCGACCCGAAACCTCGGTTGCAGAAAGACCACGGCAAACCGCTGCCGATCGATCGCCCCAGGCTGTTGTTCCACTCGACCGGTGAAAGCAACAACAAGCTGTTCGCGTCGCCGTGGTCATTTCGCCGTCATGGCCAGTCGGGGATCGAGATCAGCGAACTGTTCCCGCACGTGGCGACCTGTGCCGATGACCTGTGCGTGATCCGCTCGCTACACGGCACCAATCCGGCCCATGGCGGGGCCACGTTGAAAATGCATACCGGTAGCGACACGTTCATTCGTCCCAGCCTGGGGTCCTGGTTGTCCTACGGGCTGGGAACCGAGAACGAGGATCTGCCGGCATTCGTCACGATTTCTCCAACGATGTTTCATGGCGGCGTCAACAATTACGGGTCGGCTTTTCTTCCCGCAGTCCACCAGGGGACCCCGCTGGGACGCGCGGGGAGCGGGGTCCACGAGGCGAGGTTTGAGCACATCCGTCCGCGGATGCCATCGGCGCGTCAACGGTTGCAACTGGATTTTGTCCAGGAACTGAATCGGCGACACCGGCGTGATGCCGAAGGCGACTCGAACCTCGAGGCGAGAATCGAGTCGCTGGAACTGGCGTTCCGGATGCAGACATCGGCCCCACGGGTTCAGGACACGTCGGAGGAAACCGCGGCCACGCGAAAGCTCTACGGGGTCGATGAGAAGCCGACTCGCGATTTCGGGCACCAGTGCCTGCTGGCCCGGCGGTTTATCGAACAGGGGGTTCGCATGGTCCAGGTCACGCACCAGAACGGGTCAGGACACTGGGACCAGCATGGAAATCTCCTGCAGCGGCATCCGCAGAATGCTCTGGAAGTGGATCGTCCGATTGCCGGGTTACTCAAGGACCTGAAACAGCGAGGGTTGCTGGATGACACGCTGGTGTTGTGGGGCGGGGAATTCGGCCGGACGCCGACGGCCGAGGAAAAGGGCAGGCCCGTCGACAATGGGCGAGACCACAATCCCAGTGGGTTCACGATGTGGATGGCCGGCGGGGGGGTGAAAGGAGGACATGTCCATGGGGCTACCGATGACTACGGCTATTTTGCTGCCGAGGACAAGGTGCACATTCACGACCTGCATGCGACGATCCTGCACCTGCTGGGCCTGGATCACACCCGCTTGACGTACCGGTTCGGTGGGCGCGACTTCCGCCTGACTGATGTGGCCGGCGAAGTGGTAGACGGGATTCTCGGTTGAGTGCCAGGTTCCCGTCGGCAGGGATCGCCATGACTTCAGGAGGCGTCACCGTTTTCCGGGTCCGCCTGGCTGATTTGCTCGGGAAAGTGCTCTCGGCCACCGGATGAGACCAGGTCTTGGAAGCCCGTCAATGACACCTTGAGGTCGTGTTCCGGGACTGTGGTCGTCATGAACCCGATCAGCAAAGTCTCGATGCATGGGTCAAGGTGGTGGGTTGCCGTGGCGTCCAGGATCACGTGGCTCCCTGAGGGAAGCTCGTCAAGAGTCTTGTTGAGCTTGGCCTGGTTGAGGAAGGTGACCTGGTGACTCAGCCGGAGCCGAAAAGTGTTGCTGCCGGCACCTTCTTCAGGCTGCAGTTTGTAGGGCGTCTGGATAGCGCCTTTCAGGACAAATCCGAGACCAACTCCCATGCCGATCAGCAAGCCGGACAGCAGGTCGATGAACACGATGCCCGCCACGGTGATGATGAAAGGCAGAAACTGGTTGATGCCCCCACTCCACATCTGCCTGAACAGGGTGGCACTGGCCAGCTTGAAACCGGTGACAATCAGAAATGCTGCCAGCGAGGAGAGTGGGATCGCGTTGAGAAGACCGGGGATCGCCAGCACGCAGACCACCAGCAGGATCCCGTGAAGAACGGTCGACATCCGCGTCTTGACGCCCATGTTGAGATTGACAGAGGAACGGATGATGACCGAAGTGACCGGCAGGCCACCGATCAGCCCGGTGACAATGTTGCCTGCTCCTTGTGCGAACAGTTCGCGGTTCTTGGGAGACACCCGGCCGTCCGGATCGATGTTCTCGATCGACTTGAGGTTGATCAGCGTGTTCAGTGACGAAACCACGGCTATGACAATCGCTGCAACATAGACGTTGGGATTGGTGAGTACCGACCAGTCGGGGAAGGTCAGCAAAAGCTGGAGATTGGACATCTCAGCCACTGGCACTTTGACCAGATGGTTTTCCGGGATGCTCCACCTGCTGTTCTCGTCGATGCCCGTGTTTTGCAGAATGAGCGTGATCACAGCGCCGATAATGACGACCAGCAACGGGGCCGGGACCAGGCTGGACTTGAGCCTGGGGATCCGGTCCCACACCAACAGGAATACCAGGGAACCCAGGCCAATAATGGCTGCCGTCGGCTTGAGACCGTCCACGAAGGCCTGGATCTGGGGCAAGGAACTGAAGTCGCTGAGACTCAAAGTCCCCACGTGACCGATCAGTCTGGGGGCCATCTTGAGGATCAGGAGTACGCCGATTGCCGCCAAGAGTCCTTTGAGGATGCTGATCGGGAAGTAATTGGTGAGTGTTCCTGCACGGATGGCCCCAAAGATCAGTTGGATGACGCCCGACAGCACAACGGCCACCAGGAATGCCTCAAAGGAACCGCCGAGCGCTTCGATCTGGGAGGTGACAATCACGATCATTCCGGCCGCCGGACCGCTGACGCTCGTGCGGGAGCCGCTCAGAATTCCCACGACAAGTCCCCCGACGATGCCGGACAGCAGGCCGGAAATCAGTGGGGATTCTGCGGCTTCTGCGATTCCCAGGCACAGTGGAAGTGCGACCAGGAACACCAGGAGTCCGGAGCGGAAATCCTCGGGATAAAAGCGACGTGGGGTATCGGGCAAGGTGGACGTGGCGGGGTCAGGCATCGAGATTCACCAAGGGGATTTTGACACTGTTGTCGGCAGGAAGAGACACTGCGACGACGCCACACTGCATCGGACAAACGACTCATCCTGGCAGTTGCCGGAAGTCATCCCGTGCGTCGGAAATGACGACGGCCGGAGGCAACGTCGCTGGAGTGATTCCGACGACTAGCAGGTCATCGGCGCTGACAGCCCGTTGGGTAACGAATGACCTGACCGGGGCGGCACGATTCGGTCCATTGACCGCTCGACGTGAGTGGCTGCGGCCCAGAAGGTGACAGGTCGAGGCGACAATTGACGTCCTCGACGCCTGAATGCCAAGAGATCCGAGGACTTGGCTGACTCCTTCGACTCCCGCTCTTCGCTTTCCTCGATCGGAATCTCGGAGTCCTCGACCGAGATCTGTGCGGGAACCGGTGCTCCGAATGACAGAAGACACCAGACTGTGGACAACAGGATCCGCAAGGTGAGACGGACCCCGGTGTGAGTGTCAGAACGTGAAATTGCGTTCGTCACGGACATACGGCCAACTGGATCACTTCGTATGCTAAACCTAGTCTCAACATTCAAAGAACTAGCTGTTTTTCCGTGGGTTCGTCAATAAGAGTTTTTGACTTTGCGTGGGATGTCTCGTTGTCCGAACCGGCGTTCTGTGGCGTTCGTTTCGCAGGCTGATCATGCCGGCTGCAGCACCTGGAGGTTCATGCCTGTCACAAGGTCCTTGACCTGCTCGCGGTAGCTGCCCATGTGCGGAGCGACCAGGTGGGCGTTGAGAGCCTCAAGGCTCTCCCACTTTTCGACCACCACCACGGTGTTGTCACGCAGTGGGGCCTGTTTTTCGATGTCGGTAACGGCGTCGACGGCCGGGCCGTATTCCAGGCATCCTTCCTCGGCTCGCACCAGCGGGACAACCTGGTGGAATGCGGCCAGAAAATCGTCACGTCGCCCTTCGGCCAACTCGATGGTTGCCAGAACAAAGATCATCGTCGTGCTCTCCCGGTTGTGATAAGCGGCCCATGTTGGTTGTGGTGGGCCTCAAAGGTCAAGCCGTCCGGCGTCATTGGGAACGGCGAATCGATGGGGTGAACGAATACAACTTCGATCTGTCGAGATGAAAGCGAAGACGAATCGGCTTCCCCTGGATCTGACGGCAGTCTGTCTGTCCCTTCCACTTCAACGGGTGTCGCAGGTTGTCGCCGTGAAACGGTTGGCAGTCCAGGGCCATGAATCCAGGGATCGGCCGCCCGTCGGCCTCGAGCACCTCGACTCGCAACGAGCCCCGGCGAGCGTCCGCGTTGACGAGAATCTCGTTGCCCACGAACACGAACGGGCGGGTGGTCAGGACTCCCGTCTCCGCATCAGGCCGCGGTTCCACCGAGACGAAACCGTCCAGCCTCAGCGTGGCCAGGCCGATACCGCTCTTGGGTGGACGGTCATCCCCGTGGTAATTCGACCAGTGTCGACTGCCGAGGCCGGTGTAGTAGATCCAGATCTTGTCGTCGAAAACAACCGGGGCCTGGTAGGCGTAGAGTTGGCCCCAATCCCACTCCTTCTTGTGTTTCCCGTACTGCAGAAACACTTGTTTCCTGGCGATGGATTTCCAGTCCAGGTCTTTCGAGAGGTCGGCGTGGGCAATCATCCCGGTGGAACCGACTCGGTTCCAGGTGATGCCGTTGCGACTGAAGGCCAACTGCACGTTCACCTTGTCCTGGAACAGCTTGTCCTTGGGGATCGGTCCCAGCGTCTCCCAGTTGTACATGTTGATCAGGCCGATGAAACAACCGGCATACGACAGGACTTTCATCCCGTACGGGGCACTCCGGAAGGGCTGATCCAGTTTCTCTTCACCGGGAGTGAACACCGTCACCTTGGGCGACCAGTTGACGAAATCGCGACTTTCGATCCTGGCGATTCCGCGGATGTTGGGAGGGCCGGTTCTCACGAAACCCAGGTAACTTCTTCGTTTCGGATCCCACACGGGGACGCTTTGCGTGTCACCAAACGGGATCAGCGGGTTGCCGGGCTCGGCGGTCCAGTTGATCCCGTCGGCTGAATAGGCGGCTCCCAACTGCAGGCTCTTGGAGGTCCCGTCGGGATGGCTGTTGTACAGCATCTTGTAGCGGCGGGCAGGATTGCTGTCGTGGAGGTCTTTCATGACACCCTGGCCAGCGAATCCGAATGCGCCTCGCGGAGGGCGAATCCGGTTGGTCTTCTCTGTTTTGTTGATGAGCGGCTTTTTCCAGTCCACGCCGTTGATGGAGGTCATGTAGGCGTAGAGCCCCGTCGTGGCAGCCAGTTCCTTTCCCTTGTGTTTCCAGAGATGGACCCACGCCTTGAAAAGCCTGTCCTGGCTGTCGTAGATGACCGTTCCGTTGGCGTAGAAGGCGTGTTCCTCCCACGGAAGATTGGGGACGACGAGCGGATTGCGTCGGTGCTTCACCGGTCGGTTGAGCACCTTGGTGAGGCCGCGCATCTCATCGATGATGTGGTCGTCGATGAACAACTGCCTGCCGGAGAGCCGGCCGACGGTCCCCTGCGGAGACCGAACCGCTGCGGCGTCGGACACGCCGGACGAAACGGCCAACACCACGCTTGCCGTGGCGAGCAGACGCAAGGGCTGGCTCATTGTCGGTCATTCCTCGAAATCGGAAACCCGGGCACGGTTCGGTTCGCGGACGTGTGAACCGGGCGGTGTACGTTGTGTGGTTCTGTCGTACCGCGAAGCGAGGTCGTCGAGACAGAATCGTGAAGTCTATTAAGGAGATAACGGTGCGGTCATGTTCAGATCGCGGTGGCTCCATGAGCCGTTGAAAGACAATTCGTGGAGATGTCCTTCCCGGCCCGGGTACAAGTAGTAACGAGAGCCGTTTTGAGTGGACAGCAGACCCACGGGATCTCCGGAGGCCGGAGGGGCTCCGGTGAGCTTCGTGGGAATGGTCAATTGCCAGGACCCGTTGGTCAGAACCGCTTCCTGGATCTGGCCAGAGACATCACGGAAGGCGAGGAAGTGGTTGCCATCTGGGGTGGCGTGAAGGGCACAGGGGTTGCCCGCGACCTGTTGCGGAGGTGACCCAATCGGCTCCAGGCGTCGAAAACGCTGGCCGACGTCGGTGGCCTGAACGAGCGTGTTGCGCGGTCCTTGATAGGTCCGGTAATCCGGTCGTTTTTTTTCTTCATGGGCAAAGTAAAACGGTTTGTGAGAGGGCCACTTCTCCGGTGCGCGGAAAACAATGCGGCGTTTGCCTTGGTGGCTGAAACCGATCGGATTTCCCGTCGCCGGCAGCCGATGAATGAGTCTCGGTCTCCAACTGCGGCGATCTGTCTTGAGCTCTCCCAGCGAGAGTGTCTGTTCACACGCCGCACCAAACGCCGTCACGTAGGTCACATGGATGGTCCCGGCACTGCGAGATACGGCGATGTTGCCGGCGGGCCGCGGAGCGGCGAGTAGTGCGTGGTGTTTCCATTCCCCGTCAAACCAGAGTTCGCGCAACGCTGCCCTGCGGTCGGCGTAGAAAATGTGTGGCACACCGTCGATGACGATCACCGAGGGATCACAGCCCGCTTCGGGAACACCGATTTCGGTAGTGAGATCGGCATGACGCCAGGTCCCTGCATCAGAACCCGCCGTGGATCTGGACAGCACGTGCAGATGTCCTGAGGCGTCCCGATAAACGACTCGTCGTCCTTTTGCGCCAAATGTGTAGATCGCCGGACGCCCGGTTGCCGGCGGACTCTTGGCCAATTGGCTGATGGAGGTGTCCGGTTCACGGCTTCCGTCGGGATGGAGAGAGAACTCGTGGAGATGACCGTCATCGGTTCTGTGAACCACGTGCCGATGGCCGTTCTCGTCTTCGGCCATTGCCACACGGTCTTCAGTACCGGCCGAAAGCCGGTGCGAGAAGTAGGCGTCCGTCGACGCCTGCAGGTGTTTGCCGGCTGCGCGAACGAACGTCTCGACCTCGGCAATTTGCTCGTGCCACCGCCGCTTCCCGTACTTGCGTCTTTCGAATTCGTATTCGATATCGGTCGCAATCCGGTCCCGATGCCGGCGGGTCTGCCGAAGAGCATTGTCCGGGTGGAGCGGGCCGGCCAAGTGTCGGCGGACTTCTTTCTGGTAGTACTCGCAGTAGCCGGGATTTCCCAGCAGTGCGAAAAAGAGCTTCCGGCTCATTCCGTGCCCGTAGGCACCGCCACTGTCCATGAAAGCGTAGGGGTCGACGTCGTGTCGATAAGGACCACCTCCCAGCCCCCACTCGGCATCCCAGCAGAGGAAGATCCATTTGCCGTCGGGAATCCGCCGGGCCGCGTACCAGTTGTTGTGTGGCCAGTCGAGATTCAGTGTCCAGAGATTCAGGATGACATAGGAGGTGAAGTTCTCGATATCGACACGTTTGGCCAGTTCGTCGTAGTTGTCCTGGTTGGAGAAGTCCGTCGAACTGATGAAATCCCTGAGTTCATCCCAACCTTTCCGGGTACCGCTGAGGACGGTGTTACCGGTCTTGATCACTTCGTACTGTCCGGGGCCAAGGTGGGAAATGAAGAACTCCTCGTCCATCCTCTCGACCACGTTGTACACGCCGTGGTCGTCGGAGTTGATCAGCAGGATGTACCAGGTGCCGTTGGAAGCCAGTCCTCCCATGTCGGTTTGCAGGTCGCGGGTCACCTGATCACGGATGTAGGCACCGTGCGAGCGTCCATCACCAAAATTGGCGCGTAAGACCAGCTTGTCGAAGTCCTTGACCTTCGCCTCGGGAATGATGGCATGTTCGACGCGACCTTCACCGTAGACCTTGCGGAAGTAGAGGCGGTAGGACTTCTTGGTTTCGATGCCACCACGACGACCGGCTCCGCCGTGAAGTCGGAATCCGAGTCCGGTTGCCACGACACGTTTTCCGGCTGGTGAGAAGATCTCCAGAAAGGCCGGCCGTTCACTCCCACGGCCCTTGCCGCTTTTCTGGAGATGCACGTCGAGAAAGTCTTCGGGTTTCAGGGAAATCGAGAGGACCGGCAGGTCAGGGCGTCGACCCACCAGGTAGGTGGCCGAAACGACTTGCCCAACCTGTTCCTGGTCAATGAAGGCCGCGGCGCGGAAGAGTGTCGTGTCATCGAGGGTGACCGGGTCACGGTACAGGGGGCTCGATGCCGTCGGGTTCGACCCATCGTGTGTGAACCGGATGTCGACAGCGGTTGAGGAATGTGGGGCGATGTGAACCTGGGTGCCGGGTTCGCAGCCACCAGGTGGCGGGGTGAAGGAAAGGCGGGCTGTTACAGGTTGAGGTTGCGAGGGGCCGCTGTTCGACTGTCCCGGACTGGGCGTGAGAAAATATCCCCAGTTGGATCTTGTCGACGCGATCCGTCCGAGAGACTGGTCTGGAACCTGGCGGGGGTATCTCACCTGGTCCGCGATGTTCCCATCGGGACTGATGAGATAGATCGTGTCACCGGATTTGTTGAGACGGAAATTCGCGTGCAAGACTGTCGGGATCGTGCCCAGTGCTGGTTTCAGTGACATGTCCGAACTGCCCCGGTGCGTGTTCAGGGCCGCAATGGCCAACACGTTCTTGCCGGTGCGGAGCAGCCCGGCATGCTTCGAGAGGTCAAAACGCTCAGGGCTTCCTGCCTCGCGCTGGCCCCGCGCAGTGCTGTTGAGGCCGAGTTCTTTGTCGGGCGGGGCATTCACGGCCGCGACACGTGTTTCGTTCAGATAGGCCACAAAGCCGTCGTCGTAGTCCACTTGCAGAACGATTGCCTCAGACGCGAGTGGTTCTGTCAGTGTGAACGCGTGCCGGAGCAGGACAACGGTCGTGCCGGCGGGGAACTCGGTCGCATCGTCGTCATCACCATATCCGAACCCGGCCGGTCCCTCGGAGAACTGGCTGTCATCGAAGTCGACGGCGGTCCAGCCGGTGGGTGTCGACGGTTGGTCAGTGGCTTTCTCGTCGGCAGAGCCGGCCAGGTACTTCCAGTTGGCGCCGGCTGGAACCAACGTCGTCTCGAAAGGGATTGTCGTGGCGGAGGCCTTCAAGGCTTCCGGTGCCAGGGAGACACGGCCCAGGCCGGACATCCAGACCAGGCAGTGACCACCGGCCGGAACGAGATGGTTCGGGAGCGTCCACTTGTCGAGGGTCTTGAGATCATTCGTCAGGCGGAAGCCGCCAAGTCGCAGTGGCTGCGGTCCAGCGTTGTGGAGTTCAATCCAGTCACTGCT
>CEVA01071463.1_pt1 | contig 10241 bp, 7 predicted proteins | sample 361521 | NCBI WGS metagenome assembly CEVA01 (sample SAMEA2622823, study PRJEB7988) | marine metagenome | isolation source: saline water (ENVO:00002010), including | reverse complement strand
AGCTGTTATTTCAATGACCTTTTCTACAAGTCCGTCTCTGAGACAGGTGAATTCGTCCCAACGGTTCACTAGTATGTCGGTTTGGCTACTGTGTAACTTCAACAATGAGCCTGGCTTTAATCCAAGATCCTTGTTGCTTTTCAAAACACTGTGGTAGTCATGAATGGATTGAAACATAAGAGTATCTTCATAGTTTTCCACTGCCGGAACTATGCCAAGTGGACCTCCAAGAGCTTTGTAACCAGCGTCAATAAAATAAAAACCTTCTCTGACATCCGTTATTGTGGTCAACACTTTGGCCGCGACATCAAATTCTTCCATATATCTGGTGGTAGTTCCCATTAAAGCATAGGTTCCCCCTTCTACTTCCGTTACTTCTTCCATTGTAGGTGCTACATCATAGGTGTAAGTTTCACCCGAAGAAACTATTTGAACCTCAATACCGTAATCCTCTATTTTATGTTTCACATCCAGGCAAATTCCGATAGCAGATTTACCATTCTCAAACCTGTCATTTTTACTTGGGTTTCCTGATATAGTTTGATGGCTCATGACGCCTAGAAAGTCAATTGCAGGCAATGAATGAGCTAGTTTTGCTAAATCGGCACCCTGGTCAGCGTTCCGAACCCCTGCCCTATTCATATTAGTATTTACTTCAATTAATATCCCCAATCGGGAATTAGCTTGCATGCAGGCATCTGATATTTGTTTTATGTTGTCTGCATTGTCTACACAAACCTTTATATTTCCTCTTTTGCCGAGATATGCTAAACGCCGAATTTTTTCCTTACCTACAATTTGGCTGGTAATCAACACGTCGGTGATTCCACCTTCGACCATTAATTCAGCTTCAGACACTTTTGCCGCGCACACCCCACCATTTGTTCCCCCTGTGTTGATTTGTTGATGCAAAATTTCAGGACACTTTATGTTTTTAGCATGTTGCCTCATTTTGCAGTCTGTGTCTTTGTAAATGTCTGCGATCACATTGAAATTATTGTCGAGCGCTTCCATGTCTATTATTAAACGGGGAGTTGTTAAATTCTTAGCTTTTAAACCTATTTCACTACGATAATTCATCTGTAAGCACCTCCCAGGATAAATTCTTGTAATCACTTAATTTCAATTTAAGGCTCCTCTGGAGTCGACCCTGAGTATGTTGGTTAACCTATCTTTTGAGGAAATGTTTATAAAATCATACAAATTAAAGGTATCTGCGTAATTAGCAGGAATTAGTTTAATCCTGTCTCCCAGCTTTATTGGATGCTCACCGGTCCTTGAAAACGCATACCCATGTTCCGCACTCATTGTTTCAATTTCAAGGGGCGCCTCGTTGATGATTTTTGGAAATCCTCTATCCGTAGAAATTGCCTTCTGACCGCAATCTAGATACCACCTACCTGATTCGGGATGGCTCATAACTGTGCTCAAAACCCAGCAACTGTTATTTTCACCGTTTGACTGATTAACATAATTGAACAAGTAATCTCCATTCACAACATTGACATTTGACTCGGTTATATTTGTAAAATCGGCAACAGAGTCGAGGTGTATGTCAAAATGATTCCCTGACTCGAATTGGAGATTGTTATTCGCGATAAATCTTTTTAATAACTCAATAAAATTGCTTATGCTCTTAGGGTCTTCCTGACCAAACTCAATTGTAAACCCCGTTAAGCTTAATTCCTTCGTAGCATTAATCAAAGAAATGGTAGTTAGCAACTCGTTTCCGATTATAAAACCTCTTGATTTAATTGATTGAGCGATGCTCAAATTTACGTTTACAGTAATTCCTGATTTATTAATTGTTTTAACTATCTCAGTAATGCCATAAGAGTTCGATATATCGATCTTCAATGACGTAATACGTGACAGATTTTTTAAACGTGTCAGTGTTTCTTCGTTTGGGGCTGGTTGATCGATGATAATGTTGGAAAATCCATTCTTATTAAAAATTTCTGCACAAGCCAAAGTTCGGCAATGTATCTGAGAATTTCTGTCTCCTCCAGTTTGCATCAAGGTTATTCCAACAGAACTATGAATGCTGACATCTGGTATCAGTACAGAACCGATGTCGAGTATTTTTGCTGAAAACACTTTATGATTTGTCATTACTTGGTCGTTGTCAACAACTAGAGCTGGCGTATCAAGATCAGATACCGGAGAATTTAAAGGTGCAGGGATTGGTCTTTCCATAGTTTTATAATTCCAGTAATTTATTTTTCTTCATCACGATAATATATGCCTTCAGAATCATATTCAACGTCATTAGACTCCTGTTAGAATCTAAGTTAGCTGTTTAAAAGTTAGGTGAAGAAAATAGATATTCATTTTGAAGAGTCTGGTGACATCCTTATAGGGAGATTGGGGAAGACTGAAGACTATGTTCATATTGGCCGTGATTATATAGGCTTCAGTCAAAGAGGTCGTGACGGTTCTAAACATGGAACTGTTTCCCGATCGTTAGTGAAGAGTGTTGTGCTTGAGGACAAACAAAGAGATATCAGTTCGACGATTGTATGGGTTATCTTAGCGACTTTAGTAGCTGTATCAATTTATATTCTAATTGATGCGAATCTCGTTAGGATACCAGGTGTTTTAGTTATGTTTGGGATGTCTCTATATTTAATCTATGACCATTTTTCTCAGCCAGCTGGACAAGTTATCATGATTAAGGCAGGGGATGAATCCATAGTAATACCAGTTTCCAATAATCTCAGTGTATATGATTTTAATCAACTACAAGATTCCCTACTAACCAATGATACCTGTAGCAGAGCTGAAGATGAGGCGACTAAAGTTTTTGCATTGCGCTAAGTGGTTCTACAGTTTCAGATTTGGGATAGCATCCATGTCCCATTCTTGAGAGTAGCCGTCTCTAAATCTGTAATAAGCTGCTGCTCCAATCATTGCCCCATTGTCTGTACATAATCTTGGGGCGGGTATGATTACAGGCACTGTGCTATCAGAATTCATTCTGATTCTTAATCGAGAGTTGGCAGCGACCCCACCGCCGAGGACAATCGCGACGGCGTTGAATTCTTCTACAGCGGCCAAAGTGTTTTTTACTAAGCAATCTACCACTGCCTCTTGGAATTCGGCTGAATATTCTCGAACTTGGATGTCCGTTGGATTTGAGGGAATCCCATTGCTGTAAAACCCTTCAGACTCAGCTCGTCTTGCCAGGGCGCTTTTGAGCCCACTGAAACTGAAACTCAAGCTGTTCTTTACAGTCGGCCTCGGAAGTTTTGGGACCAGACCAGAAGCGTTTTCGCTCATTTTTTGTATTTCAGGTCCCCCAGGGAACCCAAGTCCAAGTATTCGAGCGGCCTTATCAAAAGCTTCACCTGCAGCATCATCCACAGTTCTCCCGATTGTTTCATACTCTAAATGATCTTTCATCACGACTAGATCCGTGTGTCCACCTGAAGCTATCAGGCATATCATTGGAAAGCCGTATGCTTTCCCGAGTTCGTCATTCTCAAGCCATGCCGAATATATATGACCTTCGAGGTGATTGATTCCTATTAACGGTTTGTCCCATGCCATCGCTAGCCCTTTCGCACTGTTTACTCCCACTAGTAGTGCTCCTGCTAGCCCTGGTCCATTGGTAACTGCGATTCCATCCAGATCACGATAAGTTATACCTGCCTGAGTAACTGCCTCTTCAATGACAGGTAGAAAGTTCAAAAAATGTTCACGAGACGACACCTCAGGTATGATGCCACCATATTTTTCATGCATCTCTTTTTGCGAAGCAACGACGTTGGACTTTATGATCTTTCCATCACATATGACAGCGGCAGCGGTGTCATCACATGATGTTTCAATACCGAGTATATTCATTTGACTTTATTGCCTTCTGCATATTTTCGAAGCGTCTGCAGGTTTGTTCCGGCATCTTCATCATTAAATACAGCACTACCTGCCACTATGATGTCGGCCCCTGCATCTTGTATCAATTTTATCGTACTTAAGTTTACGCCACCGTCGACCTGAATACTCGTTCCTCCACCATTTGAGCGAATCATATTTTTCGCTCGTTCAATTTTTCCCAATGACTCTGGTATAAACTTTTGTCCTCCATAGCCAGGTTCTACAGACATAATAAGAATTCGATCAATATATTTAAGGAAAGGCAACAGATTTTCGAGAGAGGTTTTAGGGTTTAACGCGACGCATTTTAGCACTTCAAAAGTATCAAGATGATCTAAAGTTTTTTTTATGTCTTTACACGCTTCTAAATGGACTGTAATTGAGTCGACGCCTATCTCTATCAATTCTTCGAAATATCTCTCAGGATTTATCACCATCATATGAATATCAAGTGGAAGATCAGAACGGCCCTTTATGAAAGGCACGATCATAGGACCAAAAGTTATCGGTGGTACAAATTGGCCGTCCATAATGTCGATATGAATTCCGTCCGCGCACCCATCCGTAATTGCTGTTATCTCATCACCCAAAACGGAAAAATCCGCAGAAAGTATGGATGGATAAATTTTTACTTTAGTATCTTCCACTGCGTTTTATCCTTTGCAAGGCGGATTGAATAGCTGATTCTACTCGGCTACTTGCCGTTCCACCTGGGACATCCCTAGCTTCTATGGAACTCTCGACAGTTATTGCATAAACATCTGTATCAAATTTATCAGAAAATTGTTTATATTCCTCAATGGTTAATTCCGAGAATGTTTTTTGCTTCGAATGGCAGTAATTTGATAGCCTTGCAACTATGTGATGGGACTCTCTAAATGGAAGACCTTTTTGGACGAGGTAATCTGCAAAGTCCGTCGCTAACATGTATCCGGTATTGGCAGCAGCTAAAGTTTTATCTGCATCGACTTTCATTCCATGCACCATTCCTTTGAATACTACTAATATGGCATTTAAAGTGTCGTATGTGTCGAAAAAACTTTCTTTATCCTCTTGCAAGTCTCTGTTGTATGTTAACGGCAGAGCTTTCAATGTGGTTAAAAGACTCATTAAATTACCGTAGATACGACCGACTTTACCTCTTGCTATTTCAGCAAAATCCGGGTTGTTTTTTTGAGGCATAAGACTACTGCCAGTAGTATATTCAGTCGCCAGTTCAATAAAAGAAAATTCGTCCGTGCACCAAATTACAATTTCCTCTGATAACCGAGATAAGTGCATAGAGCAGATTGAGGCTGCAGACATGTAATCTAGTAGGAAATCCCGATCGGAAACAGCGTCCATACTGTTATTTGATATGTTCTTAAATCCCAATAAATGTGCAGAATACTCCCTGTCTATATCATATGGTAATCCCGCTAAAGCACCACTTCCAAGTGGCATTACATCTGTCCTCTGAAAGGTCTGCGTAAATCTTTCAACATCCCTCTCAAACATTTCTACATAAGCCATCAAATGATGAGACAACAAAACGGGTTGCGCTCTTTGCATATGGGTATAGCCTGGTATCACGGTTCTAGTGTGGGATTCAGCTATACCAATAAGCTCAAGTTGTAAGGATGTTAGGTTTTTTATGGTTATGTCTACGGCGTCTTTCACAAACATTCTCATGTCTGTGCTTACTTGATCATTTCTGGATCTACCAGTATGTAGTTTCCCAGCGACAGATCCTATTTTTTCAAGTAGACGATTCTCTATGTTCATGTGAATGTCTTCTAAATCCTCACGCCAGTTAAAGTTACCATTGGTGATTTCTTCTTCAATTTCAGCAAGTCCTTGGCAGATAGATTCGCTCTCAGGAGACTCGATAATTCCTTGTTTAGCCAACATTTTTGCGTGAGCGATGGATCCTCTAATATCGTGTTTATATAACCTTTTGTCGTAATGCAGAGATACCGTAAAGTTGCCGACAGATGGAGATAGAGATCGGATAAGATTGGAATCCATTTCACTAGTGTCATTATTTGTCATGCAGGACCGACCGTTTCTGAACTTGTTTATTACAATTTAATTATAAGGGTATAACTAAACCTGAAAGTGGTATAGATTATTGGAATAGGATTCTAAATGCGCAGTTACCAAGGGTTTCCATGACTCAGTTGCAGGCGAGTGAAAATTTAAAAGACATTAAATATTGCATATTAGATGTGGAGACAACAGGTCTTGACAGTAACCGTGACCACATAATAGAAGTGGCTGGTGTTCAGTATAGTGAAGATGGTCAAATTGACACTTTCAGTTCACTGGTAAGGCCTAGCGTTGCCATTCCGGAGCAGATAACTTATCTCACAGGAATCACAGATGCAGATGTTCTCAATGCACCCGATATTTCAACTGTATCAAGTCAATTCCAGAAATTTATATCCACATCAGTTGTGGTGGGGCACAATATAAATTTTGATATTGCTTTTCTAAAAAATTCTGGAGTTACCATAGCTAATGAAATTTTTGACACATTAGATATGGCTTATGTTTTGGAGCCATCAGCACCAAGCTATAACTTGGGACGATTGGCGGAATACCTCGGTATTCAAATAAATCAGTCGCACAGGGCTTTAGTGGACTGCATGACAACATTGGCTGTATTTAGGCACTTAGTTGACCGTCTTAGAAGTATCAGGCTCGATACGTTCACTCAACTAAACGTGTTGTCTCGTAAAGGCAATTGGGGATCGAGTGAATTTTTAAACAGGGAACTCAATTCAAGAGTTTTGAATGTAAAGACAACAGAGTCTATTAACAAAGACGAAAACTATGTCAACGACAGAATAGAAGAAGGTCCGAATTTGAATAATACCAACACTCCAATAAATGAGTTGAATGATATCGATATCATTGACTCTGTTTTTGGCCTAGGAGGCTTATTGGACAGCGAGTTAGAGCACTTTGAACCACGTCGGGAACAGGTTCAGATGGCCGAAGAAGTTTTTCAATCTTTTCAAAATGGATCAAAGTCGCTGATAGAGGCTGGGACAGGTGTTGGCAAATCTATGGCTTATCTTGTTCCAGCGCTCAAATATTCCGTTGATAGTGGAAATAAGGTGGTTATATCAACCAATACAATCACTTTACAAGATCAGATAATTAATCAAGATCTTCCTATAGCGTCAAAAATAATGCGCAATTTAGGTGTAGGTAAGGTTAATCCTACCAGCGCCGTTCTTAAAGGACGAAGAAATTATTTGTGCTTGAATCGTTTAATGGCGGCAATAAACAAACCTTCAATGGATCGTTCAATGTCTTTATTGCTCGCCAAAATACTTATTTGGTTAGAAACTACCAATACTGGGGATGTCGCTGAAATAAACATTAGTCGGCAGGCACACATTCGGCTATGGGGACACTTGAATTCAGAAGGTGCTTCACGTTGTTCCGGATGGCAGGGCAAATGTTTCCTAAGATCTGCTAGGGGGAAAGCTGAATCCGCCAATGTTATTGTAGTGAATCATTCCCTTTTAATGTCAGATATGGTTACAAATAATTCTGTGATTCCAGACTACAAATCTATTGTTGTTGATGAGGGCCATCATATTGAAAATAAAGCTACTGAAGCATTTGGGTTTGAAATATCTAAGTTTTCTTTTGAAGAGATAATTGATAGATTACAAGGAAGGGAATCCGTTTTAAATATTCTCAAATCAACCTTGCCTAATGTTGTCACGGAAGAAGCGTTTAAGGAAAAATGTTCATCGTTGTTAACCAACATCACGTATTCAAGGGACAACTTAAAGACGGACTCTCGTTCCCTGTTTGAAATTGTAGCGAACGATGTATTGGGTCATAGTCCAGGGGTTGGAGTCGTTCAACACCGTCTAACAGATCGATCATCTATACCAAACTGGGACATTATTCTCGAAGTTTCTCGTAGAATAATTGAGTCTTTCCGTGACATAAAATCTCATTTAACAGCTTTGTCAAAAGTGATAGAAGGCTATGATTCTGATGATAGGAACATGATCCTAATGGAAATAGAGGGCTTGTTGTTGTCGTTAGAAAAATTGAATGAGGAAATAGATGAATTCATCTTTCATCCGTCTGCAGAATCTGTTTATTGGATAAATTCTGTGAACGAAATTGTGAGTTTTCAGTCAGCTTTGATTGATGTCAGCAACATACTGAGAAAAACTTTATTTGATGAAAAGGAAAGTGTTGTGATTACTAGCGCAACTCTTTCATATAAAAATTCCTTTGAACATTTCGAGACCCGCACCGGGTTTCAATCAGACAAGACCACTATTCTAGGGTCTCCGTTCGATTACCAACACTCAGCTTTACTTTTGGTTCCTAATGATGTGCCTGATCATAGGGATGCTTCTCATGATGCTGTTATTGCTAAAAACATATATGATGCGGCTGAAGCGGCTGGAGGGAAAACAGTTGGGTTATTCACATCATACAAGGCAATGAATAATGTCTACGACTTAATTTTGCCCCGATTGGACACCTCAGAATTATCTTTACATGCTCAGGGTAGAACTGGTAGCTCGGATATGATAATTCAATCATTAAGAAAGGACACTGGGTCTATTGTTTTAGGTACATCAACTTTCTGGGAAGGTATAGACTTGCGGGGTGACGTTTTACAGGTTTTAGTAATTACAAGGTTGCCATTTGAAGTTCCAACGGATCCAGTAGTGCAAGCTAGGTCCGAGGCTTACTCCTCCCCTTTTATGGATTATTCAGTTCCTAATGCTGTGAACCGTTTCCGTCAAGGATTTGGACGTTTAATTAGATCCAAAGAAGACGTAGGTGTTGTTATTTTGTTGGATCCTAGAATTGTAAAAAGTCGGTATGGTTCTTTGTTTATAAAGGCACTTCCTGAAATGGAAATACGACACGAAAAATCCGTTGAAACTTCGAAAATAGTGTCAAATTGGTTAGGAAATTAATGATTGAACTTAAGTCTTTTCCTTACGATTTGAAAGAAACTCTATATAGTGGACAGGCTTTTCGATGGAGAGAAGTCGAAAACTCCTCGGATCATTCACATCTTGTTCATCAATGCGTGATCGGCAAATACAGAGTGAGTGTCTGGGACTCTTTGGATAATGTGTGTGCAAGTTCTCCAAGCTTAGATGATGTTGAATTAAAAAAATTGGTTTCTGATTATCTGAGATTGGATGACGATTTAAATGATGTTTACTCTACATTTGAGAGTGATGATTTCGTTTCAGCAGCTGTAGATAAATACAAAGGGTTACATATACTTCGCCAGGATCCTTGGGAATGCTTAATAACCTTTATATGTTCTGCAAACAATAACATCCCTAGAATTAGGCAACTTGTAGATAAACTGTGCCACAGTTATGGGGAAGTTCATTGGGATATTGAAGGTAGCTATCATTCTTTTCCTACACCAGAACGAATTGTAGAGTGTGGGGAGTTAAATCTTAGGCGCTTGGGATTGGGGTTTAGAGCCAAATACGTCTTTGCCTCGGCAGTAAGAATATTGGAACAGGGTATAGATTTACTTGACTTAAGAACCCAAGACTATGAAAGAGGATTAGAAATACTGACCGCATTTCCCGGGGTTGGTGATAAAGTTGCTAATTGTGTCTTGCTGTTTTCGATGGATAAACTTGATGCATTTCCTGTTGATGTGTGGATTAAGAGGGTACTAAGAGAATCTTATTTGACTAAAGCAGATGAAAACGTGCCTGACTCAAAATTGAGAGCGTGGGCGCAGAATAAATTTGGAGCTTATGCCGGTTACGCCAACCAATACATGTTTCATAAACGGCGATTGGATTAGATTCTTTGGAATTCTGTTTTAATCGAATTAATTATCCGCTATAACCTCAGATATGTTGTTAGGTATTTCCGTTTCAGGAATAAGCAATTTTCTCACTGGATAGTTTATTTCTATATTCTCAGCGGTGAACCTTGTATGTATCCTCTTAATTAACTCACTTTTCACCTTAAAAGTACCGGACCTGTCCACGGCCTGTAGAAAAATGAAAAAGTCGATATTTGAATCTCCGAAATTTGAGAAACCAAAAAATGGAGGAGTATCAGTAATTGCGTCATCAGACTCTTTAATTAAAGCGTTCGCTTCCTCCAGTGCGATTTCCTGTACTTGGTGAAGATTTGACTCGTAGCTCACACCGCATGTTACTAGCACATTCATTGCTGGAGTTGGGCTGAAAAAATTTGTCACAATACTTTCGGCCATTTTTGAATTCGGAATAATTATTAAATTGTTAAATCGGCTACGAATCTTAGTACTTCGCCAGCCCACATCTTCAACATATCCTGATGGGCCTCCGTCTAGTTCAATGAAATCTCCAGGCTTTAATTCTCCTTCT
>CEVA01043900.1_pt1 | contig 10241 bp, 9 predicted proteins | sample 361521 | NCBI WGS metagenome assembly CEVA01 (sample SAMEA2622823, study PRJEB7988) | marine metagenome | isolation source: saline water (ENVO:00002010), including | reverse complement strand
GAGCCGCTGTTTCGTACGGAATGGGTTCGGCCGGGAGCGCTGGTGATCCCCTACGGCACCCAGAGCACCGTCGAGGACAATTTCACGGACGTCATGGACAAGATTGTGGTGGACCATTGGGAGCAATGCCTGATCGGACCCTTTGGCTGTCTGCGCCGTCACGTTGATGGAGGAAAGGTAACGCGCGAAACGATCCATGGCGAGATTGGATCCATCTGCGCAGGGGAGCTGGCCGGTCGTGAAAATGATAGCGAGACCATCCTGTTCTGGCATCGTGGGTTGTCCACGTCAGATATTGCCTTGGGTTGGGCCATGCTGGAAAAGGCCAAGCATCTTGATATCGGTACGGTACTGGATTACACATGATTACGCTTAAGGCGCCAGAAGACCTTAATTGGGAGGTCATCACGGCGGTGGCGTACGAAGGGGTCCGACTCGATATTGCCCCTGAACTGCTCGCCAGCGTAGAGCGGGGGCGCGAGATATTCAATGAACTGATCGATGCGGGGGCGCCCTGTTACGGCGTCACAACCGGTCTCGGCAGGTTGAGCACCACTGATCTTTCTAAAGAAGCGCGTGATGCGATCTCCCGCAACATCCTGCTCGCCCGGGCAGCGGCGTTTGGGGAGCCACTGCCCCGGCCGGTGGTGCGCGCAATGATGATGGTTCGGTTGGCAAACTTTCTTTCAGGCCAGGATGGGGTCAGCGCCGGACTGTGTCAATTTATTGCCGCGCGACTGAATGACGACTTCGATCCCTTTGTGCCCGCGCTTGGGCATGGATTCGCTGCCGACGGAACACCCAATGCTCACTGTTTCCAGACGCTGATTGGAGAGGGAAGGGTGCTCGACCCAGATGGCGAACCTGTTGCCGCAGCGGTGGCTTTGGCGGCACGCGGGGCGGCTCCGTATTCGCCCGGGTCAAAAGAAGGTCTGGCGCTGATCAACGGGATTACGGCTCTGCCGGCGTATGCGATCTATGCCCATCGGCAGGTCAGTGCCCTGCAGGAATTCGCGACGCTGGCGGCGGCCGTCTCCCTCGAAGCACTGGCTGCCCCCAAGGATGCAGTTCACCCTGCTCTCGCCCGATCAAACGGAGCCGGAGTGGGAAAGGTGATTGAGCGTCTTAACCAACTGCTTAAGGACAGTAGGGTAACGCCGTACAAACTGCAGGCCGCGATCTCTCTGCGGATCATTCCTCAGGTACACGGCGCCCATTTGGATGCACTCGATCAGGTCAGGTCCGGAATCGAGCAGACGCTCAGAACCTTCTCAGGGAATCCCATGCTGGTGGAAGACGATGGCGATGGGCAGGCAAGATTGCTGTCGGTGGGAAGTTTCCATAACCAATTACTGGTCAACTTGATCGAATACCTCGCGATCGCCACATCGCACGTGGTGTGTCTCAGTGAGCGACGTTTGCACCGAATGATGGATGAAAACCAAACGGGCCTTAACCCTCAACTGGCTCCCCGACCAGGATTGGACGCCGGGATGGTGGTGGCCCACAAAGCCTGTATCGATCTTGTGGCGCGTGTCCGTATGGCGGCGCAGCCTCTTTCCTTGATGACGTCCGAGACTTCGGGGGGGCAGGAGGACTATATGTCGATGGCCTTGCCCGTAATTCAACGCCTGCTGGAGATTGTGCGGTACGGGACCGCGATACTGTCTTACGAGGCAATGGCAGGCTGCATTGCTCTGGATCAGCGGAAGGCCCATTATGGAGAGGGGGTGACCCGCTTTCATGACCTGGTGCGAGAGCAGATCGCCCCTTTGGACCAGGATCGGTCTCCCGGCCGGGACTTTGAGGTCATGCATGAACTTGTGCTGCGCGAGTTCTTTCCGGATTTAATCTGAGGTAACTGCACGTGAAACTTTGGGAAAACGCCAAAATGGTCCCCATGGCAGATGCCCTCCCCGGGACGGAGGTCATTGATGACGGGGCGTTGCTGACAGAGGGGGAGAGCATTCTCGCAGTCGGCAGAAGGGAAGAGGTCTTTTCCCATGCCGCGCTTTCGGAAAAAGGCGGGCATTGGGACAAGCAAGTGGAGGAGGTCGTCGATTGCGGCGGCGGCCTGCTATTGCCGGGTCTGATCGACTGCCATACCCACCTGGTCTACGGGGGAGACCGGTCCCGCGAATTCGAGCAGCGTCTTGAGGGTGTCAGTTACCAGGAAATCGCGAGGCAGGGTGGGGGAATCAGATCAACCGTTGCTGCGACCCGACTGACCACCCAACAGGAGCTCGCTTCTTTGGCCCTGGACCGCGCAACTCGCATGTGTGCCAACGGTGTGACAACGCTTGAGGTCAAAAGCGGCTATGGACTCTCCGTTGAGGGCGAGGAGAAAATGCTTTCGGCAGCGCGCTCACTGTCTGAGAGGCTGCCGGTGTCGGTCCATACGACATTCCTGGGAGCGCATGCTATTCCGGAAGAATTTCACGAAAGGAGTGACGATTACATTCAGTTGGTTTGTGAGGAAATGCTGCCTTCTGTTGCAAGACAAGGCCTGGCAGACAGCGTCGATGCCTTCTGCGAAAACATTGCCTTTAGCAGCCAACAGGTCCGCCGGGTTTTTGAAAAAGCGCGCGAGCTGGGCCTGCCAGTCCGTCTTCATGCAGATCAACTGACCAATGGTGGAGGCGCTGCGTTGGCTGCTGAGTTTGGGGCGCTGTCGGCAGATCACCTGGAGTACACCGATGAAGCAGGCGTCACGGCGCTCGCAGAATCAGGTACCATTGCGGTGCTGCTCCCGGGAGCGTTTTACTTTTTGAAAGAAAAACAATGTCCGCCCGTGGCGCTATTTCGCAAGCATCAGGTACCGATTGCCCTGGCGACGGACTACAACCCCGGTAGTTCTCCCGTTGATTCACTCCTGCTGGTACTCAACATGGCCTGTGTCATGTTTGGATTAACGCCCCGCGAGGCGGTTGCCGGTGTCACTATTCATGCAGCGAAAGCCCTTGGTTTGTCTGACCGTGGCGTGCTGCAGCCTGGCCGTCGGGCCGATTTTGCGGTCTTTGATGTGGAGACACTGGCACACCTTTGTTATCCGATCGGGGTGGCACCGGCCCGGATGGTGGTCCAGGCGGGCCGCCTGACCCCTGCTCTGCATCAGCGCTCATGAGCAGCACAGTCGATGTGGTGGTTATTGGCGCCGGCGCGGCGGGTCTGGCCGCGGGTCGCGCGCTCGGTGCGAGCGAGCTGACGTCGGTGGTATTGGAAGCGGATGCCCGCGTGGGTGGCCGGGCCCATACCGAGATCATGACCGACGGCGCGCCTTTTGATCTCGGTTGTCACTGGATGCACTCGGCTAGCCTGAATCCGTTTGTCGAAACGGCAGATGCACTTGGTGTGCACTACGAGCGTCGCGAGGGGTATGGCCGTTCCGGCTTTTTCAGACAGGGCGCCTGGGTGGCAGATGGTGAGGTCGCGGCCGCGTTCAGAGCGATGAGTGAGCGCCAAAAAAGCGTCGCGGCTGCCTGGTCCCAGGGTCTGGATCAATCGGTGTTTGATACTGTTGACCGCGATGGGCCATGGACTGAGGTGCTCGATTTTTACGATACGCTGAATACCTCATCGGATGTGGATCAGATCTCGATAGGGGATCTCGTCAGTTACAACGACACCGAAGAGAACTGGCCGGTAGTAGACGGATACGGCGCTTTGGTCAGTCAATGGGGAGCGGCCGTGGCGGTCTCCCTGAACACAGCCGCGACTAGCGTGCATTGGGAGGGTCCGGGCGTTCTTGTCGAGACGGCCAAAGGGCAGATTAAAGCGAAGTATGCCGTCATCGCCGTTTCGACCGGCGTGCTGGCCTCCGGAGAGATCCGGTTTGTGCCGGAGTTGCCAACCGAGAAGCAAGATGCCATTTGGGCTCTTCCGCTTGGGAACTACAACCGGATTCGTCTCGAGATAGATCGAGGGGTGTTTCCTGATGATATTGCAGAGCGGGTTGTCGTCGAGCGAACCGGGCATCCACCCATCCAGATCAGTCTGGGTGCGTATGGATTTAACTGTGCTATCGGGATTGTCGCCGGGAGGCACGCGGATTGGCTTGAGCGGGCCGGGACGGAGGCGTCACGAGAGGCCGTGATGGATGCCTTGTGTTATGTGTTCGGGAATGACGTTCGCTCCAAAGTGAAGTCGGATCGCCAGTCTGCCTGGCGAGGAAATCCGTTTGTTAGGGGCGCCTATTCAACCAGCATGCCAGGCCAATTTCATCAGAGATCGGTACTGGCACAACCGTTGGCAGACCGGCTGTTCTTTTGTGGAGAGGCAACGTCAACGGATCATTTCTGTACTTGTCATGGCGCCCGCATGACGGGTGAGCGGGCGATTCGAGAGGTTCAGTCGGTCTTGGGCACCCGCGCGTAATTGCGCTGGTTCCTGTAATGATCGGTAAAGGTGCATGAATTTAGCGGACTGGCGCCGCCTGCTGCGTCCGGCCCACAGTGTGCCCCGGACGATCTGGAGCGCCGACGCGCCGCTGACCTTTAAGCCCAGGTGGTATACCGCGGCAGCGCTTTTTGCCGGACTCTGGCTTTTTGGAACAGGGGAGGCCATGTTCATTGCGGCGGGCCTTGGGGTCAGTCCATGGACCGTACTCGCGCAGGGCATCTCAGTGCAGTCGGGTTGGAGCGTTGGATTTTCAACGTTTGTCGTCAGCGTTTCGGTCCTTGTTCTCTGGATACCGCTGAGGGAGGTTCCCGGGTTCGGTACGCTATCCAATGCAGTTTTGATTGCCGTTGCAATCGATGTCATGACGCCGTTATTGACGCTTCCTGACGGCTCGGGGATTCGCTATTTGCAGCTTGTCATGGGAGTAGTCTTAATTGGTGTTGGCAGTGGACTTTATTTGACGGCCAATCTCGGCCCGGGTCCACGCGACGGACTGATGACCGGGTTGCAGCGCAGGACCCGAAAACCGATCGGCTGGGTCAGGGCCGGACTCGAGGTCACCGTGCTGTGTTGCGGATGGCTATTGGGAGGGACGGTGGGTGTGGGGACGATCGTGTTTGCGATCGGCGTGGGATATGCCGTCGCACTGTCATTGTCACTCGTTAGACACTTTGGCTCTGCGCAGTCGTCTTGAAGTACTCCTGGCAACAGCGCATAAAGGCCTGGGCCCGACCGGTTTGACGCAGACCTGCAGGATGACCCAGTACCACCGACAGCGATGGCATTCTTTCCCTGATCGGCAAGCACTTCACCTTTCCGCCGTCATACGTCTGTTGTGAGGCCGGCTGCAGGTTAAGGATGCCGTAGCCCTCACCGCTCGCGACGAGACCGCGCACCAGTTCGAAAGATTGGCTGCGATGGCGCACTCTCGGTTGAAAGCCCAGCTTGCCAAAGAACCCCAGGAAGTAGTCGCGACTATGGGGCAGGTCGAGCAGGATGAAGGGTTCATCCCTCAGAGACTTCAAAGACAGGCTTGCACGGTTTGCCATAGGATGGGACGCCGGAAGTAGGACGTGTGGCTTTACGGTTGCCAGCGGCAGCCGTGCAAGCGTCGGGTCGAGATCGATATCATAAAGCAGCGCCATCTCGATATTGCCGTTATGCAGCAATTTCTGAAGTTCGTTGAGGGGCCCCTCACTGACTTTGATCTTAAGCTCCGGATGGCGTTCCCGTGCGAGCACCAGAAGACCAGGAAGAAAAAACGGTGACAGTGTCCAGAAACACCCCACTTCGAGGATCCCCTGAGCCGACTCACCCAGCGCCCGGCCGGTACTCGCGACTTCTTCGGCGTGAGCCACCAGAGATCGCGCCTGCGCCAGAAAAGTATTCCCGGCCGGGGTAAGAGAAACACCTCTGGCATGATGGCGAATCAGCAATTGCAGGCCGAGTTCTTCCTCGAGCTGCACAATCGATGTCGACAGGGCAGGCTGTGAGAGAAAGAGTTCCCTGGCGGCACTGGAGATATTCTGATGCTCCGCGATGCAGATAAAGTGACGCAACTGCCGAAGGGAAAATGACATAAAAAAAATCTATCTAATTCATTTCAAAACTATATTTTACAATTTTTGCGGGATCGCGATGATGCGGGGGTGTCGTATCGGCAAGCGTGCTGGCGTTTGCCACCGATAGCCCCTTTAACACAGGAAGGAAGTCATGATTAGAACGGGAGAGGAGTACCGCGAATCGATTCGCGATGGCAGGGTGGTGTTCATGAACGGCGAGAAAGTGCCTGATGTCACCACGCACCCGATGTTCAAGCCGCTGGTCGATATACGCGCGCGGATCTACGACATGCAGCATGATGCGGCCACCGCGCCTTTGATGATCTATCACGACGACAAAGATGAGCGGTTTTCGGTGGGGTTGAAGCTGCCGTATACCCAGGAGGATTGGCAGGATAAGCGAAAGTCAACTGATGCGGTCTTTGAGGATATCGGTGGGGTAGTGACCCGAGTGGGGGATGAAACCGTGGGCGAGATGTGGTCGCTTTATGATGGCCAGGACGTACTCAACCAGGTCGATCCTCAGTTTTCCCAGAACATCGCCAATCATATTCATCGGGTTATTGATCACGATCCGTTCCACGTGTCCGCCAATACGGATCCCAAGGGTGACCGGTCCAAGGCGCCCCAGGATCAGGATCCAGACATGTTGCTGCACGTCGTCAAGGAAACCGACGAAGGCATCGTCGTTCGTGGCGCCAAATTTGAGACTGCAGCACCTTACGCCAATCAGGCATTCACCAAGCCCACCATTGCCAACTGGGGCAATGAAGCCTATTCAGATTACGCGGTAGGCTTCATCTGTGATCTTGGGTCGCCGGGCATCCGGATGATCTGTCGAACGGGCTTTTCCGGGCGTGCCCCCAAAGAAGACTATCCGCTGTCAAACCGCTTTGATGAGATCGATGCGCTGGTCATCTTCGACAACGTCCTGATTCCCTGGGAGAACGTACTGTTCTACCGCCATACCAAGGCAGCAGCCTTTATCCGGGCGACGCTGCACCGCTATTCGGCCTTTGCATTTGTCCAGCGCATTCTCAAATACGCGGACATGATGATTGGGGCGGCATTGTTTAACGTGAAGCAGACGGGGCTGGATAAGCAGCAGGCGGTTCAGGAAAAGCTTGCTCAACTGGCGGTGTATCGCGAGGGTATTCATGCGCACCTCACAGCCGCCATCGCGCTTGCCGAGAAAAGTCCTAGCGACCTTTTGATGCCCAACCAGTCGTTGCTCTTCACGGGCCGGGTTCATGCGTGCGCCAACCTTCCGGCCATGATGCATCTGGCGCGTGAGCTATGCGGTGGTCAGATCTGTGTCACGCCGGATCTCGCGTGTTTTGAGGATCAGGAGAGCGGCCCTTGGCTGGAGAAATATTATTCCGTTAATGAGAACTGGTGGGCTGAGGATCGCCGTAAACTACTGGCTTACGCCCGAGATCTACTGAACTCGGATTACGCTGGGCATCGATTGACTTTCCAGCTTTTTGCCCAAGCCCCTCCATTTGCGCATTTGGGCGCGGTCTACCGGAATTTTGACTGGGAGGATACGCTGGATTTTGTTCGACGTTCGGCCGATTTGTCTGATAGGGTAACTGCCGATTTCTCCGCTAAACCCAAATCTGGGTCATAAGCGGCGGCGGGCGTAATTTGGGAGTATCAGGTGACGGTCTCTTGACCGTGTCTCCTGGCGATAACACAAGCGTCACGATCGATTGGAAGGAGGATCTGAGATGATTCATGAGCGTATTCGGCCGTTCAATACCCGGGAGACTTATCCTGAGCAGAAGCTGGATAATGATCTTTGCCAGGCGGTGGTGGCCCGGGGAACTTGGGTATTTCTGCGAGGTCAGGTGGCTCAGGATTTGGATACCCGTGAGTCGTTGCATGTGGGCGACGCTGGTGCACAAACCGCCAAGGCAATGGAAAATATCCAGATGTTGCTAGAAGAAGCGGGTAGTGAACTGGGACATATCTGTAGGATCGTGGTTTATCTGACCGATATTCGCTACCGCGATGCCGTCTACCAGGAGATGGGTAAATGGCTGAAAGGGGTATTCCCCTGTTCCACCGGCCTGGTCGTTCCAGCATTGGCGAGACCGGAGTGGGTTGTGGAGATTGAAGTGACTGCTGTGATCCCGGATTAAGGTCTTGAAGCCGGAGTAAAAGTAAAGACCAAAGATAAGTTGAAGCGATAAAGGTAATAGGGGTAACAGAGGAGGTAAAAGGTATGTTGAGCGAAACCCAGATTTCAGAGTTCAAGCGTCAGGGCTATCTCATGTTGCCGGGACTGGTGTCGGAGACCGTGCGTGGTGATCTCCTGTCACAGTTGCAGGAGTGGGTAGAGGAAAGTCGTGAGTACGACGCCAATTACGGTTTTGACACTCCCAATGGCAAGGCCCGTTTCGATCTCGAACAAGGGCACACCGCTGCCCATCCCCGCCTTCGTCGAGTCGCAAATCCGACGGATATTTCTGAGATTTACCAAAAGCTGCTTTTCGAGGGAGACCTGCCGCAAGTGGTTTCAGATCTCATTGGGCCCAACGTCTTCTTTCACCACTGCAAACTCAACAACAAATTTCCCGGGGCAGGGACTCGAGTCGAATATCATGCCGACCATCCGTTTGATCCCCACACCAACGACGATGGGATTACGGTGCTGCTCTTTCTCGATGATATGGATGAAGACAACGGCTGCGCGCGACTGGTGCCCGGTTCGCACCGCGAAAGATATACCCATTTCCATGACGGCAAGTTTATTGGCTCAACAGATCCGGCGCTGTTTGATCAGTTTGACGGCAGAGCCGATAGCCTCGTCGGCAAGGCCGGTGACGTTTGTCTGATGGATATCTGGACACTGCACGGCGGAGGACCTAATCAGTCACAAGATCGAGACCGCCGGATGCTGATCGCTGACTACCGTGCGGCTGATGCCTTTGCCATCATGCCGCCTGCGGTACCCTCCCGTTTTTACCGGCGTATCGTGGCCGGCGAACCGACACATGTTGCACGCCTCCGCGCAGGAACCATGGAGATTCTTGAGCCGTATCCTGATGACTCGTTCTTTGGACTGCAGGGCCAACAGGCAGCCGGTGCGGATGAGGGTAAGGATGAGGTAGCACAGTGACTTTTTCGATTGTAGGGATGTGTGAACGGGCGGCAATGGCCGGGGTGGCGATCACTACCTCCAGCATCAGTGTGGGGAGCCGATGTCCCTGGGTCAGGGCAGGTGCCGGCGCCGTGGCTACACAAAATGTCACGGATCCCTCCATTGGTAATGAAATGCTTGATTTGATGGCGCAGGGAGTTGATGCGCCATCCGCTTTGGCATCGGTAATGGATGAGAGACCATTCGCGCAATATCGCCAGGTCACGGCAGTTGATCTCAGGGGCAACATCGCCGAGTGTACGGGATCGGAAATTCTCGGCACCCACGCGGTGTCTCATGGCCATCAATGCGTCGCCGCAGGAAATCTGCTTTCGTCTACCAAAGTGCCAGCGGCCATGACGGAAGGATTCTCCCGGCATGCCACTTCGCATCTGGCAGAGCGTCTTTTGTGCGCCCTGGAAGCTGGCGTAGCAGCCGGTGGGGAGGAAGGCCCCACTCATTCGGCGGCGTTGCTGGTGGCTGGGGAGAATGCCTGGCCCCTCGTGGATTTGCGGGTCGATTGGTCCGATGATCCAGTGAGTGATCTTCGGGATCTGTGGCTGCGCTATCAGCCACAGATGAATGATTATCTGGATCGTGCGCTGAATCCCGCAGTTGCGCCTGCGTACGGCGTACCGGGTGATCCGTGAGTATTCCTGAGGCTGGCGATCAGGCGCAGGACGACGCGCTGTATCAGCTCCTTGGGGAGCTGATTGCATTCGACACCACCAGCCGCAACTCCAATCTGGATCTCATTGCCTGGATCAAAAATTACCTGGCCGGTTTCGGCATCGACAGTTTACTGGTCCATGACGAGACGGGCGCCAAGGCGAATCTCTATGCGACCGTAGGCCCTCAAGACAAGCCAGGGGTCATGCTTTCCGGCCATACCGATGTGGTACCTGTGGATGGACAGGACTGGTCAACAGACCCCTTTGTGTTGAGTCGGCAGGCAGGGGCGCTTTTCGGGCGGGGAACCGCTGACATGAAAGGCTTTATTGCCTGCGCACTCGCTAAAGTTCCACAGATGATGGAAAAGCCCCTGTTGGCGCCAGTGCATCTCGCGTTTTCCTATGATGAAGAGATCGGATGCATTGGTGTCCGCCGGCTCCTGGATGTGCTGACGCAGCAGCCCG
>CEVA01085341.1_pt1 | contig 10252 bp, 8 predicted proteins | sample 361521 | NCBI WGS metagenome assembly CEVA01 (sample SAMEA2622823, study PRJEB7988) | marine metagenome | isolation source: saline water (ENVO:00002010), including | reverse complement strand
CGACCGTGCCAGTCCCATCGGCCGTAAGCCAGAGTCACGACCCGGACCCCGGCTTCCACCAGCCGCCTGGCAGCCAGCAGGTAATGGTTGTGCAGAGGCCCGGCGTCACCGTAACCGGCCGGTTCATAGGATCCGCCGCCATAGCGGGCCAGCGTTTCCGGGCTTTCCCCCGAGACATCCAGTGCCTCGGCGAGACGGCTGGAGGTGAGGATGCCGAAGGCCTGTTGCTGGAATGCGTCGAGGCTCTCGACCGATCCCCCCGAGTCAGCAGCGGCCTTGAACCGATCGAGTCCCTCGAGCAGGCTCTTGCGGTTGTTGAACTTGTCGAGTGTCATGCCGTTGAGTACCAGGTTGTCGGCACCGTCGGCATTGGGCAGGAAGGGGGCGTGGGCCGGGCCGGCGAACCCTGCCTGGCCGGGATCCGACCATGTGCTGCTTTTCATCCGCGGCGAGAGTCCGACGAAGGCCGGAGTGCCCGGGTGCACCGTCCCCTGCAGGCGGGAGACGATTGAGCCGAACGACGGCCACCCGCCGGGCGGCTGGTTGTTGACCCTCTGGCCGGTCATGCACTGGAACGCTGCGTGACGCCCCTCGGAGCCGACCACCGAGCGGATCACCGCCAGGCGGTCCATCATCGCTGCCATCCGGGGCAGGTGTTCGCAGATCTGGATACCGGGAACCCCGGTCGAAATCGGCTGGAATTCACCACGGACCTCGGCCGGTGCCTGCATCTTCAGGTCGAACATGTCCTGGTGCGGAGGACCTCCGGAGAGGAAGACCATGATGACGGACTTGTGTGAGCTGTTGCCAGAAGCGGCTTCGGCCGCCAGCAGTTGAGGCAGGGTGAGTCCTCCGACGGCTCCGACCATCGGCAGGCTGCCGATCTTCAGAACGTCGCGGCGGGATAGCGTGTCACAGAACGACCGGGAACTGGAAGATCCGGGGATTGTGAGCATGGCTGAGGTCCGTTGGTCTCGAGGAGACGTTGTGCCAAGGGGGGGGCAATGTATCACATCGACTGTTGCGATACGAGTCCTGAAATCTCGGCGAGCCCGACGAAAAAACCGGCCGGTTCCCACGGGGGGGGAACCGGCCGGTATCGTTCATCCGAGGGTAATGCTCGGCAAGTCAGGCAACCGGCTTAGAATTCGCCGATCACTTCACTGCCGTACAAGGTTCCCAACGCACCCCAGACCCCGTAGGGGCTTTGGCCACCAAGGTTGGTGGTGGTCGCGTCCACACCCAGGCCAGCGGTGCCAGGCGTTGCGGTGTTGATCGACTCGTTGATGAACTTCACGCTGCCATCGGCAAAACCGACATGAGCACCACCGGGGTGGCGGCTGCTGACAGAGATCATCGACATGTCATCCGGAGCACCACAGGACGGGCCGTTGGGCGGCACACAGATGGCGACCGAGTTGAAGTAGGGGGCACCATCGGCCCAGTACTGAGCCGGGCGTGCCGCCTGCGATCCACTGGTGTAGTAGCCATTGAGTGCTGTTGCCACGCAGGCATCCGGCGTGGTCGTTTGCGTGGTCGCAACGTGTCCGATGACATCGGTGAGGTTACCCGGGTTGCCCAGGTCTCGCTCGCCCATCGCAATCGTGTTGCTCGTGCCGTCCTTGAAGTCCCGCATCCGCGTGCAGAGACGGTAAGTGAACGGTCCACGGTGACGGAAGATGACGCCCGTACTCGGGTTGATCGACGTGTAGTTGTTGTTGACCGTGTCGCCAACGCTGAACACGTAGCTCCGCTGAGCACTGCCGGAGGCAACGTCCCGAATCGGAACGGTCGATGAGGGGCAGAGGAACACTTCAATCTCGGCTGGCGGGTGCGGGAATGTGGGGTTCCGCGGGTAACCACCCTGATCGCCACCGACCTGAACGCCACCACCGAAGTTGCGAATCCGATCCCAAAGCGGAGCCTGGTCGATGAACGGCAGCATCATGGCGACGCCACTGAGCCATTCGTTCTGCGATCCGCCTGCAGTTCCGCCACGCAGGGGCGGCCAGTAGTTGAACGCATCGTGGTAGTTGGCCAATCCCAAACCGAACTGCTTGAGATTGTTCTTGCAGGCCGAGCGACGAGCCGCCTCGCGTGCCTGTTGAACGGCAGGAAGGAGCAGCGCGACGAGAATCGCGATGATCGCGATCACGACGAGCAGCTCAATGAGCGTGAAACCTTTTTTCTGGCGTGTCATGAACTACCTCCGATGACGAGAAAAAACACAAGCCGAAATCCGGCTGTAGAGATCTGGGTCTATTATCTGCACGAACGTTGGATAATTGCAAACCAAAACAGCGGTTTTTCCGCCCGATGAGAGGTCCGGTTTGGCCCTCGATGTTGTCTTCCACTCGGTGTGATCTGTCGTGTGAAATCGGGTTTGGATTTTCGTGGTCGATCCCGACGCGTCAGTCTTCCGACAACTGTTCTCGAGCCAGTTCGGCGAAGGTTGACGCGTTGGGTTGCCACTCTCTAGTATCGCCAATTCGTTGCATTCACCTCCTCCCCGAAATTCAAAGCGAAAAAAACTTCGCGAGCCGTTTGACGGCGTCATCAGGCAGTGGATCCGGCCCAGTGGTCGTACGTTCTGGTGTGGCTCGACATGGCAACGACGGGGTGGACAACGCGGTACGAGGCGCCGATGGCAGTCCCCAAGCGTAGGATCTCCAAGACTCGAGGCCGTAAACGCCGGACGCATATCCGCGCCCGGTCGATCCAGGTCGTCGTCTGCAAGGAGTGTCATCTCAGCATTCCGTCTCATGCGGTTTGCCCCCGTTGCGGGCATTACGCACGGTTCAGTCAACCGATGCTGCCGTCCGACGATTGATCGGGGCGTCCGAGAGCCGGTTGTAGGAGGAGGGATCGGCGATGCGTATCGCATTGGACGCGATGGGAGGCGATTCAGCCCCCGGGGTCAACGTCGACGGGGCGTTGGCCGCTCTGGTGAACTCGCCCGACCTGTCGGTCGATCTTGTCGGTGATCCCGACGTGCTGGACCCGTTGCTGAGTGCGGCGGAGTTCGATGCCCAGCGACTGAGGGTCGTTGCGGCTTCTGACGTTGTCGGAATGGACGAAAAGCCGACCGAGGCCCTGAGACAGAAACCGGACAGTTCGATCGCGGTCGCCTGGAGGTTGATGGCTTCTCACGAAGTTGACGCGGTGGTCAGCGCCGGAAACACCGGTGCGGTGGTGGCTGCGGGACTGAGGACAAAGCTGTTCCTGGCCGGCGTTCGGCGGCCAGGAATCGCCGTGACTCTGCCGACGATGAGAGGCCGCAGCGTCTTGGTCGACGTGGGAGCCAATCCGGCGGCGCGTCCGGGACACCTGTTGCAGTACGCGGTGATGGGCGTGATCTACGCTCGCGAAGTGCTGGGAATCGAGTCTCCCAGAGTGGGGTTGATGAATATCGGGAGCGAGGACACCAAGGGGAACACCCTCTATCGCGAGGCTCACGTGCTGTTGCAGGAATCGTCCCTGGCCGAACACTACGTTGGCAATGTCGAGGGACGAGGGTTGTACCAGGGTGAGGCCGATGTGCTGGTCTGCGAAGGATTTGTCGGGAACGTGGTGCTGAAGGTCAGCGAGGGAATGGCCGAGTTCCTGATTCGGGCCCTGGCCGAGGATGTGATCGGACAACTGGATTCCGAGCGGGACAAAGCCATGGCGGCTCTGAAGGACGCTTCCCGGCAGTACCATTACCGGGAACATGGTGGGGCCCCGCTGTTGGGAATCGACGGTGTCTGCATGATCTGTCACGGCTCGAGTGACGCCCGTGCCATTGCCAATGCCCTCAGGGCCGCCACGACGCTGCAGTCTCGCCAGGTCAACGTCCAGATCGTCGAAGGCCTGGCGGCAGTCGGTGAGTCTGCCGGGGTGACCGGCCGGGGCAGGCCGTCATGAGTGGAAGTGGAATCGGGTTTCTGTTCCCCGGACAGGGGGCCCAGCATGTCGGCATGGGCCAGAGGCTCTCCGGGGAGTGTTCTGCCGCCGCGGAACTTTACGCTCGTGCGACTGAAGTGCTCGGCTACGATCTCGCGGCCGCGTGTTTCGATGGTCCGCAGCAGCAACTCGACACGACAGTCATCAGCCAGCCGGCGATTTTCGTCACCAGCCTGGCCGCTCTGGAATGGCTCCGTGCGGACCGTCCCGAGTTGGTCGAGGCGTGTGTTGGGACGGCGGGACTGAGCCTGGGAGAGTACACGGCCCTGGTGTTTGCCGGTGTGATGGAATTTGAGGACGCGTTGCGCGTCGTCCAGAAACGCGGCGAGGCGATGCAGGCCGCTTCGGACAAAACCCCCTCCGGGATGGTCAGCCTGTTGTTGATGGAACCCGAGCGGGTAGAGGCAGTCTGCCGCGAAGCGGTCGAAACCGGAGAGGTACTGCAGATCGCCAACTACCTCTGCCCGGGAAACCTGGTCGTTTCCGGGCATCGGTCGGCCTGCCTCCGGGTGGTTGAGTTGGCCGAGGCGGCTGGAGGTCGGGCTGTCGAGTTGCCCGTGGCGGGTGCTTTTCACACGTCGCTGATGGAACCGGCTGACCAGGCGGTGGCCGAGGCATTGGCCGATTGTCCGATGTCGGCCCCACGAATCCCGGTTGTCAGCAACGTGGATGCGGCGTCGCATCAGGATCCCGAGGAAATCCGCGAATTGCTGATTCGTCAGGTCAAGAGCCCCGTGCTCTGGGCCGATTCGATGTCACAGCTGATTTCGTCAGGGGTTGACCAGTTCTACGAGATCGGTCCCGGCCGGGTGCTCAGGGGGCTGCTCAAGCGGATCGACCGAAAGCTCGCCTGCGAATCGGTCAACGATTCCTAGCGAGGTCACTGGCCACCGCGGTGCTTCCCGAAATTTCCGACGTCGAAGGGCGAGATTTCTTTGCTGGATGCAGCCGACTGGAGTCGCTCGATTTGGCTTTGTCGGTGCATCGCCGACCCAGCGTTGGGTCAAGTGGCTCACAAGGATCTCGAACACGTTGCCATTTACGGTTTACAGTGACTTGGCAGGGTGGTATATCAACGCCGAGAAGACTGGGCGAGGATGCAGCAGGTATGGGGATAGATCCGCCGACGGAGAGGCGGAGCTGGGGCGGGTGGTCCCGGTGTCCCTGTGGAGTCCGGTGCTTGGTCCACAGGAATTTTTCTACGAGTAGATGGAGGAACGGGGCGTGTCGGTCAGAGAGGAAGTCATCGAATTGGTCGCCGATCAACTCAGCGAGGATGCGGGCAACATCACCCCCGAGAGCAAGTTCCAGGATGACCTGAAGGCTGATTCACTCGACTTGGTCGAGTTGGTGATGACCTTCGAGGACAAGTTCGGCATCTCGGTTCCGGATGAGGATTACGAGAAGATCGTCAGCGTGGGTGATGCAATCACTTACATCGACGCCAAACGCGATAGTGCCTGAAGGCGAGTGATGCGACGTGTCGTCGTCACCGGAATCTCAGTCGTTTCCCCGCTCGGCTGTGAGATTTCCGAGTTCTGGGATCGCCTCTGTACGGGCAAGAGCGGCATCGTTCCGCTGAGACGGTTCGATGTCGACGGGTTCAAGGTACGTTTCGGCGGAGAGATCTTCGATTTCGATCCTGCCGATCATCTCGATCTGCCACCCAAGGAACTCCGGCGTCTCGACCGTTTCACGCAATTTGGCCTGGTCGCGGCGGTGAAAGCGGTTCGGCAGTCCGGGGTCGATTTTCAGCAGGGTGACCCTTACCAACATGGTGTGCTGATCGGCAGTGGGATCGGCGGGCTGGAAGAGATCGAGCAGAACCACAGTGTGCTGTACGATCGGGGGCCTTCGAGAGTCTCGCCATTGATGATCCCCAAGCTGATGGTCAATGCCGCCAGCGGGAATATCTCCGTCCACTTTCAATTGCGTGGCCCCAACAGCGCCGTCGCGACCGCTTGTGCTTCGGCGACCAACGCTATCGGTGAGGCCTTTCGGCTGATTCAGTATGGGAAAGCCGATGTGATGGTCACCGGCGGCAGCGAGGCCGCGATCACTCCGATGGGACTTTCGGGCTTTGCACGGATGAACGCGCTCTCGACCCGAAATGATGATCCCGAAACGGCCAGTCGTCCGTGGGACCGGGATCGTGATGGTTTCGTGCTGTCCGAGGGAGCCGGCATCATGGTGCTCGAGGAACTTTCCCATGCCGAGTCGCGGGGGGCCGAGGTGTTGGCCGAAATCATCGGTTATGGCATGTCCGCCGATGGGACTCACATGACTGCCCCCAATCCCGAGGGCGAGGGTGCGGCTCGGGCCATGTTGGCGGCGATCGAAGATGCGGAGTTGCCGGCCGACCAGATCGACTACGTCAACGCCCATGGCACCAGCACCCCGCTGGGTGACGTGGCTGAAACTCGGGCGATCAAGTCAGTCTTCGGAGACCATGCTCGTTCCCTCTGTGTCTCCAGCAGCAAGAGCCAACTGGGGCACCTGCTGGGGGCCTCCGGGGGAGTCGAAGTGTGTGCCTGCGTGATGGCGTTGCAGGACCAGGTCGTTCCGCCCACGATCAATCTCGACAACCCCGACCCCGATTGTGATCTCGATTACGTTCCGGGTGAGGCCAGACCGTGTTCTGTCAATCACATTCTCAAGAACAGCTTCGGGTTCGGTGGCCACAACGCGTGCCTGGTACTCAAGCGGGTGGCATAAACAGTTCACCGGTTCCATTGCGGGGTGGGTTGAATGTCCTTCTCCACTGATCACTCATCCCATAGAGCTCCTCTATCCTTTCTGGTTCCATGAGCAGATCCGAGTCAAACAGTTCGAAGGTTGTCGTCACCGGCATGGGCGTCTTCAGTCCGATCGGGATCGGGCGCGAGTCGTTCGAGCAAGGGGTGTTGGACGGGACCAACGGGATCGGGACAATTGGCCTCATGGATGTGTCGGGAGTCCCCGGGCACGTCGGCGGTGAGTTGCCGGAGTTCACCCTGTCGTCAGCTCGTAAGGAACACCTCTCGCGGCAGCGGAAGAGTATCAAAGTGATGTGCCGCGACATCCAACTCGGAGTCGCTTCCGCGGTGCTGGCCCTGGCCGATGCGGAGATCGACTCGGAGTCGATCGACCGGACGCGACTGGGGGTTGACTACGGTGCCGATCAGATGTTCTCGCATCCGGAATCTCTGATCCGCAGTGCCACCCGATCGTCCTCCGCGGTTGAGGACGGTGAGCTCGATTTCCGGATTTCTCTCTGGGGCGAGAGTGGGATCGGCGAGATGGAGCCGTTGTGGTTGCTGAAATACCTGCCGAACATGCCGGCCTGCCACATTGCGATTGCCGCCGACGCACGTGGTCCCAACAACTCGCTGACTCTGGCCGAAGCATCCGGAAATCTCGCCGTCGGCGAGGCTTTCCGCTTGCTCGTCCGTGGCAGTGCGGATGTCATGATTGCCGGGTCGACCGGGTCGCGGATGCACCCGATCAAGTGTCTGCACGCCGCGATGTGGGACGAACTGGCCGACGGCGAAGGGGATCCGTCAACCTGGTGCCGGCCGTTTGATGCTGGTCGCACGGGGCAGGTGATCGGTGAAGGGGCCTGTTCGCTGATCCTCGAAAACGAATCACACGCACGGGCTCGGGGCGCAAGAATCCTGGGGACGATTCTTGGCTCTGGATCAAGCTGCGTCATCGACCGCAGTGGCTGCTGTGATCCGCGGCAGGCGATGATCAACGCCATGACGACGGCATTGGCCGATGCGGATCTCTCGCCTGCCGATGTCGGTCACATCCACGCTCACGGATTGTCGGCTCGCGAGACGGACGTCATCGAGGCCTCGGCGATCGCGGAAGTCTTTGGCGAGACGGCCGGACAAGTGCCTGTCACAGCGATGAAGAGTGCTCTGGGGAATTCCGGGGCTGGTTGCGGCACCCTCGAGTTGGCCGCTTCACTGGTGGCGCTCGGTCACGGGGTGGTGCCACGAACGCTCAACTACGAACAGCCGGATGACAATTGTCCTCTGGATGTCGTTCACGGCGAACTCCGTGCCGTCTCCAACAAGGTTGTGCTCAATCTCAATGTCACCGGCAGTGGCCAGGCCAGCGCCATCATTGCCGCGGGAGCCTAGAGGGCCTCGCGAGCAAACCACGCGTCGACCAGTTCGCGGTCGGCTTCATCGGTGAGCTGATCGCGAAACGAATTGGCCGTTTCGCGGTGGGTCTGTTGCAGCGACGGTTCGCCGAGCAGGCCGAAGGCCCGTGAGGCCGCATCGTGGGTGAAGGCCCAGTCTAGCGGTTGCATCGCATCGGCAGTCGAGTCGCCCAGGGCCAGAGCCCGTTGTGCGTGATGTGTCGCGGATCCCGATTCCCCCAGCGCGGCATGGACCAGGGCCAACAGGTACTCGGCTCGCTGTTGGTTGATCGGTGTGCCGACCTCCCACCAGTGCCTCCAAGCCGCGTGTGCGGTGTTGCGTAACACTTCGTTGTCCTGGTCGGTTCGAGAATCCGATTCCAGCAGATCCCACGCCTGGTTGTTCATCTCAACGGCGAACCAACGGTGAGCTTCGTTGGGGGAAAACGTCTGTTCGGCCATGTCTTTTGTCTGTCCTGTTGCTGAGGGATGTTTGCTCTGTAACAGGCTGTCTACAAACAACTTCCGGAAAAATTGGCCGCTCTGCGGTCGCTTGACAGTCCGAGGGGCATCCAGTATCGTTCACCCGATATTGTGGAAACAAGTTGCCGGTGAGAATTGACTCACTTCATGCTGGGCAGTCGGTGCCCAGCGGGTTCTTGCCGGAACATACTTTGAGGTTTCCTCCGGGAGCGTCCGCATGTAACTCGGACCCGTTTCCAAGGACCTTGTTGGGCCGGTGCCCTCCATGCCTCGCGTGGTGTGGGAGTTGTCGGTCGGCCGTGTGGGGCGAGAGTCGTCCGCCGTGGCAACCAGTGTGGGTTACCGACCCGCATTTTTTTGTTCCCCTCGGGATCCCAACAAAACAAAAGTCGGTTGAACTGAATTTCAGCACGATCTGAGACAAAAAATACAACCGGGTGTTCCTGGCCTCTCAACTCGGCCTTTTCTTTTGCCGTGTCCTGGTCGCCAACCAGCCGCCCGCAACGTGGATAAACAGGCAGAGAAGGAACTGCGATGAACGGACCCGAACTTCTCCGGCTGGTCGACGCGATCCATCGCGACAAGAATATCGACAAAGAAATCGTCTTCGAAGGCATCGAGCAAGCCATTCTCTCAGCCGCCCGCAAGCATTACGGTGAAGAGTCCGAAGTCGAGGTCCTTATCGACCGCACCACGGGCGAACCGACAGTGAACTGTCCCGGGATCGAGATTGCTCCCGATGACATCGGAACGATTCTCGGTCGCATCTCGGCTCAGACTGCCAAGCAGGTCATGATCCAGAAGATCCGCGAGGCTGAGAGAGATTCGCTGTTTATCGAGTATGAGGAATTGCGGGGACAAATGGTCACCGGGACCGTGACCCGTTTCGACGGCGGTGCCGCCACGGTCAATCTCGGCAAGGTCGAAGCCTTTCTCCCTCGCAGCGAACAGATTCCCGGCGAATCGCATCGGGTCAACGAGCGGGTGCGGGCTGTGATCATTGAGGTCCGGAAGGCTGGCAGCCGGGTCAAGATTATCCTTTCCAGAAAACACCCCGACCTGGTGCAGAGGCTTTTCGAACGTGAAATTCCCGAGGTGGCCGAAGCCATCATCGAGATCCAGTCGCTGGCCCGCGAGGCCGGTTATCGGTCGAAGGTTGCCGTTTCCTGTTACGACAACAACATCGACTGTGTCGGGGCCTGTGTTGGTGTCCGGGGTTCACGAATCAAGAACATCGTCGAAGAACTCGCGGGCGAGCGAATTGACATCGTGCGTTGGAACGAATCGCTTCCGGTACTGGTTCCCAATGCCATGCAGCCGGCCGATGTCGATGACGTCATCGTTTGTGCGCTGCTTGGGCGGGTCCTGGTCCTGGTTGACGAAGATCAACTTTCGCTTGCCATCGGCAAACGGGGACAGAATGTCCGCCTGGCGTCGAAACTCGTCGGTTGGGACATCGAAGTGATGACCACCGAGGAACTACACGATCAACTCGAGCAGTCGACCGAAGCGTTTGCGATGATCCCCGGAGTCACCACTGACCTCGCCGAAGAACTCGTCGGACAGGGCTTTTTCAGCTTCTTCGATCTTTCGGTGATTGAACCCGACGATCTCGCCGAGATGGGAGGGCTCAGCGAGGAAGAATGCAACGTGATCGTCGCGGCGGCCGAAGTTGAGGCCGAGCGCCAGGAAGAGGAG
>CEVA01243471.1_pt1 | contig 10253 bp, 7 predicted proteins | sample 361521 | NCBI WGS metagenome assembly CEVA01 (sample SAMEA2622823, study PRJEB7988) | marine metagenome | isolation source: saline water (ENVO:00002010), including | reverse complement strand
GAAAGACAAACAAGTGATCTCGATTTCGATTGATCAGATGAACCGTTTCTGTGGCAATATCCTGCAGCTTGAAACCGTGAATGGCGACAAGGTGATCGCGATGTCCCAATCGGCTTACGATGCGTTCTCTCCAGCTCAGCTTACTCAGCTGTCGACTCACGGAAAGTTGCTACCATTCGATGTAAAAACCATTGAAGACATTGGTGGCGGTTCAGTACGCTGTATGCTCGGTGAAGTGTTCCTGCCAAAACGAATAAACCGTCTGTAATAAACAGGTCTTATAGAGTTATGAATCCCATTCTGATTGCAGATTGGGATTTTTATATTTATCGTTTAATAGCTTGAAGCAAGCATGGGATAAAGGCTAGGAAGCCATCTGGAAAGTCCTGTGCTCGATAAACTGGACAGAGCGCGTGACGACTTCCTTAGAATACACCAAGGCAGTGTGGTTGACGTTGAGCGCGCAAGTGTCTGTTGCCCCTTTCAGGTTTGCGTCTTCAAGAGTGACCGTACCATCGCCATGATTTTTTCCTAATACGATTCGTCCTACGCCAGCGTCGTAGGTGCCAGTAATCACACCAATTGGCACATCATTATCGTAGTCACCAAGCCCATCGTTGAGGATGTGTTTGGTTGAACCAAAAATGAACCCAAGGCCATGATTAGAAAGCGTTTTAGCTATGGTCGCACCATTGTGTGGTGTGCCCGCAGTAATGATGCAGGTGTCAGCGAAGTGTGGTTGGTAGAATTTAAAGTAATGACGAATCAGTAAGCCACCGAGTGAGTGACCAAAGAAATAGACTTTATCGTGCTCATCAAAGCGTGCATTTACGAAGCGATTTAGGCGTTTTGCTGCGGATGGGAAGCGCAGTGAGTTGTAGGCAAACTTATGGGTAGTGAAGCCGCGTTTCTTAAAGTTTCTATCTAGATATTGCATGATCAACGCAGGCATATACAGACCATGAATTAAAACTATGTGTTTGTTTTTATTATTCATTATTGCCCTCCGTCTGATGGTGTTTCCAGTATATGGAGTCGCAATCCTAAACTCAATAAAACTTGCTACGAATGAGGCACGATAGACAGAGATCTAATGTGTGGTCAGTTCGTTACTCTGACCTGAAACCGTCATATACATCTATGGTTAATCCACCTTCTTTGACATAGGTATTTGGTGTGAAGCCAATGGTCTTTTTTAGGTAACGAATCAGGTGTGGTTGGTCGCTAAATCCAAATTGAAAAGCGACGTCTAGCCAATCTATGTCATTCAACTCTTTCTTATAAAGATATTCGAGCATTGCTTCGAGTTTGTTCATGGATTGGCACTGCTTTAACGTTAGGCCTGTCACTTTGTTAAAGCTTCGTTCGAGTGTTCTTTGAGAAAAAAATAGCGTGTCACTAAGTTCAGCTATCGGCGTTGAACCAAGCACACTCATTACTTTTCGAGTGAGGTCACTATGTCTATCGGTTGTAGCGGTGGATAACCAAGGTAGCAGCAAGTCATCCAACTGCTGGCAACAAGCTTCAAAGTCGCTTTGAGCAAGCTTAATCAGTGACGTTACATCGGCATCAAAATTGTTGAGTAGAACTGCAAGGTCGATGGTGTTGACGCGATCTAAGCTTGGATGCGGGCAATCAGGGATTGTGAGCGAGTATAAAGCGCCGACGTGGAACTTGATGCCCAAGTGAATAAACGGCTTCGAGTGATCCAGTTCTATCGCCTTATGATGGGGCAATAATAGGTGGCTGCCAACTCCTTGTTGGACTTGTTGATTTATTGTGTAGTGATACGGTTGGTCGCTGGGTGACAGAATCAAATGTGCTGAAGGGGCAGGGGGGAGTATCGGAAATTGATGAGTTTGAGCGTCGGGCGTTTTCTCGATTAGCCAATAACAATCAATGTATTGAGCAACAGCTGAGGGTTTAGGAGACTGTAACCAATAGCTCATTCTAATTTCAACCTCTAATTAGGTTTATGTATGGTGATAAGTTTTTAAATATCTTCTACCAGTGCCTATGAATCATAAATGGCAATATTTACGCGCTGTGGAATGATAAAATTCACTTTGCCGTTTTGATTGCAAAGTGAATTATTTACGTTAGGGTGTTCTAAGTAGGTTCGCTACATTAGAAGTTGTAAGAACCACCTAGGCTAACACTGCTGAATGCCAGTGTCTTATCTTCGGTTTTGAATGGACCGTAGTAGTTTTCTACGCTCACGGCATCAGCTTGTGAAATTAGGCGTAGTGTTAGGTTTTCGATTGGCGTGTATTCAACACCAAGGCCAAAGTGGAAGCCTGTACCGCTGTCATCATTGTAACCAGCGCTCTTGTTTGCGTGTAGGTCAACAGAGCTAAGACCAGCCAACACGAATGGGCGAATCGTGTTGTCGAACGTGTAACCTAGGTTTGCAGATACGGAAACAGACGTTGGAGATACTTTTGCTGTGCCCTGTTTGTAGTTTGCGTAATCATTGTAGCCAAGTTCAACACCAACGATACGGTTGAACTGGTAGCCACCATATAGGTTGTAACCCATACCATCTGAATCTAGGTTACCTTGACCGTCTGTATCAGAATCTTGATACACACCAAGGCCGCCACCGATGTACGCACCGCCGTCAGTTCCTGCTGCTAGGGCAGGAAAAGAAACCGCGCTGATTAAGCCCAGTGCCAATGCTGATTTCGCGAATTTGTTCATTGTTCTTACTCACTCTTTTATGTCATGCAGTATCAAGTATTTTTGTTATCGGCCTTTGACCGTTGGTGAGCATTATTCCGCAGTCTTATACGTATTACTGTATGGCTTTGTAAGCTAAATCGTTACATAGTAAAAGCTTATAAATAAGGGGATATATTTTTGTTAGCGTGAATAGTGCTCTAATTTTAATTTGATATGTTTGTATTGGAGATATTGTCCTTTCGTTACAAAAAATATTGTTCAAGAGTTTGCACAATAAACGGTAGTAAAAATTGGAATACATGTCATTGAGCTCGACTTGGGAATTGCAGTGCATCCACTCATAAAAATTAATGACGAAATGAGTAACACTCTCATGGGGATTTTTCTCGCTGTTATTATGTTGAGTTTATTTTAAACTACTATCAATTAGTAATATAAACCATAACAATTACACAAATTGTAACAAGTTTTATTTGATTTGAAAATTTCAGGTACTAACATTGCGGTAATTCAATTGAACAGTGTTTTATATTATGAGAAAGAAATTTTTTGCTTTGTTACTTTTGCCATTCTTAACACATGCTAAGAGCTCTGATTATGTTGTAGGTGCTGGGTTGAGTGCTGACAATAACCATATACTAGGTGGTTCAAGTAAAGAGACTTACATGCTTAGATCCGGCATCATTAATAATGATACTCACCGATTTCTTGGAACAGTTACCTACTCAAGTGAGAGTAAGTTGACTAAATACCTTGGCTCGTATGACTATATGTATGGTTTAGGTTCAAGTGGTAAGTTTAATACATTTATTGGTATAAGTGCTGGTTATAAACATCAAGACATTGACACTCCTGATAATAATAGTTTTTATTTATTCGGGGGGCAGGCTGGTGTTAATTACTTTTTCAGCGAATCTTGGTCTACAGAATTAGGATATCGAGTGCTAAGTGGAAGCACACAAGAGGATGAATGGGTAAAGGATGAGTTATACATGACGCTAGATTACCGCTTTTAGAAATCTTATAGTATTTAATTTCGTAATTACAATGAAATATTTTTTAATTACGATGATTTTATTTGTAAATGTATTTTTATCTTAGTGGTCAACATTTTATATTCTTGAGGAATATAGCAATAGGTTATTGGTTTTTATAATTTTTTTAAATTTATAACTATACATTGTTTATATTGATTTCCGATGGCGCATGCCTGTAAATGTTGTTATTGCTCATGTTTATCGTCGATATTTTTTAGCGTTAGCGTGAACGTCATTCCTTGAGCTGAGTTGTTTTTAGCAATCAAGTAGCCTTGCATATCGCGTACATTGTTGGCGGTGATGGCGAGCCCGAGTCCGAGCCCTTCGCCCATTTTTTTGTTGGTGTGGAAGGGTTCGAAAATGGTTTCTAGTTGGTCTTCGGATACGCCACAACCGTTATCTTGCACCTTGATGATCACACGCTCTTGTTCGGTATGAGCACTGATAACAATGGTCGCTGTTGACTGATTTTGCGTGGCATCGATAGCATTGCTTAAGAGATTACCGAGTACTTGTCTAAGTCGTGCTTCTTCTCCCATCACCATTGAAATATTAGAGGCGACACGTACTCGAATATCGACACGTTCTAACGCGGCTTGGTGTATGCGTAGGGTTTCTTGAAGTGCGTCTGTTAGTGAAACCGGATAAGGCTTTTCCAATCTTTGAAAGGCGAAGGACTTCAGCTGACTCGTCATGTTGGCCATCCTGTCGATCAGGCTCATCACCAGGTCCATGTTCGCTTTTAACATCTTAGTCTCGCCTCTTTCCATCAGTAACTGATTACTTGAAAGCAGGGTTTTTAGGCCAGTAAGCGGTTGATTGAGTTCATGAGTAATCGCGCTAGACATCCGCCCCAATGCGGCAAGCTTGCTTGATTCGACCAACTCTTGCTGTGCATCTTTTAGGTCTTGAGTTCGCTCTTCGACCCTCAGCTGTAGTGTTCTATTGGCTTCTTGTACCGCGATCTCCGCTTTCTTACGTTTACTTATATCAATCACAGTACACAGGTAATAGGTTGTGCCATGCCAAGGAAAGGGACTAATCGAGAACAATACCGGGAAGTTGCTGCCATCACTGCGTCTTGCCATGGTTTCAACACTGGTGATTTCGGCCAGCTCCTGATGTTGCTCTAAGTTCTTCAGCAACTGCAAAGTGGTTGAGTTCGGGTTACCGGCCTCAAAAAGTTGCCATGCTTTGATGTTGCTGATCATCGAATCGGATAGGCAGAAGTAGTTTTTCGCCATCAAATTAATGTCGTGGATGTGACCGTGTTTATCGATCAGCACAAGTCCTACGTGGGTCTTGTTGATCATTCCAGACAACCGTTTTTCAGATTCTTCAATCAGCTTTTGGATTCGTAGGTTACTGAGCTTTTTCTGGCGTCTCTGGTAGAGAATGACCAGCAATAGCATGATGAAAAGACAGCCCACCGCCACACTCCAACTTATCCAATTCGTAGTTTGGTTGAGGCTAGTTAATGGGGTGAGGTAGGTTAAACGCCAGTTGAGGTCGTCTAACTTGATCGACTGAATCAGATAGTCTTTACCTTGCAGTCGCCACACGCGAATGTGGGTTTGATCGTACAACTCGCGTGTGGTGGCAGTAGGCTGGGAGCTGAAGGTGTCGTTAAACCAATCTGCACTCAGTTTGTGGTCACTTGAGAGAAAAAATTGTTCGCGAGGGTTTTGGAACAGTACCGCTTCGCCATCGGCGAACCATTGATCGGTCAGCAGCGACAAATCAATCTGCACCGCAACAATGCCCACCACATCAGCGGCTCGATACACCGGAGCGGCAATAAAATAGTCTGGGGTGACGCCTTTGTTTTTGGTTACTACTGAAATCGCCCCACCTTGCTGGTGGATCTTGGACACTATCGTATTGGCGTTTTTACGGCTGAGTTGGCTGCTTTCCACACTCGATACCAGCAAATCGCCTTTGTGGGTGAGTAGGTACCAACCTTTGGTATTCGCTGCTTTGTCCAATTGGATGAGCTGCTTTTTTATACGCTTTTCAAGGCGGTTTTCGCCATCGATAAAACGAACCGTGGTTTCATCATTGGTGACTAGGTAGGGCAGGTAATAGAAACGTTTTAGGGTTCGCCTTGCTTCAGCGATATATCCAAGGAAGCGCTGCTCAGCATAGCGCTGCGCTTGTTCAAGCTTCCATTGACTGATCCCGTTTTTGGTTGTGACTTGCACTAAGCCAATTATTAAACAGGAAAATAGGAATAACCAATATCGATTGTTATTCATCATTCTTGATTAAATCCCTTTAAAATTAGTGGCTTAAAGTCATTTTGTGTTTGCTTTTTGAGCACGAGGAGAGTGAAACAAGTTGAACCTAACAAACATCATAAAACTGTTAAAGAGGTGTTACTCAAAGTGGGAGCTAGCTCCTTTTCGTCGGCTCGGTTTTTGAATACCGTGGGCGGCATATTTGGTTCAAGTGTTAGGAACAGACCATGCAACGTATAGCTTTGATTGAAGATGATGCGATTGTGCGTCAAGCAACCAGCCAGTGGTTACAGTTGGCTGGCTTCGACGTCACTGCGTTTGAGGTTGGGCAAGATGCGTTAAACGCAGTTAAACAGGGGGACTTTCACACCATCATTAGTGACGTGCGTTTGCCCGATATTGATGGGGTGGAATTACTTGGAAGATTTAAGAGTTTGGTGCCAGAAGTCCCTGTTATTTTGATCACCGGGCACGGTGATGTTGATATGGCGGTAAAGGCGTTACATCAAGGCGCCTATGATTTCATCGAAAAGCCGTTTGACCCTGAACGGCTTTCCCAAACCGTTTCTGAAGCGGTCGAGAAGTACCAAAGCAGCCAAGACAGAGTTAACCGTCAAAGCTACTTAAATAACCTAAAGGGTATTGAGCAGGTCCTGATTGGTCGCAGTAAGGTGATGTGTGAACTGCGCGAACAGATACAGAAGGTGGCTTCCATAGACACTAATGTGATCATCTATGGTGAAACTGGCTGTGGTAAAGAGTTGGTCGCTTCTTGCTTGCATGAGTTTAGCGAGAGAAAAAGACACCCTTTTGTACCGCTCAATTGTGGTGCCATTCCTGAAAATTTGTTTGAGAGCGAACTGTTTGGGCATGAGGCCGGAGCCTTTACTGGTGCAGCTAAGCGACGCATCGGTAAGCTTGAGTTTGCTGATAAAGGCACGGTCTTCCTTGATGAGATCGAGAGCATGCCTTTGTCTATGCAGGTCAAAGTGCTAAGAACTTTACAAGACAATGTCGTTGAGCGTGTGGGGGGTAACCAGCAGCAACACGTTGATTTGAGGGTAGTATCTGCCTCGAAATGTGACTTATTGAATCATCCTGACTTTCGCCAAGACTTATTCTATCGTCTGAACGTTGCCCAGTTGCACTTGCCTCCGCTTAGTGAGCGTGAGGATGACGCTTTGATTCTTTTTGAACACTTTACTCAAGAAGCGAACAGCGAAACTCGAGTAGCCAGTGAAGCGGATCGCCATGCCTTATTGTCGTATGCGTGGCCGGGGAATGTACGTGAACTTCGCAATGTTGCGATTCGTTTTGCGTTGGATGAAAGCCTAACGGTTGGGGATATATTGGCGTGTCGCCCCAATTCGGTAACGGAATCTGCCACAGCGGGAATTCCGTTGGCGGTGCAGGTACAGAGTTTCGAACGTAAGGTGATTCACGATGCGTTAGTGCGTTATCAAGGGCGCATTAATGATGTGATGCAAGACTTAGATCTACCTCGCCGAACATTGAACCAAAAAATGGTGCGCTATGCGCTGAATCGAAGCGACTATGTCGAATCTTAGTGAGCAACAAGACTGTAGTGTTTATTGAAAGTTAATGAGCAATAAATGGCTCACTCTGTATTTGCGATTTTATAACTGTTGGTCACATTTCTCACGTAAAGTGTGATGTAGCTAACTTTATATAGATGTTAATGCCCTTTTTTAGTAAGCAAAAAATTGCTCATGCCATCAGTATGTAATAAGCAATAATCCGCCTACCGTTATTGATCTTTTTATTTAAATTTATTTAAATCAATAACTTAAAATTTGGCATTGTGCTTGCTATCTGGCTGTTGTTGTTAACAAAACTATAACGTGAATAACTCTACATGGAGAGTAACAATGAAATACAACAAGCTAGTTAAAACTTTAGCAATCGCAATGGCATCTATTGGCCTTATCAGCAACGCCTCTGCTCAAGAAGAGCGCAGCTATATTCTAGCGACAGCTTCAACAGGCGGCACTTACTACCCTGTAGGCGTAGCGTTGGCGACATTGAGTAAAGTTAAGCTTGCGCCGAAGCAGCACTTTTCTTTGGCGGCTATCAGTTCTGCAGGGTCGGGCGAGAACGTAAAACTACTGAATGAAAATGAAGCCCAGTTTGCTATCTTGCAAGGCTTGTACGGCGCGTGGGCTTGGCAGGGACTAGGGCCATACGAAAAATCGGGTAGCCAAACTCAGCTGCGCTCTGTCTCTATGCTTTGGCAAAATGTTGAACACTTTATTGTTCGTTCGGACCTAGCTGAAACAGGCACCATGAGTGATTTAGAAAATCTGAACGGCAAGAAATTTTCTATCGGTAAGAAAAACTCAGGTACAGAAAACTCAGGTCGTCAGATTATGAAGGGCCTATCAGTGAACCCAGAACAATTTAAACTTGCCTTTATGGGTTACGGCGGTAGCGCGAGCGCATTGCAAAACGGCACCATTGATGGCATGAACACCCCAGCAGGTGTACCTGTGGGCGCGGTAACCCAAGCTTTTGCAGCTCTAGGTGAAGATATTCAAATCCTGTCGTTTACCGATGAACAGATCAAACAAGCGAATGGCGATTACAACATCTGGACCAAGTACGAGATCCCTGCCAATACCTACCCAGGTGTTGATAAACCGATCACTACAATCGCTCAACCTAACTTCCTAGCGGTTCGTGAAGATATCTCAGAAGAAGATGTCTACCAACTGACCAAAGCTATCTATGAAAACCTACCTTTCCTACAAGGTATCCACAAAGCAACCAAAGCCATGGCGCTTGAGAAAGGGATTGCAGGTCTGCCTGTTCCACTTCACCCGGGCGCAGCACGTTACTACAAAGAAGTGGGCATCGAGCTTCCTTCTGAGTTGATCGTTAACTAACGGCTTTCGTCGACTAACTGTTTTGGTCGATCCCCAATCTTTAATGGCTTAACCGATAGGTGCGCGTTCACGTTGTGAATGGGTTCGTGCGCCTGCATATTTTATGGATTTTCTCTGCGCATTTTGTTGTAGAGAGCAGGAGTTTTCTATGAGCGATTCGCTGCAGCAGGAACTGAAAAAATTTGAATTGCCGACCCGAACGGATTTTCCTTGGGTAGGCAAAGCGATAACAACCATGGGAGTGATTCTCTCCCTATTACACATTTGGTTTAATACCTTATCTACCTTACCGGAGCTTTGGATCTCTGCGACTCACTTTGCTGGTTTCGCGATCATTTGTGCGCTTTGGTATCCCGCTCATATCTCGCTGAAAAAGAGCAAGGTGGCACTTGCTGTCGATATCGGGATCGCATTGGCAGCATTGGCTTGCCTTATCTATATCCCCTTTGCAGAGGATGCACTTTATGAGCGAGGCGTGAAGTTCATCGCCAGTGATTGGTTCTTCTCTATCTTGGCGATTGCTATCGTCATCGAGCTGATTCGTCGTACCATGGGCTGGTTTATTCCTGTACTTATTCTGGTGTGTTTGAGCTACGTAGTGGTGTGGGGGCAATGGACCAGTGGCATCTTCCACTTTCCTGGTTTGAGCCTTGAGACACTGCTCTATCGAAGCTTTTATTCATCGGAAGGTATGTTTGGTTCTATCTCTAGAATCAGCTGGACCTTCGTATTCATGTTTATCCTATTTGGCGCTTTCTTAGTGCGCTCGGGTGTCGGTGACTACATTATTGATGTCTCTCGCGCGGCGGCGGGCAAAGTGATCGGTGGGCCTGGTTTTATTGCGGTGATTGGCTCTGGTTTGATGGGCTCAGTGTCTGGCTCTAGCGTGGCTAATACGGTGTCGACAGGCGTTATCAGTATTCCTCTGATGCAAAAAGCGGGTTTCCCTTCACGCTTTGCTGCTGGTGTGGAAGCTGCTGCATCAACAGGTGGGCAGTTGATGCCACCAGTGATGGGGGCAGGTGCTTTTATCATGGCGTCTTACACGCAGATCCCTTATGTCGATATCATTGCGGTCTCTTTCTTGCCAGCGCTTATTTACTTTTTGTCAGTGGCGTTTTTCGTACGTATTGAAGCGAAGCGTAGCGGTGTACAAAAAGTCTCTTCGGGTTGTGAGCCTCTATTAAAAGTACTCTTGTCTGGTTGGCATAATCTTATCCCTCTTGCGGTGCTGGTGACTCTATTGGTGCAAGGCTTTACGCCGACGTACGCTGCGGGTATCTCAATCGTCTCGGTAGTGGTTGCTTCGTGGTTCTCCAAAAACCATAAAATGGGACCAAAGGCGATCATCGAAGCGCTTTCTCAAGGCGCAAAAAACATGGCAACCACAGCCG
>CEVA01044000.1_pt1 | contig 10258 bp, 8 predicted proteins | sample 361521 | NCBI WGS metagenome assembly CEVA01 (sample SAMEA2622823, study PRJEB7988) | marine metagenome | isolation source: saline water (ENVO:00002010), including | reverse complement strand
ACCCGGGGCGGCCAGGTCCTGGGGCCGCGCGTCGACCAGCGTGATGCCCTCGACCAGGTCAGCTCGTGAGAGCGCGCGAGCCATCAGGTCGGTGGACCATTTCTTGCGGGACAGCGCCCGCCAGACGTCGGGCCCGGTGAGTGTCTGCACCCGTCGAATCCCGGATTCGCCACCACGTCGTCTTTCCACAAGGCATTGCAGTGCCTCGAGAGCATGGAAACCGGCTGAGTCGAGCGACTGGCTCCCCGAAATGGCCAGTGCCTCCTGGATCTTGGCTCCGTGGGGCACTTCCATCTCCGGCATCCGCCATCCCACGGGCAAACTGGAACCGGCCAACAGTGGGAATTCCAGTTCGCGACTCGCGTTGTACATCGCCCTCGCTTTTTCGAAGCTGTAGGAGAGGTGCTTGTCGTTGAAGACGGGGACGGCGCGTCCGTCGCTGCGAAAAACATCGACGATTTCCGAGAAGAATTCAGCTCGAGGATAGAGTTTTTGTCCCAGGGGGTTGGTTGGATATTCACCGTGTTCGGCGATGAGCACCACCCCGTCAACAGCCAGTGTCTTTCCGCCGCAGCGGAGCGCTTCGGCGATGGACTTGTGGAGTGAGAATCCGAATTCCTGGGCCCGGTGAATCGACAGGTCCCCTTGGGGGAACCCGAATTCCTTGGCGCGGATCTTCCGGTCCATCGCGGTGGGTTGCTGGGCCACGAACGCCGAAACCACCTCCACCTCCGGTTCGTGCCAGTCGCCCTCCCACGGGTATCCGATCAGGAACCGGTCGCCGATGTGTTGCCCGTGTCTCAGGTACGCCCACAGAGTGGTGATGATGGCGATCCGTTTCCTGGGAGACGCCGGGCCGGCTTGATTGTCTACGGTTCCCGTGGCCGGAGTGGTCAGTGATCCGGCCACCGCCGTGGCGGCAGTTGTTCCGAGAAAATGGCGTCGGGTCGTGGTGGAGCGAGTGCGGGGCACGATCAGTTGCTCCAGTAGGTTGACTGTTGAGGGGGATGGTAAGAGACGTCCAGGTGGGGTGTCTTCAGTCGTTGCCCCTTCCGGTACAGTGACTCGATCCCAGCGGCGGTCAGTCCCGTCGTCAGCAGGGTCCGCTCGATGGGATAGGGGGCCTGGCCCGTCTGGAACAGTGTCTCGGTGGCATGAGTCAGCGGGTTGAAGAAATTGCAGACTTCCCGCGGGGACAGAAACATCTGTACCGAGAGTGGCTTGGAGTGGCCGGTCAGTCGGGCGGCAAAAGTGAAGTCGTTGACGACGCCCTCGATCAGCAGCATGTTCATTCTCAACCCGTCGCGATGCTGGTACCGATACAACACCGGCGTGTTTCGGTTCTGCGGATCTCGCATCAGGGTCTCGATTTGTCGGTTGGTTGGCAGCGTGTGGTTGAATCCCTGTCGCGTTGGAACCAACTGGTGGCTTCGGCACAGGCAGGCGCGGAAGAGTGTCGGGTCCCATCCTCCCTGGTCAAACGACCCGGCGGCCAGGGCCTTGACGATCGCGTCAACTCCGGTGGCTGCTTCGATCCACTCGACACCCGTTTCGCCTCCGTCACGTCGTTCCACCATCGATTGCATCGCTTCCAGGGCGTGAATGTCATAACCGTCGACACCGCCGATGGCCACGCACAGGGCTTCCTCGACCCGGGCTCCCAGGGGCATGTCGACCTGGGGGATTCGTCGTGTCACCGGCAGGCTTGAACCGGCCAGTAGCGGGAAGTCGAGCTCGCGGGCCGTTTCGACCATTTCGAGAGCCCAGTCCCAGTTCCACGAGAGATGCTTGTCGTTGAAGACCGGGACGCTGCGATTGCTTTCGCGAAACACATTGACGATCTGCTGAAAGAACTCGTACCGCGGATAGAGTCGCTGGCCCTTCTTGTTGGTGGGGTAGTTGCCGTGTTCGCCGATCAACAGCACCCCGTCAACGTCCAGGCGGCGTCCCCCTCGGCACAACGCCTCGGCAATCGTCGGATAGAGTTTCATCCGCGGGAAGTCTTTTGCCCGTTCGCGGCTGAGTTCTCCATCGGGTTGCTGGTCGGTGTAGACCGCCACCAGGTCGATGTCGGGGACATGATGGCGACCGTTCCAGCTGTACCCGTACAGGTAGCGGTCCAGGATGTGCTGCGCGTGCGAATACCGGCGGAATTCGGTGACAACCGCAGCAATGCGAGGGCGTTTCACGATGTTGTCCGCCGTGAAATGTCAAAGGGGAACCGGGGTCAGCTCGACACCGTACTCGACCGGGTTCGGAATCGCACGCGAGTGAGACACCTTGAGAATAGTGGACCTCTGAGTGTATTCTACCGAGAGAAGACTTGGAGGAGGACTGGACAGTGCTTCGCGTTCTCGGTGAACGACAGATGGCCTGCGACGGGATGACTCGTCGAGAGGCGATCCGGGTTGGTGGGCTGGGTCTGTTTGGTGGCGTGTCGTTGCCGACGTTTTTGCACGCATCCAATCAGCAGCAGGCCGCTTTGCCGCGGCGCGCCAAGAGCGTCGTGCTGATCAATCTCTTCGGCGGTCCGCCGCACATGGACATGTTTGACCTGAAGCCCCAGGCTCCATCGAATGTCCGCGGCGAGATGGTCGGGATTCCCACCGCGATTCCCGGATTGTCGATCTGCAGCCTGATGCCCGGGATCGCCGGGTTGATGGACCAGGCGACCCTGATTCGGACGTATTCCCACAAGTACAACAGCCACAATCCGTACAATGTCCTGACCGGGTTCGACGGTGGAAATGACCGCGAGAATTACTTCGCCAAACGGTCGGACCATCCGAGCATGGGGTCGATCTGCCAGCACCTGGACATTGGGCCACGGGACGTGCCACGGTACGTCCTGATGCCGGCGTTTCCCGGTTATGGCCAGGCGTTGCGTCGTTCCGGACCCTACGGGGGGTATCTTGGCAGTCGGTATGATCCGCTGTTCACCGTTTGTGATCCCAAGTGGGATCGCAAGGGGAACGGGGACTACGACCCGGTCCTGGCCCAGGGGGCTCCCCTGTTGCCGTCGCTGGACGAATTGCCCGCGGTCACCGCCGACCGGCTCGATCGTCGTCGGAGCCTGCTGGAACAGTTCGACACCCGTCTGCGGGGCATCGACAAGGCCGGATCACTGGACGGGATGACCAAGTTTCAGCAGCAGGTGTTTGGTCTGTTGACGTCAACCAAGACCCGGGCTGCGTTCGACCTTTCCGGTGAATCTCGTTCGGTTCGCGATCGTTATGGCGACAACCTTTGGGGCAACAGCACCCTGGTGGCTCGCAAATTGGTCGAAGCGGGATCGACCTTCGTGACGGTCAACTGGGAGGCACAGCGGGGTGGTCACTGGGATTTGCACGGCAACAACTTCGGAATGCTGCGGGGCCACCTGCCCGTGCTCGATGCGATGGTCACGTCCCTGGTGACAGATCTGAAATCCAGTGGGATGCTTGATTCGACACTGGTCGTGGTGATGGGTGAGATGGGACGGACACCCCGGATCAATGCGAAGGCCGGACGTGATCACTGGCCACAGTGCGGTTTCAGCCTGCTGTTTGGCGGTGGCATCAAGCGAGGCTGTGTGGTCGGTCGGACCGATGACCAAGCGGCCTATCCTGCCGATCGCCCGGTATCGGCAGGTGATATGGTGGCGACGATCTACCATCAACTGGGGGTCGATCCTTCGATGACGGTTGACGATCTGTCCGGCCGCCCCATTCCGATAGCACACGGTGGCGAGCCAGTCTTTGAGGCGATTGCCTGACGCAGGACAGGGACGTTGCTTGACCCGCCGCGGTGGTCGTATCATCATAAGGCGCCGTCCAAACTGGTGATCTGTCGATCGTCATCTTGAGGCGGGCTCGGAGTGTGTCGATGGCTGTGTATTCGAAATCCGAGGTCAAGGAGTTTCGGGAACTGCTTGAGCAACTCAGGGCGCGGCTGCGCGGTGATGTGCAGCAGTTGACTGACGAGGCCCTGACCAAGGGGGACGGGAGTGGTGATTCGCGTAGCCCCACCCACATCGCCGATGTGGGGACCGACAATTACGAACAGGATTTCTCCCTGAGATTCGTCGAGAACGAGCAGGAGACACTGCGGGAGATTTCCGAGGCATTGAACCGCATCGAGTCGGGGACCTATGGTGGTTGCGAGCGATGCGTGAAAGAGGGGAAGACCGCGGCACAGTCGAGGATCAACAAGCCCCGACTGCGAGCGATTCCATTCACTCGATTCTGCATCGAGTGCGAACGGTTACGTGAATCCGAGATGCCATGAGTGACGAGGGCGGCGAGACCATCGCCGAGGCCAGGCGGTTGGAAACGGGGACGTCCCGGGCGGTTGTCGTGTTTTTCGCGCTGGCCTGGGTTGGGCTCGCTGTGGATCTCTGGTCCAAGCACGTCGCGTTCGATCCCCATTTTGTTCCAGGGCCGCGACAACCGATCGCCGGAGGTTGGGCGACGTTCGAGTTGACGACGAGTTTCAACGAGGGAGCCCTGTTCGGTGTGGGGCAGGGGTGGACCTGGTTGTTTGCCCTTCTGTCGCTGGTGGCCGTCGCCGGGGTCTTTTTCTGGATGTTCCGGCTCGGTGGCCGTTCCAGCGCGTGGTTGACCGTGGCGCTGGGCCTGATCCTGGCGGGCACACTCGGGAATCTGTTTGACCGTGCGGGGTGCCACGGGGAGGTGTATCCCGAGGGATTGGTCCGGGCTGGCCAGGTCCGTTATGCCGTTCGCGACTTCCTTCTGTTCACTTTCGGGCAACCCGAGACTCCGATTGGTCAGCGGTACCACTACCCCGTTTTCAACTTCGCCGACGTCTTCCTGGTGACCGGTGCCATCATGCTGGTCCTGAAATCTTTTCAGGCGGAGGAAGACGACGAACCCGGGGAGGCCGTGCAGGAGCGTCAGGCAGCCACGAGTGACGAATCGGCTGGGCCGGGGGGACTCACCACGCCTGCATCGAGTCCTGGAACAACTCCGCCAGATCCTCTCGGGTCGCCTCCCGAGGAGCCAGCTTCGTGACGCGGTGTTGGGGCAGGGTGCCCTCGACAAGGCGTGGGACGTCAGCGTCGTTGTAACCGACGGCAGCCAGCCCGTTGGGCATGCCTAGAGTTTTCATGAAGTGGAGAACACGGTCGGCAAGGATCTGGCCGGCCTGGTTTCCGTCCCGGGGGTCGGCGTCACTGATGTCAGCGCCCAGGGCACGGGCCGCTTCAAGATGCCGCGCGGGATCGGAACCCGCGGTGAATCGGACCACCGCTGCGGTGTTGAGAATGACCGAGATGCCATGTGGAACCAGTGGGTGGTCCACGCTGTATCCCGGCGGCGTGAAACTCTTGCACATGCCCGCCACCGGGTAGGACATGCCGTGTGGCAGGTGGACGCCAGCGTTTCCGAATCCAATTCCGGCAATCGCCGCTGCCAGCAACATTTGTTGGCGGGCGTCATCGTCGGATGTGTCGGCGACTGCACGGGGCAAAAACTCGGCCATCAATTCCAGGGCCCGGATTGCCCACATGTCACTGATAGGATTGGTGCCCTGGTAGGCTGGCCGCTCGATTGGTCGATCCGGTTTCGGTCGGTGGTTGAACGGGATCGCCGTGTAGGACTCCAATGCATGGCTGAGGACATCCAGTCCAGTCGAAGCGGCCACCGCGGCGGGCATGGTCCGGGTGTTTTCGGAATCCACGATGCCAAGAGTTGGCTTGAGGAACCGGTGAGCGATTCCGGTCTTGGCCTGCATTTCAACAAAGTCAAAGATTGCCACGCCGGTTGTTTCGCTGCCGGTGCCCGCGGTGGTTGGAATCGCGATCAGGGGTTTCAGTGGTCCAGGAACCGGACGGCCTTTGCCGATCGGCGCGTTGACGTACTCGAGGAAGTCGGCAGGGTGTGTGGTGTACAGGTTGGCGGCCTTGGCGGTGTCGATCGTACTGCCGCCACCGACAGCGACGATCGCATCAAAGTCGCCTTGCGATACGAAAGCAGTCGCGTCCTGAAAACTCCGGTCAGTCGGTTCAACCGAGATGTTCTCAAACACCTCGAACCCGACTCCCGCGTCCTCGAGCGAGGAGATGACCGTACGGCCTGTTGGCAACTCCACCAGCGCCGGGTCGATCAAGACCGCTGCCTTGCGAATTGACATGTCGGCGAGATCCATGCCGACCTCCGACGTGGTTCCCGGGCCGAAACGGATGTTCGACGCGGCCATCTGGAAGGCAGTGTCTCGCTGGGTCATTGTTGTGTTGCTCGTGAACCGGCTTTTGGGCGACGCTTGCTCAGATCGAGCAACTTGATGTTCTTGTACCAGCAATCGGTGCCGTGGTCCTGGAGGCCGATATATCCACGGTGCGGGTGGTCCTTGTAAGCGAAGGGGAACTTGTGTTGTGTGCCGTCAGGACGCTTGTGTTTCTTGTCGAACTGATCGAGGTTGGCCTTGAGGACTCGCACCCCGTTGAGATCCACTTGGATCAATTGGCCGCGACAGATCAACTCCATGTGATTCCAACTGCCGGCGGGTTTCATCGCGTTTCGACTTGGTTTGACCAGGTCATACAAAGCGCCGGTGTCGTGGAAACCGGCCGTGGTCGTGTCGTCGATCGCGATCTCCAGGCCGTTGAAACCAACATCCTGGCCGCCGATCTTCTTCAGGGTCCAGGTGCGAAAAAACACACCGCTGTTGCAGCCCGGGGCAATCTTGAAATCGAGTTTCAGGTGAAAGTCGGTCCAGGCCTGCTTGTGAACCATCATGTAGGCGCCGGCCCGATGGGGGTTGATTGCCGAGTGTTCAATCGGGCGACGACTCGGCTTGCCATCGCTGGTCATCCAGCCGTCGAAAGTCCTGCCGTCGAAGAGCAATTGCCAGCCGGTTCCGCGTTCAACTGCAGTCAATTGGTTGTCGGCCGCCCAGGCCTTGTCGCAAGCAACAAGCAGCAGGACAACCAGGAGGCTGCGGACTGAGTGCGAATTGAAGCACTTCACGATTGAGACTCGCAGTTAGAAACCAATCTTTGACCAGCAGTGTGATGTCGGGGCAGCCAAGAAGTATCCCCGAGAGGATTCGAACCTCTAACCTCTGGCTCCGGAGGCCAGCGCTCTATCCAATTGAGCTACGGGGACAAGTGGTGGAAATCGGACAACCCCTCAATTCCAGACGGTCGGCTGTCGTTGTAACGTGGCAACAGGTGGCTTTCAAGCAACGGCCCGTCAGCTTCGAGGAACGGATTGTTGGCGACGGAACTTGTCGTTTCTCCCGTTGATTTCCCTCCGGGTGTAAATTTTACAGGTATCGACCAGTGAGAGCTGGGCCGACTGAGCTGACTCGGAGATCGTGTCACTTGTCAAAGGAGTGATATTCCTGAGGGCATAAACTGTTTCTGAGTAGTGACTTGCGCTGGAACAGCCCAGCTGATTGTCCTGGTTTCTTTTTCGTAGGCGGAGTTTTTTTGGTTCGAGGTCCGGCAATTGCTCAACCTGAAGATCATCGGGGGGGCAATCCCGGGGGAACAAGGAGGTTCCCGATGTTGTGTTGCGGTGGGTTGTGTCACGGTGGAAGTCGTTGGGGAGGCCTGGCGGGATCCACGGTGCTTGTGGTCGGGTTGTTCGTTTCGAGTGGAGCGATGCCGGTGGTGGCCGCTCGCTGCCAAACGGCCAATTTCCTGGTCACAGCGTCGACTCGTTCTATGGCCTCCCGTGTCGCGGAGGCCGCTGAAGCCCATCGACGAGAATTGGCAGTTCGCTGGTTGGGGCGCGAAATGCCCCGGTGGTCGGCACCGTGCCGGATCCTGGTTCGCCCCGATCATGCTCGGGCCTCGGGGGCCACGACTTTCAGTTTCCGTCGCGGACAGGTCTTTGATTGGCAGATGACGCTACAGGGCCCTGACGAGGAAGTGCTGGAGTCGATTCTTCCACACGAGTTGACTCACACCGTCCTGGCCTGTCGATTTCGCAGGCCGGTTTCCCGCTGGGCAGATGAAGGGGCGGCGGTCCTGGCCGAGTCGTTGGTGGAACGTCAGCGTCAACAGCGGGCCTTGCTGAGATTGTTTGAGGCGGGTCGGTGGATTCCGTTGAGGACTTTACTGAGCCTGTCGGAGTATCCGTCTGATCGTGGTGCGATGCTGGCACTTTATGCCGAGGGGGTGTCCCTGGTGTCCTACCTTGTCCAGCGGATGGGGCGGATTCGCTTTCTGGCATTTTTGGAGGATGCGGGCCGTCGTGATTGGGATGCGGCGGTGTGGTCGCATTGCGGGGGGGTGTCGATCGAGGAACTGGAGCGGGCCTGGATGGCCTGGGCAGTGCGATCGCCCCAGGTGCTGGTGTCCGGGTGGCGGGGGCGACCTGTCGGCAAGGGATCTGCAGAAACCATCATCCGGGCGCAATCTCCCCGGCCCACCGTGGGGGCGGACGTGGTTTCACCGGGCCAGAAGAATCGGCTTGGTGGGAAATGGAGGGCACCTGATCCAAGAGCCATGCTCCGCCCGCACCGCGGTCGTCTTGTACGAGGATTGCCTGCTGCATTCTCACGGGTAGAATGACGTCAGTGCCGGTCCGCGGGGCCTTCTGTTGAATCGTGTGGCTGGTTGTGGCGTGTGGTTTCGTTGTGGAGCGACGTTGGATGCCCGACACAGTGTTCCTGGCGTTTTTGCTTTTGGCGATCAGTGTCTTCCTGTTTGCCGCGGAGTTCTTCATCCCCTCAGGTGGCCTGGTGACGGTGTTGGCCATCAGCAGCCTGGCGGCATCAATCCTTTTTGCCGCGCAGTCATGGTGGAGTGATTCGCCGGGATACTTCTGGTCGTTTGTTGCTGCAGCGGTCGTGTTGGTTCCACTCTCGATCCTGGGCGCGATACAGATCCTGCCGTACACCGCCTGGGGCCGTCGCATGACACTCGAACCACCTCCGGGTGAAGGGCTGGAGGGTTTCCAGGCGGAAACGGACTTCCTGGATTCCCAGGTGGGGCGGACCGGGGTCACAGTGACAGTGCTCAATCCCGGTGGCATGGTCGAGATTGACGGAGAACGGTTGCACTGCGAAGGAGACGGGATGCTGCTGGAGTGCGGTTCCGCCGTCGAGGTTATCTCGGTCAACGGGAATCGTCTCCGTGTTCGACCGGTCGAGGAACCCCGGAATTCGACGGGATCCGGTTCCAGCGACCCGCCCCTTGACTTTGCGGATTTCGAGGGGTAAACAGCAGCCTGAGATCCCGGTCGGTTCGGAGTTGAACGGAGTGCATTCGATTCGTTTCCGAACGACTTGACTTCTTGATGGAGTGAGCTCTTGGAAAGTCCATTGGCAATTGTCGCCGTCGTTGTGAGTGCGATTGTCGTACTCGTGGTTTTTGCGATCGTGCTGCGGTACTTCGGCATGTACATCCAGTGCGTGACGACGGGAGCAAAAATTGGCCTGTTGAACCTGATCGTGATGAGCCTGCGGAAGGTCAATCCGAGCGTGATTGTCCGGAGCAAGATCATGGCCACACAGGCGAAGTTGAACCAGTTCTATAGCATCTCAACTCGAGATCTCGAGGCGCACTATCTGGCCGGAGGAAATGTGCCCAATGTGATCCGGGCGCTGGTGGCATCGACCCGCGCACACCTGAACCTGGATTTCGATACCGCCCGGGCAATCGACCTGGCTGGACGTGACGTGCTGGACGCGGTCCGCACGAGTGTGTACCCGAAGGTGATTGATTGTCCCGATCCGTCCAAGACGTCCGGGACCCTGGACGCGGTTGCCGGTGACGGTGTGCAGTTGAAAGCTCGCGCCCGTGTGACCGTGCGGACCAATATCACCCAACTGATCGGTGGTGCCACCGAGGAGACGGTGATCGCCCGGGTGGGCCAGGGCATCGTCCAGGCGATCGGCTCAACCGCCTCGTACAAGGCGGTTCTCGAAAATCCGGACTCGATTTCCCAGACGGTGTTGGGCCAGGGGCTGGAAGCCCAGACCGCTTTTGAAATCGTGTCCATTGATATTGCCGACGTGGACGTGGGAGAGAATATCGGAGCGCGTTTGCAGGCCGACCAGGCCGAAGCGGACATGCGAGTGGCCCAGGCGAAAGCCGAGGAACACCGGGCGTCGGCCGCAGCTCGAGAACAGGAGATGATTGCCAAGGTCCAGGAGAGCCGGGCCAAGGTCGTTTTGGCTGAAGCCGGTGTGCCCAAGGCGATCGCCGAGGCGTTCGAAAAACGCAAGCTCGGGCTGATGGACTATTACGAGTTGAAGAACGTGCAAGCCGATACTGACATGCGACAGACGATTGCAGGGGGACCGGGCA
>CEVA01089452.1_pt1 | contig 10259 bp, 8 predicted proteins | sample 361521 | NCBI WGS metagenome assembly CEVA01 (sample SAMEA2622823, study PRJEB7988) | marine metagenome | isolation source: saline water (ENVO:00002010), including | reverse complement strand
GCATTGACGGCATTGCTTCGCTGCATGCCGGTGAGCGTAATCACCGTGAGCCCCGTCACCGTGGCCAAACTGATCGGCAACAGGTAGTTCGGGGCTAGGTACATGGCAAACCCAAGGGCCGCCGTAGCGGCGGAGGCGGACTTGGCGCAAAGAAACATCCAGCCGGCTGTGAAGCCGAGCGAAGGAGTCAGCCAGCGGTGTCCGTATTCGTAGGTGCCGCCGCTGACCGGATGATTGGCCGCCAACTGGGCGCTGCTGAGCCCGTTGCAGGTGGCCACGACCGCCGCGAGGCCCAAGGCCAGCAACACGGAAGGTCCGGCGATCCCCTCACCCAACCCGAGGCTGACGAACACCCCGGCTCCCATGATCGAACCGAGGCCCATCAGGATGGCGCCCGGCAAACCGACCACCCGCTGGAGTTGATTCGAGGAAGAGCTCACTTGGGCGGGTCAGGGGATCCAACTTCTACTGATCGCCCTCGGGAACAAGCTCCAGTTGGGGCCTCAAAATTTCCAACTTTCTCCACTTTGACTTGATCGAAGTTAACTTAAAGGGATCTTCCATCGGATATTCAGTTTGTATAACCCGGTAGATTTTTCTCCCGATTACGTCATGCGAAAAATAATGGTGGTTCTCCTTGCTCCCCATGTAGTGCCACTTGCCTGCCAATTTCATTGGATTCATCAAGGCCTTCAGTTCTTCCCCACTGATTTCATCGGAAAACCATTTCGGAGGCGCCTTGGCCGCCACTGCAGATTTTTGGGCGACTTTTCTTCCGCCTATGACGGAGCCCACGGGAATAAGGACAGGTGACAAAGCAACGGCCTTGGAAGCCGCTTTCACCGACTCGGAAGGCGATTTGCCGGAATGGCCTCCGCATGCAGAAAGGAGTAAAGGGATTAGGAATATAGGGATTAGTTTCTTCATTTGATTCAGTGTAAAAATCGGGAAACGAGCGCCAGTTCAAGAGCTTTGAGAGCTCACTTGCGTCGAGGAGCGGGCTTCCCCTTTTTCCTGAGGAACTGGATAGGGCCCTCGTGTTTCGGCACGACGACGGCCAGGTAGGTGCCGATGCCTTGCATTTGATTGAGAAACCGGGTTTCGCCGAGGTCGGGGTCCAAGATATGGACAAGCAAGCCGTCCTTGAGGGCGACGACGGACTCGAGCTTAGGCGAGACGTACATGCTGTTTGCCCGAACGGCGACCAGCATCATGTGTTTACTGAAGTCGATGGGCGGCTTCTTCAACAAGGGGTCCTTGCTCGGCGGAGACGGGTTCGTCTTGGAGATCGTCCGCTTCGGAATCTTGGCCACGAAGGCCTCGTAGTCAGCCTGCGTTTTGATGATCATCTCGGTGGGGCCCTTGACCTCGCGGAACTTGCGGTCGTAGCTCATTGCATGGATCAGCCCACGGTAGGAGACGACCACGGGGATACCTGCCCCAGCCTTCTTCTCGGTTTGCTGCGGCACCCATGTGAAGCGGCCCCAGTTTCTTCTCGGTGGCACGATGGGCAATGCCTTGTCGCCTGCCGCAGACTCCACCATGACGATGGGCCCTCCCCTCCTGGGATCGGGAAACGCTCTCGAGACGAATCCGTCGGGCGACCAAGTGGGATCGTCTCCGCGGCCTGCCTTGCGGCGGTTCTTCCCGTCGCTTCCGACCACCCAAACGTGAAAGGTACCGGCAATCATTTGGTCCCTCTTGGGGTTGGGCACTCCGGTGAACTGGCTCATGTGAATCATCTCGACGCCTTCCCAATGGGCGATCCACTTCCCGTCGGGTGACCAAGCGGGGACCTTTTGCTCAAACGCCGCCTTGATCTCGTCGTGGTAGTCCTTTTCCGGCTGGGACACCAGCTTGGCCCCACTGCCGTCCAAGGCGCTCACCCAGACGCGCATCTCGCCGCTGCGGTTGGAGACGAATGCAATGCGGTCCCCTTGCGGGGAAACCACCGGCATGGCGTTGCTGTGTTTCAATTGCTCCTTGTCGGTGAAGAGCCTGCGGGCCTTCCCCGTCCTGACGTCGACTGCGTGGATCTGGGCATTGCGGGCCGGGTCCTGTTTCGGTTGAGGCTTCACCTTCATCCAGACCAGTTGCTCCGAGTCAGGGAACCAGGAGGGTATAAGGTTCATGCCTTCCTTGATCAATGTCCGGGCGTTTTGGCCGTCTGGGTCCGAAACACGGATGGCCAACGAATGGTCCACCTGTTCCACGTAGGCCAATTTCTTGCCATTGGGCGAGATGCTCGGCATGCGGCATCCATGCTTGGAAAAAGTGAGTTGCCGGCTGTCCGAGCCGTCCTCCTTCATGCGATAAAGCTGCAGAATACCCTTTTCATCGGTGTGGCTGACGATCACTTCACGCAAAGCCACTTCCGCGAACACCGGCAAGACAAGCAGTGCGAACAGAAGAGCGATTGCGAGGTGAGAAAATGGCTTCATTATGGAAGGGATCAAATCTTGGAGGAAACGATTAACGGACCAAACTCAAACTGTCAGTTCGAATGATTCAATTAGCCTGATCGATTTTAATGAGTTGGCCGATCATTTGGTCGCAAATCCGATGGGAGTTGTCGTCACGGGAGTTCGTGGCGACCAGAAAAGCGCGGTCCAGTCTGGGGGCTACCCAGACGAGGGCGTACCACATGGTGTTGCTTCCACTGTGGGTCAATACGGTGCCTTTTCCCCAAGCGCGCCTGGTCACTCTCCAGCCACCGGCATAGTTGCCCGTGGGGGTGATCAATTTGTCCAAGGCCTTGCGATCGAGCCCGAGGGTCTGGCCACCTGGCAGTTGCATGGCGAGGAACTTCGCCCAATCTGAAAAGGATGCGTGCACGCGTCCGGCCGGGCCAAGGGCTTCGGCATTGTCGAATTGTCGGGCACGCCAGCCATCGCCCGACCGAACGTGCCCCCACGGCTGGTCCGTTTTCCCTAAAGCGCCCGGAGGCCCAAAGCCGGCAGACTCCATGCCAAGTGGATCGAAGATGCGTTTTCGCATCAGGGCTTCCCAAGTGGAGCCTGTGATTTTCTCCGCCATGCATCCCGCGATCATATACCCCAAGTTGGAATAGTGATACGCTCCCTGCTTGCGGGTCGGCGCCTCCTCGAGGTTTGCCGCGAGGATCGCCAAGCGCCGCTTTCCCAGCTCCATTTTGCCATGAATCCACCAGTTCTCGGCGTTGGCCTCCACTCCCGCCCTATGGGTGAGCAATTGCCAGACGGTGACGGCGTGATAGTCGGAATGCATCCTGCCCTTGAGCTCTGGCAGGATGGTGATCAAGGAGGTGTCCCAAGTAAGCTTTCCCTCGGCGACCAACATAGCCATAAGCACGGAGGTCATCGCCTTGGTGCAGGAACCCAAGTGAATGTGATCCTGCTGCCTCAGTTTCGCGTCGATCCCGTCCTTGCGGACTCCTGCGGACCCGATCGCAAGGACGCCCTCCGAGGAAGTGATCGCCGCCACCATCCCGGGAATTTTTGCCTCGGCCACGGCTTCCTCGAGAGCTGCCTCAATCTTCTTGGACTTGTCCCCTTCTTCAGCCGGCGCCACATAGGCTGTTGAGGCCAGCAACAACCATGCAAATAGAGAAGAATGCAACGCGCCGTTCATGGGTGAGGAAAAACCAAGCGTTATGCATCAAACGCCGTGTTTTCAATCCTCTATTGGAGAATAAGAGCAATCATGATGGCCCCTGACTAAAAGGGAGGCCTCGTCCCGCCGTTTTGCTCAATCGCCTTTGGCGGCAAGCTTCTTCAAGCGGGCCTGGGCGGACGTTGCATATCCCTTCATACGGGGACACTTCTGAATGACTTGGGCGAGGATTTCATTGCTCTTCTTGGCATCGAACCGGCCTGAACCCAAGGCATTGATTGCGGTACCTTGAAGATTTCTCACGTGGTCCATTTCATTCTTCGGGTCAAGTTCGCCGAGGGCCACTTTGGCGACATGATCAAAATCACCGTACCGAACGGACATGACGTCGCGTGAAGCCAGATCCGCAGCCCGCGGGCAAACAAGGCCCGTGCCGACGTTCGAGCTTACCTTGAAGGTTTGGCCGTACAAGGTATAGCGCACCTTGCTTTTCTTCCCCTTGGCGGGCTGATATCCCCCCACCATGCGAAAATGCTTGGCTGGCACCTTTGGTGGACTGAAGTAGCTGTTGCCGCACCAGCTATAGGCGTGTGGTTGCACGCGCACCCACTTGACGTCTTCGTTTTGGGCCTCCAGCTTGAGGTAGATGTCGCCATCTTGGGCCGCGAGCTGCAGAGGAGCCCCGGTTCCATTGATCAAGTAAACGGGAACGGCGCCGTTTTTGGGTTGGTTGGAGAAATCAGCGAACAAGGAGACTGTTCCGGGATCGAACTTGACCTGTGCGGGAAGAGTAGAGATCTCTCCCTTGCCGCTGCTGGTGTGAACGAAGCTGGCGATCGCCAGTAGGAATGATGCTTGGATAATTTTCTTCATGGCTCAACAAGTGGTTAGTCGTTCAATTTCGTTCCAACGGGTTCCAATAGTTACGACTCGTCACCACGCGTTTTGTTAGAATTCCGTGTTCGACCCAACAGGTTGCGCTTGCGCGTCGCTTTCATTCGTCATAGGATTCGCCGACTCCATTCCCCCGTCCGTTTCAGTCCATGAAAACCAAGCCCTTTCTGCTCTTTCTGCTTTTGTTCCATGCCATCGGCTGTCTGACCGCCGGAGCCGCCGAGCGCCCCAACGTCATACTCATCATGGTGGACGACATGGGATTCTCCGATCTCGGCTACCATGGCGGTGAGATCGACACCCCGAACCTCGATGCCCTCGCCAAGGGCGGCGTGCGCTTCTCTCAGTTCTACAACAGCGGAAGGTGCTGCCCCACCCGGGCCACCTTGATGACCGGACTTCATCCGCACGAGGTAGGGATCGGGCACATGACCCAACCGCCCAACAACAACCGCGGCAAGGACAGGCCGCCCGCATACCAAGGCTACCTCAACCGCCAGTGCGTCACCATAGCGGAAGCCCTCGAGGGGCATGACTACGCCACCCTCATGGCGGGCAAGTGGCACCTGGGCAACAACGCCAGGGATCGCTGGCCCCTGCAGCGGGGCTTCGAGAAATACTTTGGCTGCATATCCGGAGCCACCCGCTTCTTTCATCCCATCAGCCCGCGCGACATGACCTTGGGGAACGAGCAACTGGCCAACCCGAAAAGCACTACCGACGAGGCCTTTTACACTACCGATGCCTTCACCGACTACGCCATACGCTTTCTCAAGGAGGAGCATGCGGCCAAGAAGAAGCGGCCCGCCTTTCTCTATTTAGCCTACACCGCGCCGCATTGGCCGTTGCAGGCCTTCGAGGACGACGTTGCGAAATACCGCGGCAAATATAAGATCGGCTGGGACAAGCTCAGACAGCAACGCCTCAAGCGGCAAATTGCGTCCGGATTAATCCGCGAGGACTGGCCCCTCTCGCCCCGCACCCCGGGCATTCCGGACTGGGATTCGCTGAGCGAGGACAAGCAGGACGAAATGGATCTCAAGATGTCGGTCTACGCCGCCATGATCGACCGGGTGGACCAAAACGTAGGAAAACTCGTGGCGCACCTCAAGGAGTCGAAGACCTTCGACAATACGCTCATTTTCTTCCTCGCCGATAACGGAGGCTGCCAGGAGGGCGGCATGTTCGGGCGGGGAAACTTCTACGACATAGAGAAACGCAACCAAGAACATTCCAACAGCTACGGCGAGGCTTGGGCCAACGCCAGCAACACGCCTTTCCGCCTCTACAAGCACTTCGTCCACGAGGGCGGAGCAGCCACTCCCTTCTTCATGCATTGGCCCAAGGGCATCCGGGCGGGCAAGGACTGGTACCGCCAGCCGGCCCAGTTGATCGACGTGATGCCCACCATCCTCGACGTCGCAGGAGCTGATTATCCCAAGACCTACAAGGGCAACGACGTCCTGCCTATCGACGGCATATCGCTTCGTCCCTCCTTTGATGGCAAGCCATTGAACCGCCAAGGGCCCTTCTTCGTGGAGCACGAGAACAATGCCTTCGTCCGCGACGGCAAATGGAAACTGGTCGGCCGCGGGGTCTCCGCCGCCAGCGGGGTCGTCCCCGCCAAGTGGGAGCTCTACGACATCGAGAAGGACCGCACCGAGACAAACAACCTCGCGGCTTCCCATCCCGACAAGTTGAAAGAGCTCGCCGAGCAGTGGAACGTCTGGGCTAAGCGGGCCAAGGTATATCCGAAAAACAAGGGCGCCTCGAACGCCATAGCCTTGCCCAATCCCCCGCAAGTCAAAGGACGCCCCTTCACCATCACCGCCGAGATCGAGCACGCCAAGCCCAAGGGCGTGGTGATCTCCCACGGTGGTGTGCAATTCGGGTACGCCCTCTATTTCACCAAGGGCAAACCCGCCTTCTGCATGCGCAACAAGGGTGAACTGACCGAGCTCGTGGCCAAGAAAAAGGTCGAGGGACGAGTCACCGTGTCCGCCTCCTTGGATGACGAGACGATCACCCTCTCGGTCAACGGCAAGGAGGTGGCCCGGCGCGAATCACCCGGCTTGTTCCTCGGTCAGCCCGTAATCGGCATGTACCTAGGGGAAGACTTCAAGGACCCGGTGGGCCAATACAAGGTCCCGAACAAGTTCAACGGCAAGATCCATAGCCACAAGGTAAACGTCACGTCTCCCTGAACACGGGGCTGAGCCCGTTGCTTGAGCCCGCTATTCGGAGTCCGCTTGCTCCGCCTTCGCTTGGAAGCTCCCCGTCTCGATGAAGCTTTTGCACTGTTGGAAGGTGTCTTTGCAATTCATGATGAAAGTATGGGCATGATTGAGGACGACAAAGTCCTTCATGCCGTCCAGTTTGGTACTCTCCACCGTAACCAAGCCGTCGTTGGGCTCGGAAAAGGTCAGTTTCTGTCCCTTGTCGCCGGCAATGACTCCGAATTCGGCTTTCGGTACAGGCAAGTCGCCGTAGAACTCATCCTCGGACAGTTTTTGCCCGCTGTCCCCCGTGATCAAGCAATAGACGAAATTCTTCTTGAAGCGCTTGGCTAGTTCAGCGGGTTGGTTGGGGGGCGCCAACATGACGATCCTGCCCAGCCCTTCGGGATACTCCTTTCGAAAAGCATCGCGGATGATGATGCTGCCAAGAGAATGAGCGACCATATGATAGCGGGGCGTCTTTACCTTTGAGCGGATGAACGCGATCAATTCCCCGGATATGTCGTCGAGGGAGCGGCTGACTTGGTTGTAGGGGAAATTCAAGGTCTTGTACCCGGCATCCTTGAAGCGCTTGCTCATGACCAGCATGGACGCCCGGGTGCGCCCCATCCCGTGCAGGAGGATGACCGTTTCCTCTTCCGTTTCCGGAGAACCATCCGATGAGGGAGGCTTTGAAGTGGAACAGCCCGTCATGAAAAGGAGTAGTGGAAAAATTCGCAGAAACATCGGTTCATTCTTTTACTGCATTCAGTCGATGGATTACCCAAGAGGAGTTCACAAGGCCTTTTTGATCTTACCCGGGGCATCAGTGGTGATCGACTGCACCCCCAGTTGCTTCAAGCGCTTGGCAGTTTCCCGGTCGTTAACCGTCCAGACGTGCCACTCGAAGCCTTCCTTGAGGATGCGCCTTGCCATTTCCTCGGGAATGCCGTGGTGGGAATCAAGCCCATCCGCCTTGGTGGTCTTCAGTGTCTGCAGCACGGCCTCGATGGAAGGTGTCCAAACACCCTCTTCGCTTCTCTTGAAACTGCTCAACAAATAGACCTTGTACCGGGGCGCCTTGGCCTTGAAAACCCGAACGACTTCAGGTTGGAAGCAAATCATAATGACCTGCTCGTCCTTGAGCCCCGATGCCTGGATGGCCTTGAGCAAGGGGGGGATGATTTCCTTGCCGCACTTGATCTCGATGAAGATCTTCTTGCCCTCGGGAATGGTGGCGAAGACCTCCGCAATGGTGGGTATCTTCGTGCCCTTGAATTTTTCACCCTTCTTTATACCGACGTCCAGTTCCTGCAATTGAGCGAGAGTCGAATCCTTGACCATCAGTTTGCGTCCGGCCAAACGCTCGGTGCTTTTGTCGTGTATGCAGACGATCCGGTTGTCCTTGGTCAGAAGAAAGTCGCCCTCGATGGCATCCGCTCCCTGTTCCCATGCCAAGCGAAAGGCAGGCAAGGTATTTTCAGGCGCGTCTTGGGAGGCCCCGCGATGGGCCACGATCAGGGGCTTCGCCGCCAAGCTGAGGGTGCATGCAAAGAATGATGCGATGAGCGCGGTTCTGAGGGTGAACATGCTGCTTCGCTATTATGAAAACCATGCCAAGGCGAGCTTGATCGGGATTGCCTGCAACTTGAGGTTCATCTATGCCCCCACTAATCGGAAGAACTCACCCATTCATTATCAAAATATGAAACCAAGAATCTTACTCATCTTCCTGTTGTGCCTCACCAACCTTGGCGCCGAGAAGAAGGATCCCGGAACCGTGGTCCTCACCTTCGACGACTCGGTCGCCAGCCAGGCAACCTTCGTGGCGCCCCTGCTCAAGAAGTATGGTTTCGGAGCCACCTTCTTCATCACCGAAGGCTTTGGTTTTTCAAAAGACAAGAAGAACTACATGACCTGGGAGCAAATCAAGAAGCTCCACGAGGACGGCTTCGAGATCGGCAACCACACGAGGCGACATATCTCGGTCGGTAGACAAACCGAGGAGCAACTCCACGCGGACGTCGAGTATATCGAGAAGCAATGCGAAACGCATGGCATCCCGAAACCGGTCAGCTTTTGTTACCCAGCTTACCAGACCACCAAGCGAGCGGTTAAAGTATTACGTCAACGCGGCTACCGGTTCGCCCGAACGGGGGGATCACGCGCCTACGACCCGGAAAAAGACGACCCCCTGCTCATGCCACAGGCTTTCGACGGCAAACCGAAGAGTACGTTGGCGCAGTTCAAGGAGGCAGTGGCCAAGGCAGGCAATGGGAAGATCGCCATAATGACCTTCCACGGCGTGCCCGACGTCAAACACCCTTGGGTCAACACCGACCCGGAAAAATTCGAGGCCTATATGAAGCACCTGAAAGAATCCGGGTGCCGGGTCATCGCCCTGCAAGACTTGAAAATCCCCAAGCCATCTGAATAGTAAACCCTTCCATTCCAGCCTAGTCCACTACGATTCCAATGAAAGCCCTCCTCACCGCATCACTCACCGTCCTGTTCACGGGCCTTGCCCTCCACGCCGCCGACAAACCGCTGCAACCGATCCCCTTTCACGAGGTGGAGATGACGAGCGAGTTCTGGCGTCCGCGCCTCATCACCCAACGCAAGGTGCTGGTGCCTTTCGCTTTTGAGAAGACCGAGCCCGGCGTGGCTCACCTGCAGGCCGCCGCCGACCATTTGGCGGGCAAGAAGGTGGAGGGTCACCGACCCCACCGTTTCATCGACTCCGACCTATACAAGGTAATGGAGGGAGCCGCCTACTTGGCCCAATTGCAGGACGACCCCGAACTGGAGGCGCAGTTCGACCGCATCGTCGACGTCATAGCGGCGGCCCAAGAGCCGAACGGTTATCTTTATCCCTCCCACACCACGGGCGTAGGCCGGGCCCAGAACATGATGGGCGACAAACCCTACACCTACGTCCTGCACAGCCACGAGCTCTACAACATGGGGCACATGTACGAGGCCGCCATCGCCTACTACCTCGCCACGGGCAAGGACAAGCTGCTCAAGGTGGCTGAGAAGAACGCTCAACACGTCAACAAGGTGTTTTTCGAGGGTGACCCCAAGTACAACGACGGGAAGCCCATCAGGCAGGCCCCTGGACACCAGGAAATGGAACTGGCCTTAGTCAAGCTGTACAAGGTGACGGGCAAGCAGCTCTATCTCGACATGGCCCGCCAGTTTCTCGAGGTGCGCGGCGTGACCTACGTTCCCCAAGGCGAAGGGGTGCGCTCCCGCACCTACGCCCAGCAGCAAGCGCCCGTGACGGAGCAAAAGGAAGCCGTCGGCCACGCCGTGCGAGCCACCTACCTGTACGCGGGCATGGCCGACGTCGGCCAGTTGACGAACAACCCGGCCTACGCCCAGGCTCTCGACCGCATCTGGGGCGACATCGTGAACACCCGCATGCACATCACGGGTGGACTTGGGGCAATCCACGGAATCGAGGGATTCGGTCCGCAATACCTTTTGCCCAACGAGGACGCCTTCAACGAGACCTGCGCCGCGGTCGGCAACGTATTGTTCAACTACCGCATGTTT
>CEVA01210705.1_pt1 | contig 10261 bp, 8 predicted proteins | sample 361521 | NCBI WGS metagenome assembly CEVA01 (sample SAMEA2622823, study PRJEB7988) | marine metagenome | isolation source: saline water (ENVO:00002010), including | reverse complement strand
TCGGTTCGCCGGATCCAGGAAGTTGCCATCTTCGAAGGCGTAGTTGTACCGAGCTGTGAAGGGCCCGAGGCTGGCGGTCCCTCGAGCGGAAAGTTCGTGTCGTGGGCGGTTGGGAAGAGTGTTGCCGCGCTGACTCGGGATGTCGGAGCGGTCTCTGGCGTCCTGAAGGGTGTAGTTCGTTGAGAGAGTGAACGGCTCTCGGGCAGAGGTATGGGTAAACTCCAAGCCGCGTACCCTGGCCTGGCCGATGTTGTGGGGTCGAGAAGTCGCCTGTGAGGTCTGAAAGAACTGGATCAGGTCGTCGTAGTGGTGGTCGAAGTAGACGGCCTCGACGGAAACGGCCCCTGACTCGTATCGAAGTCCCGCATCCCAGGTCAGGGCACGTTCGGGCCGGAGCCTCGTGTTTCCGACGACTCCGCCACGGTCGCCGAACAGTTCGAAAAGACTCGGAGCTCGTTCAGATCGTCCAACGTTGCCCTTGAGACTGAGGGTCTTCGATAAATCCAGTCGGATACCGCTGTGGATGCCGGTGAAGGTGCGGGTCTGGAGGGTATCCGGTGCCTGAGGGGAAAACGCGAAGGGGTTGCGGCCCTCCAGCCGACTCGACAGACGACGAATCTGTCCTCTGAAGGACCAGACACCGACCTTTCCGAGACTGACGTCGCCGCCACCGGAGGTTTCCAGCTTCCACCGACGGGCAGCAAAGAGCGGCGTGATCAGCTGGATGTGCGCGGTGGGGTCGTAGGATTCACGAGCGACTTCGCTCGACCAGCGGAACAGATGGCCCGAACTCCAGGGCCAGCGGATCTCGGAACGCCACCCCCACGATTGTGTGCGATCGTCGTTGTCCTGACGCCCGATGCCGACTTCCCCCAAAGGATCGCTGAACGACCCGTCTGTGTGGGTGTAGTAGAGGGACTGCGTGGCCGCCGTCCTGCCCAGAAACGAGGCATCCTCATAAACGACTTCCGACAGACTACGAAACGTATCGAAACGCGCATCGGAGGACTGGTTGTTGCTCAGTCCAGGGATCCCCTGGTGCTTCCAGAAGAGGGTCTGATGGACCGACAGACTGCGGCTGTCGGTCAGAGTATGTTTGGACTTTGCGAGGAGACTGGCCGAAACGAGGTCGCTGTTTCGCCGTTTCGTGATCTCGTCGTCACGCGGGTTGTACTCCGTCCCGTTGTCGTCGAGGAAATGAAAATCGTTGTCACTCGCGGCGTAGTCGACGATGAGGAACCCGCGCCACCGCGCCGACCTTCTGCCCACCATCGCATTCATCGCGCGTGTATCGAAGGACCCCCAGGAAGTGAAAAGGTCGTAGCTCGATGATTCGGGTGCCCGGGTGCGGATGTGAACGGTGCCGCCCAGGCCTCCGCTTCCCTGTCCTGCCCCTCGTTGGATCTCGATCAGCCCGATGTGAGAAGTGGGCAGGTTGCTGAGGTCGACCCCTCCGCCCTGAGCTGCGTTCAGTGAGATCCCATCCAGGCGGACGTCGACCTGTTCGTGAGAGGAACCCCGTACGGAGATGGTGCTGAAGGCGCCAAGGCCCCCTAGGGAACGAACCTGGACGCCCGTTGTTCGAGCGAGGATCTCGGGCAGAGTGATCGACTGACCTTCGAAGGCTGCCCGAGGGATCACGAGTGAAAAGGAGGGACGTTCGTTCGGAATTCCGGCGGTCCGTGCGATGACGCCCAGCTCTTCAAGCGGGATCGATCGATGGGTGAGGACGATCGTGAGGGGGGAGCCGGGAGACGCCAGCACCGATTTGGGGTGGTAGGCGACGTGGGTGATCTCGAGGCGGTACTCCTCGGCGGGTAGATCCTGAAAGGCGAACCGACCTGAGGAGTCCGTCGCAGCGCCTCGGGCTCCAGCGACTTGAACGACGGCTTCAACGACAGGCTGCCCGGATTCGTCGGTCACAGTGCCCTGAAGTGGGACCGCTGCAAGTGAGGGACCGGGCGCCAGGATTAGGAGCAGGATGGAAAGGGCGATACTCAAAAAAAATACCCCGACTTCCCATCAGGGAAGCGGGGCACACGCAGTTACACGCCTGACCGTTGCTTCCCTGTCCACGAGGAAGTTCGAATGCTACGAATTCAGGCAGGTCTTCTGGCTTCCGGTTTACCGGCTCACGCGTCTTCCCAGCCTTCCGGCCAGTGACATTCAGCGTGCGCCAACCCGGTTACAGCGGCGGGCCCGCGACGGATTCTCACCGTCTTCCCTCAAACGACCGAAGCAAAAGGGGCTGCGATCGTCACCTGAATTCATTGGTTATGTCGAACAAATATACAGGCTTCAGGGCCCGACCGTCAACCCGGTGGGGAAAAAGAAGGCGATGACCACGTAGAGGCGAATCGCTCGGCCATCATCAGGACGGTGGCGTGGATGTTGGCGCGGACACAGTCGGGCATCGTCGACGCATCGGTGACTCGAAGGTTTTCCACGCCGTAGACACGACCGTACTCGTCGACAACCGCGAGTGGATCGGAAGGCGGGCCCATCTTGCACGTGCCGCTTACGTGATGGCCCGTTGTCGCGAGACGCAGAATGTGAGCATCGAGTGCGGAGTCGTCGTCGAGGTCGGAAGGGTCGGGCTGGAGAAGCCCATCGATGTGTTCCGAGAAGGCATCGTGGCGTGAAATCCGATGGCACAGACGGATTGCTTCACGCATTCGCTGGCGATCGAGAGGGTGGGAGAACAGTCCGTAGTCGATGTGGGGGTGTGCGTCGACATTGGAGGAGGAGATGCCGACACGCCCCGCGTTCTTTGCAAGGTTGACCGTCGGTCGCATCAGGAGCTTCGGCTCATCGCGGATGTGCGCAACGTAGACGATCATATCGTCACGGTCCTCGGAACCCTCTGAGGAGTATCGAAGACCGACCTGGTGCCAGTGAGCGTGGGCGGGGCCCGTATCCGTCGCCTGCCAGTACATCGGCACCGCGGGATGATCGCGCAGGTTCTGGCCGACCCCGGGCAGGTCGGTGACAGGGTCGACACCAAAGGACATCAGGGTGGTCGCATCTCCAATACCCGATCGTTGCAGGAGGAGGGGGCTTCCGATGGCGCCACAGGCGATGACGACATCGTCCGATTCAACCGTCGACGAGTCTCGACCGCGAACGATTTCGACCCCGCAGGCCTGGCTGTTGTTGACCACGATTCTTTCCACCAGGGCGTCGGGGAGTATGGTCAGGTTCGACCGACCTCGGACCGGGTTCAGATAACCGACAGCTGCACTGATCCGAATGCCGTCGGGATTGTTCATCGGGTAGGGGCCTACGCCTGTCGCGTAGGGTCGATTGAGATCGGGACAGTCTTCGTAGCCGGCGTCTAGGCAAGCCTCATAGAAGGCTTTCTGAAGATCGAGCCAGTCCTCGGACAGGTATCGACGAACGAGGATCGGTCCTGCTTGCCCGTGCCCGTCGACGAAGTCGAGATCGGTCTCGACTTTGCGAAACCAGGGCTCCACGTCGTCCCACGACCAACCTTCGTTCCCGGCTTCGGCCCAGCGATCGAAGTCGTAGGGCAGTCCCCACAGGTAGATCTGCGCGTTGACTGCGCTTGAGCCGCCGACGAGCTTGCCGCGAGCGATGGGCTCGGTCTCATCGCCTGCCCTCCCGACATAGCCCCAATCGTGACCCCGAGCGATCATCCCTGAAGGCGTGAGGTAACCCAGGCGGACGTCTTCGGGGAGAGATGTAAGGTCCGGATAATCCGGCCCGGCTTCGATTAGCAGGACCGATCGATCTGGATCCTCGGTGAGCCGGGTCGCCAGAACGCAGCCTGCCGCACCTGCACCCACGATGATCGTGTCGAAGTTCACTCAACGGACCCTATCACACTATTATGCATAATGTCTATGTGCATACTCATACTGGAGGTCCTGGATGGCCCGTTCCAAGCGTGCTCAGGTTCTGATGGAACCCGTTGAGTATGAACGACTCGAAAATATCGCCCACCACAAAGGATGTTCGGTCGCCGAACTGATCCGGGAAGCCGTGCGGGAAAAATACGGCACTGGCCCGACTCGGCAGAAGGGGATTGTCAGTCGGCTGTCCAACCACCGGATTGACCTGCCCGGGTGGAATGAACTCAAGGCGGAGATCGAGGACCGTCACGCACGATTCAGTTTGTCGATACGAACGTGTTCCTATGTACAATTGGGCGCGATCACGATCTCAAACTGCCGTCGACGGCCATCTTGGCTGTGAGTTCGAGCAGGGACAGATCGAACTCACGACCAATACGGAAGTGATTCAGGAGGTTCTCTACGTTCTGTCAAGACGAGGCGACCGGCCTGTGGCCGTCGAAGTGGCAAGAGACCTGCTGGATCTGTTCGTCGACTGCTGCCCATTACGAGGACGGATCTTTTGACTGCGACGACGCTCTACGCGACCTCCACCGATCTTTCAGCCCGAGATGCGGTTCACGTGGCCACGATGAGGAACGACGGGATCGAGTCGATGATCAGTGCGGACAAGGACTTCGATCGAGTAGATGGTATTCGACGTCTCGATTCGACGGAAGTCTGAGTCACTCGTCGTTATTTGATCCTATCAGTAGAAGCCCCGGAGATCGTAGGATCTCCGGGGCTCTGTTGTTGCAGAATCGGTCAGGCCCGAAGCGCAATGACCGTTACACGCAGGTCTATGAGTCCTGTATGTGGACTCGAATCGTGCTCGAAAGGAAGTCGAGGAATTCCTTTGGCGGGAGATAGCCCACGAGTTTCGTCAGGAGTTGCCCCTTCGGGCTGAGGATAAGGACGGTGGGGTAAGTTGTGGCGCCGTAGCGTCGGGCAAGCTGACGCGCGGTGAGCGTCGTGTCTCCCATCTGCGCTACGGGCGTGTCGTCTTCCGCGTCGAGTTTCACCGGCGTGAAGTGTTTGGCGATTACAGACTTTATATCGTCACGAGAGAGGACCCGTCGCTCCAGTTTCTTGCAGTAGCTACACCAGTCGGTGTACACCTCGACCAGCACGAGGGTCCCGGTGCTGTCGGCGTGGGCGAGCCCTTCGGGATAGGTCAGCCATTTCGCAGAGGCCGGGGTGGCAAGGAGACAGGCGAGAGCAAAGGCCGCCAGGTGGTGACGGGGAGTGATCACGGGTTACAGGTGAAACGAACAGTGAAGGTTCAGCGCGTAGTGGGTGCCCTCGGGGCTCTTCGATAGTCCGAGCGCGGGCCCGATCTCGACCGGGCCCCGTTCAACGACATATGCGGCTGAGAGCTGAGTTGCGAAGTGTCGCTCCCATTCCCGTCCGTGCTTCTCCCACTCGATTCCGGGAGCGATGCTCAGCTCGAGTCCCTTGCCCGCGTGCAGAAGGACGGGCGCCATCAGCGTGTAGTGATCGTGATTATGAATCGTTCCTGCGCTGATACCGGTGGAGAGGTATCGGCCGATTCCCTGATCCGCAAGCCGGCGCAGAACGTCGACGTGTGCGCCGAAGGCGTTTTCCCCCTCGATCCTGACATAGCCGGAAGAGATTCCGATCGTGACATTCGAATGGTCATCGTGGAGCCGATCACGAAATTCCGGGCTGTCGGCCACCGTGATGCAGCAGGTGAACGCGCAGAGCGTCCAGATAGTGACCGACAGGGCGGTGCCCGCGAACCTGGGCTCTAATCGCCCGGACATCAGTAGGCGACCTTGAGCGAGGCGGTCAGCGTGCGTGGCGACCGAGGGCCGTAGATGTAGCCGGCGTCACGATCGACTCCCCGGTCGAAGTTGTCCTGGAACCGATTCAGAATATTCTTCACGCTGACTTTCAGCTCGAATTCCGGCATCGTCGGGCTCAGCTGGACATCGAAATCGAGCATCCCGTTGAGCTCCCAGAACGCATCCGATCGATCGATTCTGTCTTCGGCGATGTAGCCCGCGAAGTGGGGGACGTCCATCGGTCCTGTGTAGGTGCCTGACAGAGCAAGACTCGCGACATCAGTGAAAGACCAGGATGCGGTGTAATAGCCGTAGACGTCGGGTGTTCGCAAGAGGTGGTCTGTGAACTGACCGTCGGCCCACTCGACCGGACTATCGTAGCGGCTCGACTGGACGGTAAGCCCGGCCTGGAAGGAGGTCTTCCAGGTAGAGGCACGCAGGTCGAGAGTCGCTCCCTTGACCAGGGTGCCGTCGCCGTTCCGCTTGATCAGGAGGAAGTTGCCTGCGACGTCCTGACCGTTGTCTTCGAGGATAAAAGCGTCTGTCACTTTCGTGTAGAAACCTTCGAGGGTGAAGCCCCAATACTTGTCCGGGTCGCTGTAGGAGTAGTCGTAGGATCCCGAGCCGCTCCACGATCGCTCTGGATCCAGGTCCGGCGAGAGTTCGATCAGGAGCGCTTCCCCTGACACGGATTCGATGTGCAGATCTTCATCGAAGGTTTGTGGGGCGCGGAATCCGGAGGAGCCGGAAAGCCGTATCTGGCCACGCTCGGACAGGTTGTAGAGGAGATTGACACGGGGACTGAAGACCGGGTCGTCCATCAGGGAGTGCCGATCGAGACGCGCTCCGAGCAACACGTTCAGCACGTCGGTTGCCTTCAGATCGCTCTGGGCATAGAACCCGTAGGTCGTGACAGACTGATCGGTGAAGCGGTTGTAGCCGAGAATCTCGTCTTCGAGTCGGTTGTATTTCAGGTCGGACCCCACGGTCAGGTCGTTTCTTGTGTTCACTCCGTAAGAGTAGCGCCCGCCCGCTGCGATGGTCCGGTCGAGGGAGGTGCCGTAGGCGTTGGGATCCCGCCCCGCTCCGTAGTAGCTGTCCCGATCGGTGCGCTGGGCGGAGACGTAGAGCTCGAACTCGTTCGTTCGATCCGTCGAGAGGACGTTTTCGTAAGCCAGGCTGCCCCCGAATACCCTATGCTCGAGCCATTCGGCGATGTCGGCCTCGTGGGGTTCGAACACGAACCGGTTCCCTCCACGTCGCTCCTCATTCAGGTTATGAAACTCCAGGCTGAGCTTGCTGAGCGGGCCGAGACGAAGGAAGCTGCGAAAACCGAAGGAGAGGTTGTCGACCTCAACGATCTCGGAAAATCCATCCCCATCGTGGTCGTACGGATCTCGGGATCTTGCAACGCCAAAGATCGTCATCCCTGTTCGCTGACTGTCGCTGACGAACGAAGTGCTCAGGTTGGCGCTTCGGTCGGGAGTGAAACCGTTGATGTAGGTGTTGGAAGCCGACACCTGGAACCCGGTGTTGATCGCTTCTCGAGTGATGATGTTGACAGTCCCGGCGATCGCGTTGCCACCGTAGAGTGCCGACCCTCCGCCGCGAACCACCTCAATCTGTTCGACCATCGACGCGGGGATCTGTTCCAGGCCATAGACACCATCCAGAGCGCTGAAGATCGGGCGACCGTCGATCAGGATCTGGGAGTACCCGCCCTCGAGCCCGTTGATCCGCAACTGGGTAAAGCCGCAGTTCTGGCAGTTGTTCTCGACCCGGAGGGCGGGCTGGAAGGCGATGCCGTCGGCCAACGTCTCGGATTGGGTGTCCTCGAAGATTCTCTCGTCGACGATGTTGACGATGACGGGGACGTCACGCCGGTGGCGTTCCGTGCGTGTGGCTGTGACCACCACATCCTCGCCACGAAGCGTGGTCTGCTCCAGGCCGATCAGAAGGTCTTTTTCCGATTCGACACGCAGTTCAACTGCTTTGAAGCCGACCATTGAAACTCGGATCAGGACGGGGTACGATTCAATTCCCTGAAGCTTGAAGTGGCCTCGGGCATCCGCGATGGCGCCAATTCGGGTTCCGACCACTACGACGTTGGCGCCGGGCAACGGATCCCCTGACGAGTTCTGGGTGATGTGACCGGACAATCTGGATTCTGCCTGGACGGGCGCGACAAAGAGCGCAGCGAGAATCAAAGAACGGAGCATTGACACGAGTCGATCTCCTCTTGGCAGGGGCAGGTTCTCGCATAGACTAACGTGTTAGAGCGCGATAGGCAACTTTTTCTTTAGCCGCTTCTAAAAAATTATAAAGAGGGGGACTTTTTCGAATTTCAGTCCCTCGGTACGTTACCGGCCTCGGCCACCTATGACGGACGTAGTAACTACCGAGTTTTCGACCTCGGGCGATTGACCTGTAACGTGTAGGTTGGCTGGCGGACGAGGATGGGGAAGGGAACTAAAAGTAGTGGATTCTGTAGTTCAGCTTGACGCTGCGTCCGGTCTCGGGCATCACAGACCGCACCCGGGATAGGTGATTGCGGTACTCTGTGTCCGCTGCATTGTCCAGTGAAACTGCCAGGCTATGTCTGAAGTGGCCGCTGACCAGATCCTTTTGTGCGTAGCATCCGAAGATGCTGTATCCGTTCGTCGGTGCTTCGAAGGTGTCTACACGCCCTTGCCGACGGGCGTGTTCTCCTGTGATCCCCAAAGTCAGCCAGGGGTGTCGATACTCTAGGGCCCCCCGAACTCTGAGAGGCGGAATCTCTGGCAGAGGAATCCCGTCATCCCGGTTCTGGCCTCGTACATAGCTGATACCGATCTCGCCGAGTAAAGTACCGGAATGCGCGGTCAGTTGACTCTCCATCCCAAGGAATCGGGCCCGAACCCCATCCACGGCGTAGATCGGGAGGAGCAATGCGAAATTCATATCTCCGGTATTGCGGGGTGTAAGGAAGTTTCCGTATTCGTTCCAGAATCCTGTTAGCAGGAGATCGAGGCCCGGCTGTCGAAAGTGGAGGAACATCTCCGCGCCCGTGTTACGTTCGGCTTCGAGACTTGAATCCCCGACCTCGAACGTGTAGGCTGCGAGATGAGGGCCATCACTATAGAGCTCTTCGATTGTCGGGACCCGTTCCGAACCGCTTATGGAGAACCCACCAACGAGCTTGTCTGAGATGAGAACGAGTGGGCTCACTGCCGCCGACCACGCATTGAACGTTCTCTGGAGGTCCTCTTCTCCCCTGGGATGAAACTCAGAATGGGTATATCGCGCCGCGGCCTGAAGCTCGAAACGGTCCCTCGACGTTTCGTAATAGGCGCTTAGAGTTCCGGACCAACGACGGGTCGGAGGGGTGAAGACAAATGCGCCTATTTCGAGGTCGTGGTGATCGGCGGCGACGCTGACAATGCCCTTGGTGCGGCCTTCGCCGATATGGAATTCCGCATTTCCGGCGTAGTTGTGGAAGAGGAACTCGGAGCCGATGTTCCCGTTGGACTCGAACTCGAAATGATGATAGAAGGTACGAGCAAACGAGGTCTCCAGCCGATCGAGAATCCCCGCATCGAAACGATAAACTGCCTTTGCATCGAAGATCCGGCGGACAATGTCAATGTCCACCCCGTTGGGGTGACTCCCGATGAAGCCTCCGGGAATCCCATACTCGGTGTCGAACTGATCGAAGGAGATCCCCACGTAGCCACTCTCCCCGGCGCGTGACAGGCCGGCGATGACGGTGTGGGTCCGGATCTGGGTGTTCGCAAGTTTGCCGATGGGTGTTTCCAGATCCTGCGTCGTGCGGTAAGTCGCCTCGCCAAACACCCCGAAGGGCCCCATCGGCGCATTGAACGAGACGGCCGAAAGGCCCCCACGATCGGCAGTGGATCCGCTGAGACCCGCGCTCCCGTAGACTTGGTTGGGACGGGTTTCCGGGATCTTTCTCTTTACGACGTTGACCACACCACCGCTTGCCGAGGAACCGTGTAGCAACGTTCGAGGACCCCGAATGATCTCGATCCGCTCAAGATTAAACATCTCGAGAGTGACAGCGTGATCGGCGGAAGTGGATGAGAGGTCACGCGTCTGAATGCCGTCCTGTGTAATCTGGACACGATCTCCACTCAACCCCCGAATGACAGGACGGGCGGGGGCCGGACCCATACTTCGGATTCCGACCCCCACTTCATTCCTGATTGTTTCGGCGAGCGTCAGGTTGTAGTTCCGCTCCAGATCGGCTCCACTCAGTGCGCCTGCGGATTCCTGGAGCTCTTCGAAGCGAGTACCCGGTGATCCGGCGAGGACATCGATCCCCTGCAGACGCAGGACCTTGGGGACGAGCTCGACTCGAAGGACCTGATTCGAGTCAGGGGTGATCGTCCGCCTGCTGCTTCGATAGCCGATCCTTGAGAAGGTGAGGTCGTATTCGCCGGTCGGTAGCGTCAACCGAAACACGCCGTTCGTGTCGGTCGTCGTGCCCAGTGTGAGCCCCCCAACCCGAACCGCCGCTTCTTCGACGGGTTGCCCCGTCTGGCTATCGTAGACGGACCCGCGAACGAGGATCGGCCGCTCACCGTGCGTAGCCGTCCAGAGAAGGAG
>CEVA01141512.1_pt1 | contig 10263 bp, 8 predicted proteins | sample 361521 | NCBI WGS metagenome assembly CEVA01 (sample SAMEA2622823, study PRJEB7988) | marine metagenome | isolation source: saline water (ENVO:00002010), including | reverse complement strand
GCGGTGACAGAAGACTCGAATATTCCGCTGGGTCGTGATTCCCTGTATCTGGTCGACTCGGGGGGGCAGTACGAATTCGGGACGACGGATATTACACGTACCTTCTGTTTCGGAGATCCGAGCCCCCAACAAGTGGAAATGTATACACGCGTTCTGAAGGGCCATATTGGAATCGCCACGCTTTCTTTTCCTCAAGGAACAGATGGCAAACAGATCGATCTTGCGGCGCGACGACCTCTGTGGGACGCGGGAAAAAATTTCGGGCACGGTACCGGGCACGGGATCGGACACTACCTGAATGTGCACGAAGGTCCGGTATCGATCAGTCCACGAAGCCAGGACGTGGCATTTGCTGTGGGGCACGTGGTTTCGAACGAACCGGGTTACTACGAAGACGGGGATTACGGAATTCGCATCGAAAACCTGCTTGCTGTCGTCCCGGACGACGACACGAGCGGGCTGCCCTTCCTGAAGTTCGAAAACCTGACCCGGTGCCCGATCGCCACAAACCTGATCGATGTCGGTCTGCTCGACGCTACGGAACGCGCCTGGATCAATGCTTTTCACCAGACGGTCGATGAAGCGCTCACGGAACATCTGGACGATTCAAGTCGTCATTGGCTGTCCGAACGAACCCAGCTCTTATAGGGAGTAAGAGATGCCGCTGTTCGACTATGTCTGTGAGGAATGCGATCACGCCTTCGAGGCGCTCGTGAGCGAGGATAGGAAACCGTCGTGCCCCAATTGCCAGAGCGGCCGGTTGGCCAGGCAACTCTCGAGATTCGCCGTCGCAGGGGCGCCGAGCGCATCGGAAGGGGCTGCTTGCGGGACGTGTGGAGATCCAAGAGGCGCGGGCGCCTGCAGGATGGGATAAAAAATGAGGCGCCGATCCTGGAAGATCGACGCCCCGGGGAATGTACACCGACACACACACTTGCCACTTATTCTATCGGCATTTTCCGGATTCGGTTTAGCACGATTTAATTACGATAGGCGAGCCACTGCGCCTGGGCCGTTCGGATGTAATGGGAGGCCCTCTGCGCGGTCGGACACCGCGTAGACCGTTTCCTTGACGTTGCTTTTATCAAGATCGATGACGTAGTGCACTCGTGCCAGTTCCCAGCCCTGCTTCTGGGCCAATGCGGCCAGGACTCGATGCAACTCCTCTGCGGTCGTTCCGAATTTTACGGCGATGCGTTCCATTCTCTTCCCTCCACGCAAGAGTACTTCGTAAAGGTCTGAAGACCCCGAACACCTGTCAAGCCCCAACAGAAAAAGCCCCATCCCTGGGGCTTTTTTCTTTTTCCGACCGAGCGGACCGACTCGTCCTTGAGCGGTGTATGGCCGCGTTAGAGGAGGGAGAGCACCCCCGCAGCCTGGACGTTGGCCTGCGCAAAGACCGAGAGCCCTGTTTGGTTCAGGATCTGGCTTCTGGCGAGTGCTGAGAGCTCGCGCGCCACGTCGGCATCACGGATCGTGGTTTCGATGCTGTGGACCGCCCCGTTATCAGGGCCGACCTGGAAGGTAGCGCCCGTCCCACTCTCTATTTCAAGGACCAGCCCGTTGAGATCTCCGTCCCGATACCCGTCTGTTGCTGGATTGATCCCCTCGGCCGGTTTCTGACCGCCCAGCTGCAGCTGTATTCCGAGACGATCGAAGTTCGCGAGAATCGAAGAGCCAGAGGCCACGACGCCGCCAACCGCATCGGTGTCGAGCGCTGCGCCGATGGCGAGAGTCTGGGTTACGGTTCCGTTGCCTAAAGTGATGCTTCGGTCGCCTGCCGTGTCCGCGAAGAGGTAGGTGGCTGTCTGGGCGCCAGAAATCTGGGTTGTAATCAGTCCCGTGGTGGGGGAGGCGAGGGCGGTTGAAACGGTCACATCGGAGCTGACTGCGTTTCCGAATCCCGTCAGGAGAGAGGTAATGTTGTAGCTGGTCACCTGGGCAATGCGGTATGGAGAGGCTCGGGAAATTGTGGCCCCGGGGCCATAATTTGGAGGACATCCCTGGGGTTGGGACTGGATGGCAAGATGCCGAAACTCTACGGCAAGATAGTGAGGTAGCCAGGCGAAAAATGGCTAAAGGGGACAAGCGGGCCTGTCGATACCTAAAACAATGTGATACCATATGGAATTTTATTAAACCGGGAGATGGATCTTCCCGGGGAGCAACAACCTACAAGGAGGTAGGATATGGGTGCACTGGTGGTTAACAACAACATTATGGCGATCAATACCGGGCGCCTTTTGAAGATCAACAATAGGGGACTCGGGACGAATCTCGAGCGCCTGTCGTCAGGTCTTCGCATCAACAGGGCAGCCGACGATCCGTCGGGTCTGGAGGTTTCAGAAGGGTTCAGGACCGAAATCAGTGGCCTGGTCACCGGGACACGGAATGCCGAACACGGCACGAACCTGATCCAGGCAGCGGAAGGCGCCTTGAATGAAGTAAGCGCGATTCTGCTCCGGATGAAAGAGCTGGCGCTCCAGTCGGCTTCTTCGACCGTCAACGATGGCAACCGCGAGGCGATCAACGCTGAAGTGGTGCAGTTGACGACCGAACTCGACCGAATCGCGAACTCGTCAATCTACAACGAGCAGGCGCTTCTGCGTGGGTTCGGGAACACAGTCAGCCTCGATATCACGGCTTCAACCGCACTTGCGTCGACGACGACAGGGGTCTTGGATGTCAAGGTGACAGGGGCTGAATCCGGCAACTACATCTTTCTGGATTCGGATCCTACTGACAACCAGATCACGCTGGGTAACGGTATCGCCACCCAGACGATCGATATCGGTCCAGCTCTGGACATCGACGCAGCGGGCGGGGTGGTCGCCACTGGATCGAGTATTGTCGCTAATTTCGACCGTCTGGGTGTCCTCGTGACGCTGTCGGGTGCACGCCCGGCCTCGTTGTCGGACCCTGCCACTGACGGTTATCGTGATGGAGAGCTCGATGGGTTGACCTTGGCCGTCGATGGGGGCACAGGGGGGAGTATTCAGGTCGGTGCGGATAACCGGGCTGTGGACCGGATCGAGCTGAGGATCAATGATCTGTCCGCCGCGGGGCCGACTCTGGGTCTGGGTGGAGTATCGATGAGCACGCTCGAGAGTTCTCGAAGTGCGATTTCGGTGCTCGACCTGGCGATCGAGACGATCGCCCAGACCAGAGGCGACCTGGGCGCCCAGCAGAATCGACTAGCCTACACCATACGGAAGAACAACATTGCGATTGAAAATATGACGGCGTCCGAGTCGTCGATCCGGGATACGGATGTGGCGGAGGAAGTTACCACGTTTACGAAGAACCAGGTGCTGGTCCAGTCGAGCACAGCGCTCCTGGCCCAGGCCAATGCAGCGCCACAGAACGCGCTGTCACTGCTCCAGTAAGTCATACTCAGAACCACCCATACCAGCGCCCGACTCTGTTTGTAAAACTCCCTGAGCTTGCCTGAAACCGGGTGATGGACTACATTTACGGCCGTTTGGAAGTCCTATTGGGTTCGGTAGAGTGAGGAAAAGATGAGCAAGCGTCTGACGAAAGGGGATCTCCAGGAAGACGAGGTTCTGGCCAGTTTTTACAGGGTCATCGGCTACTTCCAGGCGAACTACCCCAAAATCATCGTTGGCGTTGGGGTGTTGGTCGTAGTCATCCTCATCGCTGTTTTCGTACAAGACAACGCCACAAAGAAACAGCAGGCCGCGGTCGATGCCCTGGGACGCATTCAGATTTCGATGATGCAGGGACAGATGGACGCGTCCCTTGTCCATGCCGAGCAACTGGCTCGGGAGCACGCGGGAAGCCCGATTGCCGCCCAGGCAACCCTGATGCTTGGAAATGCCTATTACGGTGCGGGCCGCTACGATGAGGCGAATTCGACTTTTCAGAGCTTCCTGGACGAATACGGATCCGAAGGCCCGGATGGATACGGTGCCTGGGTGAGCCTGGGTGCGTGTATGGAACAGCAACAGAATACTCTGGCTGCCGCCCAGCATTACGCGCAGTTCGCGCTCCAGCATACCGATTCGCCGTATTCACCACTTGCATTGCTCGAGGCTGCGAGAGCGTTCGAGGAGTCGGGAAATCGAGAGCAGGCAATCCGGGTTTTGGCTCAGATTACGACTGATTATCGCGACGCTCCTGTTAGGCGCGAGGCGGAAGCCCAATTGCGGGTGCTCGGGGCATCCTGAGGCTTGCCCGCGGACTATTCCGGCATAAGATACATTATGTAAACTCAAGCCCGGCCGATGAGGTCGGGCTATTTTTGGAGGTTTCTGTGTCTGAACTTCGCCGTACTTCCCTCTTTGACCGTCACGTTGCCGCCGGCGCACGAATGGTGCCATTCGCGGGTTGGGAAATGCCGGTACAATACTCGGGGATACGGGACGAGCACTCAGCAGTGCGTTCACGGGCAGGTCTATTCGATGTCTCGCATATGGGACAGCTGGAATTCCTGGGTGAAACGGGTGAACGAGCACTACAACGGTTGACGTCGAGCGATGTTTCGTCGCTCGACGTTGGAAAATGTCAGTACAGCTTTTTCGTTGACGAGGCGGGCTGTACGGTCGATGACGCGATGATCTATCGTGTGGATGAAGAGATGATCCTGGTCGTCGTGAATGCATCGAACGTCGAGAAGGTTGACAGCCATATTCGGGGGTATCTGTCTGCAGAAGAAAAAGATGTGGTTATCAATGCCAGCGATTCCTGGAACCTGCTTGCCCTCCAGGGACCAGATACAGGTTCGATTCTAGCTGGAGCGGGTGTCAGTTCGGCCCTGTGCTCCCTATCCTTCCATTCTGTCGCTCGTGGTGACGTTCTGGGGGTCCCTGCGTTGGTGGCGGCATCAGGCTATACGGGTGAGAACGGGGTTGAATTGTTCGTCAAGGAGGCCCTGAGCGTTGTCTGGGATGGTCTGGTCGATGCGGGCTCCGATGGTCTGGCTCTGTGCGGCCTGGGTGCACGAGACACGCTCCGGCTGGAGGCGTCTCTGGCCCTATACGGGCACGAGCTGGACGAACAGACTTCGCCGATCGAGGCAGGTCTTGGGTATGCAGTATCGGAGGGAGACTATGTGGGCGCAGAAGCGCTCAGGAAACAGAGGGCGGACGGGCCGGGGAAGCGTCTGGTTTCGATGGTGCTGGAGGACAGGGCCATACCGAGGCAAGGCTGTGTGATCGAGACGACCGATGGGCAGGCCGTGGGAGCCGTGACGAGCGGAACGATGGCCCCCTGGCTCAAGAAGCCGATTGCGATGGCTTATGTTGAGCCAGGGAACCACAAGGTTGGAAATCGCCTCGTCGTGGACGTGCGGGGGCGAAAGGCATCCTGTCGCGTTGTTCGCCGCCCATTCTACAAGCGCCCCACAACCTGATCCTGCCTGATCTTACACGACGATGTTCACGAGGCGGTTGGGGACGACGATCACTTTTTTCGGATTGGCGCCCTCCAGATGTCGCTTCACGTTATCCTGTTCGAGGGCGAGTTGCTCGACTTCCTCCTGGGTCGCATCGGGCGAAACCTCGAATTTCGCCCTGACTCTGCCGTTGATCTGCACAGGCATCTCGATCGTCGAGGGTCTGGCCAACTCGGGATCCCACTCGGGCCACGCCTGGTCGTGGACACTGTAGTCTCCCCCGCCCTGTTCCCACAGTTCCTCTGCGAAGAACGGCGTCATAGGCGCGAGCAGCAGAATCATCGTCCTGCGAGCCTCTTCCCACGCCTCCGTCCCAAAACATGCGTCCGATTTGGCCTTCTGTAGCCCGTTGGCAAATGTCATCAGCGCAGCAACAGCTGTGTTGAAGCTGAAAGTATCGATGTCCTCCGTGACCTTACGGATGGTCTGATGGGTCAGTCTGCGTAATTCCTGTCCATCTCCGCCATCTTTATCCGTCGCCTCAGGGGGATCGATCAGGAGGCCCCACGTTTTGTTCAGGAAGCGGGGTGCTCCCTCCATACTCGCCGAATTCCACGGCGCACCCTGATCCCATCGGCTGATAAACATCAGATACAACCTGACAGCATCGGTCCCGTAGTCCCCCACCAGCTCATCGGGGCTGACGACGTTCCCCCGCGATTTGCTCATCTTCTCTGAATCTTCGCCCAGAATGATCCCCTGGTTGAACAGCGATAGCATCGGCTCGTCATCCTCCACGAGACCCATATCGCGCATCGCTTTCGTGAAGAAACGCGTGTAGAGCAGGTGCATTGTCGCGTGCTCGATGCCCCCCGTGTACTGGTCTACGGGAAGCCAATAGTCGCCCTCCTCGGTATCGAACGGGCCCGAGTCGAAGTCAGGGCTCAGGTATCGGTACTGATACCACGAAGAACAGATGAACGTGTCCATCGTATCGGTTTCGCGTGTCCCTGGCTCTCCACACGCTGGGCAGGCCACGTTTCTGAATCCCTCGTGCAGTTTGAGCGGGGACTCCCCGGTGGGCAGGAATTCGGCATCGGATGGCAGCAACACGGGCAGGTCTTCTTCCGGTACCGCTACGAGTCCGCAGCTCGGGCATTCGATCATCGGGATCGGGCAGCCCCAGTAGCGTTGACGCGAGATCAGCCAATCCCGAAGCCGGTAGTTGGTCCGTTTTTCGCCGATCCCCTTTTCCTGGAGCCGGTCGGCCACAGCACCCCAACCAGCTTTCGACGACAGACCATCGAACTCGCCTGAGTTCACCATCGTTCCCTGGCCGATGTAGGCCGTCTCCAGGGGCTTGCCGTCCCATCCCTCAGGCGCTATGACGACCGGAATGTGAATGCCGTAGCGAGTGGCGAAATCGAAGTCCCGATCATCGTGCGCGGGTACGGCCATAATCGCGCCTGTTCCGTAGGTGGTGAGAACATAGTCGGCGACATAGATGGGTACGCCTTCCCCCGTGAAGGGGTGTACGGCGTGGGCCCCCGTGAACACGCCATCCCGTTCCTTTTCTGTCGAAAGCCGTTCGATTTCCGTCTGGCGAGACGCCGCTTCTCGATAGGCTTCGACTTCGGCCTTCTGGGATTCGGTCGTGATGGTGTCAACAAGGCCGTGTTCGGGCGCCAGGACCGCGAAGGTCACTCCGAAGATGGTGTCGGGCCGGGTGGTGAAGACCCTAAAGGAATCTTCGTGGCCGGCCACCTGCATTTCGAACTCCACTCCCTCGCTCCTCCCGATCCAGTTCGTTTGCATCGCCTGAACGCGATCGGGCCATTCGATCCGGGAGAAGTCGAGTAGTTCCTCGGCGTAGTCGGTGATCCTCAGGTACCACTGATTGAGGTCCTTCTTGATTACAGGGGTATTGCATCGTTCACAGTGTCTGTCCTCACCCCAGACCTGCTCTCGTGCCAGCGTGGTGTTGCACTGGGGACACCAATCGACGGGCGAAAGTTGCTTGTAGGCCAACTCATTCTTGTAGAACTGGAGGAACAGCCACTGTGACCATCGATAGTATTCGGGGGCGCAAGTGACGGCTTCTCGCTTCCAGTCGAACATCGCTCCCATCGACTGGATCTGCCTCCGCATTGTGTCGACATTTTTGTAGGTCCAGCTCGCCGGGTGAATGTTGCGTTGGATGGCAGCGTTCTCGGCTGGCAGACCGAAGGCGTCGAACCCGATCGGGAAAAGCACATTGTAGCCACGCATTCTCATCCAACGGGCTCGAACATCTGACGGGGCCATCGCGTACCAGTGACCGATGTGAAGATCGCCCGAGGTGTACGGAAGCATCGTCACGGCATAGTGCTTCGGCTTACTTTTGTCGATCACGCTGCGATAGATGTCGGATTCCGTCCATCGCGTTTGCCACTTGTCTTCTGCAGATTTAAAGTCGTAGTCGCTCATTTTAGTCGTGCCTTGGCGTGAAGAGATCTCGTGTAAGTCCTGCGTCAGGGCGTGAGGCGTTGGAGCATCCTCGGGAACGGAATGGTCTCCCTCACGTGCCTGAGGCCACAAATCCAGGCGACTGTTCGTTCAATGCCCAGCCCGAACCCGGCGTGCGGCACGGATCCGTATCGACGCAGGTCGAGGTACCAGTTGAAGGGTTCCTCATCAAGATCGTGTTCGGCGATTTTTCGCCTGAGTTCCTCCAGATCATCCTCACGCTGTCCCCCCCCACGATTTCTCCGTACCCCTCGGGGGCCAGCACATCCATACAAAGCGCCACACGGCTGTCTGCCGGGTCTGCCTTCATATAGAAGGCTTTGCAGGCCGCCGGATAGTGATGAACAATGACGGGACGGTCGAAGGATGCCGCCAACACCGTTTCTTCATCCCCGCCAAAATCTTCCCCCCAGGGATGATCCACACCCTTCTCCTTCAGAAGGTCCACGGCTTCTGTGTAGGAAATACGAGGGAAAGGCTTCTGGGTTCGCTCGAGGGCCTCGACGTCTCGCTCGAGGGCTTCCAGGTCCGCTCGATGACGATTTAACACGCGTTCTACGATAAAGGAGATAAAGTCCTCGGCGAGGTCCATATCCCCGTCCAGATCCATATAGGCCACTTCGGGTTCGACCATCCAGAACTCGGTCAGATGTCGTCGGGTCTTCGACTTCTCCGCCCGGAACGTTGGACCGAAACAATAGACTTTCCCGAAGGCCATCGCCCCGGCCTCAACGTAGAGTTGGCCGCTCTGCGTCAGGTAGGCGTCCTCCCCGAAGTAGTCCGTGGCAAAGAGGGTCGTCGTGCCCTCACACGCATTGGGTGTGAAGATGGGTGCGTCGATGAGTGTGAACCCGTTCGTGTCGTAGTAGTCGCGACAGGCAGCGACGATCGTGCTCCGGATCGTGAGAATCGTGTGCTGCCGGGACGATCGGAGCCAGAGGTGACGGTGATCCATCAGAAAGGCCGTACCGTGTTCTTTGGGCGTGATCGGGTAGGGCTCGGCCTGGTGCATCACTTCGAGGGCTGAAACTCCGATCTCGAACCCCAGCGGGGATCTCTCATCCTTACGAACCTCTCCCGTGACTCGAATCGCGCTTTCCTGGGTCAGGTGTCCGGCGGCTTCGAAAACATCCTCTTCGACGTCTCCCTTGAAGACCACGCACTGGATGACGCCCGTCCCGTCACGCAACTGAAGGAAGTGGAGCTTTCCACTCGATCGTTTATTGTAGAGCCACCCTTGAAGAGTGACTGTCTCGCCGTACGAAGACGCGATCGTGCGAATGTCTACCCGCTCTAGCATTGTACGTTCACCTTGGTCTATCCTGGCTGGATAAGTCGTGGGCTACCCTGGCCCCACGGTGATTTGGTGCATTCTGGGAGTGTCAACGAGCGCCTGGCACGCCTCCCAGACACCGGCCAGGGTCACCCGGTCGATGTGCCGCAAAGCCGTCTCGGGAGCGTCGTAGCGATTCAGGTAGATCTCGTCACGGGCCAGGTTGCTCATCCGGCGGTTCACGCTCTCGTAACCGAGGATGAGCTCTCCCTTCAGCTGAGCTTTTGCACTGTCGAGTTCGACCGGGGTCACGCCGTCCCGCTTGAAACGAGTGAGCTCGTCCCACACGACGTCGACTGCACCGTCAAGCCGAGTGCGGTCGCAGGCCATATAGGTCCCGAAGAGGCCCGTATCCTCGAGCAGTTCGAGATATGAATAGACAGAATACGCCAGCCCCCTCTTCTCGCGGATTTCCTGGAACAGACGGGAGGTCATTCCCCCTCCCAGGACGGTATCGGCGACAAGTAGATCGTACTGTCGCGGGTGGTCGTATGGCCAGGCCGTTGTGCCCAGGCAGAAGTGCGTCTGATTGATGTCACGTGGGTAATGCCTCACCACCCGCTCGGCGCCGGAAGGGGCCCGGCGTTCCGGCCTCGACAGAGACACCAATTCCTTCTGAAAGAGACGATCGGCCAGCTCCACGATCTCGTCGTGGTCGACGTGTCCCGACGCGGAGAGCACCATATTGTCCGGTCGATAGTTCTGGCCGACGAACTGCTTCAGCCGATCGGCTTCTATCGTCCTCAGGCTCTCGGGAGACCCGAGAATCGGTGCACCCACCGGGTGCTCACCCCAGACGGACTTTGCGAAGAGATCGTGAATCAGATCTTCGGGCGTGTCCTCAACGCTCTGAATCTCTTCGAGCACGACCCGCCGTTCCTTCTCGACTTCGTCGCGGTCGAATTGTGCGTGGAAGACGAGGTCGGCCAGGAGGTCGGCGCCGGTTCGCCAGTGTTCGTCAAGGCACCGGACGAAGTAGCAAGTCACGTCCCGGCTCGTGAATGCGTCGAGGCTTCCGCCGAGGGACTCGATATCATTCACGATCTCGAACGCATTGCGCCGGTCGGTGCCC
>CEVA01238379.1_pt1 | contig 10266 bp, 8 predicted proteins | sample 361521 | NCBI WGS metagenome assembly CEVA01 (sample SAMEA2622823, study PRJEB7988) | marine metagenome | isolation source: saline water (ENVO:00002010), including | reverse complement strand
ACATTGGCAAAACAAAAAGCCATAGCGGAAACGCTGTGGCTTTTTGTTTTACTTTTAGGTCACGCTAGTTCTGAGTTGATTAAACCGTGCTCATTTCGTTGACTCGTTTTATGAATGGCATGAGCTAAGTGTAATTTTAGACAAGCTAAGCGCAAGCAGACTTACGCTAGGAATAGTATCTTTTATCCCCGTCATTTAACCGAGCACTAGGATTCACTGAACAAATATGATCTAGCTTGGGAAAGACAGTTACGTTTACTCAGTCGGGGCGATAAGCTGGTCGGCGATAGCCTGTACACGCAGGCCTTCGTTTTTCTTCACGTGAGCGCGGATGCCTTCTAAGGCCTTGTCGACCATTGCCGAGTCGAGCAGCTTTGCAGCGTCTGCCTGTTCTGCATTGGAAAGCAATTCTGCTCCATTGTCTTTGATTTCAGAGAGCGCCCATTCCACTTGGTCGGCTACTCTGACTAAACCCTCGGGGAAATCCACATGGGAATTGCCTGGGCGGCCGAGAAGGTCGTATCCGCCTTTGTGCCAGTGGCCAGGGGTGTCGTGGCAATCATAGCGGATGACTTCTGTGTTACCGACATCAACGCCGATGGTTGGTCCGCCCATGCCGGTGCCTTGGATAGTCAGAATCCTGCACGGCCATACGTAAACGGAGACTTGTCCATCTGCGGACAAGGGCAGGGTCACGGCTTCGCCCAGATATGTCTCACCAGCAATTTTGGTCGCCATAGTCTGATCCTTCAATAACAACCTGATCGGTCGATACTATTTAATTTTAAGCTCCTTCAAAAATAGCACACTCGCTTCGTCGATCCAAATCATACAAGGTGATTATCATTATCAATTCAGGGAGGGCTGGGCTATAATCGTGGCGTTATTTTTGGAAAACGATTGTGCCTCTAAATGACCAGGAGGAACCGTATGCTGACTCAGGAACAGAATGACAGACTTACCCAAGTAGGACCCGGTACACCGATGGGGGAACTCATGCGCCGTTATTGGATTCCCATACGTCCCTACGCCCAATTACTTGATGAAAAGGTTATGGCGGTACGTATTCTAGGGGAAGACTTGGTGCTCTTTAGAGCTAAGAACGGAGATTTGGGTCTGGTTGGGGAATTCTGTCCACATCGCATGGCTAAGCTGAAGTATGGCTTTCCTGACGAGGACGGTCTCCGTTGTTGCTACCACGGATGGAAGTTTGATGGCACTGGACAGTGCACCGATACTCCGATGGAAACCCCTGGAGGCACATTTAAGGACAATATCAAGATTACTGGATACCCAGTTAAGGAGTTGGGCGGTTTGGTCTGGGCGTACATGGGTCCGGCTCCCACTCCCCTGTTGCCACCTTGGAGTTTGCTGGTCTTTCCCAACGCTCTGCGGCAGATCGGCATCGCCGAGTTGGATTGCAACTGGCTGCAGTGCCACGAGAATACCGGAGACCCGACCCATAGCGCATATTTGCATGGCCATTATTTCAAGTTCCTCCTTGAACAAGAAGGGAAACTGGATGAACGGGCATCGGACGAAGAAGCCCACACCCTCTATGGCCGAATCAAACTGGAAAAAGGCATAGAGTCGCTATGGGTGAACTCAACTGAATATGGAATGGAGAAGGGCATCAACTACTCTAGGGCTTTGGGTGCAGATAGGGATTATAAATCTCGCCACTCCACGGTGATATTCCCCTTCTATACCCAAACGGGTGGCCCCACAAGGCCAAGGCAGGAGTTTCAAATCAGAGTGCCCATCGATGACACTCACACTTACCATATCAACTATGGCTGCTACCTTGCTCCACCCCAAGTCCACGTGCCGGTGCAGGAGGTTATCCCTTGGTATAACGTGCCCCTATTTGATGATGCCGGGAAACCTCTGTTGGACTTTGTACTAGCCCAGGACGCCCATGCGTGGATATCTCAGGGCCCCATCACAGACCGCACTAAGGAACAACTTGGCCGGACTGACATACCCATAGTGTTCATGCGTCGTCAGCTGGAAGAGCAGATGGCCATCGTGGAAGATGGCGGAGAGCCTATGAACGTGTTCCGAGACCCAGACCGTATGCCAGACTTAATCCATGGAGGTTTGTGGGACGAAAAAGACTCAGCAGTCATTGGAATCCGGACCGGAGTGTCCAACTACAGAGCTGCCTACCATAAAGGTTATGGAATCGACGATGCAGACCGATATGGTCCTGCCATGCCGTTGGTCGTGGAAATGATGCAGAAAATTGAAGAACTCGAACGCGCTGAGGTCGATTAGAGTTCTACCCAGTGGAGGATAATCATTAGTACACCTAAACTCACGATCCAGACTGGCGCTGGACAAGGGATAACACGAATCGTAATAGACCCTATTCGGTCACAATCTCCCACATTCGGAGGTTTGTCATTTGGTTCAGTAGGGCAGTACGAAAAGTTGCGGGGCTCCGCCTACGGTGAGATCGACCCCACCGACCCCCGGAATGCTGTGATTACGGATCTTGAATACGCTCCGGTTAACGCCCTTGGCATGGTTGAATACTCCACGGATATCTTTATTCTTAAGCCGGTTGACCTTGAGAGAGGCAATCGTAGGTTGATATTCGATTTTAATAACCGTGGTCAGATGAGGACCGGACTTCTGAATGATGCTCTCCTGACTAATGACCCTTCCACGGCTAAAGATGCTGGTACTGGCTTTGTTATGAATTTGGGTTACTCGATCGCGTCGTGTGGTTGGGATTTCTGCGCCAGGGAGTTCGACGAGATGAAGATTGACGTACCTGTGGCCACAGACGATGCTAAAACGATTACCGGGCCAGCGTACGAATACATTGTCTTTGACAACAATGCAACCATCGAAAGCCAGCTTGTATATTCGGCTGCATCTCTGGATAAATCTCGGGCTCAACTCACGATTCGTGAATTACTAGACGACGAACCTGTTGTAGTCCCGGATGACGCTTGGGACTACTGTTCTCCCGATGGTTCAGCAATAAACTTATTACCCGTTGGAACGCCGTTCAGGCAAAGTTGGATCTATGAATTCAAGTACACGGCGAAAAATCCCGTAGTGGCTGGAGTTGGTTTGGCTGCCGTGCGCGATTTTGTGTCATTCTTGCGGAATTCCTCTACTGAGAATGGCAATCCGCTTTACGGGTATGTAGATCATACTTTTAGCCATTCCATATCACAGCCTTCACGGTTGCTGAATGACTTCCAAAGGCTGGGGTTCAATGGCGATATTAATGATAAGTGTGTTCTAGACGGGATATTGAGTGTTACGGGTGCTGGCAGCGGTGATCAGGTCAACTTTCGTTTCGCCAGGACCGATACTACAGAACGCAACCGCCAAAATCACCTCTATCCTGAAGGTGTATTTCCCTTCGCCCACCAGGTGTTAACAGATCATATGACCGGTAAGACCTCCGGACGAGATGAACGTAATCTCGCTAACGATACCTGTGCTAAACGCTTTGATATCAATACATCCAGTGAATACTGGGTGAAAGCTTGCTCACTTCTGCACACAGACACACTAGGAAACGACCTACCCGACCCTGACAATGTCCGTTTCTATATGGTTTCTGGAGCTTCTCACCGCGTTGGAGACGTTACTAAGCGGTATGGAGGGCAGCAGTTTACCAACGCAGTAGACCCCGTCCCCACGGAGCGTGCGCTTCTGCTGGCTCTTGACGCTTGGGTAAGTAATGGGACTATGCCGCCGAGTAGCCGGGTCCCTAGGGCCTCTGAGGGAGCAGTGTTCGCCGTGCCTCAAACTGGCTCTCAGACAGGGATCGTGCCCCAGGCTGAGTTGGGTTGGCCTACCATCCCAGAAGTTACTTACACTGGGCTGATCACGACTCGGTATCTATTAGACTTCGGGGAAGGGTTTGAGGCGGGCATAGTAACTAATATCCCGCCATCAGTGATTGGCCGTCCTACCTATCCTAATTTCGTGTCCAAGGTCGATGCAGATGGCAACGAAATTTCCGGTATACGCCTCCCCGAGGTAGCTGCCCCAATCGCTACAACTACCGGTTGGGCCCTGCGTCGTGTCGGATTTGGCGGGGACGATGGCAACGAAGCGGAAGGGCAGCATATTCCATTTAAAGCTACTAGAGCAGAGCGAATCGAAGCCGGCGATCCGCGTCTGTCCCTTGAAGAACGATATACCGACCACTCTGGCTACGTTGTAGAAGTAACCAAGGCAGCCAAGAAACTGGAATCTGAAGGGTTCTTGCTTTCGGCCGACGTTCAAAAGTACATCGAAAGAGCAGAAAAAAGTGATGTATTGCTATTCCGGACTTAGTTTATTTCAATTGTTTAACTTCTAATATCAACAGGCATCTTTCCTAGCCTGTTTTCTAGAGTTAACTTAGATGTGATTCTTAGATGGCCTTCGGATGAATGGTTTTCTCGTTCTTGTGTCAGAGTTAGTTAGGAATCAAAACAGGCTAGAAAGACGTTTGGATTCCTTCAGGCATTGTACAATCCAGCCTCCGATAGAAATACCATTACATGGTGGAACGATTACCGGTTATTGTCTCCAAACCGGGCATGTTGAACGTCTTAAGTAGTGGGCTACGTTAAGTTACTTGAGATTCAATATTGCGGTAATGAGTTAGCTAGGTAAACTCGCATGAATTGGATTGAAATGGTGCACCTCACGTAGATATCAAGTAGGTGCCGTGTTGGTCTGATTTAAGCTGGATTTCTGATTGCTTCGATATTTCGGCTCGCTGCTTCGTGCTATTATTGTGCCGCCAAAGATCATGCTGTACAAGACGGAGGATTATCATGCCTGGAGGCAACGACTGGCTAGCCCAAACCTCAGAGGAAACCTTGGAGCCTGAAATCCCCATCTGCGATCCCCACCACCATTTCTGGGTCACCCGACCTGAGCCGTTGCACTACCAGCGATATCTATTGCCGGAACTCTCCGAGGATGTGGATTGCGGCCACAACGTTAAGTCAACTGTATTCATCGAAGTCCACTGTGAGTATCGGAGCGACGGACCAGACGAGATGAAACCCGTGGGTGAGGTCGAATACATCCAAACAATTGCCGATTCGGCAGCTTCCGGGCCAACAAAGGCGGCAGCCGGGATAATTGGTCACGCTGACCTGAAACTGGGTGAAGGCGTGCGTCCGGTTTTGGAAGCCATGCAAGCTGCTAGTCCCAATCGTTTTAGAGGGGTACGCCATTCCGTTGGGTACGATGAAAGTCCTGAGCTCGCGAACCGTGATGTCAAAGGAGCATTGGGGACAGATGGCTACCGTGCTGGAGCCAAGGTTCTCTCTAGTTTGGGGCTGGTTCTGGAAAACTCCCTTTACTTTCACCAATTATCAGAGTTGGCAGACTTTGCCAAGGCAGTACCCGAACTCCCAATTGTATTGAACCACATTGGTGGACTACTACGTGTTGGACCCTACGCCAACCGAGACGATGAAGTTATTCCAGAGTGGAGAAAAGGAGTGGAGGAAGTAGCCAAATGCCCAAATATAATTATGAAACTGGGTGGTGTGGGTCAGCTACGTTATGGGTATTACTGGCACGACCGGGAAACGGCTATTGGTTCGGAGGAGTTGGCTCAAGAACTTAGCCCATTGATGGAACACTGTATCCAGCAGTTTGGTCCCAGCCGCTGCATGTTCGAGAGCAACTTCCCGGTGGACAAGATTTCCTATTCCTACAACGTGATTTACAATGCTTTCAAGCGTTTGTCCCAAGGTTATTCCAAGTCCGAGCGGGCTGATATGTTCCACGACACAGCCGCTCGTGTCTACAATATCTCAGATTAAATCCGCCGCAGTACTCAGGAATCATAGAAGGAGCAGAAACTAAGATGGAAGTGAGACCTTTCACTATCGCTGTGGAAGATAGCGTCTTGGAAGACCTAAGACAACGTCTGGCTGACACTCGCTGGCCTGATGAGATTCCAAATACTGGGTGGGACTATGGTAGCAACCTTGGCTACATGAAAGATTTGGTGGAGTATTGGCAGACCGACTTTGACTGGCGCAAGCAGGAGGCGAAGCTGAATGTTTTTGATCACTTCAAATCCGAAGTAGACGGTTTGGATATCCACTTCATTCATGAGAAGGGCAAAGGGCCGAATCCTATCCCACTGATCATCACTCACGGATGGCCCAGTTGCTTTTTTGAGATGACCAAGATCATTCCACTTCTAGCTGATCCGGCCAGCCATGGGGGGGATGAAGGGGATTCATTCGATGTTGTTGCACCATCACTACCTGGATTCGGATTTTCTGGTCACTCCCAGGAACGGGGTATGGAAGTCCAACGGGTAGCGGATATGTGGAACAAACTGATGACTCAAAATCTAGGTTATCCCAGGTTTGCAGCCCAGGGGGGTGACATTGGGAGCGGTGTGACCGCTAGATTGGGATTTGCTCATTCTGATAGCTTGTTTGGCATTCACCTTACATCAATTACCAGGCCAACTCCATATTTGGGTCCGGGTTCTCGTCCTCTAACGGACGCAGAACAAGCGCTGATAACCCAGAGGGAAAAGTGGTTCGATGACGAGGGAGGTTATAACCACATACAGGGCACCAAACCCCAGACTTTAGCGTATGGGCTAAACGATTCACCTGTGGGGTTGGCTTCATGGATCGTTGAAAAATATCGTACGTGGAGCGACTGCGGTGGCGATGTGGAAAAGAGCTACACTAAAGACGAATTACTGACAATTGTTACTATTTACTGGGTGACTCATACCATCAGCTCTTCAACTCGTATGTATTACGAGAACCAGAAGAACCTGTGGGTTATGGAACAAAATCAGAAAGTGCCCGCTCCGGCTGGAATGGCCATGTTCCCTCAGGAGATTTCAAAACCACCCAAGGAGTGGGGCGAGCGTTCCTATGACGTTCAACGCTGGACGGAGATGACCAAAGGGGGCCACTTTGCTGCCTTGGAAGAGCCACAGCTATTAGCCGAAGATGTTAGGGCTTTCTTTCGACGTTTTAGGAATACTTAACTGAGAATTTCAGCACCGCGGCGTACCTGTGGAGATGGAGTTTCGGGTACATCTTAATCAGGGCTGGATATCAATGGTTTATGGAATCTATTGGTATCGAACCAATACGTTTTGCAGATTGACATTAATCGAGACTAGCGTTGAATTTGCATTATCGAGATTCTATATTCGCTTCGCATCAATTAGGTTACGAGGAATCATGGAAACATTTGAACAGCGGTCGAAATTATATAAATTTGAGTCAGAGCGGTTTCAGGATTTTTTGAAAAACCTACCCAATGAGGAATGGAGTCGTCAGAGCGCTTGCGACGAATGGACAGTTGCGGACGTTGTAGCTCACCTGGTAGGCAACTCCGAGTTCTATGCGGCGACAGTGACGCAAGGCCTGAAGGGTGAATCAACCCCGCCGGAGGGTAGGCCTGAGGCCGGAACTGGCCACCCTTCGATTAGCGGTAGTTCATTAGCTAAATCTTCAATCGAAGCACGAAAGCGATTGGGCGACAAGTTGCTTGAGACCTACCTGGAGAAGGATAACCGCCTCATAGACCTGCTGACTGGCCTCTCCTCTCAGGAGCAAGCCAAGCTTTGCTACCATCCGGGGAGTCTTGTTCCCGCCGGGAATTTTGTGGACCTGCGTTTCAAAGAGGTTATCCTTCACGAATGGGACATACGCTCAGCTATAGAAGAAAAAGCCGGGTTGTCTGCTTCGGGTCTGGCTTCAATGATAATCCTGATCCAGGAGTCGTTTGCATCAGGTTCCCTTCGTTGGGCCTTCTGGGCAGGATCTGCTTTAGACCGGCCCGTGCGGTATCGCATTGAGGTCAAAACCCCGCTGCCTGTCACCGCCGACATCGTTGTGGAAGGAGACAAGGTCCGCTACGAAGAGACTCCTCAAGGTACTGCGGACGTTACGTTTCGCTGCCATACTCATGTTTTTGCATTACTGATGTACGGGCGCATGTCGGTAGCCGACGCTATCGCCGCCGGTCATTTGGCGATTAACGGAGACGCTGACCTGGCAACCAAGTTTAGCCAGTGGTTCAAGGGAATCTAATGGTTTTGAGAAAATCTAGTCCGACGAATCTAGTCGTTCGAGGGCCTCACCGGAAAGGCGGTAAGTCAACCAGCCTTTTATCCGTACCGCACCTAGGCTCTCGTAGAATCCAATAGCGGGGTCGTTCCAGTCTAGAACCGACCATTCCATCCTGCGATAATCTCTGGATCGGGCTAGCTTGGCGCCATAGGCCATTAGTGCTCTCCCCACCCCGTATCTACGCCATTCAGGGAGCACGAACAGGTCTTCTAAATATAGGCTGGAACGACCCGAGTAGGTGGAGTAGTGTTGAGTGAACACAGCGCATCCTACTTCTTTTCTGTCCCCGTTACCATAACAAGCGAAAACAGCCTCCGCATTGGCGTCGGGACCAAATAGCGAATCGTACATGTTCTCTTCGGTAGCTACCAATTCGTCGGACAATCTTTCATACTCGGATAGGCCTTTAACGAACTGTAAGACTAGGCTTACGTCATTCGAGGTGGCAGCTCTGATGTTGATCCCGTTTTCTTCACTCATCGTGTGGTTGAAGCGACTAGCCGACCCGGTACCGGTTCAGCAGATCCATGTTTAACTCATACCCTATACCTGGACGGTCGGGAACCGTTACGTAGCCGTCTGTATCAGGCTTCAGCAACGGTTGGAACATTTCTGATCGGAGAGGGTCCACAGCTACCGGATAGATTTCTAGAAACTCGCCGTGCGGTATGGAGGCCACCAACGGAAGTTGCAATTCTTGGCACCCGTGGGGAGCTATCGAAACGCCTCGTTCCGAGGCCAAATCAGATATATCCATCGCAATGTCGTATCCAGGAACGATTGCAACATCTACATTCAAGATAGATGCGCCCTTGTGGTCGAGGAGGGTCTTGAAGTGAGCGAAATGGTAACCGTTTTCGCCTGTGGCAATCTTCACGCTTGAGGCCTCGGAGAGTTGGCGGTGGCCTTCGTAGTTGTGGATAGGGAGCGGTTCTTCGAACCAGTAGACATCGTATTGAGGTAACTGTCGAGAGAACTCTAACGAAGTTTCTAGGTCGAGAGAGCAGTTGGCGTCAACCAGCAGGGTCGCCTTGTCGCCGATGGCCTTCCGAGAAGCTTCAATTCGGCGCATATCTCCAGCGATGCCCATGTTGGGATCGCCAATCTTGATTTTGACCGCAGAGGCGTGCATCTCTTCCACGTTAAACTGTACTTCTTCTTGTAATTCCTCTATGCCCTTACCTTGGGCGTAATAACCGCCGGCGATGTAGGTCCGGACACGGTCTTGTGCCCCGCCCAGCATCTTATGGATGGATTGGCCTGTTGCCTTGCCTTTGATGTCCCAACAGGCGATGTTGATGGCGGCCAATACTTGGGTATTGATTCCGCCCGGCCCTAGTATCTTGATCAATTTTTCGCCCAAATCATGGGCCAACGCCCGGGTTTCCATGGGGTCTCGACCAATGACCAATGGGCGGAAATAGTCTACGTAACCTGGAAACAGGTTCAGAGGACGTTCCGCCGCGGTACCGCCGTTCCATCCGGAACCGGTTATGCCTTCATCTGTGTAAACGGTGACTTTATGCAGCCGTCCGGGTCCGTAGAAATGGCCTCCGTTCCAGATTCCAGGTCTCTCCCACTCGAATACTTCGCTGGTTATGTCTGTGATCTTCATTGTCTGCCAGGGCTACCTCTAGTCGATATTTAAATTGCTTAATTCCTATTCGGGGGACAAGCCTCACATCTAGAAATGATAGCAAGGAGACGGTTGCTGTTCCGCTGACGTCATATGGCCAAGTTTTTCCAGGACGAGGAAACTGGGCCGGTCTGGTATGCTCGTGATCACCAGAATGTATCCCCACGCTTGGGGTTTGGGTATCAACGCTTCTGAGGAACTCAAGGGCTTAAATCCCAAGAACAGATTTTATGACAGTGCTATTTCAAACGGCGTTTGGGCTAATGTATCCGTTGATACCATCATGCACCCGGATGTCCACAGTTTTTATGGTAATGAATCATCCGGAATACTAGGTTAAGGTTTAACTTCTGATGGTATAGCCTTATCGGTATTATACTCACGTTTTAGATCAATGCTACTCAGTCGTGAGCTGGGTAACTTGCTAGTCATAATTGACTAGTTATCGAGTAGAGATCATAGTGCGTCGTGGTTAGTTGGACACTAATGAGGACCAGCTTCGTATCCGAGTCTATTGAAGGGATATTTTTGGGG
>CEVA01169736.1_pt1 | contig 10268 bp, 10 predicted proteins | sample 361521 | NCBI WGS metagenome assembly CEVA01 (sample SAMEA2622823, study PRJEB7988) | marine metagenome | isolation source: saline water (ENVO:00002010), including | reverse complement strand
CCTCTACGGCTCGGTCAACCGGACCAGAATCCATCTGAAGCAGACCGAAGAGCAGAATCGCCTGCACGTCACGCTCGACGTCGAGATGCCCAATTTTTCTCACTTCGAACGCCGAGGGTCGGCCGACCCATGGACGACGTGCGAATCGAATTTTGCGTGGAACATCAACGACGGAGACCGCCGGATCGAGATCCGATCCGTGAACACATTCGGGCGTCCAGGATCGAGCAGCTGGGTCCGTGTCGAACCGGTAGGCTGAGGAGTCGTCGTGATGAGTGAACCCGAATACGACCTGATCGTTCGCTGCGGCCGTGTTTTCTGCCCGGAGACAGGCCTGGACGGGCCCGGTGCGGTCGCGGTACGTGGAGACAAAATCGCGGCTGTTGGCAAGGTGGACGGCACAACACGGGAGACCCTGAATTTCGACAATGCGCTCCTGCTACCCGGCCTGGTCGATCTCCATGCCCATCCCGACAAGGACAGTTCTCGCTACGGTGTAGACCCCGATGTCCACTTTCTGCCGCGCGGTGTGACCACGGTCATGTCACAGGGCGACGCGGGCGCCAACAACTGGCCACGCTATCGCGAGCGCGTCATCGAAGACTCCAGATCTCGGGTCAGATTGGCCATCAACCTCAGCAGACCTGGAGAAACCAACCCGGACCGATGCTACGAGAAACCCGGAGACGTCGATCCCACCGCCTGTGCGGAAAGCGCGATTGAAGGGGGCAGCCTGATCTGGGGGATCTCAGTCAACACGAGCGAGGCCTCTTGCGGGGAGTTCGATCCCCGGGAAATCCTCAAGGCAGGTATCGAGGCCGGCGCTCGCTCGGATCGTCCCCTGCTGTTCGGCAGTCGTCTGGCAAGGGACGTCCCGCTGGCCGAGCAGCTGGCTGCGCTTCGGCCCGGCGATGTCCTGACCTACTGCTTCAACGCCAAAGACGAGAACCTCGTCGAAGCGGGCCGCATCAGAGACTGTGTCAGGGAGGCGAGAGACCGTGGCATCCTGTTCGACATCGGTCATGGTATGGCCTCTTTCGCGTTCGAAACCGCCGAAGTCGCCATCGCCGATGGATTCCTGCCGGATACCATCTCAACCGATCAGTACGCGCGTCACGTCGGAAGCGATCCTCAGCACGACTTACCGCGAACCATGTCAAAACTCATCGCCGCTGGGATGGAGGAGACGGACGCCTTCGATCGTGTTACGAGGCGTCCAGCCGTGATCCTTGGCCTCACGGGCGAAATTGGAACATTGTCCTCGGGGTCTTGCGCGGATCTCAGCATCCTCCGCTTCAACGAAAACGCCGCCCCCCTAGTCGATGTGGAAGGCCAGACCCGCCCCGGCGGCTGCTGGGAACCCGTCCACACCGTACGTGCCGGCCAACACGTATAACTGCGGGAGTGCTCCTCGGTTTCGCGATCGGAGCTGATAGATATCGCCCGAAGGCCGCGGTCAGGGCCATTTTCGTGTGTTTCGTGTTTTCGTGAGGGTTCGACTTTGATCTTTCCTTCCGTGTGTTCCGTGGTCCCGTTTCTGTGAGGTCATCATGATCCGTAAAGCCTTCGTCATGAACGTCAATCCCGATCAGCACGAAGAGTATGAGCGTCGCCACAGACCGATCTGGCCCGAGCTCGAAGAGACATTGAAAGCGCAAGGGGTTCTCGACTATTCGATCTATCTCGACGCCGAAACCAGCACTCTGTTCGCCTACGCGGTGATCGAAAACGAGGAGCGATGGGCCGAGATCGCCAACCTCGACATCTGCAAGAAGTGGTGGGCCTACATGAGCGACCTCATGGACTCCAACCCCGACAACAGCCCCGTGGTGAAAGAGATCCGCGAAGTCTTCCACATCGAGAAGTAGCGTAGAACAGTTTTCGTTTTGCATTTTGCAGCCTTCATTTTTTCGCGCCTGAGCCACAGATAAAGGTTTTCCAGAATGATCCATCCCCACGAGCGCAAGCAACTCTTTCTTAATGACGCCTCTATCCAATCGACAAAAGGTGTCACCCGCACCCTTCACCAACCGACAAAGTGCGGGCCCGTCATCCGTCCGGATCCAGCTCACAACCAGATCGCTGTCCAGAGCCGCAGCGCTCCCATCTGGAACCCCGAGAAGGAACTCTGGGAATGGTGGTACTGGGCGTACTACAAGATTCCACGCGACCCGAACGAGGGCGTCTCTCTCACCCACTATGCGACGTCGTCCGATGGCGAAACCTGGGATACGTCTCCTCTGGAACTCTTCGAATGGCAGGGCAACACGAACAACAACATCGCCCTCGACCCGGCCGAAGGCAGACAGACCGTCTATCACATCCTGCGCGATGATCGCGACGAGGATCCGGCCCGACGCTACAAGGGCCTCTTCGGCAAGGGTGACCGGGCCGTGAAGGTGTCCCCGGACGGCTTCGAATGGACCGCGCTCGACGTCCCCCCTGTCCCCAGCCAGGACGAATCCCACTGCACCTACGACGAACAGACGCAACGCTTCGTCGCAACCGTCAAACACAAGACCAACTGGGGACGCTCCGTCTGGCTCTGCACAAGCGAGGACTTTGTGTCCTGGACGGATCCCGAGCTGATATTCCACTCGGATCGCGTCGACCGACAGAACCGCGCCGCTAGAATCCAACAGATCGTCGACGACCCGAACTATCTGTCCCCGCCCCTCGTCGACGGAACAGACTTCATCGCCGAAGTCTACCAGATGCCCATCCTGCCCTACGAAGGCATCTACGTCGGATTTCCGGTCCTGTTCAATCCCGCGGGTGCAGTCCCGCCACCGCACGGGAACTTCACGGCCTTGAACCAGGTCGAGCTCACCACGTCACGGGATCTCCACCACTGGGATCGCGTAGGCGACCGCGCACTTTTCATCGGCGTCGACCCATGGGACGGCGTCAATTACGGATGCGCACAGAACCTGCTCTGTGGACGTCCGCACGTACGGGACGATGAGATCTGGTTCTACTACAACGCTTATCGTTTCAGGGGTCCCCAATACCTCTACGGAGATGTGGTCGACCCGTCCTACCACAACGACATCGGGGCGCTGTCGCTGGCCAAGCTCCGTCTGGACGGTTTCATTTCGATGGATTCCCGAAAAGGGACGTTGACGACACAGCCGTTTGAATGGACAGAGGGTGAGTTCCACGTGAACGCAGACGTCGATGGGGAATTGCGCGTCGAAATACTCGCCGCGGACACAGATCGCGCGCTGGAAGGATTCGGAGTGGAAGACAGTGATGACATTCGTGGTGACCAGCTTCGCGGGAAGGTGCGGTGGAAGGCCCCTACTCAACCGGACGGTGTCGTACGAGCCAGATTCCATCTCGAGAATGCCCGGCTTTACGCCTTCTGGACAGGAGACCGCGGATGAGCGATATGCTTCCGGTTTGCGATCCCCATTTTCACCTGTGGAATATCCACACTCGGCCCAATCCCAGCCTGGGTGACGCGGTTGAGAAACACCTTCCCGTCTATCACGGAGAAGACTATCGCCAGGAGGTGGCCACCTTACCGGACACCTTGCAAATTGCCTCGAGCGTGCACGTCGAAACGGTCGTGGGTCAGATGGAGGGCGGTCATGTGTTGGACACCGTGTCCGAAACGAGGTGGGTGTGCGAGCAGATGGGGCCGACCGAATCCGAGCATCCGTTCGGCATCGTCGGTTACGTGCATCTCGCACACGATTCCGCCCACACGGATCGGCTGCTCGAGCGGCACATAGCGACTGCAGATGGACGGTTCAGGGGAGTCCGCATGATCCTGAATCATCACCCCACCAACCCCGACCTGACCTGGCCGCAGGTCGAGCACGGGAACTTCATGAGAAGTGATGTCTTTCGGGAAAGCGTCGCGATGCTTGGCGAGAAGAGTCTCTCATTCGACTTGCAGTGTAACCCCCATCAGCTGGAGGAGGCCGCCCGAACGTTCTCGGATATTCCCGGGACGACCGTCATTCTCGACCATCTCGGCCACATCCACGACGGGGAAGACGCCGCGCACGAAGAAATCTGGCGGGACGGCATGCAGGCTTTGTCAGAAGTCGGACACGTCAACGTCAAGCTGTCGATGCTCTACTTCGGGTGCGAGGGATTCCACGAAGATCCCCGAAAAGAAGAGATCGTGAAAGATCGGGTCCACGAAACCATCGAGCGCTTCGGGGCCGACCGTTGTATGTTCGCAAGCAACTACCCTGTGGAGAGGGTGCAAGGCATCAGCCTCCATCGTCTTTACGAAATGTTTGACGAATGGACCGCTCACCTGACCCCCGAGGTCCCAAGGTCGCTCTTCCACGACACAGCTGCCCGTGTCTACCGTATGAACTGACGAGAGGAGTTCCATGCAGAAATCGCTCGACACGAAACTCGACGACATCCGAAACAACGCGGACAGTGATGCCTTCGTCATCGCCTACGCAGCGGATTCCGACATGTCCGGCGGCGTCGCAACGTTCGATCCCGGCTATTCCGTGCAGATGTACTGCGAGACGCTGGCCGATCTGGTCGAGCAGGCAAAGCTGGACATCCTGCTCACCTCTGTTTCGACGATGGACATCCTCGCTCGGGAAAAGCGATGCTTCGATAACAGTCCGGTGACCCCGGCCATCCGCTCGAACGACACGACCGATATCTGGAGAGCACGGGGTGCCGGGTATATGCACGAACTCTCTCGACCGCATGCCACCGCGACGATCGAAGAGAGCCAGTATGGAACCCTCCTCCCGTCCCCTGACCAGACGCCCGACATTGACCTCGGGCTTTATTCCGTCACGTTCAACAACGATCTCGATGCCGACTGGTTCTCCCTCGAGATGTTCAAAGAATTCCGGATGGAAGCCGCACAGAAAGAATTCCGTTATTTCCTCGAAGTCTTCAACCCGAATGTCGAAGATTGCGGGATCCCCGAAGAGGACATTCCTACCTATGTCATCGATCAAATTGCCCGCATGCTGGCCGGCATCCCCCGTGCATCACGTCCCGAGTTCCTCAAGATCGCCTACAACGGCCCCGAGTCGATGGAAGCGCTCGTCAACTACGACCCATCGGTCATCGTTGGCATCCTCGGCGGCGTCACCAGTACCACCTACGACGCTTACAAGCTGATCTACGAAGCGAAAAAGCGAGGCGCCCGCGTCTCCCTCTTCGGTCGTCGCATCAAAGGCGCCGAGGATCCGCGAGCGTTCGTCGAGGTCCTCCGAGACGTCGCCGACAGCGAGGTCAGTCCCGAGGAAGGTGTCAAAGTCTACCGGGATAAACTCGACAAACTCAGGATCAAGCCCGCCCGGTCATTGGAGGACGACATGGTGCTCTTCACTCCCGGGCTGGAGTCGTAGTAATCTCGTACCAACCACCTGGACAAGCTTCTCTTCCCACAACTCGATCCTGTCGCGCAATCATGATAAACATCCACCGTAAGCCCTGACCTTAAACATCGCCGCCTCAAACGGCCCCGGAGGGGCCGCCGTCAATAACCCAGGGCAAAGCCCTGGGTCAACCAGTCGATCGAAAGCAGGGGCCGAGCGATCGAAACAGTCAACGAACAGCCCATGCCCACTTCGGCCCTGTCGCGTAATCCCGAAAATGAACATCCACTTCAAAGACCTCTCCCCCGATCTCTTCAGTACCTGGGCACGGATGCGATTCCGCTTCTGGGAGGACAACGAGGAGGACTGTCGCCAGGCCTACACCCACTACGAAGGGAGAAGGGAGAAAGGCGAAGCCCTGACGCTCCTGGCCTTCGCGGGCGAAGATCCCATCGGATTCACCGAAGGGGAACTCCGAACCGACTATGTGGAGGGAGCGGACGAACGACCCATCTGGTATCTCGAAGGTATCTACGTCGAACCCCACGCCCGCCGTCACGGTGTAGCCACCCGTCTCGTCCGCGAACTCGCCCGGAGAGTCGGAGCCCAAACGCTCGCCAGCAGCACCGAAGTCGAAAACGAACGCAGCCGTAAATTCCACAAAGCCATGGGCTTCCGCGAAGTCCAGCAAACCATCAACTTCATCCTCCCAATCGAATCAGACAAATGATCAGAGGCAGTTCACTTTGCCTTTTGCACTCTAACTTTTCCACTGTCTCTTGCTCTCCTCGAATCTCTGGAAACTCAGCCTCATTCAGGCCTGCCGCTGGTTTCTCCTGCTTATGCCCATCCTGGTGCTGTTCTACCAGGAAAACGGGCTCTCTATCCAGGACGTCTTCCTCGTCCAGGCCTGCTACTCGGTGTGTGTCATCGTGTTCGAGGTCCCGTCCGGCTACTTTGCCGATCGCGTAGGCCGGCGACGCTCCGTGCAGGCGGGTGCCTTCTTCGCATCGATCGGCTTTATCGCCTACGCCTTCGCCCACACCTTCGTCGACTTTCTCGTCGCGCAGAGCTTCATCGCCGTCGGCGCCAGCCTCATATCCGGCTCGGACTCCGCCCTCCTCTACGACACGCTTATCCAGCTCGAGGGGGAGCACGAATACCAGAAGCACGCCGGTCGCCTCGCATCGATCGCCAACTTCTCCGAAGGCATCGCTGGGATCGTGGGCGGATGGCTGGCGCTCATCAGTCTGCGCACGCCCCTCTACTACCAGGCCGCCGTCGTCCTCCTGTCCTTGCCCATCGCGTGGACGCTCGTCGAACCGGCCCGTAAGGCTTCCGATGTCGGAGAAGGCAGCCTTCGAGCCATCGGAAGAATCGTTCGCTACGCTCTCCACGGTCACGCCGAAGTCAAATGGCTCATCCTCTACTCCTCCCTCGTCGGAACATCCACGTTTGTCATCGTATGGTTCGTACAACCCTACCTGGTCGCGGTCGACCTCCCGTTGGCCTGGTTCGGCGTCGCCTGGGCGGTCCTTCAGTTCTCCGTGGGGTTCTTCTCTCTGCTGGCCTATCGCATTGAAGCCCTTCTCGGCCGCCGGGCCGCATTGATGTCCTTGATCCTGCTCTCTTCCGCGGCCTACCTCCTCCTGGGCCGCTACGAAACACTCTACGCAGCCCCCATTCTCTTCCTTTTCTACCTGGTCCGAGGGATCAACGGCCCCGTCCTGAACGACTACATCAACCGGTGTATCGAATCCGACATCCGAGCAACAGTGCTTTCGGTCAGAAGCCTCGTGGGCCGTCTCATGTTCGTTGTCCTCGGACCGGTTGTGGGATGGGTGTGCGATACGTATACATTGGGCGCTGCGTTTCAGGTGTGTGGCTTCACGTTTCTGATTTGCGGCGTCCTGTTTCTGTGGTTGCTCCACAGAAACGACGTGCTGTAACCGAGGTTCGGTCACGACGAACAGGTCGCCAACACGAGAAGGAGAACCGCCATGTCTGCCATCCAGGGCGAAGGCGAATATCGATACGAGCTGGTCAATGGATGGGCGAAAGTCCCGCCGGAAATGGCGTGGCGCGAGGTCGGCTCTGTCGCCGTAGACAGTAACGACAACGTCTACGTATTCAACCGCGGACCCCATCCGATGCTCGTTTTCGATCGGGAAGGCAACTTCCTCCGGTCCTGGGGCGAAGGCACCTTCCCCCGTGCGCACGGTGCTCACTATGCGCCCGATGACACCCTTTACCTGACCGACGACGGCGACCACACCGTCCGCAAGTGCACCCTCGACGGGAAAGTCCTGATGACACTCGGAATCCCAGGCAAGCCGTCGCCCTACATGAGTCAGGAACCTTTTCACCGATGCACACACACCGCCATGTCGCCCGAAGGCGACCTCTACGTCTCCGACGGCTACGGGAACGCCCGCATCCACAAATTCTCGCCCGACGGCAAGCTCATCCTTTCCTGGGGCGGTCCCGGTTCCATGCCGGGCGAATTCAATATCCCCCACAACATCTGCTGCGATGCCGACGGCTGGGTCTACGTCGCCGATCGAGAAAGCCATCGAGTCCAGGTCTTTGACGGGAATGGCAACTACGAAACACAGTGGAACAATCTCCACCGCCCCAGCGGCCTCTACATGCCGCCCGGCAAGTGCGACGTCTGCTACATCGGCGAGTGCGGACCGACGATGGCCGTCAACCGCGACGTGCCCAATCTGGGTCCCCGCGTCAGCATCGTCGACAACCAGGGCAACCTCCTGGCCCGCATCGGGGACTACAATGGCGCCGGCAACGAGCCAGGCCAGTTTATCTCGCCACACGGCATTACCGTCGACTCACGCGGCGACGTCTACATTGGCGAGGTCGCCGCAACCGCGTGGCCCCAGTTGAAACCAGACATCCCCACCCCCGACCCACTCCACGCGCTCAGGAAGATGGTCAAACTCCCCGCCAAATAACGGCGAGGGCCGACAAGAGCTATCTACACATCGTTAAAGTACGTGTCATCCCGGTACGCTTCTTGGCCGGGACCCATTTTGATCTTCGAGAAACCAAACGAACGGTTCCCAGCCAGACGAGATTTTCGATCCTATCCGAGGAAATCACACGCATGCTGACCGAACCTCAAATTCGTCACTACGACACCTTCGGATTCCTGGTCCTGCCGGGTCTGCTGACAACCGCCGAAGTCGCCACGGCCAATGAGGAATTCGGCGTACGGTTGGCCACTGCGAAGAACCAGACTGAGCAGCGGGGGATTCGAAAGCAGTTCAACTGGACCAACCTCGGCCCGGACTCACCCTTCCTTGGTTCGCTCCTCGAGGATTCGCGGTTTCACGGGCAGGCGAAACAGCTCATGAAATCGGAAGTGGTCGGGATGTACGCAAACGGCAACGCATTCTTCGGGGACCGGACGGAATGGCATCCCGACACGGGTCATCTCGACCGTCGAGGGGTCAAGTTCGCTTTCTACCTGCAGCCATTGGAGGCGGACACGGGCGCCCTGCGGTTCATCCCGGGGTCGCATCGAGCCCCGCTGCACACCGACATCCGCGAAAACATCCGGATCAAGGAGAGCAACAAAGGTGTGGAGGATGATGCAGGATTGGATGTCGACGAGATACCCGCTTTTGTAGCTGAATCCTCGCCTGGAGACGTGATCGCGTTCGACAATCGCGTCTGGCACGCCAGCTGGGGCGGTCGCCCCGAACGAAGAATGTGCAGCGTCGGCTACTTTGCCCCGGACGACGAGGCGACCATTCGCGAGCGAGCTACCCAGGAGGCGAGTCTGATCGAAGCCTTCCCGCTCGTCAAGCGCCCACCCGAGTGGATCGCCAATCCTGACAAGAGCCCAATCCGCCAGATATGGATCGACTTCCTGCGCAAGTACGGCTTCGCCGGCTTCTAGTCATCCGCCGTGAATACACATCTTCGAAGGGACCGTTCGCGAACGGTCCCCACCCTGACACGCATCTACTCTGAGAGGCCACGATGATCGACTTCTTCCGTTCGACCTTCACGTGGTTCGGCCAGCCCTGGACGCCCGATCCGTACTACCGGTGGATGGGAGGATTCGTCGGCGAGACGGGCGAAGCCTACCAGGTTCGCTTTAACCTCGTCGCCAGATGCGAGATCACGGAGGATGCCACTGGTGTCTCGTCCGAGTGCTTTCTTGGATCGCCCTGCCGGAGCGAATACACCATCGCAAAGCGCAACCTCTTCCAGATTCCCAGCAACGAGTGGCGAATGGCCTTCAGCAGGAAGTCGGGGTTGGGAATCGCTGCCAGACCCAGCTCTGAATCGGAAGAGGTGGCGACGAAATCTCTCTCGGACTACCAGGACTACAAGATCGACATCCGATCGTTCGGAGAAACCGAAGACCTCACCGACGACGGCGCCATCGTCCAGGCCACGCTCGACAACGACGTGATGAGTGTTTTTTCGACCTACAAAGACAAGGGTTTCACCGTCACGGCTGAGTATCCCGTCAACCTCATCAACATCAACCAGGACAACCCGCAATTCCAGGTCTGCACGGGCCCCATCCTTCTCCCCGACCTCGCCACCTGGACCGGCGACGACATCCAACGCGTCTTCGTGGCTGACGTCGCGATTACGGCGTTCGACTGGGTCGAGTTCATCCTGAGGCGTGAATGCGCAGCAGCGCCCGAGGAACGGGAATGGCTGGACAAGGTCAGGGGCCTCGACCGCCACGAACTCCACGACCCGAACAACCAGCCACCTGGATACCCTCCGGCCCGTCCTAAACCTCTCGTCTTCAACGAAGTGTGGGAAATGGAAGCGACTAACGTCGTGAAGCGCGTGATCGATAGCTGACAGACGATGGAAATCACCGAGCTCAAACTCACGGGCGTCAGCTTCGGACCGCTCGAAAAGCCGTTCTGGAACTCCATCAAGAAAACGACGACCTCTGGCGGCGGG
>CEVA01013575.1_pt1 | contig 10270 bp, 6 predicted proteins | sample 361521 | NCBI WGS metagenome assembly CEVA01 (sample SAMEA2622823, study PRJEB7988) | marine metagenome | isolation source: saline water (ENVO:00002010), including | reverse complement strand
TTAGGCCAATGGTGTAATTTAGCATTCATGTTAGTTTTCATCCAGGATTATAATCTCCTTTTGGAGGTAATGTAGTTAAGCCGGCTATGAGGATCCGACGTAAAAGAGGACGAGGATGACCGATAGCTAAACAAAAAGTCAAGATAAAATAAAAATGTCCGATCTCGGTCCCTAATTTGGAATATGTTGCTCCAATCCGCGAATTAGCGATCGAGCTAGAGTGGCTTAAGCTGCGCCAAATTGCAGTGAAGGGTTCGGATACGATAAATTCCGTTGTTAATCGTCACCAACCGCTAGCACGGCATCCATTAATCCCGCAGGCCAAACCTTGCCATCAAAACGGTTTCTAATGGTATCGCGAACGGATTTTTCAAATTCCTCAATGGCGATTTCGTCATAGGGGATAATGGTCATGCCCTCGGCTTTTAATTTCTCCGCAATCTCAGCTTCAAACTGTCGGGTCAAATCACTTGCGTAGGCCAGTGCCTCAACGGCAGCTTTTTGCACTACCCTGCGGTCAATCTCGTCGAGCTCCTGCCAGGATTGTTCGGAAATCGCTAGAGGCAAAGTATTGAATTGATGGAAGGTTTCGATGGCATACTTTTGCACCTCATAAAACTTCATCGACCAAATGGCAGGATAGGGATTCTCCTGACCGTCGATAACTCCCTGGCTGAGCCCAATAAATACTTCCTTGTAGGCCATGGGGGTTGGGTTACCACCCAACCCTGTAATTACAGCCAATGACATCGGATTGGGTACAGCTCGAATCTTGAGCCCCTTTACACCATCCGGGTTAATAAATGGATTATCCTTCGTGGTCACAATGCGCTTTCCATAGTAGAAGGCACCAAGCAGCCGCAGGTGGCACTTTTTGATGATTTCGTCATTCCATTTTTGGCCAAGCTCGGGATCTCTTAAGACACGCTCAACATCTTCAATATCCTCAAACAAGTAACCGGAATTCATGATCGTCATTTCGGGCACTGTATCCGCCAGCAGAGCAAAAGCCGGTACGCAAAAATCAATCGCACCTGTTTTAGTACTGATGTAGAGGTTGCGAGCGGAGCCAAGTTGGCCGGCAGTAAAAACTTTCATTTGTATCCGGCCCTCGCTGTATTCTTCAACCTTATCAGCGAAGAATTGCAATCCCATGCCGCTGGGCGAATCCGGTTGGTAAAGGTGAGCGAGGCGCATGTTTTTTACAGTGGCTCCGAAGGCCCCACTGACAATAAATAGAAGAACGCCGATCAATATTAAGCTGCTTGCTGGTCGATTTGAGAAATGAAAGTTCATATTTAGCGGCTTACGGAATTTTGCTCGCAAAGAGTCTTGGAAATTTTAATACAAATTGGCTACTTTATGCTAAGGTGACGATGAAATTATTCGAGCGGCTTCAAAAAACCCAACTGGATATCCGATTCCTTCAAATCGGTGTAGTGGCTCTGATCACCTTATCCGCCCTGCAAGTTTTTACGCGCTACGTTCTGAACGCTCCCCTATCCTGGACAGAAGAAGTCTCCTCCTGCCTGTTGATTTGGGTGACTTATGTGGGAACATTCACCCTGCTTTATAGAGATTCGCACGCACGCGTAGAAGCCGTGAATGAATTTTTTGGAAAAGAAATTGTGCGGTGGATTCACACGTTCTGGGACGTTGTTATCGGCTTTTTCCTAATCACTCTAGCCGTCGCGGGTGTCAGTCTTATGGAGGTGATTGTTTATGACAAAACTCCGGCCCTACGGATTTCTTACTCAGTTATTCTTTCCATCATACCCATTACAGCTGTCTTGATGCTAATAGCGATTGGCCGCCGAATCTATTTAACCCTTCAAAAACTTCCCGGAGGACGCTGAAGTGGCATTCGATACCGCATTAATTTGGCTCATCGCCGCGAGCCTGATCCTCATCTTCCTGGGATTGCCTGTTGCCTTCTCACTGGCCATTTGCGCTTTTGCCTACCTGTGGCTGAAAGACTTCCCCCTGAGCCAGGGTGCTCTGGAAATGGGATTTTCCCTGGAGAATTTTACCTTCCTGGCCATCCCGCTGTTCATGGCGGCCGGCATGACGATGAACGCCGGCAAAATTACAGACAGGATCTTTGATTTTGCCAATATATTGGTAGGGCGTATCCCGGGTGGCCTGGGGCATGTAAACGTTTTTGCGAGCCTTATATTCGCGGGCATGTCAGGATCGGTCCTGGCTGATGTCGCAGGCCTTGGCTCGATGGAAGTCAAAGCGATGCGGCAAAAGGGGTACGACACCAATTTTGCAGTGGGTATCACTTTGGGCTCATCCGCTATCGGGCCAATCCTACCACCCAGCATACCTATGGTGCTGTTCGGCGTAATCGCCGATGTTTCCATTACCGGTCTGTTTCTTGGAGGCGTAGTCCCGGGCCTGTTGATTGCAACATGTTTGATGGTGTATATTTTTGTCATAGCTCTCAAAAGAAATTATTATTCAACCGAATGGATGGGCTGGAAAGTGGCAGCCGCCGCCGCACTGATCGCATTACCTGCTCTTTTGACGCCGGTCATCATTGTCGGCGGTATGGCTCTGGGAATTTTCAGCCCCACTGAAGCCGCGACTGTGGCAGTCGTCTACGCCTTGATCCTGGCTGCCCTGGTTTACCGCGACCTATCCTTGAAGCAGTTTTTAAAAATTCTTGAAGAAACCTCCCTGTCTACCGCCAAGCTGATGTTTATCATCGCGTCGGCCTTTCTGTTTGGCTGGGCCTTGACCGTCGGGGAACTCCCACAAGCGCTCTCACATTTTCTGGTTACTACTTTCACAGAAAAGTGGAGTTTCATTCTGGCGGTTCTGGTCGTGCTATTGGTTCTGGGTGCTATCATCGAAAACGCTATACTGTTGCTCATCCTGGCACCCATGCTGTTGCCGATCGCACAGCAGGCCTACGGCATGGATCCGGTACACCTGGGGGTCGTTATGGTCTTTGCTATCATGATTGGTCAATACACACCGCCGATGGGTCTCTCCCTCTTTGTCATGCGCGATGTGGCCCAACTTTCCCTGGGGCGCGTATCGGTCGCCGTGGCACCGTTCCTCATACCTTTGATCGGAGCACTACTCATCATGGCATACACACCCGACTTGGTACTGTGGTTGCCCCGGCTTTTAGGTTACTAAAGGTAATTCATGTTAAAATACGGCTCTCTTTTTTTACTGGGATCTTTTGCCACATGGCTTTCCTGTTGTGCCGATCCCGATAAACAAACCTCAACTTCGATTCGCCCCAATATTCTGCTCATCGCTGTCGATGATCTCCGGCCGGAATTGAATGCTTACGGTAAGACATTCATCAAGTCTCCCAATATCGACCGCTTGGCCGCTGCCGGTACTACCTTCCAAAGAGCTTACTGCAACGTCCCGGTCTGCGGAGGATCCAGGGTGAGCATGATGACGGGCATTCGCGCCGGGTATAACCGGTTTCTATTCCACTACGCCCAGGCAGCCATCGAAGTCCCGGAGATAGCCACTCTTCCTGAACACTTTAAAAAGAATGGATACCGAACCATCTCGGTAGGTAAAATTTTTCATACTCCGGCGGATAGCGAAGTTCGGGCCTGGAGTGAAACGCCCTATCGGTTCGATCATCACAAATTGGAAGATGGCTCCTGGTCAGACAAGGGCTGGCAAAATTACATCAGCGAAGAAAATAAAGCTATCGCTGCGCAAAACAGCCGAGGGCTGGCTTGGCCCTGGGAACAACCAAATGTTGACGACTCAACCTACCTCGACGGGATCTACGCCGACAAAGCGATTGAATACCTGAAATCCTTCAAGGAATCGAAAGAACCATTCTTCCTGGGGGTCGGATTCCTGAAACCCCACTTACCCTTTAACGCACCCAAAAAATATTGGGACTTATACAATCGAGAGGAAATTGAACTCGCGATCAACGGCAAATTCCCTAAAAATGCACCGGAACAGGCCCAATTCAACTGGGGTGAACTTCGGTCCTATCACGGCATGCCGCAAGAAGGGCCCGTGAGAGAGGACGTAGCAACAAAACTGATGCACGGCTACTATGCCTGCGTATCCGCGACGGATGCACTGATAGGCAAAGTACTAACAACACTCGAGGAGTTAGAAATGGCGGACAATACTATCGTCGTCCTTTTCGGGGACCATGGATGGAACCTCGGCGAACATGGTTTATGGTGCAAACATGTAAACTTTGAAACAGCCTTAAGAGCGCCCCTAATCATCTCAGGTCCGGGAGTAAGCCAAGGCAAAGCCAACGGCATCGTTGAATTTGTGGACCTCTACCCCACCCTGGTTGAAATGACTGGCCTACCGGCGCCAGACCACAAATTAGCGGGAACCAGCATCGTACCTATGCTCAAGGATTCGACCGCTACAGTGAATGAGTTTGCCATCAGCAAATGGATGCAGGGGGTGACTCTAATCGGAGAGCGTTACTTCTATACCGAATGGCATGATGGAAATCGGAACCGGACGGCCCGAATGCTTTACGATCATAAAACAGATCCGAAGGAGAATACCAACATTTCCGAGCTCAAAGAAAACGAAGGAATCGTCCAAACCTTGAGCAAGAAGCTATGCCAAAACCTGGATGAAGCCTACTGGGCGGAGGCGTCCGGGGATTACTCTCACCGCCTGCATAGAAATTACTGATTTAGGTAGGGCGGTTTGGCCCTAACCCGCCGATTGAACAACGGCTCGCCCGGCGATCGAGCCCTACTAAAATACAAAAACGCTTGAATGTTTTAGGCCATAAAAAATGGCCGCAAATTGTCCCCAGCTAATTTGAGAATAAGCGGTCTTCCGCCTTCGCCAAGGCTACGGACAAGCCAAGGTCAGTGAAAATCGCCCACATAACAGCCACTAAAAGTACTAAGGTCTAACAGCAGTGCCATCGTATTTTCGAATCGGCGGCCAATTCAAAGGTTCATCTACGATTGGAAACTTTTTGGACAGTTCCTCATCGAAATCCACACCGTATCCAGGCGCTTCATTAACAAACATGTAACCATCCTTAATTTCCGGACAACCCGGGAAGACCTCTTTCGTAGCATCATTAAATACTACAACTTCCTGAATGCCAAAATTCGGGACCACCAGATCGAGACTTGCGTTGGCTGCGTGACCCACCGGGGAAACGCCATGACCGTGCCAGGCTGTCCGCACATTAAACATTTCGCCTAGTACCGCAATCTTACGCGCCACACTGAGGCCGCCTACATGCGAAACATGCACGCGAATAAAATCGATCAGCATGCTAGAAATCAAAGTGATCCATTCAGTCGGATTATTGAAGAGCTCGCCCATGGCAATCGGAGCACTCGTCTGCTCGCGCAGCATATTGAAATAGTGCTGTGGTGTCTCCGGAGGAAATGGATCTTCGATAAAGAACGGGTCAAACTCCTCAAGATTCTTGATGAGGTTTATGGCATCCAAAGGATTGATCCGCTCGTGGATATCATGCAGCAGTTGTACCTGTTTTCCACAAGTTTTACGAATATGCCCAAACAATATCGGCAATTTTTCCAAATAAATTCTCGGATCGATGTAAATATCCTCTTCGGACCCAAAACCGTGCTTTTTGAAATCGGGGGTTCCTGGTAAGCCCTCACCCGCGTATCCGCCAATCTGGATACGAATATGACGAAAACCCTTTTTCATGAGGTCCTTAACTTGTCCTTCAACAGTCTCCAAATCATTGCCTCTGGCATGCGAGTAACAATCGACCGCGAAACGGACTTTGCCTCCAAGGAGCTGATAGACCGGCATATTGGCCCGCTTTCCTTTTATATCCCATAGGGCCTGATCCATACCGCTCAAGGCATTGTTAAAAATCGACCCATTCCGCCAGTAGGACATGTTAAAACTGGTCTGCCAAAGATCCTCAATTTGATCGGGATCCTTTCCAATCAGAAATGGCTTGAGATACCGCTCCACGGCCTCAGCAACCAGATGCGGCCGACGACGATAAGAAGCACACCCTAGTCCATAAAGTCCAGGTTCCGAGGTTTCAATCTTCACAACCACGAGATTCTGAGTATCTGGAATAGTCAGAAAGGTTTTGACGTCTGTAATCTTCAGCGGAGCCAGTCCGGTAGTGGCTTTTTCGTAGGTCGCGGCCATTGCTTCCCCTTGTTTGTTCATGGCACCTAAAACACCTGCTGACGTACCTAGCGCTGCCAATTTTATCATATCCCGACGATTCATATCAAAACTCTTTCTATATTAAATGATAGGTTCAAATTTTCTGAAGAATCGTTACTGACATTTTGAAAATTATCAATCCCATAATGAGATCCTTAAAAAATTGAATGCATCTTCTAAGACATTTGGAGACGTCCTAAAAAAATGAAGCAGAAATAATATCTGGGATTTCTGAAGAAAATACAAAACTTGGATTTTCAGAATATTCGAAATCGGAAATTCACGCCTTGACTGCAGCTAACTCCCAAATATCAATATGAGAGTATATTTCGATGAAAGTTTTTATTTCATCCCAAATATGCGACCGGATTAAACAACAATTAAGCAGCCTGTGAATCAAAAGATTGAGATAACAAAAATTTCGTTTCCTGCTTAAGGTAGCCTGTTTTCAAAGGTTCCCATGAATTATCATCCAGATTTAGATTTCGAATATACGCGCCGCGAGTTTTTGAACCGCTGTGGCATGGGATTTGGTGCCTTGACCCTAGGTTCGATCCTTGGATCCCAGGCAACGGGAAGCGAATCGGAAGGATACAACGCTCAGACACAAAAAATCCCGCACTTTAAAGCGAAGTCCAAACGCATCATTCAAATAATGGCCAATGGGGGGCCCTCCCAGGTGGATACCTTTGATCCTAAGCCACTGCTGAACAAATGGCATGGCAAACCCTTGCCCACGACCTTGAGGACGGAACGGACCACCGGTGCCGCCTTTGGATCACCCTTTGAATTTAAACCATACGGTGAAAACGGCACAGAGGTTAGCGAACTGTTTCCCCACGTAGGAGAATGCATCGATGACATTTGCTTAATCCGCTCGATGTACACCAATGTCCCCAACCACGAGCCATCGCTGCTATTGATGAATTGTGGAGACGCCCGGCTGCCAAGACCCAGCATGGGATCGTGGCTCACCTATGGTTTGGGAACAGAAAACGAAAACCTCCCGGGATTTGTCGTCCTGTGTCCCAATGGATTTCCAGTGGGCGATTCGGCAAATTGGCAAAACGCATTTTTACCAGGCTCCTATCAGGGCACTTACATCGATACCAAGCACAAGAAGATCGAAAAGCTGTTGGAAAACATCCAGAATGACCATACTGGATACGGCACGCAGCGTAAACAGCTTGATGCTCTAAACAAGCTCAACAAGATCCATGCCGCTCAACGGGCGGAAGACGACCGCTTCAGCGCACGCGTTCAATCCTTTGAGCTAGCCTACCGTATGCAGATGGAAGCGACCGATGCTTTTGATATTTCTAAAGAGCCCAAATACATCCGCGAGATGTACGGCGAAGGTCAGCAAGCACGGCAAATCTTGATAGCCAGACGCCTCGCCGAACGGGGCGTGCGTTTCGTTCAAGTGTGGACCGGATTCCGCCAACCCTGGGACACTCACGATGACCTAGAATCCGAACATAGAAGATTGGCCGGAGAATCCGATAAGCCGATAGCTGCATTGCTCAAGGATTTAAAAATGCGCGGACTGCTGGATGACACCCTGGTGATTTGGGGAGGAGAATTTGGAAGGACACCTGTAGTTGAACTTTCGGTACCTGGTGCCAATCAAGGAAAGGTCAATGGACGCGACCACAACAACTACGGTTTCAGCATGTGGATGGCTGGTGGCGGAGCACGTGGTGGCTATGTGCACGGAGCAACCGATGAATTTGGATTCCAGGCCGTTGAAGCCCCCGTTCATGTACATGATCTGCAAGCCACGATTCTTCACTTGATGGGCTTCGACCACGAGAAACTGACCTACCGTTACGCCGGCCGCGATTTCCGATTAACCGATGTCCACGGTAATGTGATCCACGAATTAATCGCTTAAGATTAATGGAAACACGGACACATAATTTATGGCTGATCGCAGTCAGCCTTTTTGCATTTAGCGGAGTCAACTTTGGTTCGGAAGTGGATGAAAACAATCTGGCCTATAACATGGCGTCAGCGGATACACACTGGGCCTTTGTTCCTCTGCAAAAACCCGCTGTACCTTACATGGATTCTGCCACAGGCAATGAAGTCGATGCCTTTGTTTTGAAAAAGCTTCGGGAGGAAGGATTGAACCTGAATCCCTCGACGGACAAAAGAAGCCTTCTCAGACGGGTCACCTATGGCCTGACCGGATTGCCTCCGACCTACAAAGAAATTACGGCATTTGAAGCGGATAATTCACCGGATGCTTATGAGAAGTTCGTTGAGCGGCTTTTAGATTCTCCGGCCTATGGTGAACGTTGGGCAAGACATTGGCTGGATGTGGCTCGTTACGCCGATACCAAAGGAAGACCAAACTTTAGGGATGGGAATCGCTATTCCTACGCACACACTTATCGCGATTATGTGATAGATGCATTCAACGAGGATAAACCCTACGACGAATTTATTATTGAGCAGATTGCGGCCGATCACCTGGACCTAGGTGCCGATAACAGTGAATTGGCAGCTTTGGGATTTTTGACCCTGGGGAAAGCCATGCCTTCGGACGATTTGATTGATGATCAAATCGACTCGATCACCCGGGGTCTGCAAGGGCTGACAGTTTCATGCGCCCGTTGTCATGACCATAAATTTGATCCGATTCCCACCAGTGATTATTACTCGCTGCACGGAATCTTCAAATCCACTTTTACGCCGAAAGAAGAAGAGCTGCCCATCATTCGCTACCCGAAAAACAAAGCGGACTACGAATCTTATCTGGCGGATGCGGCTAAAATACAAAAGAGAATCGATATCGTCGCCGAACGCATCATCGATACGTGGATATGGAAGGAACGATCAAATGCCGGAGTTTTTCTGAATGTCTATGAAGAAGCCATGACGATCGAGGACGATCTCAGCGTTACCGGCGAATTTACAGTGTTTGCCCAATCTAATGACATCAGCCAGGAAATCCTCCGGCTTTGGATTAACTACCTGAAGACCGAGGAGGGTCGGTCCCACCCAGTCCTCAAAGAATGGTTCGAAAAGTATGCTAATGGCGACCGAAAAGCGGGCGAGGAATATTACAATGAACTTTTCAAAAATGCCATGAACGAAGAACTGGAAGGCTACGAAGACGTTAGGGCCTTCCTTGCGGATTCCGAAGGCCCCCTTAATCCAGACCGGGAACTCATGCGCACCAATTGGTTGGCTCGAAAGATAAGAGAGCCTGAAAATGCCGGAGACATGATGAAGAAGCGAGACGAATTGGAGTGGAGTCATCCCGGGGCGCCCTATCGCGCCCACGTAGTAGCGGACATCGCAGAACCACAAGACTCTCCCATTTATATGCGCGGCAACGTGGCAACTCCAGGGGAAATTGTTCCAAGACAGTTCCTTGAAATTCTTTCGCGCAGCAACCGTAAACAATATACCAATGGAAGTGGGCGGCTGGAATTAGCGCAAGAAATTGCCAATAAAAATAATCCACTCACTGCCCGCGTCTTTGTAAATCGCGCCTGGGGATGGCATACCGGTACGCCATTTGTGGATACACCCAGTGATTTTGGCGTAAGAACAACGGAGCCAGCCCATGTTGACTTACTGAATTGGCTTGCAGCATCCTTCATCGAATCCGGTTGGTCCATCAAGGCCCTTCACAAATGGATTGTTCTTTCACAAACCTATCGGCAATCGAGCACACCTAATCCTGAAGCATTGGCTAAAGATTCTGAAAACACGCTCTGGCATCATTTTCCAAAAATGCGTTTGGACTTTGAATCCATGAGGGACACCATCCTGAAAGTTGCCGGAAACCTCGACCAAAAACTAGGAGGCGTCCAAGTAGATATTACGGATCCAACGACCACTCGACGGACCATCTACAATTTCTTCGACCGATCTGAACCTCCTGGCATATTCCGGACCTTTGATCATCCCAGTCCCAATGCCACATCACCTGCACGTTTTGAAACTATCGTTCCGCAACAAGCCTTGTTCATGATCAACAGTCAGTTTATGATCCATCAGGCCAAACAATTGGCCAACCGAGTTACCAAGGATGGTGGAGTGAGCGCTGAATCCGGGATAGAGAAAATGTACCGGGATATTTTTCAAAGAAAACCATCACAGA
>CEVA01234007.1_pt1 | contig 10280 bp, 9 predicted proteins | sample 361521 | NCBI WGS metagenome assembly CEVA01 (sample SAMEA2622823, study PRJEB7988) | marine metagenome | isolation source: saline water (ENVO:00002010), including | reverse complement strand
TTTCACCGAAGCAAAAAGCTTAATAGTAAAGCTTAAATCAAAAGAGCACGCCTATAGCTAGGCCTCTTTTCAGCCACCCTCAATTTTTACATCAAATCCATTCCTATTGTCAAGGCTAAGTGAACGCCAATTTCAGGGTCATTTCCCCTTAGAGAAGCCTTTTCAGCCCTGGCTCACTGACTTTTAGATGTTTGTATAGAACATTGATTTCGCTAGTTATGGATTTACACAAAAATATTAGCAGACTCGTTTATTCCGTCAATAATTTTTGCATCGGATTTCTTAATCTTTTAAAAGCAAAATCTTAACTTAGGACTAAACTTTCCTTATTCCTTACCTAAGCTAGTAAGGAATTCCTGATTGCTTTTCGTCTTCCTCATCCGATCCATAACCTTCTCCATTGCTTCGCCAGACGAATTGGAGGAATCGGACTCCACCATACTTATCATCCTCCTGAGCAACCAAACTTGCTTCAAGGTTTCCTCACTGAGTAGAAGCTCTTCTCTTCTTGTACCACTCTTGAAAATGTCTATGGCTGGGAAAGTTCTTCTTTCTGCCATTCTCCGATCAAGATGAACCTCCATATTACCCGTACCCTTAAATTCTTCATAAACCACATCATCCATCCTGCTACCAGTGTCAACAAGGCATGCCGCTAATATGGTTAAACTGCCACCTTCTTCAGTATTTCTTGCAGCACCGAAAAATTTCTTGGGTGGGTAAAGTGCTATCGGGTCCATACCGCCAGATAAGGTTCTACCACTGCTCGGCACGTTCAAGTTATAGGCCCTTGTAAGCCTGGTGATGCTATCCAGCAATATCACAACATCCTCTCCCGATTCCACTAGTCGTTTTGATCTTTCTAAAACTAGCTCGGCAACCCTACAATGATCTTCTACAGGTTCATCAAAGGTGGAACTGTAGACTTCCCCCTTTATTGAACGTTTCATGTCAGTAACTTCTTCCGGCCTTTCACCTATTAAAGCCACCATTATGTGGATATCCGGGGAGTTCTCCGTAATCCCGTTCGCAAGCTCCTTCAGTAAGGTAGTCTTTCCTGCTTTCGGTGGAGAAACAATCAACCCTCGTTGACCTCTTCCAACCGGCGACATTATGTCGATCAGCCTAGTAGACAACTGCTTTGGATCAGTTTCCATAACAATCAAATCTTCAGGGAAAATCGGGGTCAACTTTTCGAATTGCGCCCTTTTCTTCGATGAATCCGGGTCCGAGTGATTCACTTCCCCAACTTTCACCAACCCAAAGTATCGTTCTCCATCCTTAGGAGGTCTTACGTTGCCAACCACATAATCTCCCGGTCGCAAGCTAAAACGCCTTATCTGAGATTGGGATACGTAAACATCACCGGCTCCTCTTTGGTCACTATTTTGGCGAAGAAACCCATAACCTTCATTGAGAATAGATAGAATCCCATCAGCGTCAACCGTCTCGTCCTTTTCAGAATATGACTTAAACATCTTCCTCAATATGTCCATTCTTCGAGGAGTAGCCCCATCCTCAACGGCCCCCTCTTTAATGGCAAAATCCAGCAGTTCTTGATCGTTTTTTTCCTGAAGTTCAGCCAACTTCATCTCTCTACCTCAATTTCACACTAATTTTTTATGTTCTTAATATTTTGTGGTTTTGATTTTGTTTTACATCAACATTTTTGAAAAAATATCGGAAGAGGACGCTACCTCACCCTAATTAAATCTTGGGATGTACTCTGTATGCATTTTCGGAATACTAGCCTCGCCTATGGGCGAAATAGCTCCTCATGCAATAGAGTTTTAAAGTGTATCTTTGCGCTTCTTACGCTTCTTGTATAGAAATATGCTACCAATCCATAAACGAGATTCACTTAAACAGTGGGAATTTCGTCGGGAAAGCCACCACATAACAGCGGGAGCACCTTAAAGATAATATCATTAAGCGAGTAAAGCGTCCACAATAAAATTATGGTTATTACTTAGAATTAATCTCTGCAGCACATGAAGCACCTATAAATTCTCTAAACAAAGGGTGGGGCCTGGTTGGTCGTGACAAAAATTCAGGATGGAATTGAGTCCCAGTCATGAATGGATGTGATTCGTATTCCACAATCTCCACTAACTGACCATCTGGAGAAATTCCAGTTGGAACTAGGCCCACTGACTTGAGTTCATCTCGATATTCATTATTGAATTCAAATCTATGGCGGTGCCTTTCCATTATAGTTTTTGCACCATATGCTTTCGCTGTGATACTTCCGTCCTCTATTACGCACGGATATACACCAAGCCTCATAGTACCCCCTTTCTCCTTAACCCCAACCTGATCAACCATCAAATCTATAACTGGATGTTCTGTATCTGCATCAAATTCCGACGAATTGGCTCCCTGCTTGCCCAATAAATTGCGAGCGGCCTCAATTACCATTACCTGCATTCCCAAACATAAACCAAGATACGGAATATCTTTTTCTCTCGCATATTTAACCGTAGATATCATGCCCTCAACACCCCTATAGCCAAATCCCCCGGGAACTACTATTCCGTCCACTTTATCCAAATAAACAGATGCCCCTTTTTCTTCAACATCCTCAGCACCTATCCATTCAATATCTATATCCCTACCATGAAACAAGCCAGCATGTATCAATGCTTCTTTAACTGACATATAGGAATCATGAAGATCGACATATTTTCCTACCACGGCTATCTTGATCTTCTTTTTTGGGGTTTTTATTAAATCTACGAGATCAGACCAACCATTCAGGCCAAATTTTTGATCCTCTACATCGATTGCCATTGCCTCGGTAATAAGAGAGGCAAGGCCTTGCTCTTCCAATATTAATGGAACCTCATAAATACTGGACACTGTTGGAAGCATAAGTACCCCCTCCAATGGCACGTCACAATGAACCATTATTTTTTTTCTCAAATCTTCCGGAATTTCCTGGTCACTCCGACAAACAATAGCATCGGGTTGAATACCTATACTTCTTAGTTCCCGCACGCTATGTTGAGTGGGTTTCGTCTTGAGTTCATCAGTGGATGAAATATGCGGAAGGAAAGTCAGATGCATATAGAAAACGTTATCCCTGCCCACTTCATTCCTCATTTGCCTTATAGCTTCAAGAAAAGGCAACCCTTCTATGTCACCAACCGTGCCTCCGACCTCGACTACAATAACATCAGCCTTACTGGATGCAGCCAAATCTAGTATGTGAGTTTTTATGTTGTCTGTCACATGAGGTACGACCTGAATAGTACCTCCGAGGAATTCACCTTTTCTTTCTCTTGAAATGACATCGCTGTAAACCTGACCCGCAGTGAGATTAGAGGCCTTAGTTAATTCAACGTCGACAAACCTTTCATAATGTCCCAGATCTAGATCGGTCTCACTACCATCGTCAGTAACAAAAACTTCGCCATGCTGGTAGGGAGACATCGTGCCTGGATCAACATTTAAGTAAGGGTCCAACTTCAACAGAGAGACCGTCAAACCCCGAGACTTTAATATCTTGCCTATAGACCCTACGCAAACACCTTTGCCGACCGAACTCACCACACCACCGGTTACGAATACAAATCTAGTCATCGATAAACCTTCCGCGACGAATAAAAAGAAATCCCATTTAAAGCATCCCTTCGCCCTTTAAGTCTAGGGCTGGTTGAAAACAATGTTAGGAGCATTTTTAAGAAGAAACAACAAACTCCAGGGGGGGCGAAGATCCGAAGGGTGTATTCCCGGTCCAAAAAAATTTCCGAAAAACGAACCTGATTATAGATGATAAGTGAGCAACCCCTTTACCAGTTTCTGTAGTATAGTCACGCTCTTTTTTGTATGTCAAACAATGCACACATCACCACAATCCCATTTAAATTGGTAGAATTCTTCAAACACATAAAGAAACAGGAGGTGTAAAACCTTGCGCTATTACCGTTTAGTTAATTCAATAGGCGACGTTTGCCTATCAGCAGAAACAGGAGAAGGAATCCTAGAAAATATCACCTCAGTAGAAGACGAGGTAACGGACATTCTGGATTTGATGAAGGCGTCATTTATCTCCGGGGAATCAATAGATGACTTGACTCGAAGAATCTTGGACTCAGGGGATTCTGAAAAAATATCGCTCGCTGAAGTAACTCGGTCAATATCAGAAACTAGTTCAGACTGGGTTCTTGATAGGCCTTTTGACCCCCCCGAGGTCTGGGCAGCTGGAGTTACATACAAAAACAGTGAGCTGGAACGTCGCAGGGAAAGTGATACCCCCGATATTTATTCAAATGTTTACAACGCGGACAGGCCCGAGGTCTTTTTTAAATCCACATCCGAAAGATGCATGGGGCCTTTCGATAATGTTGGAATACGGTCTGATTCCACTTGGGATGCACCTGAGCCTGAACTCGCTTTTGTTATTTACAAAGGGGAAATAGTTGGATACACCATTGGAAACGATATGAGCAGCAGATCTATAGAAGGTGAGAACCCGCTATACCTACCTCAAGCAAAAATGTTTGATAACAGCTGTTCGATTGGTCCATGCTTTGCCACTCTGGAAACAATCCCAAACCCTCAAGATCTCCAAGTAGAATGCGTAATAGCCAGGGACGAAAAAGAGGTGTTTTCGGGATCTACCTCCACCTCCGAAATGGCCAGAACTTGCGAAGAGATATGCGAATGGTTGATTAAAAGTAATTTTGTACCAGACATGACCACAGTTCTAACCGGCACATCTATAGTTCCACCACCAGATTTCACCCTTAAGGAGGGAGACAAGGTAATCATTTCAATAGAAAATTTAGGTGTTCTTGAAAACGATGTAATAGAAGTTTAAGCTTATAAACTAATCGGATTCGGTTTCAGGATCGGTTCCCAATTTCTCTTCAAAAGCCTTTTTTATATCAGTCACTTTAAGTTCTGTGTCAGCCAGTTTTTTGCTGGCTTCTTCCGCCAACTTCATTCCATTTTCATAAACTGCCGTCATCTCGTTGAGGGGCAATTTCCCATTTTCTAAATCAGAAACTGATTTCTCCAGCGCGTCCATTATTTCCTCAAATGACATATGTTCTAGTTCGTTTTCTGGCATCGTATCTTTACAGACTCCTACAAATCTAAGCTACAATAGGTTCAGTTGATGATCTTCAGATATTTCTGATCCCTTATTCATGTCGACAGTTTTTGCGCCGATCACTCCATCACTCACAGTGATCGATATGTCTTCTCCAGCCACTACATCACCCACGCTGCTTATAATTTTACCGTCTGACGACTTCTGTAAAACCGAATATCCTCTTGCTATCGTTGCGTTGGGAGCCAAAGCAGCTATCTTCTGAGTTATCCCTCTCAGAAGTTCTTTTGTTAACCCATTGGAGTGGGAAACATTTGAGTTTGCCCTATTTATTAAATCATCAAGTCTAATTTTATGATTTACAAAATCTGGCATAGCTCGATCAAGTCGGCCCACCGCATATACCAAACCATTCCTTCCATTTTCTATCCTGGACAAGCCATGTTGTTGAATTTGCTGGACATTGAAATTCACCCTGTTTCTTATTTCTCCAATGTCTGGAACCGATCGTTCCGCTGCCGCCGTAGGAGTTGAGGCTCTCAAGTCGGCAACTAAGTCAGCTATCGACCAATCCGACTCATGCCCTATCCCACTTATAATCGGGGTATGGGATGCAAATATAGATCTTGCCACAACTTCCTCGTTGAATGGCCACAAGTCTTCCGGGGATCCTCCACCTCTAGCGACTATGATGATATCAATGTCGGCTAATTGGTTTAAAGAAGCAATGGCACCAGCAATGAGAGGAGCCGCTGTATTTCCTTGAACAGGTGTGTGTGCCAATATTAATTCTACACTCGGAAATCTTCTGTTTATAGTCTGCTGTATATCTTGCCATGCCGCAGCATCCCGGGATGTCACAATTCCCAATTTAGCTGGGAAGGAGGGAATGATCCTTTTCCTGGCTTCATCAAAAAGACCTTCAGATTCCAACTTGTTTTTCATCGCTTCAAACCTTGCTTGAAGCAGTCCTGCCCCTGAAGGCTCGATTAAATTAGCTATGAGTTGCAATCGGCCACTGGGCCCATATACTGAGACTCTTCCAAATGCGAAGACCTCAACACCCATTTCCAAATGTTCTGAACCAACGCCTCCTCTAAACAATGCGGCATCTAATACCCCTTCTTCATCCTTCAAAGTGAAGTATGAGTGCCCAGAAGCCGAAGTAGTTATCCTTGAAACCTCACCTAATACACAAACATCACTCAGTACAACATCCGACCCTAGTAGGTTATTGAGATGTAAAATAACTTGGGAAACACTTAAAGCTGTCATTCATTTAAGTCCTAGAAATATAGGTCCCTGTCCTCGTATCCACTTTGATAGTGTCTCCTTGGTTAACGAAAAGAGGAACCTGAAGTTCTAAACCCGTCTCCAAGGTAGCTAACTTTGTGGCTCCGGTTGCCGTATCTCCTTTAACCCCAGGAGGGGAGTCACTAACTTCTAAATCCACGGTAATGGGTAATTCTAACGAAATGGGATTGTCTTCATAGAAGATTAATTCCACTTCAGTTTGCTCAACCATGAAATTCAATGAATTTGCTATTTGATCCGAACTCATAGGAAATTGATCGAATGTATCATTGTCCATAAAGTAGTAAAAGTCCCCATCCCGATAAATATACTGAGCACTTCGCCTATCAACTGAAGCCGGAGTGAAACTCACATCATATCCAGAAAAAGTTTTATCAACGATCCGACCCGACCTCAAACTCCTAAATCTTATTCTCATTACGGGAGCCCTCTGTTGCATTTTACTTCTTTCATAATCCACTACCGAATATGGCTCGCCGTCAAGCTCTATGGACATTCCCTTTTTTAGCTCACCGTATCCTATCGTCATTTTGATATTCCTTCTTCAAAATTTTTAACTGAAAAATGTATCCATTCACTTAGGGTAATTAGTTAATAAAGATACTTGATCCGATTCAAGCAAAATCATATCCTCTATCCTAACTCCGCCCCAACCAGATATATAAATACCGGGTTCGACCGTAAAAATCATCCCATTTTCTATCCGAGTTTCAGATGAAGGCACTATCATTGGTAACTCATGAACATCGAGGCCAACTCCATGTCCCAACCCGTGCGAAAAATTTTTTCCGAATCCATGACTAGTGATTACTTCTCGAGCTATTGAATCCAACTCATTGCCGCTAATCCCTTCTCTGATTGCCCCTATAGCTGCCATCTGAGCTTCTAGGACAGTATCATAGATACTCTCAAATTGTTCATCCTGTCCATCAACTAAAACAGTTCGAGTTATATCACTCCTGTAACCATTTAGGGAAGCACCCATGTCAATAACTAAGGGATCACCAGATTGAATCATCGTGTTATCAGCACGATGATGTGGTTTAGATGCATTAGCACCTGTCGCAACTATACTATCGAAGGCAAGGCCGTCAGCTCCATTTTCCCTTAAAAACTTCTCTATAATCCACGATACCTCAGCTTCAGTGTTTCCGGGCCGCAAAACTGCAAAAGCATATTTTAAGGCCTCATCCGCCAGAGCAGCAGCTCTTCTTATATTATCTATTTCATCTTTATTTTTGATCGCCCTAATTTTTTCGATTAAACCGTTTTTTGGTAACAAATCCAACCGATCACTTACCAACTCTTCAATAAATTTAAATTCTGAATAGGTTAGGTTACTAGATTCAATTACCAAGGTCTTAATTTGATTAAATACTGGTAACTCTGTTAATCCTCTGACCCCAGATGACAGAAAAATAGCAATTTCGTTATTCGTTTCCTCGGAACCCTGTTCAAGGTATCGGGAATCAGTAATAAGAAAATCCCCGCCCTTTGATATCACCAAAAAACCGTTACTTCCAGTAAATCCACACAAATACCTGACGTTCACGAGGGAAGAAACCAAAAAAGCATCCGCATTCAATGAACAGACCGTTTGTTTTATCCGCTCGCGTCTTTGTTTATGTATGGATGTCATTTCTAAGATAATTAACTAATAATTCCAAAGCATACAAATACCCCGACGTGCCGAAACCTGCCACCTGGCCTATGGATATCGGCTCGACAACAGAATTTCTCCTATATATTTCCCTTTGATGTATGTTGGATATATGTATCTCCACTAAAGGGGTTGCTGCATCCATCAAAGAATCCTTCAAAGACAAACCATAATGGGTCAATGCGCCACCATTTATAACAATGCCATCAAACTCATCAACTTCTTTTTGGATGAAACTGATTAATTCTCCTTCTGAATTACCCTGAAAGAAAGTAACTTCTACCTGTAGAATTTCGGCATATTCTTCGATATTTTGGATTACATCCTGATAGGATTCAGAACCATAAAAAGACTTATCTCGGCTACCCAAGTTATTAAGGTTAGGACCGTTGATAACCAGCACCTTCATCTATATCTCCTCTGTTAATTCTTGGGCCAAAGGATGTGCTTTCGAATAACTCCGCCTTGCCTCCACACCCGTCACATGAGTATATATCTGGGTAGTTGCAGGGCTGGAATGTCCTAACAAATCCTGCACAACCCGTAAATCAGCTCCCCCATTTAATAAATGTGTAGCGAATGAATGCCGGAGAGTATGGGTATGTACTTCATTCCCTAAACCAGCCAATCTGGAATATTTTTTTACCATATCTTGTATTGACCTTATGCTAAATCTAGTACCTCGTTTGCCGAGAAAAAGAGCATTATTTTTATCGGCTCCATCAATCTTAATTCTATCTTCAGTTATGTATTTTGACAGCACCTTACTAGCGGTGGTCCCGATTAGGGTTATCCTCTCTTTATTCCCCTTTCCCATAACCCTTAGGACCCTAGAATTCAAATCCAGATCCTTTAGATCTAGTGCATGAACTTCACTAACTCTTAAGCCTGAGGCATAAATTAATTCGAGGAGGGCCACATCTCGATTTACTAAGGATTCATTTAAAGGTGTCATCTTAGGTATCTCAATCAACCTAGAAACCTCATCGCTTGATAGGAAACGTGGTAGTTTAGTCTCTTTCTTCATGGCAGACCGTTTCGGAATAGGATCTATTGAAATAAGTTCCTCTGAAACCATCCATCTATAATATCCTCTAAGCACAGAAAGTTTTCGGGATATGCTTGATCTCTGATAGCCTTTATCCACTAAAAATGCAAGGAAGCTTCTGACTGTCCTACGGTCCACTTCCTCAAAGCTAGCAACTTCGACCACATCCAGGAAATTTGCAAATGTGAATAGATCCTGTGCATAGGTTTTAACGGTTGCCTCAGATAACCCTCGATGGCCTTTTACATATCGCAGATATGACTCTATATACGATGTAATATCTCGACTTTTGTATGCATTCTCCATACTACTAGGATATTAATGAATTGTCTCATTAGCCAGCAGTTGAGGGCTCAGTTATAAAGCAGAGTGATTGCTTCATATCGCTATTTCTAAGTCCGCGCCCTCTGAGTTTTCTTCAAATTCCGAAATAGACCCTCTAAATCCACATTCTTTGGATGGGCACCTCACATTGTCTCTGCCCGATGGAAGAAGCACTCCATCGCAATCCGGACATGGATTAGGTATTGGTTTGGTATTAACTGCAAATTTGCAATCTGGATAATTGGTGCAACCAAAAAAAATCCCTCTCTTACTTTTCCTCTCCGCTAATTCCCCGACATTACATTCCCGGCATTTAATACCTATTGTAAGTGGCTTGGTATTTTTACAATCCGGGAAACCTGAGCATGCAATAAATCTGCCATTCCTACCACCCCTTATCACCATTGGCCGCTCGCATTTTTCACATACTTGGTCACTTTCTTCATCTATTTTTTCTCTTGGAACCCTAACTGCCTCCAATTTGGCTGTTTCTATGGCCTGGTCAAAAGGCTCATAAAATTCTTGCAACATGGGGTTCCATTGGATTAATCCTTCTGCTATGTCATCTAATTGTTTCTCCATTCCAGCAGTAAATCCAACATCAACAATATCCTTGAAATGTTCTTTCAAAAATTCAGTGACAGCGACTCCCAATTTAGTAGGAATGAACCTACCCCGTTCCCGCCTCACGTAATCTCTTTCCTGAATGGTTCCTATTATCGATGCATAAGTACTGGGTCTGCCTATACCTTCGCTTTCTAAATTTCTTATCAAGGATGCTTCTGTAAACCTTGGAGGAGGTTCAGTGAAATGCTGTTCCTCAATGAGATCATTGCAATACATTTCTTGCCCTTTGGAAAGTAAAGGAAGGCCTTTTT
>CEVA01125402.1_pt1 | contig 10282 bp, 11 predicted proteins | sample 361521 | NCBI WGS metagenome assembly CEVA01 (sample SAMEA2622823, study PRJEB7988) | marine metagenome | isolation source: saline water (ENVO:00002010), including | reverse complement strand
TGATCGACATACTCACCGCCGAACTTGGCACCCTCTTCGGTCAAAATCCATTTCTCGTCTTGGCGAACAATATAGCCAGCGCGTTTCAGATCAGCAAACAGGAGCTTGGCTTCTGTCTGACGCATTTTGGCCAGCGCCGACGTCGATATTTTTTCAGACACAATTCATGCCTCCCGCTACTGTTTGAAATAAGGTAAGAACTTGGATATTAACGCATTGATTTCATTGCTTGAAGTAAGAATAGTTGGGATTTTCTATCCACAACAAAAAAGGAGCACTTTGGCTCCTTTCTCTACATCGAATTAAATCGGCTTAATTATTCGCGAGTTTGGCAAACTTGCTATAGGTACTGATTTTGCCGTTGATGTACTCGATACCACTGTGCACATTGTTTTCGGTGTGACCAACAATTTGGTATTCGACGATGAATTCACCGCTGATGACTTTGATAAACAAGAAGCCGTCGCTGACCTTCCATAAGCCCTGTAAACCGCGCTCACTGAACAAGTCTTTTTCTACCAACGTACCATTTGGTTTGAGCTCTAAAATCGATGAGAAACCGTCGACATTCACTTTTACCCAAGGCTGTTGATGCACTTCGTAGCTGAGGATTTTACGGCGTGTTTTCGCCCACTCACGCAGTTCTTGCTCTTGCGCTGGGGTAAGAATTGGCAGGTCTTCCATCTCCAATAGGGTGTGATGTTTTTCGTACCAGAAAAGTTGCAGATGGAGTAATTTCATTCAGATTAACGGGGTTTCATAACGACAAAGCGCAACTTTGCGCCAACCCTGATGGTAAGTCAACCAATGAAACGAAAGAGTGCAGTTTTCACGAGGGTTAAAAACTGCACGTTCCCACGATGGGAAAACGGTGCCCAATAACGAGCACCTGAGCATGTAAGTGTTTATACGGTTTAGAGAGAATTATGCGGCAAATAACCTTGGTAATTCCGCATGATCACACGCTTGATTTAAGCGCTGTTGGGCGGTTTGAATGTGGGCACGCCAATGTTCATCGTGCGCCCACATCTCAATCACCAGTGGCACGACGCAGTCTGTCTCTTTGAGTGTGCGGAAGATGGCATCGAAGTTTACTTCACCATCGCCAATCACGAGATCGCGGAACTGACCTTTGTATTCTGGCGTCACGCGATACGTGTCTTTAAGGTGGATTTGGGTAATGTGCGGCTTACTCAATTTCAGCTCAGTACACACGTCATAGTTCCAACCCGAGATATTGCCCACGTCTGGATAAGCAGTGAAATACGGCGAATTTACTTCGCGATTGAGCACCTCGAACTTACTCAATGAGTTGAGGTAATCGGTGTCCATGATTTCAACAGCAAGCATCACACCTGCGCGCTCAGCCAGTTTCGCCGCTTCCTTCATACCGTCAATAAAACGCAAATGCGTGGCACGGTTTGCTGGCTCGTAATACACATCGTAGCCAGCTAATTGAATGGTACGGACGCCAAGTTTGTACGCCAATGCGATCGCCTTTTCCATGTGCAGCACAGCTTGCTCTCGGATCTTCGGATCAGCCGAGCCGAACGGGAACTTTCGGTGCGCGCTCAAACACATCGACTGCAATGGCATGCCGTAACGTTCGCACTGGTGACGCAGGGCATAAATCGTCTCGTCGTCCCAATCTAAGCGGCTGCGGCGCTCCTCTGATTCGTCCACCGAGATCTCAAGAAAGTCGAAGCCCAACTCTTTGGTCACGCTGAGCTTTTCTTCCCAGCTTAACTCGTTCGGCAACGCTTTCTCATACAAGCCAACACGATGACGTTGTAGGTTCTGATACATGTCGCCCCCTAGTTCCAGTAACGGTCGATTTGCGCTTTCAATGCTTCTGCGGTCTCTTGTCCTTTGTCGCCCGCCAATGCACGACCTGCGATAAAGGTTTTCGCTTTGATGCCTTCAAACAGGTAGATGTCTTCTGGCACGATGCCACCTGTGATAGAGAGCTCGATACCTAACTCAGAGAGTTGACGCATCTTGCTGATGTCAGCGTCTGTCCAGCCAATCCCTGCCAACTCTGCATCGCGAGAACGGTGGTAAATCGCTTGAGTGATGCCAAGATCCACCCACGCTTGCGCATCTTCCATCGTCCAGTTGCCGTAGATTTCGATTTGGATTTCGCCACTAAACTCATCCGCGACTTTCTTACACGCTTCGATGGTCGCAATGTGCGCTGCGGCTGAAACTGTAATCCAGTCAGCGCCTGCTTCAAACGCCATGCGAGACAAAATCGCGCCGCCATCAGTGGTCTTCATATCACACACCAGAATGTGGTCCGGGTGGTTCTTACGTAACGTCGAGACCGCATTCATCCCTTCTGCGAACGCGAGAATGGTGCCCACTTCAATCACATCGACGTAGCTGTGTACATTGCTTGCAACCGCCACGGCGTCGGTTAAGTTAGTTTGGTCTAGAGCGATTTGAATCATTGGTTTGGTCATGATGCTTATCCTTGAATTTTTTCACGTATCAGACGAGCTAAGCCGTCGTTATTGTTATCGGTTTCGCACACCAAACGGGCGCTAGAACGTACCGTCTCGTCTGCGTTATTCATAGCAACGCCTAATCCTGCGTAACGGAGCATGGAAATATCATTGTGGTTATCGCCCACGGCAATGACATGATTCGGGTGATAACCCAGCTCAGAAACGTATTCCGCCAGTCTTAAGCCTTTGCTGTTGCCTTTTGCTGCGAAGTCGATGCGATTCGACCACGAGCGTTCGCCGTTAAATTTCTCTTTCACCCATGGGTTTTCAATCAAACGTTCTACCGAGCTTGGTAAGCCTTCCACCACGAATTTCCACACAAACTCGGTATTGCGTACTTCTTCGCTGAACGAGTCGATTTTGTAGATCTTCGGTTGAAGGTGCTCAGGCGCGGTTTTCGCCCACTTTTCCAGCGCTTCCATGTAGTGAATTGGGTTGTAGTTTGAGTACGTCATGGCATCGGTTACGTACATCACCATCTTGACCTGAAACTCCTTCGCCAAGGCGATGAACGTCAGCGCATCTTCCTTATCGATAGAGTTGTGCTTGAGCACTCGGTCATTGTGGTAGTCATAAACATAAGTGCCGTTGCAGCAGATGATAGGCGTGGTAAGACCCAACTCATCGTAATACGGGCGTGCCGCGGTGTGATGGCGTCCTGTGACAATCACCACGTGACACTTCTGCTGCGCTTCTTGAATCGCTTTTTTCACCTCTGGGTGAATGCTGTGGTCATCGGTGAGGACGGTTCCGTCTAAATCTAAAGCAAGCACTTTGTACATGTCGTTACCTCTGCCCGTAGTAGGCGTTTTCACCGTGCTTACGCAGGTAGTGTTTGTCTGAAAGCTCAGGCTGGATCTTGATGCCGCTGTTGAGTGAACGCGTTGCTAATGCCATGGCAGAAATCTCTTCTAATACCACTGCGTTGTGCACGGCATCGTCAGCGTTGGTTCCCCAAGAGAAAGGCGCATGCCCTGCTACAATCACGCTTGGTACTGCCATTGGGTCGATGCGGCGTTGACGAAACTCTTCCACTATCACTAAGCCAGTGTTCTTCTCGTACTCTTCGGCAATTTCGCGTTGTGAGAGCTTGCGAGTACATGGAATGTCGCCGTAGAAGTAGTCGGCATGAGTCGTGCCCAGCGCAGGAATATCAATCCCTGCTTGCGCCCAAATCGTTGCGCTGCGTGAGTGTGTATGCACCACGCCACCCACTTGTGGGAACGCTTTGTAGATCTCAATGTGGGTCGCGGTATCGCTGGATGGATTCATGTTGCCTTCCACCACATTGCCGTCTAGATCGACCACCACAATGTGCTCAGCGCGCATGCCATCGTATTCCACCCCTGATGGTTTAATCGCAATCACGCCGCGCTCGCGGTCAATCTCAGACACGTTGCCCCAGGTGAAGGTCACCAAGCCGTATTTCGGCAGTTTGAGGTTGGCTTCGAGCACACGTTGTTTCAGTTCGCTGTACATGATTTCTCCTTAGGCAGTAACAGCCAGAGCTTCATCAATCACGTTGAATACATCGGTTTTGCTGCGGCAACGGCGAAGCTTGTCTAAATCCACGCCCGTTTCGCTGTCTTCATCATCTAACACTTGGGTCACTTCCATCAGACCTTCCATGTGCTCGTCTGAAGAGCTGCCCGCTAGCGTGATCAACACATCAACTGGCTCGTCTTCGCCTTCAAAGTAGATTGGCTCTTCTAGCGTAACCAGTGCGAAAGCAGTACGAATCACGCCGTTTTCTGGTCGTGCGTGTGGCAGAGCTAAGTTAGGTGCGATGCAGATATAAGGACCCAACTCTTCCACGCTGCTGATAATAGCGTCGTGGTAGGAAGGCTGAATCGCACCAGAGGCAATCAACATGTCCGTACCAATCTTGATGGCTTCACGCCAGTTAGAGGCTTTTGCTTGCAGTTTGATTGAGTTGTTGTCGATCAGTGATTGTTTTAATCCCATTGTTCTATCTCCAGTTTGGGTGCCGTGACTTTGGCTTTCCGAAGCCCGGCACCACTGTTGTTATCCGCTGTTTGTTATTGGTTTCTTATCTCTTCATCGAGAGAAGTATTTGGTCATGCTGTTTTATTTTGCTGGTACAAAGTTTTTATTGATGATGTCGAGTAGCTCGTCACCGAAGGAGTTAGGGTTAAGCATGTTTTGCACCCCGAGTACAAACTTGCCTTCGCCTGGCTCCATCTCCGCAGACAGGTGCTTCGACGATACGATGATGTCCGTGCTCGCAAGCTTCGACTTGTAGTCCGACACTGCGCATGAGTCCATCACGTGAGGAATGCCTTTCTTCTCTAGGTATTTGCCGATCTTCATTTTCATCATCATCGATGAACCTTGACCGTTACCACATACCGCGAGGATGCTTACTGGGCGCAGACCGTCGCTCGCTTTGATTGCTTGCTCTACCGCTTCAATCACTTCTGGCTCTTCACTGATTTCTACTATGCCTTGCGCGTCTTCTTCAGCACGTAGCTTGCGAGAGGCGAAGAACATGTAAACCAGAGACAAGCCAACAAGAACGAAGAAGAACATTTTCGATGCAGACAGACCTTGCATGATTGGTGGGAATACAAGCGCCCAGTCCGCCATGCCCATCCAACCGTTGAACTCTGTGCCGTGTTGGCTAAATAGGTGGATAGCCCAAGCAGAACCTAGTACCTCGATAATGCCCATCACGAAACAGATCTTCATCACCGCTTTCCAGCCACCGAAGTGGTTAGCAAATACGCCGATGGTCGCGTTAGAGAAGAACATTGGAATGAAGCCAGGGATGATCATGATTGGCGCATCGAATGCCAACATCGCCAGTACTGCCGCGAACTGACCCAGCGCCCCCCACATGAAACCAAATACCATTGCGTTAGGAGAGAATGCGTAGATAGCTGCACAGTCAATCGCCAATACCGCATTTGGAATCACGCGCTCAGAGATGCCTTTGAACGCTTCAGACAGCTCAGCAACGAACATACGTACACCGGCAACAATCACCTGAATCGCAACAGCGAATTTCAGACCCGTTTCTAGGATGTAGATAGTCCAGTGTGTGGTGCCCGCCATTTCTTGAAGGTTATCAAGACCGAATGAAAGCAGAATGATGCCGAAGAACACCGTCATCACGATCGCCGTTGCTGCAATGCTGTCGTGGAAGATGTGTAGCCATTTAGGCAGTTCTAGGTGGTCAACGCTGTCGTTCTTATCACCCAGTTTTGGCGCTACTTTTGTTGCAATCCAAGACGCGACCTGTTGTTGGTGACCAATAGAGAAACCCGCCCCGCCGGTGACTTCTTCGGTTGGCTTAAACATGATGTTGGAGGAGATACCCCAGTACAACGCCATTAATACCGCAGAGTAAATGATGGTTTCCCACATGCTTGCGCCAAGCACAAAGTAGAACACGGCGATCAGACCTGCTTGCTGGAACATGATGTGACCAGTCAGCATGATGGTGCGGATACCCGTGTAGCGGCGGAACAGTACCAAGAGGATGTTGATACCTAATGCCAATAGAACGGCGTAACCTACCCAAGAGTAGTTATCGCCCATTGCTTCCATGGTAGACATCATGGAGGTGTAAGGGTCAATGACCGAGCCGGTTAACCCGTGGTATTCAGAAAGTTTGGAAATCACAGGTTTGAAGCCAGCAACTAGGGTGCCCGCACCCACTTGAACCAGCATGAAACCCACGATCGTTTTGATGGAACCTTTAATGATGGTGGTGGCGTCTCTTCTCAGCAACCAATAGCCAATGCATGTTACCAAACCCAGTAGTAGTGGGGCTTTGGTCATAACTTGGCTGTAAAAAATATAGAAGATGTCGTACAAGAACTCCATATCTTTACCCCTAGAGTGTTTTTTATTTGTAATCGTATGTAGGTCAGAGTGATTCCATCTGATGTCGTAGAATCTACTCAGTTTTTGCTCACGAAACAAACTCTAACAATCAAAAGTAATCACGCAATGCTCATTTGTGATTATTTTGATATTTATCAATTTTGCCCTCCAAAAAACCCTACAAATGGTAAGCGGATCACACACAATAATTAAATTACCAACAAATACAACAACTTATAAATTCTTGTGATGAAGTTCAGATTTTCATCAGTCTTGAATTTGACAATCAAGAGCGTGATTAATAGAATCAAAACAAATCACAAGTAATCACCAAATAATCACTAGATACACATTTCGGTGAATTTGAATCAAATAGGGTGATGGGTATGAATGAAGTACAAAGACACAATGGCATTCTGTCTTTATTAGAAGAAAATCAGACGATTAACGTCTCACACATTATTGAGAGCTTTAACGTCTCTCCAGCGACGGCTCGCCGTGACATCTCTAAGCTGGATGAACTAGGCAAACTGCGCAAAGTACGCAACGGCGCAGAACGCGTCGAAGCAGAAAAGAAAAAATGGTCACCGCTGAACATCAACAGCACTGAGCATTACGAAGAGAAATCCTTGATTGCGATGCAAGCCGCTGAGCTTTGTCAGCCTGGCGACAGCGTGGTCATCAACTGCGGTTCGACCGCTTTCCTACTTGGGCAGAAGCTATGTGGGCAAGACGTGCAGATCGTCACCAACTACTTCCCATTGGCAAGCTACCTGATCAATGAAGACCATGACGATGTGATCATCATTGGCGGTCAATACAACCGTTCACAAAAACTGTTCTTAAATCCGGCACCCAATTCGCTTGGCAGTTACGCAGGTAATTGGATGTTCACCTCGGGTAAAGGGTTAACCGAAGCCGGACTCTACAAAGCTGACATGTTAACCGCGGTGGCTGAGCAGCAAATGCTTGAGCAAATCGACAAGCTCGTCGTCGTGGTAGACAGCTCCAAAGTGGGTCACAGAACGGGCATGTTGTTCTGTCCTACCGAGAAAATCGACATTCTGATCACTGGCAAAAACGCCAACCCAGAGGTCATCAAAGCGATAGAAGCACAAGGGACACAGGTCATTCTGGTCTAACGCGCCCTAGCCTCTTTCTCAAATAAATAAAAATAATTCAGCTCAGTGCCTTAACCACAAATTAAGGCGCTCGGCTCCCTACATCCCAAATTTAATAAAAATTGTGAAACAAAAAGGTGTTGCTATGAGTAAAGTAAATGAAATCACTCGTGAATCTTGGATCCTAAATACATTCCCTGAGTGGGGGACCTGGTTAAACGAAGAGATCGAAAATACGGTGGTGGAACCAAATACATTCTCGATGTGGTGGCTAGGTTGTACAGGTATCTGGTTGAAGAGTGAGGGCAACACCAACATCTCTATCGACTTTTGGTGTGGTACGGGCAAAAAGACGCAAAAAAATGCCTTCATGAAGAACCAGCACCAAATGATGCGTATGGGCGGTGTCGAAGCACTGCAACCAAACCTACGTACTGCTATCTTCCCGCTTGACCCATTTGCTATCAAAGAGATCGATGCTGTGATGGCATCCCATGACCACGCAGACCATATCGACGTTAACGTTGCGGCAGCGGTACTGCAAAACTGTGGTGACCACGTGAAGTTCATCGGTCCGCAAGCGTGTGTCGATTTATGGATGGGCTGGGGCGTACCAGAAGAGCGTTGTGTTGTCGCGAAAGTGGGCGATGTACTTGAGGTCGGCGACATGAAGATCCGCGTACTGGATTCATTCGACCGTACTGCACTTGTCACACTGCCAGAAGGCACTTCATCTTACGATAAAGAAATCCTCGACGGCATGGACAAACGCGCGGTGAACTACCTGATTGAAACTTCAGGCGGCTCGGTTTACCACTCTGGTGACTCGCACTACTCTAACTACTACGCAGCGCACGGCAACGAATACCAAATTGACGTGGCACTGTTGTCGTTTGGTGAAAACCCACGCGGCGTGACTGACAAGATGACGTCTTCTGACATCCTACGCGCAGCAGAATCATTGAATTGTGATGTCGTGATGCCATTCCACCACGATATTTGGGCGAACTTCCAAAACGACCCACGCGAAATTGAAGTGTTGTGGAACATGAAGAAAGACCGTCTGCAATACAAGTTCGCACCGTTCTTCTGGCAAGTCGGGGGCAAATACACCTTCCCTACCGATAAAGGTCGCATGCACTACCAGCACTTCCGTGGCTTTAGCGACATCTTCAAAAACGAACCAGAACTGCCATACAAAGCGTTCTTGTAATTCCGTCGCAACGTCCGTTTGGCAGGAATAAAAAAAGCCCGTCGCGATGATGGATGCGACGGGCAATTAGCTAGAGCCTTATAAGGAGAAAAGGAAATTACTGATGATAAATGTCCGACGATTTCGCATCAGTAACGTCCTCAACAAACCGAATATTAGTCATTGATAAATTTAAAGGACATGGCTCATTCCAGTAATCTAAATTGTTGATGCCTATTGCTCTAAGCCGATCAAAAAAGCCAGTCTCTCAGGACTGACTTTTGTTTTGTGGAGCGAGGCTGATTACTTAATAAAAGAAATACAGCCTTGCAGAATAACTAGGTTGACGATGTCGATAAAGAACGCGTCAACAATAGGCACCACCATGAAGGCTTGTGGCGATGAACCGAAGCGGTTAACGATAGAGCCCATGTTCATGACTGCCGTTGGGGTTGCGCCCAGACCAAAGCCACAGTGACCACCTGCTATGACTGCGGCATCGTAGTTGCTGCCCATCACACGGAACGTTACGTAGTAATCAAAAACCGCAAGAATCACCGATTGCACTGCCAGAATGATAAGGAACGGGATTGCTTAGTCGAAGATGTTCCACAGTTTTAGGCTCATTAGTGCCATCGCTAGGAACAGAGACAGCGAAACCGTACCAAGAATATCGACCGTCTCAACATCCACTTTGCGTACTTTGGTCACTTCCATGATGTTGGTGATCACCATACCGATAAACAGCGCGTAAACGAAATCTGGAATCATCAACCATTTGATGCCGAAGCTGCTCACCCAACCTTCTAAGTAATCGGCACCAGTAACACACAATAGAATGATCGATAAACTCTCGACCACTTTCTTTGCTGTCACGCGGTCTTCTTCGTGCTCGTTGTAGGTCACCAATTCAGGAAAACGCTCGTGAGTCTGGTTGGTGCGTCCGTATTAAGATTCAAGGTTACGTTTATCGATCAAGCGTTGTGCTACTGGGCTGCCGATGATGCCACCAATCCAAAGGTAGCGGATGCCATTGCCACTTCTAAAACGTTGTGCAAGCCATACATGTCTTGGAAGGTTTGCGACCATGCTGCGCCCGTACCGTGACCGCCAGACAGCGTAATCGAGCCTGTAATCAAGCCCATTAGCGGGTCTAAGCCGAGCGCCGTTGCCAAAGATACACCGACCGCGTTTTGGATAAGGATGTACACCGATGCTACAGCTAAGAAGATAAATACCTTAGCGCCGCCTTTAATCAACTGGGTGTAGTTCGCAGCTAAGCCAACGGTAGCGAAGAACATCAACATGAAAGTGTTTTGCAGCGGTAAATCGAAAACTAAATCCACGCCATTGAAATGCATCGCGGTGATCGCACAAGCGACAATCAAACCACCCACGATTGGCTCGGGAATATTGAATTTCTTTAAGATCGGTAATTTAGCGTTAACGAATTGTCCCAAGAACAACACACAAATAGCGACGAGAAACGACTCTTGTGGACCGACAGAAATGACCTGATTCATAAAACCTCTTTGCCTCCTTTTTCTCATCCTTTGAGTAACGACTCGCAGGTTGAGCGGTATTTAGGCAAGTCAGAGTGCCTACTGAACTTG